>Ga0208375_1000478_pt1 | contig 57925 bp, 60 predicted proteins | sample RifOxyD1_FD_184038 | JGI IMG/M metagenome (GOLD analysis project Ga0208375, IMG submission 184038) | Soil microbial communities from Rifle, Colorado - Rifle Oxygen_injection D1 (SPAdes) | ecosystem: Environmental > Terrestrial > Deep subsurface > Rock core/Sediment | place: Rifle, Colorado... | reverse complement strand
CGAACCAGACCTTTCTATTGAATGGCCCACCCTGCATTGGAATTCAGGGGGGAATGATCCTGTAACAGACCCCACGTTCAATGTGGTGGATGGTGTCTATTCTGGGGGTGGCCCAGGGAAGGTGTTTGCAGGTACTTATACGTCGAGCGATGCAATTCCTGTTAAGGAAAGCACCCTACGAATTTACTACAATGCGGGTGTCAGAGCGTGCGTGGTCTCAGGTGTGGTGAGTCCGGCTGATAGAGGGGTTTTGGCCCTGTTCCATTGGCCCCATGGCTTGGACTTCGCTGGGTTCATAGCACAAGCCATACAGGACAAGTGTGTGGCTGCACTGTTGCTTGGACAGGGTATCTATGGGTCCAGCACCAGTGGAAGTCCAAGGGATGGAGATCTAGGGGGACTCTTCCGTAAAGGAACGGATGGGAGCGGAGACTATGACCCCTATGTGTGGCCAGGACAGGCTACAGGACAGGCGGGTTTAGAAGAATTGCTCACGGGAGTGGTTAAGGATGGGGCGTCCCCCCCGAATACCTTCCCAGCAGGATCCCCCTATCGTAACTGGGACGGAAAGAAAAAACCTCTGGTTCCTGTGGGCATTGTTTCTGTCTCTGTTGCGTCCCCAACGAATATAGAGGTCACCGGGCATGGGTATGCCAGCGGCGATATCATTACGATTGCGGGTAACACATCTACGGTGGGGGTAGGTTCCGCAGCGATCAATGGAGATCACGTTATCACTTGGGTTGATGTGGACAATTTCACAGTACCCGTCAATGTGACAGTAGCCGTTAATGATGGGACTGTTATCAGAGAGGTAGGTTGCTACACTGACAACTACACAGGGACAGAACAGCCATTCCCGGGACAGGTACGACTAGGAACTGATCCTGATGCTGGCGTTACGGTCATTACAGGCGGGATCCCGATCTTTGGGGTATACAATGGTGCCTTGGGCGGGGGAACAGATGGTAACTTCTTTGACTATCGGCTCCCCTATCTGAATGACTATTCCACTGCTACCGGATTGAAGTACACCCCAGAGTACTATCGGAATAGATACTTCCTTAAGCCAGCAGTTTCTCTGAATCCAACTGTTGATCTGACACAGGCTGGAGACTATACCAACCTTCCGGCCGACTATTGGCCCCATCAGGTAGCTCGGTATCGGCACAGATTCACTTTCACAACAAGCGAAGAGATTGGGTCATGGTTCCTGCTGCATTTCAAGCGGGAACAGTACTTTGAGGAATTCATTCGAGATGGGGTAGCCCCCACGGATGATAGGCTATACTCTCGGAACATTGACACTTGGAGTGATATCGAGTCGCTCTTCAACATTTACGGGGACGCTACTCCCACCCCAACTTGGGCCGAGCAGGAGTCCTCTAGCTATCATGTACTCCGGGCCAATTGCTGGATGGATCCGGCCACAGCGGATGATGTTCCTGTGTTTACAGCCCCTGGTTTTACGTTCACACATGCAGCCGGGGTTGTTGACGATACAATGTTCGTCTCGGGTGTCCAGTACTTCGTGCCAAGACGAAATCTTGTCGCTCCAGGTGATCCGGCAATCCTGATCTCAGATGCCACTGTTACAGCGGACAATCTCTTTGGGGCTGGGGGGAACAGGAACAGTTACCAGAGCAGGCACGAATCGTCTATCTTGGCATTCTTGTCTACTGCACCACTTTGCTTCACGGATCAGTATACGGTTACGAATCCTCTTTACACTGAGGATGATCAGAAAGTTCTGATCCCTGCTCCTACAGCACCTCCGGCTTTAGCAGACACCTTTGTCCTGACCACAGGTGCTATTGTAGTCCAGGGAGATAGACTTGAAGCTTCCTTTACGCATGATGCCACCCTCAGGGCATTCTTCAGACGACCGTTGAGGCAAGAAACGGTCCATCTGCTCAATGCACCCGATGGGGGGCAACTGCTTACACCGAATCCCCCGGCTGTGAAAAAGATACTTTATCACTCAACTACAGATATGTCAGTCAACCCCAAGTATGGCAATTGGTTGTCAGGTGGGTTAGCCCTGGCTTCTACAGAGACTTGGGATAAGGATGTTAAGGAAGTCTTTCTGGATGAGATATACAGGTATTCGTCTGCATGGAATGGTTACAGTACCCCTGTACATCTGACAGGGCCGGGGCTTGCAGGGGCCGCAGCGTACATAGAGGTTCCAGTCCGTGCGGGCAGAGCCCCAACTATTGGGGTGAACTTTTGGGATAACTGCTCATGGGTCCAATTGTCATCACATCAGAGCGGGGTACCCATTCTTGGGGTAGAAGCCCAAGTGGCTGGTCTTCCCTTGCGCAACCCACCCCTCACTGACGGTGCAATGACTCCTTTCCCGGCTGCTGGTAGGTTGATGTTCCCCAAATACAACTACACCGATGCTGGGGCAGCATATCGGCCGTCAACGGGAGATGCAGACATTACGGTTGACCAACCCGACTATTCGGTTTGTCTTGGGGACCATGAATATGTGCGGGCCTTCGACGCAGCATTCTCTCGGTCCACTGATCCTCTCTATCCCCCAGTTGTCAACACACAGAACTTCTACATCCGTATTGATGGGATGACTCTGAATACATTTCCTTTCACGGGGGGTGGTCCTGGGGACAATGTTGCCATCATGGTCAAGATTCCCGGCATTACGAACTGGATGGATTTAGGACGTGCTAGTGGAGCGGGTCCGGCATACAATGATGCGGCTCTGGATGGTACAGGCTGTCAGGTAGCCGGAAATTACACCTATGATGCCCTTGATCCTGAGACAGTAGTCCCCTACTGTCAAGTCGAAGTTGATCCACAGGATGCTTCAATCCATACCAGCGTAGGGGATCCTTATGTGACTGGAGAGAGATGTGTCCTAGTTAAAGTCATCCTGAAAGATGTTGCTGCCACAAAGCTCATTGATTTTGATCATAGGATTGATTCGGGCGTAACTGATCCCGATGTCTCCGCAATGTTCCTAAGAGGGATTTTAGGGATACGAATCGTACACCCGACGGTTGCGGTTGCTGCTTATACGCCGCTTCCTGATGTGATCTAGGAGGATTTCTAGTATGAGAATCTATGGAAACCTTGGCGAACATGCCCAATTCATCATCGGGGCTGATTCCCCCAGCATCATTCAGGTAGATGCCACACCCCCGTTCAATAATGGTACCTTACTGACAGGTGCCGCGGTGGGGGCCGCTACAGAAGCACTCATTACCTGCCCATCGGCACATGGTCTCTCTACGGGTGATGCCATCATCATTACTGGAGTGGTTACTACACCTGACATCACGGGGCAAGTTTGGTCTATCACTCGGGTTAGTGCCACCACCTTTCGGATCCCAGTACGAGTAACAGCGGGAGGTGCAGGGGCTACCTTAGTTCGCCCCTTCTTGGTGCCCATAAATGGAAAGTCAGTGATCCCGGTAGTCGATGGGGTTGATCTGTCTGTTTCATCCGCATCCTACATCTTCGGGAATCCGACTCCATATGATGGTGGGGACATCTCCAGTCAGAACTTTGGGGCGTTGTTGGCTCGATTTCCTATGTATTCGTATGTGGTTCCCAATCCATTGTTGTTAGGTACTGATCTCAATGCCTTGGACTTGACCAAAGAGTTCCGGGACAACACTTTCATTCCGCCCGAGATGTATCCCGCTAGAGTGCAGACAGGAACGGCAGGGACGGCTGTAGCGCCTAATTCTGTGGCCCTGTTGCCTAACAATTCTTATGTGACAGTTCCACGTCCAGGCTGTCTTGTTACGGCTTCAATCGATCTGGTCCCGTATGTGGGAGCATTGGGGACCGACAAGTTCATGCCTTACTGGAAGATTTACCAGATGCATTCGACACAGGATGTGCTTCAGTCGGAGACTGGAATCACGGCTACAAGCAATACTCCTGCTATCCGTTCCATAGTAGAAGTAGACCAAGAGCCATCTTGGCTTGAAGTCTACATGACAATAGACGATGGGATTAATTGGGATCGGGTGTACCGTTTGACTGAGATTGCCTATGGTATCAACGCCACAGCAATCCGATTGGCCTTCTTGAACAAGGGGCCGAGCAAGGTATACTTGACTCATTACGCTATCATGTTCTAGAGGGGTTGAATCATGGCTGAAGATTGGGGGAACGGTGTATCTAGGACTCTGTCAGCTCTGGAACGGCAATTTTCTGCTCTGGTTTCACAGAAATCTAAGCCACCTTTGGACTCAGAAGCCAATCTCTCGGCCCAGATTGACTCTGAGAAGATGCGTCAGATCGTCAAGGAGGCCATGCCTTCTGGTTGGATCATCGACCCCACCAGAGCGGCTGATGACTTCCTGTTCGACGCATCCTGGTCCAATAGGTTTGTCCTCGGGAACCAGCGGGCTAGTGAGACCCAACCCCCTCTTTGGACTAATGTGAATGGTTGGGTCATTCCCGTAGCGGGAACTAGAATCACAACTACATCGGATACATCGAATATAGTAGAACTGTATCCCCCGCCGTCTACACAGGCTCGTATCGATTTGGTGTTCATTGAAGTGTGGCAGACGTTAGTGGCCCCCAACCCTGCAACTGCCAATAAGCCATCTGCATCTACAATTTGGAAGCATGGCAATGTGGAATACGGGGGCACCAACATTACAGATGACATTGAGGATCCCGCTATCGGGATGGAGACATCTGAGAGAGTACAAACTCAGTATCGTATTCGAGTGTTCGGCTCCGGTGTGGGTGCAGGTCTAGGGGTGGCACTAGATAGGTATCCAGATGGTCTTGGAGACCCTTCTGTGAAGGGACAGGGGACTGCTATTGCCCCCTTGACTGATGCCGTCTATGCTTACAGCAACATGCGGGAAACCCTCAATGACCCGAGTCTCTGGAGATGTGGAGATGGTAATCCCAACAATAGCTTGGGGACCATTGATGGCTACTCCTATGCCATTCCGATTTGTGCAGTCTTCCGTAGGAATACGGATACGTTCGTGGCATCCACTTTGGCTGGTAACCCCAATCAGAATGGGGCGTTCAATAGGAATCCCTCAGCAATTGCTCTCGCTGACCCTAGAGACGGCGCAACTATCTTCGTGACACCTACGCTGGGGACAGCACTCCCATTGTTCAACCCTACGGTTCCCCATGGAGACTTGGGGATCACGATTACCAACTTCAATGGTTCAGTGTTGGCTCAAGGTGGATACCTCAATCTTGCCAATACCTTCATGGTCATTGAAAACGAGATCGTTGGGATCAAATCTATCAATACCAATACGGGAACCATCGTTGTTGGCAACAGCGAGAGGGGGCGGTTCGGAACGGATCCCACGTCTCATGTTGTGGGGGCAACCATAGGGTTTTACAACAACCGCCCTGACGGGTACTTTGCTGACCAGGTTGCATGGCATGATGTCTTGGATTTGAGACGTACCGTTACCTATGGAGATTGGGACTACAATCGGTTATTGTACCACAATCTCTTAGCATTGACTCAGAACAAACTGAGAACAGCCTACAAGGATACCCTTGGGGATTCTCAGGGTGTCAGTATCCTAGAAGTGGACTATGCCTACACAGGTGGGGCTGTCCCCAACCACTGTGAGAGTGTGGATGGCTTCGATGGCATTCGTACCATTTTCTCAGATGCCGCTGTGATCCAGCCCGAAGTCACTATGCTTCTAGACAATGATGCGACGCTGGATGCCAACAAGTTCACGTCTGCAACCTTCGACCAGCTTGTGGCTTGGGATGTTGGCCCCGACTTCCTTCCTACTGGATTCATGAACAATACGGATGCCGGGGATTGGGGTAATGGTACTTCCATCTTCGTGCATATTGGGGGCTTGACGGGGGAGCAGGGGGCGAGAAGGACATTCAAGAATCCTGTCACTGGGGATGACGTCAAAGCGGTACGGTTCTTGACTCCCTATGAGTACTGGAAAACCATAGACCCAGGCTATGGGATGGGAGAGGGAGGCAATCAGTATCCTGTGAAACTCACTTTCTTAGGGCACTCCCCGCACGAGCCCAGGCTGCTCTTTGAGGAAGTAGCGGATGGGGGTATCACGGAAGCACAAGAGGCGGCTAAACATCCTGGTCCTATGTATCCCCATGTGAATTTCAATTTCGAGCGGCCATACATTATGCTGGGTGCCCCTATTCACGCTGACATGTCGGGTATCTCAATCACAGCGGCTGATCTTTATAACATCCCCAAACAGCCCGCTGGTGACATCTTCCTTCTGGCTATCGATCTGAGTGGAGCCGCTTTCAACTTCGATGTGCCTGCGGGCTCATGGCTCGATACAACGGATAAGATGGATCCCACACTAGTCACTAATCCGGTACTGAGAGGGCAGCGGACTCTATACGATATGTTGACTTCTGGTGGGAAGAGCAACACAGGAAGTAAGTCCGAAGTCTATGTGGTACTTTGGGGTGACGGAACGGCTCGCAACAACAATGGCGCCTTCAAGGTTGTTGGGGTCGGTGGCTTGCCTAACGGGTACACGGCTTGGGATGCCACAACTTTAGCAGCTTCTGCAGTGCCTGCCATTCCAGCTCTAAGTCAGCCCGGAACCATCATTGTACGTCCCCTTTCAACTGACTTTGACTTTGCCACTGGTTTTGACAACACTACGGGCAACACTATCCATGTCGAGTTCCGTTCCCAGTGGACTAATGCCGAAGATGGTCCCACTGGAGCAGGTGGCGTAGCGGATACATGCATAGTCCTTACGGGCATCGAAGACACTGCACCTTGGGATGCTGCCACTTTGAGCTTTGGGGACAAGGACTACTCTGTCCAACTGGATTCAACGGCGACCTACTATGGTATCGCTGCCAAATTGAAGTTGGATATGACTCTTCTGTACCATCCGGGTAGAGGTGGTACGGCTCGCATTCCAGACTCTATCGCTCGTTTCTCAGGTGTAGCACAGGACTCCACGTACCTGAGGCAAGCATCCGGCACTCTGGACCCCACCTTTACGGCTGGACCCCTGAATGAGACGTTCTATGATCCAGCAACAATCCAACTATGGAACCGCATTGGAACCAATGGATTCAATGCCCCTGATCCGGGTGGCATCTCCTATGGGGGTGTCGTTGCTCGCATAGAACAGGACAGGGAGCATGAACTGTTCTCAGATGTTGGCAGTAAGACGCTACTCTTCCGGCCCTACCGTAAGCGGGAGATGACTCTGAAGTGTATCCCGGCCGATCTCACCACAGATGGTGGCGTCAACACCACTACCCTGATGGGTTTGGAAACCTACCCGGTAGCCTTGGGACTACCCCTTGGCACACTGAAAGATTCCCTGAGTCTCTTCACGACCAATGCTAGGATGGGTTATCAGGTTCCACCGGAGTTCATGCCTCGATTCGGTCGACAAGATATCCCCTTCTACCGGGACATTCTGGCGGGGGCTGGCCCTTACCTAGACGGCATCAATCATCTGTTCTGTGATACCACAACAGCCGTTGGGGACTTCGTGTTCCATATCATTGGGGGGGAGGACAACGCTGGTAACCCCGGAGTGAAGCCAATCTTCTTCTCGACGGTCAACACAGTGGCCCCGTACCTGTACGGCATGTCCGCTGTACAGATCGGGCCGGTTTTGAATAAGCCTAACTACTGTGCTCGTAAGAAAGGGCAGATCAATCCTCTGATCGCCAATGCAGCTACCGTTCTGGCTCGGTTCAATGCTGTACGGTCAGATGATCTTGGTGAGGGCCTGGATGGCATTCAGTTGCCGCCGTACCTTGGGATCGCCCGTCTGTACGGTGTGTATAATTACAATGAGTACATTGCTTTGGGTGGAGTCACGTATGCAGCAAATCGTGTAACCAAGGAACCCAATCCTGTAACCAACCTCTTGAAGAGGGATGCAGACCAGCAGACTCTCTTCATTCTGGAAGATGGAGCACAAGATCTGGTAGCAGATACGGGAGCACATACATACATCATCCCGTCGAATGCCATTGACATCAACAAGATACCTGCCCTCTACAGGTCCAGCCCCCACCAGTTCAGCACGTATCACTATGTGGTTGAATGCGAAGTGTTCGGATTCAGCCATGATTGGATCAATGGAAACAACTACGTTATCGCCCGGGGACACACAGGCGATGGGACGGCAGTAGTTGATTTGGTTGTGCCTGCGACCATGGATGTGAGTCCGTCTACTGAGTTGGAAGGCGTCAACATGATCGTTCCTTGTCCGGCATCCGCTGGGGGGAGATACTACACAGCGTTTGATCGCACTGTGTATCAGGGTGACCCCTACATGAGTCGGGACGGGGTCAACAAGAATCGGGTCACTTCCGACTATCCCATTCGGTACGGAGAAGTACCCTGGGGGGATGGGGCATTCTATCTTCAGACGCCAGTTCAGCAGTACAGTGCAGCAGGAGTATTCCTTCCCACTATCCCCAACGTGAGATCCTATGAGGTTTTGGCGTCTCTAGACTTTTACACTACGATGGGAACGGGGAATATCGGTGGCATTGTGCATCCTGGCACATGCACAGATGTGGGATACACAGAGGATACTGCCCTTGCAGCAACAAGAATTCCGGTTACAACTACAATTCCAGAGCTGCGGGTTTTGAGCCGAACCTTCTCAGAGGGGCAGAGGGACAATACCACTCGGGCTGGATTGGCAGTAGAGTTCTTGCAGTTGAGCTCCACAGCCAATATCGAGGGGCAGACATTACGACTCAATAAGCCTCTTGGTGCAGATGCTGTCTTCACGTTCCAGTCTCCGAGTGCTTATACAGTAGCAGCTGACCATGTACTCGCAGAATCAGATGAGAGGGTGTGGTATGGAACGGCCACTCTCGCTGTGGGTGTCGTCGACACTGAAGAAGAACTCTCGTTGGGTACAGTCACGCTAGAGCCTAATGGCGTCCCTCTTGTGGACTCAGATACTATTACAGTGACTGTCGACAAAGACACGCCCCTTCCTGAGGGATTGGTGGTAAGTGGTAGGCGGGATACGGGTGGGGCACCTAACAATGAAGTGGAAATCTTTGTAACCAATACAGGAATCCATTACCACCAGGAAGCATTACCCCTTGATTTCGTGGTTGGTGACCCTCTAGCTGATGGGGACTCTTTTACTGTAGTGAGCCCCACTAATGCTGCTCCATGGGCTCTTCCTGCAGGTGCGGTGGTTGTAGGGGACAAAGTCATCATCAATTCTTTGGGATTGGTTGCTGGTGTGAATGTCAACGCCTGGGTCTCGGCGGCTGACACAGTCTCGATTCGGGTCACTAATGCTTCCGGTGCTCCCGTAGCTGTTGGAGCACAGACCTTTGATGTTGAGATCCGGCCACTGTCTTACGATATGGCCCTGTTCTCAGCAGCCCCGAAGACATTCTATGTCCGGGTTTCTCGTGAAGTCTACAGCCCCTACAAGACAGCAATGAATTTCTTGGCTGCTGTTCAGGCGCACGTTAGCCTAAGGACAGCCCTAATGGTTCGCTCTGGAGGTGGAACGACAGTCGAATTGTTTGCCAGAGAGACTGGCACGTCCGGGAATGACTGGTCTGCCGAGATCACTCTCAGAAAGACTATCCCCAATGACTTTGGGTACTACTACGATTCTGCTATCAATTTGTGGCCCCTGGGAGCACAGGATACCAAAGTCCTGGCAACAGATCTCTTGGGTGCTGAGTCAGAAGTCGACCCCAATTCGTCCAGAAGGAGTCTTGGGTACCGTACTAAACTCAACTTCTCAGGTGGTTCCGACTTCGTTGTCAATGCGGGAGACGGATCGGCACAACCTGAACTGGTAGGGATGACAGAGAGGCTTCCCCTTGGAATTCTACTGCAGGATGCGGACTTCAAGTGTGAGAGCCCCCTTAACGACAATGTCTCCGCTTTTGGAGTCTTCGCTCCGACGTGCAAACCTAATCAGGTGCCCCTCCCTCTCACCAATGGTAGGGAAGCTTACACTCGTTTCCTGGGTGCGCCTGGGGAACTCATTGCACAGGCAGATGGGGCACCCCTTACATACATTGCCTACGATGAAGTCACTGCTCCAACTGGAGTTCGATGTTTCAGGACATTCCGTGGGGGCGGTGGATGCTTCTTGCTCTCGGGAGACAATCCGGGTGGACCGCTGGAATGGTCAAACGAGTCATTCCCCGCTGCTATGGAGCCTATTCTGAAAGGTGGTGTCCTGGCAGGTAGAGCGATGCTGGTTCGTAACTTCCCTGAGACGGCATTCAATACGAATGATGTTACCACTCAGGGCGATGAGATCCAGATGGTCATCCTCACCTATGGAGTGTTTGGGGATGGGTCAACACAATCCGATGGGTTGACCTTGAAGGCACAGATCAGTCCCACGGGGTACGGAGACGGATATGCTGCCTCGGATCGATACCGGCTCAACGGTCATCCCATGTTCAAGAGCGACACTAGGAATCACAAGGATCCGGCTACTGTTCCTCTGGCTGTGTTCGTTCCGTGAAGTCTGCGGGCTTAATCTACATAGGGGTGAAAAAAATCATGAAGAAGGTTCTATTCGCAGTAATGTCTGTCATTTGTCTCTTGGTATCCCCAATCGTTGTATTGGGGGGCGAATCTGGGGATAGTAGGCATGTGATTCTCGGGGCTCCTGGGACTGATTCCTATGGTGGGGCGATCATTCCCGTTGGGGATGTAAAGACCGAACCCACGGTTGATGTTGCAACTCCGGCTTTGGTTGATGTTGTTGCCGCTCCTGTGGTCACGGAGACTCCCAAACCCACAGTACCTGCTCCGGCTGTAGGCGACACGACGGTAATTCAACCCCCTGAGACTGTGGATGGGGCTGTGCAGACGGGTTCGGCAGTGCTTCAAGCGGTGAAATCTGGGAATTGGCCTCTAGCAGTGGGCTTTGCAATCATGCTTCTGATCTTCCTTTTTAGGAAGTTCATCGAAAAGATGGTCCCCAAGTCTTATCTAGCGTGGGTGGCTCTAGGACTTGGAGTCCTGACGACTGTGGCGTCGGGATTGATTGCCGGGCAGACGTGGTATGCTGCTTTGGTTCAGGGTGTCCTTTCGGGTGCAACTGCTACGGGTTTGTATGAGTTGATCCTCAAACACCTCCCCAAGAAGTCCGTTACCACGACAGCTCAGTGATTGTAAGACGCCCGGATAGATCGGATTAGCGTGTTCGGGTGCGGTTCCTCACCGTCCCCCATGATGATCATTATCTCTAGATTCCGAGAAGAAGGTGCCTTACGGTTCTTCGGCGAGAGGTGCTCTCGGATTTCCTTGACCAGATCATCAGCGAGCCACCAGTCGGGTATTTCTTTGCGGATAGGGTTATAGCCCCACTGGTCTTCTGATCTAAGGACAACCCGGACTCCAATATTGCCCCAGATGTTGGTTTCAATCTCTGCTGGTGTCCTCAGTGGGATGCCATCCACTGTTATTTCGGTATCAGGTGTCTTCATTTGGGAGTGCTCCTATCGAAAATTATGCATTCCCTATACTCTATTCCAGGTCGTCGCAACAACGAATTGCGTTCATTTTGCCCCCGTCTGAGAGGGTACCATAGGGCATGTGTCCAGCCGTGATAGACACTCCGGTGGCCGGAAGGTCACAGTCCGTGATCCAGGGGTCACCATTGTTCGGCATTCCTGACAGATCGGAGTGCCAGCAATCTTCAACATATTCCCGTTTCGCCCAGTACGTCACTCCCAAGTAGTTCGTTGAGAGCGGAAAGTCTGTGACCGGAGGATGAACGGATTTGAGGTCAGGCTCGCAGTTAGTAATCTCGTAACACGGCATCTTTGCGCAAGCGTCCAAGTCCGAGCAGTACATAGGTGTCAGGGTCGGACACCATGGATACATGACGGGGGTGCTATAGTTCACCACCTTGGGACTGTAGTATGCCATCAACTGCCACTCTGACTTTGAACAGAGACGTTTCCCAGCCCACTCACAGTAATCCTTGGCCTGCTGCCAATTGGCATCCATAGCAGCATCCTTAACTCCAGCAGTCCATGACGAACCGGGAATATAGTAAGGCCCCCCCAGACTGGTTTGACACTTGGGTTGATAGTCTTCATCCGTACAGACCCCCGCATCGACACAGGCACTATACTGCTCTACTGTCACGGGAGTCTTGTCCACCTTATACGAGTAGGGAATCTTGAGCGATGACGGGTTCAGATACCCCGGCTTGGTGTCAAGGATTGTGTAGACAGGGTACTTCATCACCATCGGGACAGTTGCCATTCCTGTGGGGCTTACACAAGTGCCCCAAATTGTGCAGTCGCCGGTCACGCACGTTCCGCACGAACCCCCACAGCCATCGTCCCCGCATACCTTCCCCGTGCAATCAGGTACACAACAGAAGCCTTCAAGACACGTCGCATTTGCCCCACACGAGCCGCATGATCCGCCACAACCATCAGAGCCACACTCTTTACCATCGCAAGCCTGGAAGAGGCATTCCCCGTTGATCTGGCACGTTTCCCCACACCCGCATGTCCCACACGATCCCCCACAGCCATCTGATCCACATTCTTTTCCGTCACAAACAGGAATGCAGACACACTTGAAGTTCTGGCATTCCTGAGTCTTGCCGCATGATCCGCACGAACCCCCACAACCGTCCCCACCACATTTCTTTCCGTCGCAGTTGGGGACACAGACGCATTCCCCATCGATGGTACAATAGAGACCTGAGCCACAAATGGTCCCTTCCGAAAGGAGCGTATGCTGGCATCCAACCACAGTATTGCAAAGATCCATGGTACAGGGGTTGCCATCGTTACAATCCAGAGGAATCTCAGTTACCATACAGACACCATCGTTGCAGGTGTCAATCCCATTGCAAGGGTCCAAGTCTGTATCGCAAGAGGTTCCATTCTCCAAAGGTTCTGAGTAGCATCCTGTCTCAGGATTGCATCCGTCCTCTGTGCAGGGGTTATTGTCATCGCAATCCAACTCTCCCCCGATCTGACAGGCACCGTCGTAGCAGGTGTCAATTCCGTCGCACGGATTGTCATTACCACAGGGGGTACCGTTCATAGCCATTTCCATGATGCATCCGGACAACGGGTCGCACCCGCCAACCCAACATGGGTCTGTGTTCGAGCAGTCCAAAGGGGCCGTGAGGGCACACACACCGGCATCGCAATAGGCGAGTCCGGTACAGACGTTGCTATCCCCATAGAGTTTGCAATCCACAGCGTTCTTGCATGCACACCCTGCGATGGCTGCTTCATCCTGTGTGAGAGGGGTTCCCTTACAGATGCCTTCCTTACAGGTGTCATTCTCTGTGCAAGGATTACCATCTGCACAGGGGATATCGTTCAAGGCTGTGAGGGCACAAGTACCTTCAAGGCAGGTATTCCAGGCGCACTGCTCGGCCACAACGGGACACTCACCACAGGTACATTCGTTGTCTGCCCCAGCGGTTCCGCACTCTTTGCTGGCACAAAGGATGGCACAGTCAGGGAGGCAATCTCCAGTCAGGCTGGTGCTGTACCCTTCTGTGCAGATGATGGGTTCAACCACAGTGGATGCCTTGGGAAGACTTCCCAGAGAGTGAACACCTTTGATCAGTTTGATGTCCACAACCGCATCATTAGAGTCCACTTCGATGGAGTCCTGATGGGAGTCCCCGTCGATCGAACCCTTCGTGTCTTCAACCTGCATAGACGGATTGGCTTGCTGCCCACAACCACCGATCAAAAGAACCGAAACAAGCAGGCGTTTCATAGTATCACCTCACACCTGTACTACCCAACGAGACAGAATCCTAACAAGATTTTAGTGGAATATCGTAGAAATAGCAAAGTGACGGTTACGGATGATTCCTATAAGTGCCTGATAGTTAGGACTAAGGTGGCTATCTAGGAAAGGTCAGGTAGGTTTGGTTTCGTTCGGAGAAAGTTGCTTTCAGGCAAAGCTAATATCTCAGAGATGATTGGTTTGAGTTTGGTTGCAATCTCTAGGGCTGCTACCTTATTCCTTGTCCCACGAGACCAGAACGATGGGTGAGTCATGGGGATGAAATAGACTCCCGTCTTGGTGTCCCAGAATACGGTCCCCTGGATTTTGGAGATCAGTCCAGGTGACTTTGCAAAGAAGGCATGGACAACGGTATCCCCCATCAGGAAGAGGACTCGCTTCTGGTCCAGTGCTATCAACTCCCTACGAAAGAGTTTTCGGCAATTCTGTATCTCAGAGAGGAACGGTTCCCGATTGTCAGGAGTCCAGCACTTCACCCTGTTGATGATAGCCACTTGCGGCCGTTGGAGTCCGATAGTAGTCAGGAAGCTGTCTAGGAGTTGACCGGATTTCCCTACAAACGGCCTTCCAAGCCTATCTTCATCGGCTCCGGGATTTCGACCAACAACTATAACTTTGGCATCTAGTGGACCCTCCCCGGGAACAGGTGCTTTGACATATTTGCGGCAGAAACAACCGTCTGGGGTTGGAGGCACGGTACAAGATCGGATTTGATTCGCTAGGATTGAGGACTCTAGACGACTCACGGCTCTTTCCGACCTTCTACGATTTCCACTACCGTGGAGTAGTCCAGCAGGTTGGCACCCATCATCTTGGCTTTCATAGCCTTGGCGGAAGTGCTGTCGAGGTTAGCCATAATCAAGTGAGTGAGACCTTTGACGACGCTACCCTTTACGACACCCCCCTGTGCTTCGATCTCCCTGTGGAGGTCTGCGTCCCTGAAACCTGTGAAGCAGACTACCCAACCACTCAGGCGTCCACCCACTACAGGAGATTTGATCTTCATGCCATTAGCGAGCAGCTTAGTGATCAGAGGGCGAACCCTAGTGTACCCCTTCGTGAAAGCCTGTGCTTTCGTCAGCCCCACTCCAGGCAGGTCGGAGAGGGTAGCTATGTCAAGAGCGTCAAGCTTATCCAGTGTGTTGAATCCGGCATCTACCAGACTCTTCATGCCGTCTCGTGACCAGAGGGGGATACCGAGTGAGCCTACCAGCGTGTGCAGGGGCAGTTCCAAGGCTGCTTTGAGGTTCATGAGCATGGTAGTGGCCGACCCGCCTACCTTACGTCCCCCCATGTCCACGTTGGAGAGGGTATTGAGGTCCAGGGTGTACAGGTCTGCAAGGTCTTGGATCAGGTTGGCCTGGAAAAGGGCTTCCACAACGGCCTCACCCCAATCCTTGACATTGATCTTGTCCAGATACCGGGCGACTCTGCCTGCCCGCTGATCGGGACATTCGTCCTGATTCGGGCAGACAAGGTATTCTCCCTCACGAATGAGAGAAGTGCCGCAGCAAGGGCATGTGGTAGGAACTGCCAGTGTAGTCGGACCAAGAAAGGAGAGCGCAGGGGTTATCAAGGCTTCCACGTAGGGGATAACATCGTTTCTGCGAGAAATCAGAACAATATCCCCTTCACAGAGGAGGGGTTCTGTCCGGGGATACATGGCCTGCCCCATCTTCTGCCATGCAGGGGATGTCGAAACGATTTTGTGAATGCTGGAGATGTTGTGCAGGCTGGCCTGGGAAACCCTGACTCCTGCCAGATCTACCGTATCGAACATGGCTACTGGGGTCACTCGACCGGAGGAGCCCACCTGCCATGCGATGTCTCTGATGGGAGTTTCCGCCATGGCGGGGGGGAACTTGTATGCAATCCCACCCTTGGGACGCTGATTTGAGTCACCCAATGCCTTGGAATGGGCAAGTTCGTTGACTTCCACTACCAGACCGTCAATCCAGTAGTCGAGTGCTTTACGCTGACTAAGGACGTAGTTCCGATAGATGGTTTCGACTTCCTGGATACTCGCCGCACCTCCAAAGAATGGGACGTTGAAACCATTGGCCTTGAGGAACAGGAACTCATCCAACTTCGTCTTGAATTTCCGGCTGTCTGTAGCCGTAACTGTGTAGGAGATGATGGTCAAGTGCTGTACCTTCCCAGTCCCAGTACCCTGTTTCTTGGCGGTACCATTCGCTGAGTTACGGGGGTTGGATTCTCCGGGGAAGTGAGCAGCAAAATCGGAAAGGCAGATGACGACTTCCGACCGGATGAAGCCTGTAAAGGCATCCTGCATCTTGGGAACAAAGCCCTTCATCAGCCTGACATTGTCGCTGATGTCCTCTCCGATCAGGCCATCACCACGGGTGGCTGCCCGAACGAAAGTACCATTAAGGTATTCTGCCTGGAGGCTCATGCCATCCAGCTTCTCTGAGACGCAGTACCCATAGGATATGGTACCCAGAGAATCGGCCCACTTCTGAATGTCCTCGGAGCTTTGAGCCTTGTTGAGGCTTGTCATTGGGACACGGTGGGAGTACTTCTGCCACCCGGAAGTGGCTGCGGGTTTGGCCCCAATTTCAGTGAAGTAGGCATGGTTGGGGGCGATCTGCCGGAGAGCATCTTCCCGAAGATCAAACTCGGCATCGCTGAGGATAGGGCGAGTGTTGTAGTAGGCTACCCGTGCCTTCTTGAGCAAGGCTACCAAGGCTTCAATCTTGTCAGGCGTCACATTGACTATTTGCACCACAGTACCTCCAATTCACACCTATACTACCCACCTGGAACGATTCCTAACAAGAAATTGTACTTGGAGAGTCAGATTAGGCGGCTTCAATCTCAGGTTCGGCTCTGAGTTCTGCCTCTTCCTGATCCTTTTTGAGTTCCAAGTCGTAATCTGTTTTGCATCCGGGGCAGAAGCGGTAGCCATCCACATAGATAGTGGGGCCATAGGTACCGCAACCGTCACACTCGCAAAAACCCTTCAAATCGACTGTCACTGACATGCCCTCCAAAGGTTACCCACATCTACTACTTGCCACACATTGTCAATCTAACGGGGTTTATCATCAAATCAAGGAGTTTGTCGGGGACTCAAGGCTTCCCTTGATCCCCACCGAGCTCACTGATCGTATAGTGTCAGAGCCTACCGATGGGCTAACCTTTCTCACCCGAATGGTGGGTTTACAGGCGCATATTCGGCATCACAGTCTAACCGTCCCGGAACTCCCCGTTTCCCTGACGTATGCACTTGACACATTCCACCTCTTTCGTCGTCATAGTTCTCTCCACAGGTTCCGTTCACATTGCATCGGTCAAAACATTGGTCAAAACTTCGGTCAAAACTTTCGTTGGCTACAGACGGAGCATTTGTCACCTCCTTAGTGGATTCATTCACCGTGGTCGAGGCATTGGACAGGAAGGCGACGATCCCTGTTACTACCATCAATGTCGTTGTCGCCTTCACGTCCAAGTCCCTCCCTTTCACACTTGTACTACCCGACGGGTCAAAATCCTAACAGGAAAGTGCAAACTTTTTGGTTGGTGAATCCCTTTAATTCCTTTTAATAGAGTACGCCGTGCACGAAACTTCTGTTAGGAATCGTTCTAGGCGGGTAGTATGGGTGTTGACAGATTGGAGGTAGTCCCAAATGGCACCAAAGAAAGTCACTAAGAAGAGCAAACAGCCGAACCCTGTCGAGAAGGGCGAACCCAAGCCTCGGTACGATATGCTGTACGTCCGGGATGGAGTCGTTTTCGTCCCCACAGAGACTGCAATGGGAATCCAGATGACTAATGGCGCCACGTATCTCATGCAGGCCATCAATCCTTCTGAGATCAAATTTGACCCCTTCTATCTTATTGAGGTGCCATCGAAAACGACTGGCAAAGACATCGACCTGTACAACACGATCTCGACTCTCATGCAGGTCATGGATACCTGCTCCCGCCAATTGGCAAATCTGGTCAAAGTGCAGACTACATCAGAGGTGAAGTAACATGGGAAACTTCATGGATAGGGATGGATTTCTGCCCTGGCTCACTCGGACGGGACTCCTGGGTGTGTTCGCTGTGGTTCTGGCTTACGCAGTATCGGGGATGATCTGATAATGACCCTTTTAGAAATCGAATCCCTAGTTGAAGGGGCACATCTGGGTCAGTTCTATGGGGCGCTCTCGTACTTTGAGGGGCATATCCTGCCAGTAGTCAAGATACTCAAGGACTATGGGTATGACGATTTGGACACTCTTGCTGGTGCCTATCTACACGATGTACTTGAAGATACCCTCACCACAGAGTTCAACCTGATGAATGCTGGTATTTCTGTGGATGCACTGGCTATCGCTGTTTTTTGCAAGGACATCCCAGGGCCGAATCGTAAGACTCGCAAGGCACTCACGTATGCACACATGAAGTTTGTCGTGCATGCTTCTTTTGTCACAGATTTGACTCGAAAAGCTATGCGGGTCAAACTGGCTGATCGGATCGCCAATCTCCGTGCTTGTAAGGTGTCAGGGGATTCCCTGTTGAAAATGTACCAGAAGGAATCTGTAGCTTTCAAGGATGCCCTCTACATGCCCGGTTGGGCAGATGCAATGTGGATTGAGTACGACAAGTTGATAGGAGTCCCCAATGAGTAATGTACAGCCTGATTATGAATCGAATCCCAAGGTACAGGAAATCCTTGCCGTGGGTCGTACCATCTTGGAAGCCAATGGGGATCCAACCATTGTCAACTTGTGTCAAGATCGAATCCAGGAGAAAGTGGATGCCTTTCTGGGCATTTTCCCCACCGAGGGTGCACGTTCGTTAGTGTCAAGAGACGTGTTCCAGCTGCTCTATGAGCAGAGCTTGGGGTCCATACATTGCCCGATCTGTAAGACTCCGTTGGTCCAGACGGGTCGGAGACGTCTGGAATCCTTGGGGGAACATTGTAGTGATCCCAATGGTACCCCATCTCTGAAATCGGCTTATGGATGCCCGAATGCTGATTGCCCTGCATGTCAGGATGCCCTGATGTGGGATCCCGATGGTGGGTACTACGGGGCGAAGAGGGAAGGTGCAGATTGGCACAAGAAGTACCCCTTCATTGACAACAACCACGCCCCCTTTGGTTCCATGGAGAGGAAGATCAACGTCGAGTGCAAAGGCCAAGAATGTGGCCCCGAAGTCGATGTCCATGGAAACCCCAAAATGAAAGATGTGAACCTTCGAGTAGGATCGTGGTCTCTCCGTGGAGAAGTCAAGTTCAAAGCAGATGACGATGGGCGTATCCTGGAGCAGAGTCGAAGATACAGTTTGCTCCACAACGGGCAGCTTTCAGGGATACACATGTTCAGTTATGTGTTGCGGCATTTCTGGCTTAACAGGCGGTGTTGGATCAGGAATCAACGAGATGGAAAACCTACGGAATGGTTCCTGGGGGAGATGAAGAGGTCATTGGAACGGAAACCCCACGAAACTCGTTGGTGGGCTGTATCCTCGGCATGGCTTCTCAGGAACCTCTTTCGGAACACCTATAGGGCATGTCAGGAGACGGAAAATGCCAAAGCGTGACAGTAAGGTTCCAGGCGTCCATTTCAAAGTGGATAACGTTTATGGGGCTCTGGATGTAATCCACACGCTTTCTGACTCAGAGGCATTCTCCGTCTATATGCTGGGAGATAACCGGAAAGAACGAATGGATAACCTGAAGGCGGCTATTGCCACTGTTGAAACCAACCTATTCTTCTTGGGAGTAGACTGGATAGCACTTGTAGAGACGTTGCGGGCCAACAGATCTTTCATGGCTCAGTTGGAAAAGTGGTGCTGCATCTCCGGGCTACAGGGGGCTGGTATTTACACCCCGGCAACTGACGTGGATGAAGAACGGCATGTCAAGTCTCTGAAGAGGCAGAAGTGGCAGGAGAGTCAACGGAAGCGCGATGTTGCCAAGGCAAATGCTCTTGCTGAAGCAAATCGGATTGCTGCAATAGGTCCCGTCTACAACACTGAGCCCCTTCCTAGAGTGCCCGGACTTCGATTCAAGTATGTGGATACCACAGAAGGATACATAACCTATGAGAAGGTCAAAAGGCTCGCTTTGGTCCATGAGCCGTCCAACAAGTACCTTTTGGAATGGACAGTTTCACATGCGGATGAATCTCGATGGCCAGAGATACTCATCTTCGTAGTCAAGGTGTTCAGTGCCTTCGATTGGGGTCTAGACGAAGCTACTCTCGTATCTCAGTGGGAAGCGGAAGAAAAGGCAGGGAAGAATCGACTTAAGTCCGCTAACAGTGAAGTCGAGAGCTTCATTCGAGGCCTCAACCGTGAAAAGACCGAGCGGGAGAAGGCAGAGAAGCAGGCAAAGGAAGATGCATCTTCATGAAAAGATCCTTGATGGTACCTATCTGCATGATATCAATCTTGCCTGTCTCTTTGTATTGCTTCCCAGTCCTTTCCACGAAAGCCATGCCTGTATGATCGCCATGTGTCTTTAGAGCCGTCCACAACCCACGTAAAGCGACTAGAACTTCTTGATCAGGCTTTCGGGGTTCTCTCTCGACTCTATCTATGACTGCTTCTTGTTTCTCGGTCAGTATCCCATCTGAAGTCAATCGTTTATGGAAATCGGATAGTATCTGGCTCTTCTGCCATCCGGGGATTGCTTGTATCCTTTCCAGCATTTCAGTTTTGTAGAGTCGTCTGTCAGGTATTCGAGCCAGGGCGTCATAGAAGGAAGCTGATTTGACAAAGGCTTCTTTCATTCGGTCAATGCCTACTTTCCAATTTGCTCTCCAATTGGTGGTACGAGCGAAGTACTTCTGACCCATGGCCTTCTTGTTTAGTACCTGTCCCGTTTCCATAGCAACTAAAGCAAGTTGCATGGAGGCTTCTCCACGTTCGACTACGGAGCCGGGGGATGCTATCGTGGATGATAGTTTAATCCCCACCAGATCAGAAAGGGGGAGATAGTAGATGCCATGCCGTCCGGGGACTAGATACCACTTTCCGTGGAGTTGAAACGTATCTAGCCATTCCTCCAATTCATCACGGGTGATGGGCACGAAGGATGATGCTACTTTGTGCAGATGTTTGATCCCGTCCATGGTTCGTCTGCCCTCCGTCCCAGGTTTGAATAGGAAGCCTAGTAGAGTGCCACCTTTTAGGTCTAGGATGATAGAGTCTACATCCTCTTTGATACGGCGTTGTATGGCACGTTCATCTAGTGGTTCGCCCCACTGATCCACGGACTCTTCAATGAATGTCTGTAGATGTATGAGTTGTTGCTGTGCTTTGACCCATATTTGACGTGTGCGGGGGTCTTCCGGGAAATCCTCATCCTTGGCCAAACGGCTGAGGTATGCTAACGCTCGATTAATGGGGGTGAGATCGTAAGCCATGCGGCCTCACTATATTGGGTTCATAGCGTTCATGGCATCAAGTAAATCGTATCCGTGTACTTCATTTCTCTGGCAAACTGGAGAGCTTGCTTCTTGGCATCTCCATAAGTGCCTCGGAAGAACATCGGGTTGTCCGTATCCTTGTAGAGACTCCCACCGAATTCGAAACCCCAGTTGCCAAAGCCTTTCGGTCCAAATCCGATGTTGCTACGTTCCCATTTTGATATGTCTATTCGGTTTGCAGCAGCCAAATACCGCTGTACCACTTTCACAGTACTGGCTGTCCGTTTCTTGATCGTATCTACCTTGAACACCTTTCCCCGTAGGTAAAACTTGAACTTGTAGCCATCCTTACGCTCTATCAGAATAGCGCCTTTTAGGGGCCATTGGGGGTCAACAGCGGCTAAGGACAGGGGAAGTGTGTCATTGTCCCCGTGGGCAGTCCCCCGCACGATTGATGAGTGCCGGGCCATATCCCGAATCCGGTCAAACCAAAAACTCGGTACTCCAGTCTTTATGGCAGCGGCTGCAATAGCGTCAGGAGACATCCAGAGAGTAGCCATGGCTACATCCCCCCATTGATCTTGCTAAACCATGCTGTTGTCAGATCATCATCAGGCTCCCCAACGGATCCTTCAAGGTAGGCATCCATCTCTTCGTCTGACCACTTTGCACCAGCAGTCCTAGGTGTTGGGATGGGCTCTTCGCCCTTGGCCTCTTCCTCTTGTGCTTTAATCCCAGGGATACAAGCCTCGCTCACGAATTGACTTGTTGCTGCGGGCCTACCCAGATGGTTCACTATGGGGCATAGAATCGTCACTGAATCCATCCCCCTGGTGATTGCCACGTAAGCGAGTCTACGCTCCTCTTCCATGGCTTCCTCAGTGCTGCTCTTAGCGTGAGGGAAGGTTCCCTGAGCCATGGGGACATACATGTGTTTGCTTTCCAGCCCCTTCCAACCGTGACACGTATCGATCACTACTGCGGGTTCGCTGTATCCCTTGGCAGCTGGGTCGTCATCATAGGACTTCTTCTCATTGGCCTTCTGGAGTTTGTTTATGTACCCCAGAGCGGGCCCTAAGTCCTTGTACCCTGTCACTAGAGAGATCAGGGGCTGGACTGGAGCTAGGGCTAACCCTCGAATGGCATCTGTTGTCACTTCGCCGGATTCAGTCTCCTCAGACAACAAGTCCAGAGCATCCGGATCCTTCTTAATCCGATCTATAAGGGACTCAATGAGAGACTTGCTACCAATAGCAGCACCAAAGCTGGGCCCCCTCAGATTGAGAATGGCGTCAATGATCTCGGCAGGGTTCTTTCCAATCTTCCCCATCTCGAACATATTTCGTAGGGTTTCCATGTAGGGGAGCACTCTCCTACGATTTCTCCATTCTGCGTCTCCTTCGTAAATCTGCTCCCACCCGCCACTTTCCAGCCAATGGAGATAGTTTTGTCCCCGGGCCTGTTCCTGGATAGCATTCTCGAATACCTTGTCCAAACCAAAGGATGGTGCTTCGTGGGCAGTGAGGACAACATCATTGATCAAGTCTCTGTCAGACTCTTGGGCATTGGCAAGACGCATCCAACTTACAATGCTACGAGTGGTTGCATCGTTGAAGAAGTTGACCTTGGAGCGGAACGGAATCCCAAGTTTCAGCAGTTCCACACCAAATGCGTAGGCTTCCGCATTGGTACGGACGGCTACGCCAAAGTCCTTGGGGGAACACTGCGGATCGTCTCCTTGAGTCAATTTAGCGATCTGCTCAGCTGTAATCAGCGCAGCATATTCGTGATCAGGAACCCTAACGGCTTGGACTACTCCCAGACCTTTACGATCGGGGTTGGATTTGCACTCCATAGGGATCTGCTTCTTATTGAACTTGATCAGTCTATTGGCAGCTTCCACGATCTCTTTTCCGGAACGGAAGTTCGTGTCTAGCATCTTGGTTTTGAACTGTCCACCAAGCTTGTCTGAGTTCTCAATGAAAATAGTGGGAGAAGCGCCACGGAATGCGAAGATACTGTTGTGAGTTAGAACGCCATTGCCAAAGAAGTTGGATGCATCTTCCACGTCTAAGTCGATGAATTCCCCGGGTACTTTTTCGATAGCAGTGATATTCTCCCCGGAGAGGAGGTCATCCATCTTGACAGGCAAGTACATGTTAGTAGTCAGATTCTCAGCTGTCAGATACAGCATGTCACTATTGTAGGGGACATGTAGGAGCTGCCTGATAGGGATGTCGACTTCTTCAGATAGCATCTCTGTGAACAGAAGGGCTTCCCGGTAGTTGCAGAGAACACCCTTGAACTTCTTGTGAATACTCCCTGATGCATCCACCCATGTATAAAAGCCATGTTTGCTCATGACTTCATCTAGACTGGATCCAGTCCAGTGCAAGGATACTTCAGAACCCAATGGTGTATGGGCCAGAAGAGTGATCGCCTGCTCGGCTAATCCGTCTGTTCTCGTCCCCGCCCACAGTTTGTGGTTCGGAGACATTATGAGATATCTATCATGCTCCAAAGTGACCTTCAGGCCCTCTTTCCAAGATGACATCCGTGCGTGGTTGACTCGTTGGGGGGCTATTCTACCATTGCGATAAGACAGAACAGTGTCGCCTTCTCGGATATCGGAAAGTCTCTTGTCACCGGAAGGCGTTGAAATCATTGAGTCTTTGTCCAGGCACTGTTTGTCGTCTCCTATGAGGCAGTATGTAGATGCTGTCATCTTCCCATCAGGACGCAATGCCCTTGTGGCCGGATCATAACTGCCTGTAATCAAGCCGAAAATGAGATGTTGTGCTTTGTTTTCGTCTTGGGCCTCATCGACCAAAACCACCTTGTATTGACTCTGCACCGCTGCCAGCACCTTGGGGTCTGAGATCAGCATCTTGGAGGCTTCAATTAGAGTGTCATCATGGTCCCTACGACTAGCATATTCGGGGGCGTTATCTTTGAGCCACTCATAGGCACCATAAGCAGCCTCCATGACTCCCGGGTTCTTGTGCCATAGCTCAGTAGGGGACTGTAGGTTGGCCTTAGCTTTGCCTATAAACCCGCCGACACGTTTGGGGCCGATAGCTAATCCAGACGCATCCTTCATCGGCGTACCAAGGTTGAACCACTGGTTAGCGGGGGTCTCAAACCAGAAGTTGGACTTCTTGGATTTAATTACTCTGTCCTGATAGTCAGCTGCCTTTTCCAGACTTGCAACCTTGTAGCCTTTCAGGCCTGCTCGTTCCAAGGCCCCCAGCGCCCCAGGACGGCCCCTATTGGGCTGTCCCTTAGCATCGAGTCCTGTGGCGTATCCGAAAGCCTTATTGAGGCTTTCCTTTTGTTTTGCATTGAGGTGGGTAGGGTCCTCGTCCACCATGTCCTGAAGAAAACGAATCGTCCAGTCCAGCCAAGGGGCGGGGCCTTGTTTCTTGGCGAGCCACTCGTAGAAATTCAGTACAGCCTTGACCGCTGTAGTATAGTTTTGATTGGGCGTTTCACTCGTTCCAGCTTCCGGAGTGACATTGGTGGACGGGGCGGTTACTGTGGATACCGGGGGGAATAGGCCATCTACTTGAACGTCGGGTACTTTGGAGCCATAGGCGGGTCGAAGCCCCACTTGAGCGATAGCCATATTGAGAAGCCGTTTCTGTGCTCCACCTTCGATGACATCCATGTTGATGGGTTTTTTGGAGAACTTTCTCAACAGATAACCGGCTACATGGTGGGTGGTTCCAAAGCCTTCCTCGGCTTCTCTGTCTCCCCCAAAGATGCCCTCCCCACCAAACTTAGCAACCCGCTCCTTCAGCTCATGGGCTGACTTACGGGAGAACGATGTGGCAATGATGTTTTGTGCTGGGATTCCGAGCTCACGGACGGTATAAACGACCTTACCGGCCATAACCCTCGTCTTGCCGCTGCCTGCCCCTGCCGCTATGATGGCCTTTCCAGAGGTTACCATAGCGTCCTCTTGATCCGGAGTCATCTCCAGCCTCTTTCCGGTCTCAGTGGCATACTGAAAGCTGCTCTTGGTTTTCTCCACAACAGCAGCTGCCATGACCACTTCTGGCATTTTCGCAGTCTCTACAACTTGATCTATCTTGCCTTGAAGCGCCTGCTTTTGTTCCTTCAGGTCTACAGACTCTTGTGTTTGAGGGTCCATCCCCCTCAGTTGACCGTTTATCTTGGTCACTTCGGATGCCATCCCTTTGACGGCATCTGCATCTGCTTCAACGCTCTCGACTGTAGAAACTGGGACACCAGCAGCCTCCGCTGCTAACTCCATCCATTTCCTGACCATAGCAGCGGATGGGTAGGCGGCGGGAATAGCCGCCAGCTGATTCAGACGGGCTGTGGGATTGTCTTCCTGGATGGCTACTATGACTAGTCTTGCAGTCCGGGCTGCCCTACCAGTAAAGAGATTGTTGAACACAGGTTGGTGTGCTCTGAGCCACGGGAAGAACTTGGCTAAGAACTTCGCCTGATTAATAGCCGTCACCATGGGGGATGCGGATCGTACAGCCATCTTGTAAGTGGGTTTGAGCATAGCAGCATCTGAACGCTCCATGATGGGGGCTAGATGCTGTAGTAGGCCCTCATGGAGACTACCCATCCAGAATCGGAGTAACTTCTGACCCTGGGCGTGGATGTACTGGAGTCGTTTCCACTCTTTCTCTGAGACTGGTGTCTTCTCAGTTACATCCAGATGCTCAGTGAGAGCACTGAAAGCACTGACCAGAGTCATGAGGTCTATGAGGCGTTCCGGGGAAACCTGCTTATCTTCAGTGGACATGAGTTCAAACCTCAAAGGTGTGGACACTACCCTACAACCCTACCTTTCCCATCACCATAGAATGAATCGTTAAGGTTCAATAGGGATTCAATAGCCCCAAGTAGGGTAGGTTGAATTGGGAGGCTTTCACGATGTCAAATCCGGTCATCAGCAGGATAGCAAGGCGTTATTTGGAGAAGCAAGCCAACTTTGATGCTGGTACGATTGGCGATAAGGTTAAGGGGCCATTGGCTAAGGATGCTGACGAGTCCTACCTGAATGGCGAGTTCACACAGCAGGAATATGACGAACTGCGTGGGCTCCAGGAATCTGGCTCTCTAGCCAAAGGTGTCCGTCCTGTTGATGAGCGTGGGACGAACCCCGCAATCCCCAGGAATCAGTTGAAGAAGGCGACGATTAAGTTGGCCTATGAGAACCCCCGCCTTCGTCCGTATTTGCTCCCGATCCTGAAGGAAGCAGCCAGTTGGGATCCATCACAGATCGGACGGGAAGTTCCTGGTGGGTATGGAAAGCTTCCGGGTGAGTGGACTCAGGAAGAGTTCTCGGCCATGGAAGATACCTTCGGGCGGTAAGGAAGGATGCCAACTCTGTACGAGAAAATCTGGGGTGTTCCCGTTGAGGGCCCAGAAGATGATATCAACCCGTATCTCAAACGGATTGCAGTCCGTTTCCGACAGGTTCTGGTTCCCTATGCCCGAGATTTCGTCCAGCAGACTGTCTATGCTGCACAGCAAGGGGGTTTCTTGGGGGATTCCCCAAAGGATGGGGCTCTACCGTATCTCTGGTTCGTTCTGCTTCGGAACAAGCCATCATGGCCTGATCTTGATCCCATGAACAAAGCTTCCCTCTTTGCTATGCTCAAGCTAGCGTCTATCGAGCATACCAGCCCCAATCCATCTGGAGTCGCAACTCTGCCTGATGTTTCAGTAGAACCGGACATTGATGTCGCCATCAAATACCTTGCTTCATGGTCACATGGGGAAATCAACAAACCGCTTCGTAAGCAGCTCAACAACATCTGTACCGCTGAGGTCAAGCAGTATCGCAGAAAGCATCCTGAATTCAGCAACCCTACTATGGGATACCTCGCTATGCGGGGTGCCTTCAAAGCAAAGCTGTTCAATTCTCCGCTGTTCTTCAATCAATATGATCCCTACTTGTTGTGGCCGTTTGTGCGGATCATATCCCCTATGTTTGGGGCACAGTCCAAGAAAATCTAATCCTTATCCGAGTGCTAATTTGGAGTATGGTAAAGGGACAACTGGAGGTTGGCGACAAAACACTTATGATCGACATTGCGGATGACGATAAGAAACCTGAGATCAAAGACCCGCAATTGGCAAAAGTCTATGCCAGATTGTTGGAAGTTCGGGAGAAAAGGAATTTGGTTTTACCACGGCCGTCTCGACTCCGAGAGAAATACGTTCAGTATGGAGTCGAAAAGGAACTGAAACTCAGGGACTATCAGGTACAGGCGGTCGTGCATCTACTAATGATGTCAAGATTCCTACTTGGTGACGACACGGGTACGGGCAAGAGCCTCACCACTATAGCGGCTCTCTGTCACCTGTGGGATCGAGACCCAGACATGAAGGTGATAGTGCTGACTACAAAGTCTGCAAGCGCCCAGTGGGTTTCCGAGTTCCAAAAGTTTACCATCGGAATACAGACATTTCTTTGCCGGGGGACAAAGACTCAAAGGCAAGCTGTGCGGACGGCTTATATGAGGGCAACTGGACCCTGCGTGCTGGTTTTGAATTACCGTACAGCTGTAGTTGATATCACAGACATGCAGGGATGGAAGGGGTACTCTCTAGTGACCGATGAAGGGACGGCATACAAATCCACAGGGGCACAGGCGCATCAGGTGTGTAAGCACCTCTCTTTTCAGGCAAAACGTACATGGTGCCTAACGGCCACTCTCATAAAAAACAACCTCATGGAAGGCTATGGCATCTACAACGTAGTGGTGCCCGGTCTGTTTGGGTCCAAGAATCGCTTTATGCAGGATTACTGCATCATCCAAATGCAACGGATTGCTAATGGACGACAGATACCCATCGTGAAGGGCTACCGCAAGAAGGACATCGTGGCCTTCAAACGGGTCATAGACCCCTACTTCTTAGGTCGGCCCAAGCACGAAGTAGCCCCAGAGCTACCCCCCCTGACTACCAGAGAAATTCGGGTTGAACTCACTCCCGAGCAATCCAAGAAATATGACGAAGCTCTCTCCGGTCTCCTGACTATTGGGGGCGAAGAGAAAGAGACCACCAAACTCACGTCCATCATCTATTGCCAAGAGATCGCTGATCACCCCATTCTAATCAAGGCGGAAGGGGAGTCTTCCAAGATGGAAGCCCTCATTGAGATCCTGACAGAGGGGGATTTGGCTGGAGAGAAGGTCATCATCTTCACTCGTTTTCGGCAGATGGTCAACCATGCCATACCAGTTCTGAAGGAGCATAAAGTCCCTTGTGTACGAGTGACGGGGGATGAGAACGATATGCAGCGTAAGGCTGCAATGGAAACCTTTCAGAACCCTGAATCCAATGTCAATGTCATTTGGATCACCATGGCCGGAGGGGATGCCATCAATCTCCAGGCGGCTAAAGCCATCATTTTCTATGACTCCCCATGGTCTGCTGGAGACTACATTCAGTGTCTAGGACGCATGATCCGTATCGGCTCAGAGCACGAAAATGTTTTCGCATACCATATGATTGCAGATGGTACGGTGGACGAACGCGTGCAAGAGGTCTTGAACAAGAAGATGGCTTTGATCGAAGCAGTTATCGGGAAACGAGTGAAAGGCGAAAAAGGCGATCCAATAGAGTTTAAGGCTGGTGGGGAGATCGATGATCTCTTCAGTCTCCTGAAACAGGATGCCGTCAAGAGGACCCGTGGCCGAAAATGAACGATATCCAGGGGGTGACGGAAACCCCAAGTGCCCTAAGTGTCATGGACGGGGTGTGGTTCAAACCCGGTCTCAATTCGGGTTGCCTGCTGTGACCAGATGTGCTTGTATCCGATTGCGGGATACTCTAGCTGCTATGGACAACGGGTGGAAAGGGGTGTCCAAGGTGACCCCCGTTGGAACTACGCCACTGATAGACTACCTGAGAAAGGATATCCTGATCACAACGGAAGCGTTCACATTGAAACGGCATCTGAAAAGAGTTGGCCTGACAGTTGAAACCCGTTGGAACTTCTTGATGGTGAGCGATGCCGACCTGATGTCAGCATGGCTTGGGAATCTACTAGAGAAGGGTGAGGAAGTATATGACCCAGATGTAGATAGGGGATACAAGTCCCTCATGGAACTAATTGAACCCCCTGACTTATTGATCGTGTATCTTGGAGTGAAAGTTGCCCGCAACTCTGCAATGCCAGAAGTGCTGGCAGAGGTTTTACGACAGAGGGCACATGTCGAGAAACCTACCTGGGTGGTGGACCAGCCAAAGGATAGGCTGGTAGAGGGGCACATCTGCTGGTCATCCGCCGTCGAGGATGCTGTGGTGGGGCGGGTACACATGACGTTGGACACAGCGGCTCCTGAGGTAAAGGCCGTTACTGTGTCCAAGAGCGCCCAGCCGAAGAATCAACAGGGGCACTTCAAAAGCGGTGAGCAATTCCTCCAGATGGAGAAGCCCCCCAAGGGGAAAAAGCGGAGTAAGCCTCAATGATGATCCTGCTACGGTCTGTGTTCCAGGCCACACCTGTAGACGATCCTAAGCTGTTGTACGATAACTACCTGAAACTATTGGATTCCGGTATCATCCCGGACAACCCTGAAGATCAGGTGTTTTGGAAACATGTCGTGGAGTTCGTCCATCGGAACAACCATGTACCTGACAAGGCCACACTGGTGATGGACTTCACTCAGTTGAAGGAACCAGAGCTTGTAGATCGCATCGAGAACCTTTCAGTCAACCCCATGGCTACGAAGGGCAATTTCGTCCGACGATTGGAAGGGGTTGTCAATGACCGAAAGACCAGAGAAGTCACGTCGATCCTCTCTGATGCCGGAAACATCCTCAAAGGTGGGATGATAATCAAGGAGGGGAAGAAGTCTCATAAGTTGGTTGGGCCAATTGACGCCATGCAGTATGTACGGGACAAGGCGCATAGTATTGTGGCGCCCATCTTTGGTTCGCACCTGAGCGGAGAGATCACAAAAGATGGAGTCGAATTCAAAAGGGAGTACGATCAGGTAGAGGCGGATCCCCTGAGTGGAATAGGGCAATTCTCAGGGATCGAGCAAATGGATTTAGCCTTTCGTGGGGTCAGGAGAAAAGAGCTGTGGGTACATGCAGGATACACTGGAGCTTACAAGAGCATCATCTCAGCGAACTGGGCGTACAACCAGTCGGTCTACTATGGACATTCATCCTTATTCTTCTCACTGGAGATGCCTTACAATCAGATACGCCGTATTTTCTATGCCATCCACTCGATACATGAGAAGTTCCGAACTGTTCGACTCAGCATGGGACTACAGAAAGACCCCGAGTCAGATGTTGGGATAGACTATGCCAGGCTCCGAGACGGGTTGCTCACCCCACAAGAGAAGGCATTCATGTTCAACTATGTCCAACCTGATTTCAATGGGGAAGTTGCCAAAAATTTCGAGCCTTGGAGGGCTCCAGACGGGATGTCTCTTGACCCCCCGAACGGATATGGGGAAGTGCACATCGAAGTTGCTGATCCTGATAAGGACGACTTCACCATTGTAGACATGAGAGCTAAGGCCGAGACGCTGTATTCCAAGAACCCTTACGCCATGCTAATAATCGATCACATGGGGTTGATGGCTTGTCGAACCAAAGCTTTGACATCCACTACTGAGCGATTGAATGAAGTCATTCGGGATGTCAAGAAGTTCGCCCTGGGATTCAATCGTGGACAGGGAATGGCCATCTTAGGTCTCATGCAGATAAGCAGACAGGCATACAACGCAGCCTTGAAAACCAAGCGATATTCTCTGTCAGCCCTTAGCTACTCAAATGAAAGCGAGAGGAGTGCCGATGTGGTCACATCATCCTTTGTGGATGATGATCTACGAGCCAAGAACAGAATCAAGCTACAATGTTTGAAGTCACGAGACAATGCTCCATTTGCCGACTGCTATGCTCGTGTGGAGAACCCATGTAGACGTATTCTCTCAGATACAGGAGATGTGGAGATGGTTACAGGGAAGAAAGAGGAAGTGGCCAAGGAGGCTGAGATGTTGGATCGAGATCCATCCTTGGACGATATCATATCATGAGTGCACAGAAACGATGCAGGCACGGATATCATTCTTGGTTCATTTCTTCCGATGGCGTTATTGGGTGGGATTGGTGTTACCAGTGCGGGGCATTACGTCGGTTGAAGCAACTACCGAATGGTGCGTATGCCGCTGTTAACAGGTGGACAAGGCCCACCGGAGATGGTGGGAAGAATCCTTGGGATTACTTCAAGAAGGGACTTGAGTGACGTTGCTGATAGCCATAGCTAGGAAGCCTCTTTCTCACGGTTCTGTGGCCCAGAACGCTTTGGAGTGGCAATGCGGTGGATTGGCAATTAACCTATCTCGTGTTGTTACAGTAGATGGTGATAACCCTCCTGTAGACCATAAGGCGGGGGGTGGCCACTTTGAAAACTGGAGGACTGGTAACAAAGCATGCCTCTGTGGAGGCCATGCATTGGGCCGCTATCCGGCGAACTTGATCCTACAGCATTGTGCCACTTGTATTCAGACAGGTGTCAAACAGGTACAGCCCAAAGAAGGGCATAGACCGAATCCTGTGGGGCTGCAATCGGATGGACACCTACAGTTCAATGCCAAACCTGTAGGTTATCAGAAGATTTCCTACACCGATCGGACAGGGAAAGAGAGTATAGTGAGTTGGATATGTGCTGAGGGTTGCCCCGTGAAGGAAATAGATAGGCAAAGTGGAGAGAGACCAGGGATGAGTGGAGGTGGGGAAGAACGTCAACCACGGGGCTTTGGTGGTATGTGGTCAGGGATAAGCAATGCACCTTGTGACCCGCAATATGGGGATGTTGGTGCGGCAAGTCGGTTCTTCAAACAGGTGAAAGGGTAACAGTTGATGGTAGGACAGATGTTACATAGAGGAACCAAAGCACAAAGCAGCATTAACAGCACCCTCAGGGTTTTGCCGGAAATCCAGCTCCCACACTTCAATCAGACGGATACCCTTACAAGCCAGAAGGGTTTGTTTCCTGAGATACGTCGTTATGACATTGCGTTGGCCTGTCTTGACTGGACCATTTGGATAAACCCTAGGATCGGCATGCCAAAACGTTCCATTCACCTCCATAGCAACATCCCAGTCAGGGAGAAAAAAGTCAATGACAGCCCCATACCGACCGTTGTCGTCTCTAATAAGGTACTGTGGGATTTTGGCTATTCCCATCGTGTCCAGAATCACCCCGACTTCCTTCTCCAACCCAGACACCCTAGGAAATCGGCCATCTGCCATGGCCTTAGATGTGGCAATAGAAAGTTTCCGTTTGGTCTCGGGAGTATGTGCGTAAGTGCCAGCCGCCTTTCTTTTCGCATTTTGATTTCGCATCCTTTCAGCTTGGGCGATGCGAGTCTCAGGGGGAACCACATAGGGTTTGGTGATAACCCGTTTTACTATTCCCGGACCCCTAGCTTTATAGTGGCATTCCTTGGAGCAGTACACCTTCTGCCCCCGTCCTTTCATATGGCTAGGGCAGCGAGTCACAGGTTTACCACACATTGCACAGGGAAGTACAACCGATTTGTAATTCTTCCTGCCTCTGGACACAAAGGAGCATGGGAGAGAACAAGTGATGTTCCTACCTCTGGCCAATTTCCTTGGATCCACCAGATAAGTTTCACCGCAAATCGGGCAGATTCTGTCCACTTGAGCAACCTTCGCTGCCATTCTAACCTCCTAAGAGACCTAACTATAGAGTTTATAGGGAAATCAACGGGTAACAAGGAGAAACCAGTATGAAGAAGGAGGGCTGTCAAGCCCGTAGGGGGGAACAGACGATCACCCTTAAGTTGGGTGACTGCATAGATGTTATGCAGAAGTTGCCAGCCAATTCGGTGGCAGCTATCGTATGTGATCCCCCCTACGGTTGAAAACCTAGGCCTGGAGTTCATGAACAAGGACTTTGATAGGCTCGTTCCGGTATGGAAGAAGGTTGATTCTTTACCGGGTGAGTGGGTTACAGAGTACCTGAAAGAAGCCAAGCATGATATCGTGAGTGATGCCCAGCGGGCTGCTCTGGATGGCATTGAACCCCCTGCATCCAAGGTGGTTCGTCTACAGGTACTTCAGGGTGTTCCCATCAAGCCGGAGAACTGGCAGGATATGGTTCGGGCACAGTTGATGGGGAACAGGTCTCCGGGTGCTGTCTATTCGGAAGAGAAGCCTGATACACAGGCTTGGGTTGATGGGGGCAACTTCACCAAACCGGGTATTGGAGATCGACCTACAGATTGGCCATCTTTTAGTGCTAACTCACCTTTTGGTGCAGCCAACCCCACTTGTGCTACTTGTGGCGGTAGACTAAGAGGGGCCAAGAAGTGTACCTGTGAGCAGCCTCATGACCATTGGAAGCCTCTGGGTCCACCTAAGAACCTAGAGAAATCAGCTGTACCACAGGCTGGCAACCTCGGCGGGTTCGCTGACGGGAACAAGCCATCGTTTGAGCGGGTGAAGAAGCATCTATGGAAGATGCAGCAGTGGCACGAGAACTGGTTGAGGGAAGCCTACCGGGTGCTGAAGCCAGGTGGAGTCATCAAGGCGTTTTCAGGTAGTCGCACATTCCACAGACTGGCAGCAGCTATGGAAACGGTAGGGTTCGTTTTGACTGAGCCAGAGGAATGGATCTATGGGTCTGGGTTTCCAAAAAGCCTAGACATTTCAAAGACTTTGGCAAAGATGGGGAATGCTGAGGCTGCCGAGAAGTGGAAGGGTTGGGGTACTGCTTTGAAGCCCGCACAGGAACCTATCTTGGTAGGGATTAAGCCAGCTTTAGTGACAAATGACCCTTTTGATAGCCATAGCTAGAAAGCCTACTGGTATTGGCTCAATGTCAGCCAACACCGTTAGGTACGGTTGTGGTGGGATTAATGTAGATGCAACTCGTATTGGTGTTCCTACCGGACGACCTTTACGGGTTATTCACCCCTTACGAGATGACGTGGAATACCATCCATCATCTTTGGCGGGGAGGGTTGATGGTACATTGGGGTCGTCCAAGGCTGTGGGGTCGACTACTACGGGTAGGTGGCCTGCTAATATGTTGCTACAGCATTGCGGGGGATGTCAGAAAATGGGGACCACAACCATCAAAGGGACTAAGACTCACCCACTAGTATCGTCTGTTGAGTCTAAGATCGGGTTTGCATCAGTGACCCAACGGACGGGGCAATCTGCTAATTATGGTGACCCTGAGACAGGGATGGAATCTATGGCACAGTGGGAGTGCCTTGAAGGGTGCCCTGTGGGTCACATGGATAGTTCAACCGGGGTACTGACATCTGGAAAGGTCAAACCGGGGTACATGCGGAACAACAGTAGGACACCACATGGTGGAGGTTACGAAGGTGGATATGGCGACAGCCATCTGATAGGTTTTGGTGACAGTGGGGGTGCCAGTAGGTTCTTTAAGCAGGTGCGAAGCGAATGACCCTTCTGATAATCATAGCTAGGAAATCTTTTGACCCAGGGGGGGGGGGGGACGGTTGTGAGTAATACTCTAGAGTGGTCTACAGGCGGGCTGAATGTGGATGGATGCAGGGTAATGACAACTAATCGATTGTGCAACACCCCTAGACGTGCGGCATCCGCTCCTATTGGTACTTTCGTTAGGAGTAACCCAAGTTCACCTACAGACACATCTAATGGCAGGTGGCCAGCCAATGTGGTTCTTAGCAATGTGTCAGGATATTTCCCTAAAACTGTGAGTATGGGACATCTACCACGAACAGGGAAGACAGCATCTTGTTTTGGTCCGAATAGACACGCTTGTGGGGATGCCAACAACGGCTATAACGACTCTGGCTCCGCGTCTCGTTTCTTCAAATCCTTTCCACAAGTGGATGACTGATGCGTCTTATTTCCCTAGCTAGGCGCCCTTTGTCTGAGGGGAGCGTCACGGGCAATGTGGCCCGATGGGGGTGTGGCGGGTTTGATATTGACAGCAATCGGATAAGTTGCGCTGAAGGGCACAGTCCAGCGGCTGATAGAAGAAACACTGCAAGGAAGTCCGGGAATTTCAGTATCTCTGGACGTAAGGCGGCTGAGTCGGTTTCCATCGGGAGATTAGACTACAGGGGATCCTTTGAAACCAGAGCCGCTTTCCGGCCATCTGAACTCTTAGGGCGCTGGCCTGCCAACTTACTTCTTCAGCATGATCTAACCTGTCAAAACCGTGGCATTAAGATTGTCAAAGGAAGCCCCTCTTCGTCCATTCTGCACAATGCTTATGAAGGAACATCCACTACAGGCTTCATTCGAGGTGTTTCACACTCTGGCAATCAACACGGGGATTCCACCGGAAAAGAGGCCGTGGCCGTTTGGAACTGCGATAAAATGTGCCCTATTTCGGTTCTTGATAGTCAAAGTGGAGTATCCTTCTCAGGGGGGGTTCGGGTCCAGCCAGCAAGGGTTGGAAGAGCAATGGAGATACAGTCAGTGGGTCTTGTAGGAGTACAGGTGGTTTCAAAGACATTGGAACGGCTTCCCGTTTTTTCAAGCAAGTGCAGGAGACGGATATGACCACAGCAAACAAGAAGATGCCAAAGGAGATGCTGGAGTATCTTCACACCATGATCATCCCTGATGGGGGTGAGTGTCTCATCCTTTTCAATGGTGAACTGGAGATTACAGACTTTGCGGCTCTCCCCGAAAACCATTATCACGGTATCATTGCCCAAGGAACCCCCACACCGGAACAGTCAGAATTGATGCTCAGGTGCTTACGTCCGGGTGGGCATTGCTTGTTGGTCGCCCCGGACATTCAGCCTACAGGTCATACGGGGGTCTGTAATCTTGAGGATGCTGGCTTTGAAATCCGGGATTCTATCTGCTGGTTGAGACCACCTGTTGATCCTGAGAACCCCAAATTCAAGTATTGCGCCAAGGCATCAACGTCTGAGCGCAATGCAGGTATCCATGACCTCCCCACCGGGCAAAAGACCAAGTGCAAATGGACCGGAAAGGATGTGGAAGAGATACAGGATGTCTACGAGGCATTGCTAGGCGAATTGGACGGAGATGAGAAGGAAACCTTAGCAATGCTTAAAGGTGGGATCAGTAGGGACCAGATCCCCGATGAACTCATTGACAAGTTTGAGGAGTTCACGGAGTTTGAAGTGCTTGAACGCTGTACCCACCCTTGCTTGCATCCGGATGCCCGGGTAAGAACTGAGACGGGATGGCGTCCTATCAAGGAGATCAAAGTTGGGGACAAAGTCCTGTCAGAGGATGGTCAGTACCATTTAGTGACTCACGTATCACAGCATCCCTACACCAGCCCAAACCTTTTTGAGATACATGTGTTGGGGGTACTAGAGCCTACATTGGCGTCCGACAATCATCCGTTCCTTGTATTACGAGTAGCAGCAGGTGGTTGGGGAACGAAAGAAGTCTGGGTGCAAGCTTCGGATTTGAGAGAGGGCGATGAAATCCTTTCACTAGAACAAACTGATAACCCACTAGCAATGTCTCTACTTCATCACAGAGAGAATGGACAAACGCTCATTTGCAACAAGGTCCAAAAAGTCACTCTAGTCCCGTATGTGGGTGATGTGTGGAACCTTTCAGTAGATGGCTCGCCCACATTCCAAACCATTGTTGGAATGTCTCACAACACGGTCAAACCTATTGAGATAGACGAATTTCTCCTTCAAGGCATCCCTACGGATCAGGGTCCGATCCTCGACCCGTTTATCGGGTCTGGGACTACCGGGATAGCATGTTTGAAGACGGGGCATGACTTCATCGGCATTGAGAAGGATGACACCTACGCACGAATAGCAGATGCTAGATTGAGGCATTGGAACCGTGAGATAGGTAAGTGGAATCCGGCTACGTTAGTATCGGATGTTGTGCCTATCGAGAAGCCGCAGGATACCCTTGGAATTGACTTCCTTGAGGGGCCGGAAGAGCCTGTGGTCAGAGGGGTATGCACGGCAAAGGTAGAGTCTGTCCCAGAATTGACCATCGAATCCGCTAAGATGATGGGAAAGGCTCTGGCGGGATTGGCCCAAATTGTTCTGGACGCTACTGGAGGAGTGGCATCCAAACCATTGGCCCCCCTTAGTCTGGAGGCCCTCTTTGGTCTTGACGATGAGGGTAAACCGACTACTGTAAAGGAACCTGAGGCTCCTATGAGCCTGGATGACCTGTTGGATAAGTGAGGTAGGTGCCGTGCCCTTCTACGAGTTCAGTTGCACTAAGTGCAAGCACAGATTTGATACCCTACAGAAGTCCAGTGACCCGCCGCCTCCGTGTCCCAAGTGTGCTGCTCTGACCAAGAAACTAGTATCCTTGACGACCTTTCACCTAAAAGGTGGTGGGTGGTCAGAGGATGGCTACAGCACGACTGGGAAAAAAGTTACTACAGAGTAAGTTAGCTTCGCTACGGTTAGAGTAGTAATATGTGGTGTGGCAGCTTTGGGTGGAGGCACCTCAGATGTCTGATAGGTACAATGGCTTCACAGTAATCCTTGATGAACGTGTCACTGATGAGGAGGCTCAGAGGATCGCAGCTGCCCTCAGTATGGTCAAAGGTGTCTTGGAGGTGAGGCCTCAGACAGCAGATGTAGCCGCAGATACTATTATAGAGGCCCGGGTCAGGAGGGAATTGGGGGAGCTATTGTATGCTGTACTGTATCCCCCAAAGAAGCCATGAGAATTCTTGTTCTTTCAGACATTCACTCAGAGTTTCATGTGGACAGTGGCAAGCAATTTGTCTCATCTCTGGATCCCACTGGAATTGATGTTGTTGTCTTAGCAGGTGACGCTGGCAATTCGGAGACCTTTGAGAGTTGCCTCCGTTTTACCTGCGAACGTTTCAAGCATGTCATCTTCGTGCCCGGAAATCACGAATATTACTTCTCGGGATTCGATGTAGTCAACGCAAAACTCAAACGACTTGCAAAAGAAATCCCAAACCTTACCGTTCTCAACAATGCCGTGACAACTATCTCTGGGCAACGATTTGTGGGGTCCACCATGTGGTTCACGCCGGACCCCATGAGTTTAGTTTATGCCGATGGATTGGCTGATTTCTCCGAAATAGTCAAGTTCCCCCAGAGATTCGAGGAGATCAATAGGACGGCAGTCAAGTTCCTAAAAGAGAACATTCAGCACGGGGACATTGTGGTCACACATCATTTGCCCACACCGCTGTCCGTGGCGGGTAGATACAAGAGCAGCAACCTCACTCGCTACTACCTCTGTGACATGTCAGAATTGATCCTACGCGTGGTTCCGTTCCTTTGGATCCATGGGCACGCCCACGAACCTGTCGACTATTTCTTCGGGGACACTCGTATCCTGTGCAATCCAGCTGGCTATCCAAGGGAACAAGCTAAAAGACCTTTCAACCCATTAAGGGGTATCGTAGAGGTGTAGGGGGGTCTACACTGATTGTCACCTAAAAGACACAAGTCACATCGTAGGATTGGCGGTACCAAGAAAAATCCGATTTCCTTGGCAGTACTGGAGAGGTCCATTGAAATGTCCCTATGGGGTGACTTGATCCCACAATCCAACCCACAAATGTCTATAGAGCATGAAAGGAATGGAGGACGAGTACAAGTATCCCTGTCCCTCAATTTCACCAATGGGAATACTTTCCATTGTAAGGTAGCTTGGGTCGAGAGTGACTTAGATGATATGGTGATAACATCGATACGGAACGGCTTGGTGGGATTTCTTCATGATAGCTTGGTGTACACTTTCTTGGGGGTGATCCGTAGCAGCATCTACGATTGGGATCCTAGAATCGGGTGGAAATCCACATGGACTAAATACCTGGACATGCGTCCGTTACCAGAATGTCCATTGTTTGATCCGCCCAAAGGCCCAATACCACCAGTTCCAGGACAGGATGGAGAGGTATCCATGGTAGACCCTTTGGTTACCATGAGGTTGCGGACTTTGGCACAGAAGAGACTTGTTCCGACTCTTTCAGATATCTGCCCCCTGTGTGGGAAGGCAATGTCCGGGATGACACGGTGGGGTGGTGGCAATCTGCTGTGGGTACACGACGATTGTTTTCTTCGGGTTTTCGGGGAAGGGCGAGAACCCACCTGTGAGGTGAGACATGAGTCGGACTAGGAAGAGGGCGGATCGAATACGCAGGGAAGTTCCAATAGTCCGAGTTCTCTACGATCTGGGCTATCAAGTACGGCCCGATGGGGATGACCGGGAACAACAGTTTGCATGCGATCTCCATGGTGATGGGCATGATGGGAAACCTTCTGCACGATGCTACCCATCCACTAATCTGGCTTCATGCTTTGCTTGTTCGGCCACGAGAGATGCCATCACTCTGACCATGATCAAACGAAATATGACAATTTCCAATGCGTTGTCCTATCTGGAGAAGTCATACGGCCTCCCACCATTAGCTTGGGATGAAGAGGACGAATCGATTTCCAAGCCGGACCAGATACAGGAGTCCCTCAGGGAACACGTCCACTTGGGCCCTCTAGTCAAACGAGTTCACTCTATTTTGGATGCACAGAGGAACGATAGGGTATTGTCTCTTAGAGAGGTGCTTGGATTTTGGGAAGTCTCCGACATGATAGAGTGGCACTTTGATAATGAAGAGTGGCAGGAAGACAAAGCCATCCAAGAGATGTCCAAACTGTTGGACAAGTTGAAGGCACTGATCCATGGAAAATTATCTGGTCAAGTCGATCATATCAGGAACGATCTGGGGGGCAGTACCGATTCTCAGAGCAATCCCCAAGGGTGATGACTTTTGGGGGGTCCTAGCGCCACTTCGAGGAACCTCTTGGGGTGACCAGATACTAGTGGTATCAGGACATATGCTTTCCGATGCCTTACATGGCTGGACAAAGCCCCTAGTTGAATTTCTGGGCCGTCCACCGCACATAAGGGCGGGGAAGGTATCGGATGCTGAGAGTAAATGCGTCCTGGCGTCAGCCAGCACTTGTGCAATGGCATCCCCGAAATGCCGTCCGTGCAGGGATGTACCTGATTGCTATGAGGCACCTGGCAAGACACCTGAATTTCGGGAAGCGGCTACTCGTGTCGCTATGGCCTGGAAAGAGGGTAGATACGTGATCGTAATCGAAGGTGGGGAATTCTCCCTCTAAGGGCACCACGGGAGACGCCGATGGATCTTGCAGACATTCTGGACAGCAGTAATCAGCACGCTCCTATAGAGAAACTTCCATGGATGAAGAAGAAAAACTTCATCCTCGTGGATTGGACCAAGCCAGATGGACTCGCTATCCTCAAGCAAGCCATGGATGCATGTATTGCATCCAAGCTGTACGCTTTGGACATTGAATGCACAGGCCTGGATAATCGTGTCTTCAATGGGAAGACAGTCAAAGACATTGTAGGCATCTGTCTTTCTCCTGATGGGGTCACGGGCTACTACATCCCGCTCAGGCATATCCAGAGAATCGAGTCCACTGGGGCAACAAACCTATTGCCTTGCAATGTCCCGCTTCCTGAGTTTGAGACGGAATTCGTTCGACTCCTGGATAGTCCTGCAGTAGCCATCTTTCACAACGGAAAGTTTGACCAAGAGTTCCTCACCTTCAATGGGCGAGATAGGCCGTGGGGCGACTGGGATCTACCTGGGAAATGGGAAGACACCCTCATCCTGGCCTATCTGGAGAATTCCAGGGCAAGACGCTTTGGGCTGAAACCTTTGGCCGATACGATCCTTGGCCAGAAGATGATTGAGTTGAAGGATCTCTTCCCATTAAAGTACAAAGGTCCCCTGGATTTCTCTCTGCTCAATCCGTCCGATGATGATGCAGTCGTTTGGTATGGTGCCTCCGATGCGGTGTGTACCTACCAGCTGTACGAGCATTTCCTACCATTGGTGGTGACCTGTGAGGATTCCCAAAGCACTATCTACAAGATCGAGAAGTCTTGTGTGGGGGCTACTCGATGGATGGAAAGGAATCGAGTCTATGTTGATAAAGCCAAAGTTGCAGAACTCATACAGATTGGACAGAAAGAATGCTTTGAGTCCATGCAAGAGGTCTACCGTTTAGCCTCTGAGATCATCGGTAGGGACATTACCCCACTGCATTTCTACCTCGTTGAACGGGAATTCCAGAAGACCAACCCCACCTTCAGTATCGACAAGGGTGGGAATATGGCCTTGATCGAGGCACTAAAGGATGCCCGTGCGGAGTGCAACAACAAGGTACGAATTGCGACGGACTCCTTCTTGTACGAGAAGTCCCGACGATTGCCCATCACCAAGAAAAAGAAGGATGGTGGGGAAAGGACATATCCAGCTGAGTACGATATCATGTCGCCTCAGCAGTTCGGGCTGATGCTGGAAGAACTGGAAGTTCCAGGTTTAGCTTACACAGAGAAATCTGGGCAAGTACAGACATCTGCTGATGTATTGGATGAAATTCTGACCAAGGCAGCTGGTAAACTCCCTTGGGTCGCTAAAGTCATTCGTTTCAGGGAAACACAAAAGGCACTCTCGACTTTTCTACTACCGCTGTGGAATGATACGTGCCCTGTAGACGATACGGTGCGAATTGGTTTCAATGGACTCAAAACAGACACGGGAAGATTCTCTACGTCCAAACCGAAGAACCCAACCGAAGATGGCGGCACTTCTTACTTCATGCAGGGGACTCCTGCCACGTATGACCCCAATCGACCCGCCTGTATGACTCGCATCAGAGAATGTTTCACCCCACGGAAGAAGGATAGCTTCATTGTCGCGATCGACTTTAGTGGCGAAGAACTTCGAATTGTAACCAACCTGAGTCGTGAACCAAAGTGGCTCTCGGAATTCTTTCACTGTGCTGGTTGCAACCGGATGTTCGATCGGGATGTTCCACCCCCCAGATATTGCCCCGATTGTGGCTCTGACAAGATTGGCGACCTGCACACTTTGACTGCGTTGGGTATCTATGGGGCAGATGCACAGAAGAGAGACGATTGGAAGGCATTGAGAGGATACGGGAAGTGTCTTCACTTGGATACACTCATAGTCAGGGATGGTGTTCTGCAAACTCTCGGGACACTACCAACAGGGCCGGAAGATACTTTCATGCCTCTCCTAGGGGTGGTCCGGGGGGAGACAGGACCAGTCCCCTTAGTGGAGGTCTACAATGGGGGCTTGCAAGACCTCTTCTACATCGTGACTAATCGTGGGATTGTAGCCTGCACTGAGAGACATACGTTCAAGGTGGGTGATGGAACCCTTCAATCGCTGGCAGGGGATCTTGATGTCGCATGGGTAATACAGACAGCTGGCATCCCAACCCTTATAGATGCCCCCTACCAACGGATCAGTGCGCATGAAATGGCTGCGTTCCATGACCCAGACCATGAAACTAGTTACCTTGCAGGCGCCTATCAAGGAGACGCTAATGGTGGTGCTCTAGATCGAGTAGAAATGCCAATGGCTGGTCTCATCGGCGTCTTACCATTCCTCCGAGGCAATAAATCACGAGTCCCAGCCTTCGTTCTTTCAGCTGGTAGAGAAGCAATGCTTCACTACATGGCAGGGCTTTGGGATATCATGGGGGAAGTATCAGACACTGATGGGGTGGGTAGGTGGGCAACTTTTGATATTGGGTTTGCGTCCCAAGTAGCAACAGTAGCCTCTGCACTAGGTATGGAACCGTGGGTAGAAGTCGAGTGGGAGACTACTCTCACACGACTGAAATTCCGGGTAACGTTGCCAGCCGATACGATGTGGCAAATTGGACCATATATGAGGTACCCAGTTAATGCGGCTCGACTACAGGATTCACGGGAAAGGCACCCCAGAGGCCCCAACAGAATTCTAGGCATATATCCGGCTGGCAAACATCCTTGTCTGGACCTTCATGTTGATGACCCATCCCATCTATACTGGGCCAATGGGCTCGTCTCCCATAACAGTACGAACTTCGCCCTCTGTTACGGCGGTGGGGGCCATGCGGTATGTGCGGCAACAGGTGTGGACGAGAATGAAGGGTGGAGAATCAAACGGACGTTCGATGCTACATACAAAGGGCTCCAGGATTGGTGGAAGCGTACACAGGACTTTGGTCGTAAGACAGGGTACGTAAAGACTGCTTTTGGTAGGCACTATCCTGTCCCAGATATCCAGCTCCCGAAATTTGGTAAGGACGCAAAAGGTGCCCCCCGGAATAATATGGCCTTCATTGCTAAAGCCGAACGCAATGCAGTTAATGGCCCCGTACAATCATCTGGAGCAGATATTGTTAAGCTAGCTATGACGATGATCCATCGACACTGCAAAAAGAAGGGGTGGCTGGACAAGGCACGCATGATCATCACCATGCACGATGAATTGGTTTTCGACATGGATGCAGATATTATGGAGGATGCCATTCAAGACTTCACCCACCTTATGACCAACAACCCTCTAATCGGAAAGTTAGGTTGGCCCATCCCCCTGTTAGTTGATGTAGATGTGGGGCATGACTGGACTGTACCTTGGAGCCTCACTGAGATCGCCCATACAGGGAAATGGCCTGAAGAGTTGAAGCCCTGGTTCCCAAAGATGGTGGCAGCTCAGGAGCCCAAAGTTCTTACCATAGAACCCCCGTCCAAAGAATTGCCGCCACAGGGGGGAGACCTACCCCCCCAAGAGGGACTACCCGTTGCCCCTGAATCCACCCCCATTTCCGTTGTTGTCCAAGACGTGCCCTCTGATAAGGGATTGGGTTTCGAACTAAGTGACAAGATCGACGAGACATCCAAACCCGTCCCGGAAAAGAAGTCGTCTAGTACTTCGGGCAAGAAGAAGGGGGCATTCAAATTTGTGATCAAACAGCCCTTAACTTTAGGGACCCTTGAGCGACTAGCTTACGTTATTGCCCGGACACATAATAAGGGCAACCACATACTTCAACTAGAAACTCCTTCCGGGGATGTGTTATCATGGACAGACGGGCTACCGGATGACCTGAAAGATGTCCGGGTCAATCCACAGCTTTTCGAACTCCTAGCAAAGGAAGTGGGTCTATGAAACGTGCAAATCCGAAACAAGATCTGTTAGCCACATGCAACGATAGGGGAACACCCCCAGCAGAATTCAAGGGATTTTTCTGTTCCCGATGCAGGAATCCAAGTTGTATCAATGCAGGTTGGGGAGAGTCACTTTGGACTAACAGGATGTCTACTCAAGAGGATAGGTTGTTCAACCCCACTTTTGCAGACACCAATGACCCCAGATTCGAGCGATTCAAGGATATGGACTTTCCGTCTATGTTCCACGAAGCCATGCGCCTGGAGATTGCAGACCAGAGGAATGATTGGGAAATTCCTGAGATACCGATTCTAGATGGGGTCAGCAAGGTTTCTGAACCGGAAACTACTGCCACAGTAGAAGCTGCTGTCCAGGCTATGGCAGGGTCGCAGGGGAAGCCTAAAACACCTATTGTTGCTCCAGTGCCACCTCCTAGTAGTCCCCCTGTGATGGTCGAAGCCGTCACCCCTGGAACAGTCCAGATAAATACAGATGCCCCCACAGGTGGGATAATGTTGGATGGTAGTGATGTTCAACCCAGAAAGGCTGAGCCCAAAACGGATCCGTGGGAAGTACCCAAGGAGACGAAAGTTGCTGTGGGGGCTACCGTGAAGATCGGGGGACCAAAATCCAAATGACAGACACAAAACTACAGTTGGGGCAAACTCTGACTAAGATGCTGGACATGTTGAAGGATGTAGCTCCAGAAGCCATCGAGATCATGGCCCAACTCAAGGCTCAGGAGATATCCGAAGTTGATGCCATGACCCAACTCATGCTCTGGGCCAAAGATCACCCTGATATCATGGAGACGCTTCAGCACTCAATCACCAAATCCAATGCTCTGGCAAACATCGCTAAGACTGAACTCACACCTTTCTTTGAGGACAGGCGGGATGATGGTAAGCTTCCCAGACTCAACCCCATTTTCGAAGCAGCCCTCACGGAACGGTTGCAATTCGATGGAGATGCCCCTGAATTGCGGTCAGGGCCACTTCCTCTAGGAGCCATGCCTGCGGTCCCCATCAGTACTAATGCTCGGAATCCTGTGTCTATAGGAAAGGGTCTCGACATGGCATCTAGAAATACGATGGAGGCCATAGAAGCCCATAGGGAAGAGAAGGCTCGGGCATTGGGTCTGATTCCCCCATCTGAATCAATTGGTACTGCCTTGGTTCTATCTGAGGAGAAGCAGAGAGCCGCAATGGCCCTTTGGGAAAGTCCCGATATGGACTTGCCTGCATACAAAAGAGGGGAAGCTGCAGCCCCCGTAGCAGTTGACACACTTTCGGGTTCCTATTTGGCTGAGATACCACCAGAGGATGCACAGCATTACACCTGGAAATTCCTCTCCACTACACAAGGGCGGCGCTCTGTAGTCCCTACGATTCTAGAGATGGTGATTCAAAGGCTCGAAAAAGCGGGGGTCATGGTGTCTCTAGGAACAAAAGATGAGACCCCGGTTGCGTTTGAACGGTGGACATTCAAATTGGATGGTACTGCGAACACACAACCCAAGTTTGCTTATGTGGATACAGCGGCTAAAGTGTTGGGGGAATCCCTGGTCAGACAGTTGAAAGAGAAACATGTGGAAGGCTGTCTCTTCCATTTGGATGAGTGCAAAAACATTGCCGATCGAGAAGTCGGGTGGCTTGCTAGGTGTTTCGTATGAAAACTTGGACGCTTAGGATCACTGGGGGGCAAATATTTCAGATGCAACTGCAAGATCACCCCACTTTGCAACACAATGGGGCTGAGACCCTCTGGCAAGCGACTATGGACATGCAACGAGTCCGAGAGATCGCAGAATCCATTCATGTGAACAGCGGGGCAACGGTTTCTGTTTATGCTACCAATGTTGAAGACACACCCAAGGTACCTAAAATGAATGGGTGGCCAACTGAACGATGCCCGATCTGTTACTTCTTTGAGATGGACACGTCAAACCACTGTGGGGTGGCAGACTGGCCGGTACCAGTCCTCAAGAGTGCTATGCAACGTGGTGGTGACAAAGCCATACAGGACCGCCAAGAATGCCCCAGGAACAAACGATAGAGTACAACTCTGGCACAATGTATCAATCGGATGCTATCGAAGCTCTACGGACGCTTCCTGATAGGTCAGTCGATTTAATCCTAACGGATCCGCCCTACTCTTCCTTAGAGAAGTGGCGGGCCATAGGAACGACGACTCGCCTGAAAGTGTCTGATGCTTCATCTAATGAATGGTTTCCAGTAGTTGAGAACAGTTACTTCGTGGATTTCTTCAAAGAATGCTACCGAATTCTCAGGAATAATTCTCACATCTATGTTTTCTGTGACTTTGAGACTGCTCTAGCGATTGACCCCATGGTGACCGGCGCCGGGTTCACTCGAAAGAAGCCTGTCATCTGGAACAAGGTGGGCACCCTGGTGGAAGAATGCTGCCCCAATTGCAAACGTCCAGTGGGTGCTAGACGGAAACCTGGGTCTCCAGGCATGGGATATCCCTACAGGTCATGCTATGAATTGATATATTTCGGTTCCAAAGGGGACCGTCCAGTAACTGGATCAAGGAACGTCCGGGATGTGTTGGAGTGCGAGCGAATAAAGGGGGACGGGGCTTACCCTACAGAGAAACCCATCGAACTACTCCAAGTTCTTTTAGGTCAGTCCTCAGTGCCAGATAGTCTGATCGTGGACCCCTTTGCTGGGAGTGGGTCAACAATCCTGGCCGCTACAGGACTCGGCAGACGGGCTTTCGGTTTTGACATACAACAAGCCACAGTGGATCGTTTCAACAATCGGCCCATCGATGTGATCAATCTTTCTGCCTAATCTCTCTATCAGATTCAGTCTCAGTGTGTTGTATTGGTTCCCACAGGACAGGAGCACATCATAATGACCCTCGAAGCCAAACTCCGAAAGATCGCCAAAGAGAACCCTGAAATGAGACGGTATCTGGTGCCGCTCCTAAAGAATGCAGCAACGCCTAAGGTCGCTGTCTCAAAGGATACTCAGGACTTCGTGGATTGGGTGTTCACTACACGGCATGGAAACCCCATTGGGGTTGGTGAGGTAGAGGCGGAATTGAAGAAGATGGGGTGCCCCCTACTAGCATCTAAAGGTGGGGTGAAAGGGCCCCGATTCAAGAAGGGGGACACTCTTTGGATCGATTTCAAGTTATCAAAGGCAAACCCCGATGTTTATCAAGGACAGGAGGTGCACTCTGGAGTGCCGGTAAGCCTTCTGGACTACGATTGCACCAAAGTCGATTGCATAGACGCTACAGGAACGTCTGTCACTATCAGAACGAAAGACAAAACAGAGCTGCTTTGCCCCTGGGGCCAGAAGCCAAAGGGCATTCCACTCTACAAGTATTTCGAACCATCGTTGATTCAGGCCAAGACACCACCTCTGGAGATTGTTTACCTGGCTGGCTTGGAAGCGGATGATGAACAGAAGGTTGTTGCTCAAAATTACATCGCCCGTGGGGAAGCAAAGGGTGAGAAGCGTTCTCTGAATTACTACTCGGGATTCTCTTACGGATATAGGTTCGGACAGAACGGGATGTACTTTGAAGTACTTGCACAGCAAAGATTCCAGATGGACGGAACCACTTGTGGTAAGCGTCCATCCTATGGGGTCAGATCCTTCAACCCGTCACTAGGGCAGGTGCTCTACATTGGGACTATCGGGAAGCGTCCTCATGAGTGGAAGGATGAGCTGGAGGCGCTGAAGAACCCCCCGATCCAGCCTTGAAGTAAGGCTTGCAGCCTTCATATTCGGAACAAGACTTGCACAGCCGAAAGTTTCCTTCCTTGAAGGAAGTGCAGAACGTCCTTGGGTCGATTGGCTTACTGCTCTTCTTGATCTCTTTGACCGGCTTCATCATTTGGGCTCCTTGTGATATGTCCCACTTCGTATCTGTTGGGAGATTTCGTGGACTAGAAAGTCCATTTCCATCGGAGAAAAGGTCTTCCGTAGCTTACGAGTCATCTGCTGTTTTGCTGTGAGCAGGCTGTCTTCCCACTTCTCGGCGGGGAGTGCCACAGGATTCTGAGCAATTGCAGAGAGAACCTTTTCGGTTTCCTCTTTGGATATCCGGGCAAAGACAGCTTCCCAAAGGGCGGCTACCGTCTGGCAGTAGAGGCGTTCTATCAGGTCATCCGATTCAGGTGTCAATCCGATCATGTGTGGTCTCACTTGAAATGCCACGCGATTCCTTTTCTCCCCATAGACGGCCCCTTAGTCCTTGATTTCAGTCAGGAGGTCATCCAGGACTGCCGTCTCAGGAGCTGCCTTGTCAGTTCTTTCCAGATTCATCCGACTTACCACACGCCCTCCAGCCCGAAGGATAAAGTTCGTATCAAGCTTATAGGAAGTGAATCTGCTTACAGGCAGCTTAGCCCTGATCAAGTCCTTTACCTGAGTCTTGAGTGCGGACTTGGTTTCCCACTTGCCTGCAGATGCATCCTTCAGGGTTTTTTCAGCAACTTTCAGGCCATAGACGTATATAACTCCTACATCATCCGGCTTTCCGGCTCCCTGATAGACCCTCACACCGGGGATCACCTTCCCATCTACCACGAGCGGACCCATGGCAGGGATCACCTCAGAGGTCTCCTTGCTTACCTCATCTGAGAGGGACTTGGCATAAGATTCGTGCAGTTCCTGAAAAGCATGCTGAACGACTTCCAAATCTGCCACTGCCTTCGTCTTGGGGTCGACCAGCCGCTTCTGCGTGCATTCTGCCAACACATCCGCCATGGAAAGGCCATTGAGGATGTCCTGGGACTTCTTTACGAGGGTCCCGTAGTCGAACCCGGAGATCAGGGTTACCCTGACAGTTTCGTTGCCGAAGATGGTCTCCTTTTTCGTCACTGGATCGATTCGAGTCTTACCGATCTTCCTGAGAGTAATCCCGATGAAAGAGCCCGGACGGTTCCCAACCAAAGCCTTTGCAAGATCATAATCCCTAGCATTCGTTTTCATCTCACCCATCCTCCTTAACAATCAGAAAACCACAGATTGAGCAGAATCCATCTCCAGCATCCTGGCAACCAGGGTGCCACTTTTCCTGTTCATCAAATTTCCCACTACAGCGGTGTGGGGCATCCGGGAGGAACTCTTTGCCATCCCCATAGAAGAATTTGACCTTCAAGGCGAGATTGACAAGGGCATCTTCCATGTCCCTACCACTCGTTTCCAAAACCTCCGAACCACTGTGTCCCCATTTGTTCCATTTGTCCCAACCCTTGTCAGGTACCAACTCATTCTTTTCCTGTGAACGGTCATACCAGAGAAGGGGTTCCAGCCAGACCCGGAAAGCGGTGTTCCTGGTTTCGTCATCGTCTATCTGTTCTGTGGTGGGGTCCACGTAGACGAACATTTCGTCAAGGCACTCATAGATAGAGCTATCATCAACGACCCGATCCTCAAAGTTAGGCCCATCACTGTTCATGGTGCTGGAGGTACTACCGGGGATGGGCGTGAACAGTTCATCATCATGCCCTTCCTTGGGCATCCTGACTGTAGTGGGATATGTCCAGATCCGATGCTCTAGAAGCCAATTGACTAGTGCTTTACGTTCGATTGTGCCTGTAGGGGGTGAAGATATATCCCTGTGGATTCTGTTCGTGACTCGACTCCAAGCTTCGAGCAACTTGGGGTATGGGTTGATGTAATCACCCCTGGACTCTAATGCTCCAAGAGCGATACCGAACAGACCGATACTGAGCCATCCGATCTTCTGGCCCCGTTTGACAAGAGCACCCTTCTCCACATCAATAATGGCCTGCGTATGCAAGTAACGCACGAGACCCGAATCGCCTCGGATGATAAGAGGCGTGAGGCTTTCTACCACACCATCTTCTACAGCATGTACAAAGTGCTGAAAGGGGGCAGCAAAAAGAATGGTTCCAGGTTTAATCTTGACTCTGGGGTCGGGGTGTTCGACACCTACAGAGGTGTCCTTGAGTATCCAAGGAATGAAACCAGGTAAGGGCCAAGACCACATAGACATTCACCTCGCACTACATCCCGTACTACTCTAATCCGAGCAATCCTAACTGATTTTCTTCCAGGGACAGTGATTTTCTTTGCCCCAGACCCCGCAATCGGAAACCTTGACCATGGTGACAATATCGGAATCTTCAACATCAACCATGTAGGGCTCTCCATCGGGACGAGAATAGCACTCAGGGGGGTTCATCCCACTGTATCCCTGTTCTGCCTCAGCGTCGCGCATCCGCTGGAGAAAGGTTTGGATATCCTTCTTCCTGAGATGAATTGTGTGGCCATCGGGGCGCACGCCCCAACCTCTTTCCGATTCTTCCCATTCCTGGATCCAAACTGTCGTCATAGGTTTCTACCTCGTTTTCACTGAATAAAGGATCGCTACCTGCTCCTTGGGAGTCAGTTTGGAGAGGGCATTCTCCAGATTCTGAGTCCACCGCATGACCACTCCAAGAGGTATCCGATAATCGGAGTTTCCCCTGATGATGTCTGGAGTAATGTCCTTCGGACACTTTCCGGAACCCACGTACAGCAAAGGGGCAATGTTATCGTGCAACCAAGTCCACCCGGCGACTACTCCCACATGGAAGGGTTCGTCTTCGTTGGACTTGCTGATCACCTTTGCACCTGAGAAGCTGGAGATGAAATGGCGTTGTTTGGAGGACGTACTTTCTGGGAGAATGGGGGTTATCGGCAATGAAATCCGACTCTGCAACGGTCCCATTCTATTGGGATCTTTGCCAACCGTACCCCACGGTTGAGTACCTCATTTGCTGAATTCACATCCCTATGGACCACATACCCGCACGCACAACGATGCTCGCGCTCATGCAGTTTCTTGGGAACATCAGCCCCACACTTTGCACATACCTGAGACGTCCCCCTAGGATTGACGGGCACCGTCCATTTACCAGCCTCTTCCGCTTTGTAAATGACCATGCTGGTCAACATCCCCCAAGACGCATCCCCAATGTTCCTGTGTATGCCCTTTGCCTTCCCCGTTGGGGACGGCAACTGCATCAACCCTTTAATGTTCAAATCCTCAAAGCAAATGTAGTCAAACCTCTCCACGATGTCCTTAGAGACAACGTGGAGAAATTCCCTACGTTGATTAGCCACTCGTTCATGCAATTTGTTGAGTGCTGCCTTAGCTTTGGCCCTACGTCTAGATCGCTTGTTGGTCTTCAGGGAGAGCCGATGCTGCGCTTCTTTGAGCCTAGCAAGGCTGTCCCTTAACCATCTGGGATTCCCGACTATTGTACCATCATCAAAGGTAAGGAGGGTTTCGAGTCCGAAATCCATCCCTACGGGATGTTTTGCGACAGGAACTTTGGCAGGTGCTTCACCTATGTCAGAGGTAATGGCGACGAACCATTTTCTACCTGTCCGTTTGATGGAGAAACCTATGGGTTGCCCATGAAAGGGACGATGGAAGTTGACTTTGATACTGACTTTACCGATTTTGATGATGGATTTGTCAGTATCGATGCTCCAGCCCGTACCGGGCGGGGCGGCGATGCTGAAGGAATCATACCGGTTAGCACTCTTGAACCTTGGATACCCAGGCTCTTCGACATTCTTTTTGACTCTACGGAAGAAGCCTTTGAATGCCCGGTCCAACCGGACGAGGCAGTCAACGGCGATACGACGTGGGAGTTCGGCAAATTCGGGGTGTTCAGAACGAATTTGAGTCAAGGAGATCTGTTGATCATTACAGGAGATCGAAATACGTTTGCGTTTCCAGTGAGTACGTCGCTCTTCCAGAGCGGCGTTGTACAGGGAACGGCAGAGGTTGAGGGTGTGGTTGAGCCAGCGGAAGGATTGGTCATTGGGTTTGAGTTGGTATTTGAAGGTTCGGATGAGCCTTTTCATGGGGCGGATCGTAACATTCAATTGGAAAAAGGTCAAGGGTGTTTGGTCTATAAAGTTGTATTGAATGAAAGTGCTTTCATTTCAAGGAGTTGGAAATGCCGATTAGGCTCAGAATGTTCCAGCAGTTGCCCCCCACGTCCCAGACATGGACGAACTCTCCAGCGACTACCCAAGACGACCACCAATGACTCTTGGTCAAGGTACGGAGGAGTATCGGCCGTTTAGCAGCGAAGCTATGGATGAGCTTGATCGCGTCATCAACAGCATCGAATGTTCCTAAAGGACTCAAAGTTTCAGGATGTATAAGATCATAACGAATTTTCATTTCGCCACCTTGTAGCCAAGCAACCTGAGCCGTCGAACGACATTGGTACGATCCCCCTTGAGAGACATTGCGCCATTGCCCTTCGGGACGATCACTTCAAAGGAATCAACTCCCTTGGGAATGGACACGGGCAACTGCTGCACCCGAACATCAAATCCGACGTCAATGGACAACAATGAGATCACATAAGGATTCATGCCTACAACCCCCTTTTCACACCTATACTACCCACTTACCTTAAAGTCTAACAAGCGAACGCACAATAATTTTTGTGTTAGGATTTGTGGAGGTAGGGTAGTAAGAGTGTGAAAGGGGGCCGGACATGGCTAACTTAGTGCCGTCTTACCACGAGAAGGTTTTTGTTGCCGTGCCGGGATTCAAGCACCCCCACTACCGGGTGTGGTTCACTTCCCGTAAGGCCTTCCAGGACTACACTGCCGGTCGCCCGGGGATAGTTCTGCCCGGTACGACTTTGCAGGGATTCGTCCGGGTCATGAAAAGCCCAACTGGCTGTTCTCCCAAGTGGTTCCTCTTTGATACTGAAAATGGAACGCTTAATGGTCGTAGGTACCTGTGGGAGTTTGGAACCCGGCGAGAAGCACGGGAGCACAAGAAATTGCAGAATAGCGATCCGAATAATGTGAAGTTGGTTGGGCCCTTCCAGTACATCGGGTGATGCAGAAGTGACTAGAACCCAAGGTGGCATTTCAACAACGAACCTAGTGCTATCCGCCCACGTTGGTGGCAATGCAGATGTGTTCCCCAACATCCTGCAACTTCATGTGCCGGATGGGGCTACTATAGCCGATGTAACCTATGGTAAAGGAGTGTTCTGGCGGAACGTCAATAGGCTCAGATACAAGTTGCTGGCAACGGACATCCAGTCAGGAGTCGATTGCAGGCACCTTCCCTACAAGGATGCCACCATTGATGCCGTGGTCATAGACCCGCCCTATATGGAAGGGAGTGCCCGGAATACCGCTTACCAGACAGGGCAGCAGGCGTTCTCTGAGTACTATGGGCTACAGGCGATACAGCAAACCGGGGACAGGTACTCAGGAGCGATCCTACAGCTTTACAAGGATGCCTGTAAAGAGGCTGACCGGGTGCTGAGATCATCCGGTGTCCTTATCCTAAAGTGTCAGGACGAGGTGTGCGCTAATAAGCAACGATTGACCCATGTAGATATCATCAACCACATGACCGACCTTGGGTGGTTCTGCAAAGACCTATTCGTGGTTGTGCGGAGTAATAGACCTGTAGTGAGCCGGATGAAGAAACAGGTGCATGCCCGCAAAAACCACAGTTACTTTCTGGTATTCACTCGACGGAAGTTCCATAGAACAGAGGATTGAAGCCATGCCTTATGGACCATGCTGTATCTGTGGAGCCACCAATTACGCTATGAGCATGGGTGGCACATTCATTTGTCCTAGATGCGATTGCGGGCTTCCTCCCGTTGCTAAGGCCATGGAGTTCCATGAGAAGGACACCTGGGATGGTAGGGATGCTCGGATTGTTGACCTTGAGAGGCAGCTTGCAGAACTCCAAGCGAAGTACGGTGCTCTAGTCAATCTCAAAGGAGATGATGATGAAGAGAGGAACTGATGATGAAGAACGACCTACACTGGGATCTGACCAGAAGTTACGGATAGAAGCCAGCCAAGACCCAACCAATGGCGAATACACCTTCTTGATCTGTCGGAAGTGCAGGAATAAGGTTACAGATCCCATGGGACAGTGGGAAAATGCGACGGTGACGGCTAACTGCCCTAAATGTACTCCAGTCAACTACACGGGAGCATGGACGGTTGCATTGAAAAGGATGGGGGAAATTCCAATCCCTACCGAGTAGAATAGAGTAAAGTCCCTTGTGCAGGGTATTGCTATGCACAAGGGGGCATACGCTTTGTTCTCTTTACCTTTCAAGACAACTATATACGTTGGGGATGCTCTCCAACGGCTAAAGGCACTACCTGATAACTCCGTCCATTGCTGTGTGACTAGCCCGCCCTATTGGGGATTGCGGTCGTATTTACCGGAGGGGCATCCTGACAAGGGGCTGGAGCAGGGGCTGGAGGAATCCCCGGATGCCTATGTGGAAAGAATGGTAGGAGTATTCCGAGAAGTACACCGGGTACTGAGAAAAAACGGAACCTGTTGGCTCAATATCGGGGATAGTTATGCCAGTGCTTGGGCTTGTAATCGTCGCAACATGATTGGCAATGGATCACTTGATGACGGTAAGCGAGATTCACGTCCAAACAGATTGGTGGGGGATTTGAAGGAAAAGGATCTCGTAGGAATCCCATGGATGTTAGCCTTTGCTCTTCGTAAAGATGGATGGTGCTTACGTCAAGACATCATCTGGTCCAAAAGAAATTGCATGCCAGAATCAGTTTCTGATCGCTGCACCAAAGCACATGAGTTGATCTTCCTACTGGCAAAGTCGGTAAAGTATTTCTACGATGCCGAAGCCATCAAGGAAGCAGCCAGTGATGAGAGCCACGGTGCCCTAGAGGGTGGGTGTGGAGTAAAAGCACAAACTACAGGGAACCATAGTGGCCCGTTAGGACTTGTGCCCTCTAATGGGAAACGTAATGCCCGTTCCGTCTGGGATATCCCGACTTCTCCCTTCTCCGGGGCACATTTTGCTACGATGCCCGTTCAACTGGCTACCCGTTGTATCAAGGCTGGAACATCTGAGAAAGGGTGCTGCTCAGTCTGTGGCTCCCCTTGGACACGTATCCTTGACAAAGAACCCGGCCGATGTGACCGGCCTAATCATCCCTATGACCCCAATCGACCAGATGGAATGTCCCTAAGAGGCGGGAGATTATCACCAGGAAAAGTGCTATCTACAGAATGGGTGCCTACTTGTAAATGTACCTCTGATAGTATCCCTATCCCCTGCACTGTCCTAGATCCTTTCTTTGGAGCAGGGACCACTGGTCTTGCTGCTATGCAGCTTGGCCGGTCTGCAATAGGCATCGAGTTGAACCAAGACTATGCCGAGATCGCCTGCAAACGATTGACTGATAACTTTGGAGTCATTGGCGATGATAGCCTCGTGGAGGTAGCCCATTGATCAGCATACCGAACAAAGTGATGATCCATACAGGCAACTGCCTATCCGTGTTGAAGTCCCTACCGGCAGAATCAATCCACTGTGTTGTCACTTCACCTCCGTACTTTGGCCTCCGCAACTATGGCAACCCCGATCAAATAGGGCTTGAATCATCCCCACAGGAATATGTGGCCCATCTTGTAGAGGTCTTCCGACAGATCAAACGAGTCTTGCGCCCAGACGGGACTGTATGGCTCAATATTGGAGATAGCTATGCAACCCAACCTGGTAAAGGTTCCAATGTGCCTCAGACCAAATGGCAGGCTAACTCCTACCCGGATAGTGCACCACATCGTTCCATTTCAATGCCCGGACTCAAACCCAAGGACTTGATCGGTATCCCGTGGAGACTCGCTCTAGCCCTCCAGGAAGATGGGTGGTGGTTGCGATCGGAGATCATATGGGAGAAGTTCAACGGCCTTCCTGAATCAGTAACAGATAGAGTAACTCGCTCTCACGAGCACGTTTTCATGCTGACCAAATCATCCAAGTATTTCTACGATGCAACTGCTATCCTGGAAGAGCCCCAAAGTGGGCCTTCCGACGTCAAAAAGATGTTAGAAAAGAAAGAACGGATAGGAGGTAAGCACAAAACCCTGGTGGACTCACTATCCAAGGCATCCGCAACAACCAATGTGGGGACTCATCGAGGTGTGGGTGACCCATTCTTCAGGAACAAACGATCAGTGTGGACGATAGGACTGCAACCCTTCCATGGGGGCCATTTTGCCGTCATGCCATCTAAATTGGCCGAACCCTGTATTCTGGCTGGGACTTCCGAGAAGGGTTGCTGCCCAACCTGTGGTGCTCCTTGGGTACGACTAGTCAAGAAATGGGAGGCTCCATCTGAGAAGGAATACCATCCGGTCAATACAGAGATGGATTGGCTATCTCAGGATGATGACCTGACCGGACCAGTTTTGCATACCGAGCAAACTATTGCTGATCGTACTCTTGGGTGGGAACCTACCTGTAAATGCTCGGACAATACGTCCCCTACCCCCTGCACTGTCCTAGACCCATTTTTTGGAGTAGGAACTACAGCTCTCGTCTCTATGCTCCATGGCCGTTCTTGTGTGGGGATAGAATTGAACCCCGAATATGTGAAGATGGCTGTGAAGCGACTGGAGGATGAATTTGGGGTAATAGGGATGAATGCAGTTGAGGTAGCAGGATGACAGAAGAGAAACGAATTGGCTACTCTATCTGGGAGACTGTTGGCTTCACCATTGCTAATATGGACTTAAAACCTGCTGAGTCCTTGGATGAAGCAAAAGCCCTTGTGGCTACGGGGGAGTATGCTTTCGTTATGGATGGTGGAGTGTTAAGGTTGTCACCTGTAATCGGGCATGTCACAGATGAGGGCTTCTGATATGCTGGTCTGGGATACCGACAGTGATGCTAAGAGTATCTTTGATGTGCTGGACCCTACGGTGCAAGGGAAATTGGAAAGGGATATCTCCGGATGCCCGGTCTGCCATGCAGACTTGACCACTCCCATTAGTGGGGATTTCCTCTACTTTCCGAATAGGATCACGTTCGGGAGACTTTTGAGTTGTGGCTGTGACGTCAAGGTGAGGGTACGTATGATGCTCAAGCCCTGTCCTCAGCCGGAGAGACCACTACGGGAGAACAGTGATACTTGGTTTGAGCAAGACTGTTATGGAAATGCTTTGAGATATTGGCGGGCACATTACGGGGTCCAGACATACGAGTTGATCGACTCATGACATTGCTGATCTCCATAGCTAGGAAACCCTTGAGTGAGGCCACAGTAGCCCGTAACGTCCTCAATACAGGGGGGGGGGCATTGAACATAGATAGGTGTAGGCACCAAAGGCAGGATACCTATTGTTACCCAAATGGCCCCGGAGGTAAAGCCTATGGGTTTGGTACTCTGAGATCAATTATGGTACGTCCAAATCCCACGGGATCTAACTCCATGGGGGCGTGGCCGACCAATGTTGTTCTAGGTGGTACCATTAGCACCTTATTCCCTGATGCCCTATTCCGTAAAGCAAGTGTTTCTAATGATGTGAATCTGGCGAACCGCTCGGCGGCAAGGTACTTCAAACAGGTCCAGGAATGAACCTTCTGATCTCCATAGCTAGGAAACCTGTATCTGAAAGCAGCATCACCCGTAATGTGGCGGCATACGAAAGCGGCGGGCTTAATGTAGACGCCGCAAGACTGTTTTGCGGTACAGAGCATATGCGTGGGATTGTCAAAGGAATGACAGATGGGGGCATGACTGCAGCAGACGGAAGAACAGGAAAATCCCTTGGCAGATTTGAACCCGGCAAGGTATTCCAAGCCACGGATTCTCCCCTCGGTCGTTGGCCCGCTAACGCGCTCTTAGAGCATAGACCCGATTGCAAGGAAACAGGTACTATGAAGGTAACCCGGAAGGAATGGTCTCGGTTCGCTGGTTCTTCCGGACCCGATAAGGTGTACGG
>Ga0208375_1000477_pt1 | contig 57970 bp, 69 predicted proteins | sample RifOxyD1_FD_184038 | JGI IMG/M metagenome (GOLD analysis project Ga0208375, IMG submission 184038) | Soil microbial communities from Rifle, Colorado - Rifle Oxygen_injection D1 (SPAdes) | ecosystem: Environmental > Terrestrial > Deep subsurface > Rock core/Sediment | place: Rifle, Colorado... | reverse complement strand
ATGAGTATATGAAAAACAGATTTAAAGAGAACAAAAAAATAAAGGTCTTTAATTTTGCATTAGCTTCTTCCAACCGGATAGAATCTATATCTCTGAACGGAAGTGCATCCTCCATATACGGCAAAAATAAAAAGGAAAGGATAAACTTAATTGATTTTGAAGATTTTTTGAAAAAAGAAAAAATAAGAGAAATAGATTTAATGGAAATTAATATTGAAGGGGCAGAGTATGAACTTTTAGATTATATAATCAACAGAGAAAGTATTAAAAGAATAAAAAACTTACAAGTTCAATTCCACAGAAACATAAAGAATTATGAAGAAAAATATCGCGAAATAAAAGAAAAATTAGGCAAAACCCATAAATTAAATTGGTATTTCCCTTTTGTTTGGGAATCCTGGAAAAAGAAAAATGCTTGAAAAAGAAAAATGTATTATAGCAATAAATCTTGGGGGAATCTCTAATAGAATTAAGTGTTTAGTTTCCATGGAGAGATTGGGAGAAAGATATAATCGGGAAGTGTATTTATTTTGGCCATTAAATCATACCTGCGGGGCTAAATTTTCTGACTTATTTGAAAACAAAATTAAAGAGATAGACGAGGAAGAATTAAAAAAAATAAGGAAAAAAAATATAAAAGTTTTTGAAGACTATTCCAGTACAGTAAAAGATTATCCTAAAAAATATCTTATTACAGGGACGTGGAGATTTCTCCTGAGCCAGGAAGATTTCTCAAATTATTCTGGACTGAATAATGAAGGCATAGATCTTAAGTTCTCGAATATTCCAGAAGGAGTAAAAAAAGAAATTTTATTTTATCTAAAAAAATTAAAACTCTTGAAAAATCTTAAAAAAGAAATAAATATTTTCCAGAAAAAATATAATTTGAGAAACCTTATAGGAGTCCATATAAGAAGAGGGGATTTCGCAGACAGAAAAGTCAGTCCTGGAAGGGTTTCTTCTGATGAAAAATTTATCGGAAGAATGAAAGAATTGGTGAAAGAAAATCCAAGGATAAAATTCTTTTTGTGCACTGACTCTGAGGAAATGGAAAAGAAAATTGAAAACGAATTTCCAAAGAGAATTATTAAATTTCAAAAAAGCAGTTTTGTCAGAACAGATGTTCGAGCAACCCAAGATGGATTAATTGATTTATTTCTTCTTTCCAAAACAAAATACATTCTTGGGACTTATAAAAGCACATTTACAGAAATGGCCTGGTGGCTGGGAAATTGCAAAGCAAAGGTGGAGATAATTATAGATCCTGAAAAAGAAAAAGAATACTTAAAAAATGTGAAAGAAGAAAGAAGAAAGATAATACCTAAAATAAAAAGGATTATTCTAAAGCTTCTTGGAAGAAAATTTATTTAATAAAACCAATAATTCAAATTAACCAAAAATTCTTTTAAATTTATTTTGTATTGTTCTTATATCCAAATCTTTTGGAAATTTATTATCTTTATACAATGGTTCTTTAAGAATTTTCTCATAAAGCTTATCATCATTATCAACCTTAATTATATAATCTATAAACTCCTTCATATTCTTAAAATCAGAATAATTAATAAAACTTTTTGTGTTAAACTCTTTATTTACATCCTTATGCCCCACATAAATGGGAATACTGTTTACCAGCATTGGATGTGTTAATTTTTCCGTTACCCATCCTGGTTTGGAAAGATTTTCAAAGGCAATTGTAAATTTGTAAGATTTCAAGAAATTTAGTTTATTCATGGCCCAATTTTCAGCAACTCTCGATTCTTTTGGATTGCCGTGACTTATCGGGGGCATATTTGTCATGCATCTTCCTGGAGCATCTATTCTCTTGTATTTGCTTAATTCTTTAAAGAAATTATTTCTTGCTGGAATGTCCTGAGAATAAATAAAATTACAAAACTTAGTTTTTTCCCTCTTTATTTTCTGAAAATTAATTTTCTTTTTTAGGGGGGGAATTCCTAAATTTTTTAAATTATAATCACTTGTTAGGGCTCTAAATAGCCTCATATATCTTGGGGAATTTATTTCCTCTTCAAAATAAGTTGAAAAAACCCACCCTCCCTTATCCATATCTGGTTTTATATGTTCTGAATCCCAAAATATTTTAACATAATCCCCTTCTGGAAGAGGCAAGGAGTCTTTTATTGAAAAGTTTACAATTTTAGAATAAATTTTTTTTAGCCGGATATATAATTTCGGGGAGATTTTTTTAATAAAATCCCCTTTTTTTGATAAATTCTTTACTGCGTTTGTCTCAGGACAAATAGAATAAAAAAGATAATCTGGCTTTTCACTTATTATCACATTATACTGTTTTCTCAAAAGATTTGTAAAGAAGTTGTTTTTTGGATTAAATCCTTCATGAAAATACTTAAAGTTTATTTTTATTGTCTTTTTTTTCATAATAATAAAGATAAAATTAGCTTATTAAATTTATCTAAAAAGCCTATATTAAAAGAAAAAGATTCATTTAAAACATAACAATACTTAAAAATAATCTAATTAATAGAGTTTTACAAAATTAAGGAGAAAATAGAAGGGAGTTTTTAAATTTAAATATGGCAAATTCGATAAAAAAGAGTATACTTGGGCTGATGAAAAAAATAAATAAAAAGAGATTTCAACTTTTTTTTGAAAATTTATATATTTTATCTTTGCATGGCATGGGGTTTGGAGAATCTGAATTAGATAAAGATGGTGAGGCGGACATTTTAAGAAAATTAGGAAAAAAGAAGGAAAAATTAGTTATTTTTGATGTTGGGGCAAATATTGGGAGATATACCCAAGAATGCAAAAAATTCATCCCTGATTCAGAGGTTTATTGCTTTGAACCATCAAAAAAGACATTTGAAACTCTTAAGGATAATCTAAAAAATTTCAAAAAAGTCTACTTGCATAATATTGGATTTGGGGAGAGAAAATCTAAAAAAAACCTATTTTATGATAGAGAAGGATCTAGTCTGGCTAGTGTGTATAACCGAAAATTGGATTATCGTAAGATATACTTTAATAAAAAAGAAAAAATTAATATAGAAACAATTGATTCATTCTGCAAAAAAGAATTAATTCGAGAGATATCCTTATTAAAAATAGATGTAGAAGGAAATGAACTAAATGTCCTCAAGGGAGCAAAAGAAATGATAAGAAAAAGGGGGATAAAAAAAATTCAGTTTGAATTTGGAGGATGCAATATAGATTCAAGAGTTTTTTTTAGGGATTTTTGGAATATGCTCAATAAAAATTATACTATATATAGGATAATCAAAGGGGGGTTGGTCCAGATAAAGAATTATAAAGAATTAAATGAAATTTTTACACTTATAAATTATTTTGCTGTATTAAAAGATGCTGAATCTTTTTGAACAACAATCTTTATATACTGTCTCCAATCAAAAAAAATATGTCAAATGAGATTACAAGCAAAATTGCAATAGGAACAACAACCTGGTACAAAAGGGACCAGCAAAATGGTGAATTAAGAGCAAAACTTGCAGAAAGAACAATAAAAAAAGCTGTTGATATGGGCTATAAAATGATTGTTGTTGATGGAAATTCTGAAGATTGGTTTTTAAAATCTATTGAGGGATGTGGGGCAGATATTTATCCTCAACAAACAAAAGGAATAGGATCAGGAAGGAGAGAAGTTATTCAGTATGCGTATAATTTTAATACTCCAGTTATAAGCTGGATGGAACCTGAAAAAGAAGATTATGTTAAGGAAATTATTAAAACAGCCAAGCCAATACTTGAGGGAAAAGTTGATTTAGTTATTCCAGACAGGCGTATAATTGTTTCAGGCAAGTATTTCCTGCCTAATTATCCTACATCACAACAAAATGAAGAATTATTTGGAAATGACTGCTGGAGAGAACTAACAGGAACAGATTTAGATGTCTGGTGTGGACCAAGAACATGGAAAAGGGAATTATCAGATTATTTTCTGAAATATAATGGGAAAAATCTATCTTATTTAACAAAAGATAATAGAGAAATTAGTTATGGCGATAACTGGGATTCTATTTTTATTCCTGTTATGCAGGCAATATTGGATAGAAAGAAAGTTAGGGGAGTGCAAGTAAATTATGTACATCCTAAAGAACAAACTGCTCTTGAAGAAGGAAACTATGGATTCACAATAAAGAGATTGGACCAGTTAAATAATTTAGTTCCTACATTTACAGATTATTGGAATAAAAATTATCCTGATTCTGAATTAAAAAAAATAAGAAACAATTTAAAAGAATAAAGAGAAACAAATTATATCCCCCTTAAATTTAAAAAATATTTTTTAACACAATAATCCTTAAAAACAAGATTAATCTAAAATTTTAATGACAAAAAAAGCATTAATTACTGGCATAACAGGCCAGGATGGTTCCTATCTTACAGAATTTCTTTTAGAAAAAGGATATGAGGTTTATGGAATTGTAAGAAAAGAAAGCACTTCTAATATAGAGAAAACCGATTATAAAGTTTATGATTCAGAAGATAAAAAGAAATTGATTTTAATTTATGGGGATTTAACAGATGGAAATTCAATCTCCAAGAGTATAAGGGAGATCCAACCTGATGAAGTCTATAATCTTGCTGCACAAAGTAATGTAAAAGTTAGTTTTGACCTTCCAGAATATACCTCAGAAGTTGTTGCTTTAGGAACATTAAGAATTTTGGAAGCAATCAGAAATTTTTGCCCACATGCAAAATTCTATCAGGCTTCTTCATCAGAAATGTATGGAAAAACACAAGAACCAATAAAAAAAGAAACTACTCCTTTTGACCCTCAAAATCCTTATGGAATTGCAAAAACTTTTGGATATTGGATGACAAAAAATTACAGGGAGAAATATGGATTATTTGCATGCAATGGAATTTTATTCAATCATGAATCTCCAAGAAGAGGAAAAGACTTTGTTACAAAAAAAATAACTGAATCCCTGGCAAAGATAAAATATGGCTTACAGGATTGCTTATTTATTGGAAATCTGGATGCAAAAAGAGACTGGGGTTTTGCAGGAGATTATATTGAGGCTATGTGGCTTATGCTTCAACAGGAGAAACCAGAAGACTATATTATAGGAGCAGGAGAAACCCATTCTGTTAGAGAAATTATAGAAGAATCCCTAAAGATTCTTGGAATAAATGCTGAATCTAATGGAAAAGAAGGATTAGATGAAGAATATATTCAAAAAAACAATGGAAAAATCATCATAAAGGTGGATTCGAAGTATTATCAAGATAAGGAATATAGTGTATCAATAAGCGATTCTTCCAAAGCCAAAGCAAAATTAGGATGGCATCCAAAAACAACTTTCAAAGAACTTGTGAAAATGATGATTGATTATGAAGAAAGTTTAATAAAAAAAAGCCTTGGATATCCTGAAAAAGAAATAAAATTAATGGAAGATTCAATTGAAAAAGAAGAAATAATTGCAATAAATAAATGCCTGGAAAGCGGGATGTACACTCAGGGGCATATTGTTGAACAATTTGAGAAAAAATTTGCTGAATGGAATGGATCAAAATACTCTGTAATGATCAATAGCGGAAGCAGTGCCAATCTTTTGATTATCTCTGCCTTAAAAGAAAAGTTTAATTTAAAAGACGGGGATGAAATTTTAGTCCCAAATGTAACCTGGCCAACAACTATTTATCCTGTTATTCAAAATGGGATGGTGCCTGTTTTTTGCGATGTTGATGAAAGTTTCAATATGGATTTGGGATCAATAAAAAGAATGATTGGGAAAAATACAAAAGCCATATTTGTGGTTCATTTGCTCGGACAGCCAGCAAAAATTAGGGAGATAAAAAAAATATGTGAAGAAAATAAATTATTATTAGTTGAAGATTGCTGTGAAAGCCTTGGTTCAAAGCAGGATGGAATAAAAGTTGGAAATTTTGGGGCAATGGGAAGCTTTAGTCTTTATTTTGGACATCATATGACTACTATTGAAGGGGGAATAATAACTACAAATGATTTTGAAATTTATGATTTATTAAAATCCTTAAGATCACACGGATGGATTAAGGGAACAAGCCGTGAAAATAACTATCCTGAATTCAAAAATAAGAATTTTGTTTTTGACAGTCTGGGATATAATGTCAGGAGCACAAATCTAAATGCTGCTATTGGATTAGCCCAATTAGAAAAAATAGATGGATTTATCGAAAGAAGAATAAAAAATCATGAATATTTTTTAAAGAAAATTGAAAAATTACCCATAATCCCTCAAAAAGTTCATATTAATGAAACAAGTTCTTTTTCATTTGGAATTCTTCTGCCTGACAAATACCAAAGAGAATATTTACTAGAATACCTTCCAAAAAAAGGAATAGAATGCAGACCTATTGTTGCTGGAAATTTGCTAAAACAACCTATATTCTCCAAAATGAACCTTAAAAAAGATTATGAAACAATGGCTGATAAAATTCACTATCAGGGGCTTTATCTGCCAAATAACCAGTTTATTAATTCAGAAAAAATAGACTATATTGTAGATACAATAGAAAAATTATTAAAAGAACTGAAATTTGCTAAAGAGATACAAAGATGGATATAAATGGAAAAATCCTTGTGACTGGAAGCAATGGAATGGTTGGAAAAGCCCTTGTAAAGAAACTTAAAGAAAAAGGATATCATAATCTTCTTTTACCCAGTTCCAGAGAATTGGAGTTAAGAAATCAAAAAGATGTAGAAATCTTTTTTGAAAAAAACAAGCCAGAATATGTTTTTCATATTGCTGCCACTGTTGGGGGTATTGCAGCCAATATTGCATCTCCTGCTGAATTTTTATATAATAATCTAATTATGGAGCTTAATGTAATTGAATCTGCAAGGAAAAATTCCGTAAAAAAACTTTTATTCTTGGGGAGTTCATGCATCTATCCAAGAGAATGCCCTCAGCCTATGAAAGAAGAATATCTGCTTACAGGGAAATTAGAACCCACTAATGAAGGATATGCATTGGCAAAAATCTGCGGGCTAAAAATGTGTGAGTATTATTATAAACAATATGGAATGGATTTTGTAAGCTTAATGCCTCCAAATATTTATGGAATAAATGATCATTTTGAATCAGAAAAATCCCATGTTATTTCTGCATTAATCAGCAAATTCATTAATGCAAAAGATAAAGAATCTGAATTTGTGGAAATTTGGGGAACAGGAATCTCAAGAAGAGAATTTCTTTTTGTAGAAGATGTTGCAGATGCAATGGTTTATTTTATGGAAAATTATTCTGCTAAAGAAATAAGCCCTTTCATAAATATTGGCTCTGGAGAAGATATTTCAATTAAAGAGCTTGCATTCCTGATAAAAGATCTTGTGGGATATTCTGGAGAGCTAAAATTTGATGCAACTAAACCAGACGGAATGCCAAAAAAACTTTTGGATAATTCCAAATCTGCTAATTTTGGGTGGAGAGCAAAGACAAGCCTTATAGAAGGGCTACAAAAGACAATTAACTGGTACCTTCAAAACAAGGGAAATTAATTAAAAGATTATATTCCAAACACCACATAATTTTTTAAATCAAGAATTTCTAGGTTTTTTATGGAATATGACCTTTCAACAAGAATAGACTCCCTAAGGGAGAGAGTAAAAGAATCTTTTAACGAAGAATTTGTCAACAGAGGATTTGAACCCCAAAGAGCTTATTCAAAGAAAAAAGCCCTTATTACCGGGTTAACAGGACAAGATGGAGCTTATCTTGCAGAATTTCTCTTAACAAAAGGTTATGAAGTTTATGGAATGCACAGAAGAACCAGCATGGAGATTTTTGACAGAATCCAGAATTTGATAAAAAAAATAAATTTAATTGATGGGGATGTCACAGATATGGGCTCTATAATCAGGATAATAAAAGAAATCCAGCCAGATGAGATTTATAATCTTGCAGGACAGTCTTTTGTCCCTGCTTCCTGGACTCAGCCAATTTCAACTGCAGAAATAAATGCAGTCGGAGTCCTGAATGTATTGGAGGCAATAAGATTAATCAATCCTAAAATAAAGTTTTATCAGGCTTCAACATCTGAGATGTTTGGAAAAGTTCAGGAAATTCCTCAAACAGAAAAAACCCCTTTTTATCCAAGAAGCCCTTATGGAGTTTCAAAAGTTTTTGGTTATTGGATAACAAGAAATTACAGGGAAAGTTATGGACTTTTTGCATGCAATGGAATTTTATTCAACCACGAATCTCCAAGAAGGGGAAAACAATTTGTTACAAGGAAAATAACCCACTCTGTTGCAAAAATAAAATTAGGGTATCAGGATTTTTTTGAAATCGGAAATCTGGATGCAAAAAGAGACTGGGGTTTTGCAGGGGATTTTGTTGAGATTATGTGGTTAATGCTGCAACAGGAAAAGCCAGAAGATTATGTTATTGGAACAGGAGAAACACATTCTGTAAGGGAATTTGTAGAAGAAGCTTTTAAAATAGTTGGAATGCCGATTATCTGGGAAGGAAGGGGATTAGAAGAAGTAGGAAAATACAATGGAAAGGTTGTTATTAAAATTAATCCCAAATTCTACAGGCCAGCAGAAGTAGATTATCTTCTTGCAGATCCTTCAAAAGCAAAAAAAGAATTAGGATGGGAGCCAAAAACAACTTTCAAAGAACTTGTAAAAATAATGGTTGAAAGTGACTTAAATCATTTAATGCTGCATGGACTAATGGAATCTGACAGGTCAAGATTGGATAAAAATAATGTTAATGACATAAGATGAATAAATCCCATTCAAACCCTTTAATAATTACCCCTTTAGAATTTGCAGAAATAAAAAATGACTTGCATTGGTATGTAAAGGAAAACACACAAAAAGCATTAGAGATTGCATTCAAATAATAATTAAGTTTTAAAATAAGCTTCTGGAAATTTTTATTCTTCAATTCTCTTTAATATATCACTGAATGCAGGTCTTGTTATGAATACGCCCACACTTATTCCGATTATTGTAGTAATTGCAAATCCTTTTAATAATCCTGCTCCTGCCCATATAAGAGGTAATAAAGAAACAAGTACAACAAAATATGCACCCATAATAATTGCAAATGCTTTTTTGAGTCTCTCTTTTAAACTGGAGGAAGTTGCTCTATTTCTGGATTCATCTAAAAGAACAACCTGATCATCAAAACCAGTTCCAATGGTAGCAAGAATTCCTGCTATGCTTGCTAAATCTAAATTCCATTCAATTAAAGCAGCTATTCCTAAAATAATAATTACTTCTGAAAAACTAATTAAAACTACAAATGAAGCTTGTTTTATTTTCCTATATCTTATAAAAATAATCAAAGAAGCTGCAATTAAAGCTGCAACTCCTGCTAAAAGAATGTACTTTAAGAAATCTTCTCCTAATAAAGGAGAAATTGTATCTAATTTAACTATTTCAAGTTTATATGGAAGACTTCCTGTTATAAGAATTGTCTGAAGTTTTTGCATATTTGCTTTTGCATCATTATATGCATCCTGTTCTGTGGCACCTGTTCCAGAACCTGAAATTGATATTTGAGTTGTAACCTGCCCCTTTAAATCTTTGCTAATCAAAAGAGTGTCTGCAAGAGAATCATCAACATACAATCCAAGAGGTTCTGAAAGATACTCTGGATTTGAGGAATTTATTTCTATTTTATTTGTTACATCTGCGTGTCTTTTTGCAGCTTCTTCACTTAAATAAATCGAAAATCTAAAAGTGGAATAATAATTTCCATCAGAAGACTGCTGGGGAGTTTCTATATAAGCACAAGTTGCATCATTTCTACAAACAGAAGAAATATCTCTGTTTCCCCCTATGAAAACAGTTTCATTTCCTATCTTTGCTTCAAATTTTCCTTGATTTTCAATTAATTCTTCTAAATCTTTTGGAGTTGCCCCTGCAATTTCTATACTCATAAAACGATTTCCAGATAAGTCTAATATTGGCTTTACACTTACATCTGAAAGTCCATAAACATTAAATCTGTTTGTGGTTATTGAGACCAAATCATTAATTTCTTCTGAAGAAAGACTTTTGCCTTCTGCCTGAACTAAAGCCCTTGCCCCCCCTGCCAAATCTAATCCTGCTTTAAGACTTGTTTTTGGAATATCTGAGACAGTAATGTTCGGTGCCTGATTTGAAAAAATAATCACTTCTGCATCTTTTGTCTTTATTGTTGTCTTTATATCATTTTCTGCAGGGAAATTCTCCTGAATATATTTTAAAAAATCTTCTGCATTATTTATTAAATTTCCATTTATAGACACAATAATCTGTCCCTGCCTTAATCCCTGCTCAAAAGAAGTTGAATTGTGTTCAACACTTGTAATTAATGCGCCTTTTTGAAAAAGAGTGAATCCATTTGAAGATAGGAATATTGACATTAAAGCGAGAATGATTATTACAATCCACAACCAAATTCTAAAACTTAATTTTTTCATTTTTTCCTCTCCACATACCATTTTAATATTGAAACATTAGTTATCCATGTATTCAACATATCAAATATAAGTCCAATCAAAAGTATTGTGAAAATTTGATTGAGAGTTTCTGAAAAGGATTTAACTACTAAAAGAGCTACTGTAACAGCAACAAGAGAGGTAAGTGTCATAGTTAAACCTGTTTTAACAGAGCCCATTAATTTTTCATTTAATGTTCCTTCATGTCTTCTTAAAACCCTATTTGTAAGAAGAATATCTGTATCAACAGAATACCCAATTAACATAAGAAGAGATATAATTCCTGCGCTGGACATTTTTATCCCAAGAATGTTTACTGTTACAAGAGTCATAATTATGTCGGCAAAAGCAGCAAGAACAACTGCTCCAGATGGAACAGGCGTTTTAAAAATAATAAAAATGACTATTGCCATGAATACAAATGCCACAAAGAGAGCGATTATCAATTGCCTGTAAAAAGCATTACTAAGAGAAGACCCTGTAAATTCAAAACTGCTGTTTTCTTCTGTTAATTCATAACCAAGATAATTTTCCAAAACCTCCCTGGCTTCATTACTTTCTGCAGTTGTTTCAACTACAATTGCTACCTGCTCTCCTGAAATTAAATCTGATATTTTCCTCAGATTAACCTCGCTTAATTCCCCTTCTAAAAAGGAATTTAAATCTTCAATATTTAATTTTTCATAAATTGTGACAGAAGTTCCGCCAGTTAATGAAATATCCTTGTAAAAGAAATCATTATTTTTAGAATGAAAAATCCCCAAATAAACCAAAGAAAATAAAAGCAAAACTAAGGGAATTATTAAAAGATGCTTATAATGCCTATCATGCCAGTTTTTCCTATGTGTTTCTTGATTTTGCTGTTCTTCCATTTTCGTAAATTTTCCTATGCGCGGACCGGGGATCGAACCCGGACCAACTGCTTGGAAGGCAGTGATTCTACCATTAAACCATCCACGCTTAATGTTACTTAGAGAATATTTTTGGTTTTAAAGGTTTTTGTTTCTATAGTATCTATTCAAAATGTTTATTAATTAAAGAAAAATAATTTATGAATGAGAGGATTTCTAAAGTATATACTAATTGAAACAGGTCTTTTTCTGGTAATGGGAATAATAACTTTAATTGAAATAACCAGCAACTCTCTTTTTGAATCTTTTTTTACATTAATTAAGAGCCCTTCTTCCTGGTTTGTGGGATTAAGCCTTGCTTATATATTTTCAAGTTTAATGCAAGGAGGGTTATTTTCAATTTTTTCAAAAAAAAGAATAGAAAAAGGAAAAGAAAAAGGAGATTTTTTTGCAGGATTTATAATCACATTAATAATAACTTCCCTTATAACTCCTTATGTATATAAAGGAGCAAGTTATCTTTTCAGTAATTTTTTCATATACTTTCATATTATCTTGTTGCAGTCTGTTGTATTGCTCTATCTGCTTTTTAAAGTCAGGGGAAGATATGAAATCTCTACAAAATATTTCTTAACGACTGAATTAATTGTATTGATATACGCCTTAATTGTTCTATCTTATATTGCATAATGCGCCCGGAAGGATTTGAACTTTAGAAATAAGTTTATTGAGGACGCCCGAGACAGGATTTGAACCTGCGACCCCCAGGTTAGGAACCTGATGCTCTATCCAAACTGAGCTACCCGGGCATATCCTAAATGCGAGATACAGGATTCGAACCTGTGTAGGCACTAAGCCAAGTGGTCCTTAACCACTCCCATTTGACCGCTCTGGCAACCTCGCATATTCTATAAAAAATTTAGAAACTGAGAATATAAAAAGGTTTATAAACGAGATATATTTTGAATTTTTGAGACGGCCATAATAGGTTGGTAACACCTGTTCCCATTCCGAACACAGAAGTTAAGCTTCCTATGTTATTATTGGTACTGCCCGGAAAGGCGGGAAAATAATAAGCTGTCTTATTTATTTTTCAATATTTATATAATGTTAATTCTTAATTAAATTATGAAGATCCTTCTCTCAAAAACACAAGCTGAAAAAGAAATAAATGAGTTTTTTGAAAATATAAAAATCAAAACTCCAAAAGAAATTAAGAAAATCAAAAAGATTGCTGCTAATAAAAAGATTCCTTTAAAAGAAAAAAGGAAATTATTTTGCAGGCATTGTTTAAATCCTTATTCTGGAAAAGAAAAAATAAGAATAAATAATAAAATAAAGAGTATTGAATGTTTAAAATGCAAGAAAATTAACAGGTGGAGAATTCTTAACTCTTCTTGAATTTAGCAACCAATTCTATATGATCTTCTTGCCCCAAGAATATTGCTCTGCAACAGAATCTTTCTAATCCTAATTCATCAAGGATCTTTTTTGAGTTTTCTCCCTGCATTATTCTTTTTTTATATTCTTCCCATAAATGACCTATTGGCCTGCCGCACGAAAAACATCTAACTGGTATTATCATATAATTAATGTTGAAATATTGTTTTTAAAGCTTGTGCTTACAATGATTAATAAATTAAATGTCTGCATAAAAATACACAAAAATTTAAAAACAAACTTTTCTTTCATAAATCTTAAAATATTAAAGAGGAAAAATGAATAAAAGATGTGTTTACTGCAAATCAGACATTTATGATGACAGATCTCTGGATGTGTGCAATAATTGCGGTTTAAAGGTATGGGGGGAAAGAATGTTTAATGCAATTCTTCAGAATATGGACAATGCAAGAGACAAAGGTGACTTATGCAATTCCAATCTTTCTGTTAATGAACCTCCTTCGAAATTTGGAAATGCAAGAATAAGTTTTGGTTAAAAGATAGTTTTTTAAATGGAATTTTTCTGGGTATGTTATGGTAAATAGAAAGCCGATTAGAACCCGTGGAAAGCTTAAACTTAGCAGATATTTTCATAAATTCAAGAATGGAGATTCTGTTGCAGTGATTAAAGAAGTCTCTGTTCAACCTGCTTTTCCGAAAAGACTTCAGGGAAGAACAGGAATAATCAAAAAAAGAATAGGAAAAAGCTATTCTGTGGATATAAATGACCAAAATAAGACAAAAAAGTTCATAATTTCAGCCATACATTTAAAAAAAATAGAACCCCAAAAATAAAATGATAAAAAACAATTCACCCCTCAGCATGGCAGAATCCTTAGAATACATAGAAGCAGATAAAAGCTCTGAGAAAAATGCTAAGGATTTTATCAAAAAGTTTGTAAAATTAACCCCAAAAGAAGCAAAAGAACTCAGAAAAAAAATAACAAACATGGGATTAATGAAAATGAATGAGGAAAATATCTGCAAATTAATAGATATTCTTCCTGAAAAAGCAGAAGAAGTGAATAAAATTTTTGTCGATGTTAGTTTAGACGAAGATGAAATCAAAAAGATACTTGATACAATTAAAGAATTCAAATAATAAAAATGGAAAAAGAAGAATATGGAATAATCTTAGAATATCTCCCAAATGGATATCCTTTGGAAAAGAAAATGATGCCTATAGCCCAGGCTATTGGAGAAAATAATCTTGTTCTTTTAGAGCTTGTTCCAAGAAGAGGAGCTGAATTGAAAATCGGAGAGAAAGTTTATATTGGAGAAGGGAAACGAGATAAAATATACTACATTCTTGGCAGGCTTCACAGAGAAAAACTCACTGAAAGTGCAAAGCAACAATTGGAAGAATTTATAAAGCAAATTGTTAAAGGAAAAGAGAAAGAATTCGTTGAATTTTTTAATAAGGCAGATGCAATAAACAAAAGAATTCATCAAATTGAACTGCTTCCTGGCTTGGGAAAAAAACACATGCAGGAAATACTTAAGCAAAGACAGGAAAAATCCTTTGAGTCTTTCAAGGACATGAAAAACAGGATACAGAATCTCCCTGATCCTGAAAAAGCTGTTGAAAAGAGAATTCTTCAGGAACTAACAAACATAGAAAGATACAATCTATTTACAGGAAATAAATAAAATGGCTGAACAAAAAATACCAGAAAAAGAAAGAAGAGAAGAAAGATTAGTAAGAATAATGTCAAAAGACATAGAGGGAAAAATGAAAATTTATGCTGGATTAACCAAGATAAAAGGAGTTTCCTGGGCATTATCCAATGCTGTCTGTAAAACACTAAATATAGACAAAAAGAAAACAATAGGCTCCCTGAGTGATGAAGAAATAAAAAAAATTTCAGAATTTTTAAAAAATCCAAGACTTCCTGCACATTTACTCAATCGCCAAAAAGATCTCGAAACAGGAGAAGAAAGGCATTTGACTGGAACAGACCTTGATTTAAGAAAAGATTTTGACATAAAGAGATTAAAGAAAATAAAAAGTTACAGGGGAATCAGGCATACTGCAGGATTGCCATTAAGAGGCCAAAGAACAAAAGCTCATTTCAGAAAGAACAGAAAAAAGGGCTCTGGAATTAAAAGTAAAAAGAAAGCTGAGGGAGCAACAAATAAGCGGGCATTTATAAAGCAGGGAGGAAAACAGTAAAATGAAGCGTAAACATAAAACATATTCAAGACCAAAAAGACCTTTTGACAAAGCAAGAATAGAAGAAGAAGCAAAAATAATCGATGAATTCGGATTAAAAAATAAAAAAGAAATCTGGAAAGCAGAAGCAAAAGTAAAATCAATGAGAGAAAAAGCAAAAAGATTAATTTCTGCCAGACCAGAAGAGCAAAATGCCCTGTTTAATAAATTAAATAAGATAGGAATGAATGTTAATTCAATATCTGCAATTTTGTCTCTGGACAAAAGAGATTACTTAAAAAGAAGATTGCAAACTGTTCTTGTAACAAAGAAAATTGCATCAACTTCAAAATCAGCAAGACAATTAATAGTTCATAAAAAAGTATTTGTTGAAGGGAAAATTGTAAATAAACCTTCTTATATAGTTCCTGTTGAACTTGAGAATAAAATTAAATTAAAAGAAAAAAAAGGAAAAATAAAAAAAGTAAAGGAGAGTAAAGAAGAATAAAATGCCTAAAAAAGAAAATTTAAAGGAAATAGAGGATTCTGAAGAAAAATTAGAAGAAATTGAAGAAGGCATGGAAAAAACTGGAGAAAAGGGCAAGGCAGAAAATTCTGAAGAAGAAATTGAAGAAAAAAGAGAAAAAAAGAAAGAAAAAGATACAGAAGGGGTTTTGAATATTTATACTTCTTTTAATAATACAATTGCGCATGTTACAGATTCTTCAGGAAGAACTCTTGCAAAAGTTTCTGGAGGAATGGTTACAAAACACAGCAGACTTAAGGCAAATCCGACAATTGCCATGTTTATTGCAAAAAGAATCTCTGAAAATATGAAAGAAAAAGGGGTTAAATCCCTCTATGTAAGAATAAGGGCTAAAACAGGAAACACCAGCCCTGGACCAGGAGCAAATGCAATAATAAAAAGTTTATCCAGAGATGGATTTAAAATATTAAATATACTTGATACTACAAGAATGCCCAGAGGGGGGCCAAAGAAAAAAGGAGGTAGGAGAGGAAGAAGGGTATAAACCAAGACTTTTAACAAAGTCTAGAGGTAGAAGAGGTCGTAGAGTTTAAATACCTCCTAAATGATATTTTAAAATGGAACAAATAATAAAAAAAGACAATAAAATAATCTTTAAAACAGAAATAGATGAAAGTCTTGCAAATGCAATAAGAAGACATGTAAATCAGATATATTTAACTGCAATTGACGAAGTTGAGATATCTAAAAATGATTCTCCATTATATGATGAAACAGTTGCGCACAGATTGGGATTAATCCCTTTAAAACAAAATTCAAAAAAAGAGGGGAAAATGAAACTTAGTGTGGAGGAAGAAGGGTTTGTTTATTCCAAATCCCTAAAAGGGGATTTTGAAGTTGTTTATGATAAAATACCAATTACATTATTAAGCAAAGGACAGGAAATTGAACTTGTTGCTTTTGCAAAATCAGGAAAAGGAAAAGAACATGCAAAATTCTCTCCTGGAATAATAAGTTACAGACAGGTGATGGAAATACTTTTAGATAAAGATGTTGCTGAAAAAGTGAAAGCAACTATTCCAAATCTGGAAATAAAAAATAAAGCAGACAAAGCAGCAATAATAGATGATAGGGAAAAAGAGATTTGTGATCTTTGTGAAGGAATTAGCGAGAAAAAAGGCAAGAAAATAGAGGTAAAACCAACTAAAGAAATAGTTTTCTCTGTTGAATCTTTTGGGCAGATTCCTGCAAAAGATATTTTTGTGAAGTCAATAGAAGCTTTGAAAAAAGATCTGGATGAAATTGCAAAAAAAATAAGCAAATAAATATTTCTTAAAAGGGATTTTTAATAATTGGAAAGTTGTGAGAGAAGATGATTAGAGGAGTAAATTGAGGATATTATAATAGCTGAATATTACTAATAAGATTATTACATTAACTTATACAAAAAGAGCGGATAATTCTTGGAAATTTTGCAAAAAAATATTCTTTAAACAAATTGTGGTCAAAAATTTTGCAAAAAAAATATCCTCAAACAATTCAATTAAGAATGAATAAGGATATTTTTTGGATGTGTTAATTTTTAAATTTCTATTTAGTGATTTCTCATATAAATATTAACAATCCTCATTGCTTCTAATTTTGGGTAAGATTTAAATCCTGTTTGATTGCCAAATTCATCAATACAATAACTGATAATTCCTCCTGCTTCCCCTTTTGATACCCAAAACCTGCCGTCTACATCTTCCGCTATCATTAATTGAACATTCCCTTTGACATAAATTTTATAGATATTACCTCCTTCTTCTTTTGGTTTGACCTCATGCCATCTATCAGAAATCTCTGGCTCGCCTTGATTTTCGGAAGAGGGCTCATTATCTACGGAGTTATTAATATGAGTATTACTTTCTTGGTTATTTTCATATCTTCCATCTCGATGGACTTCATTTAATAAAATATTATACTCAAATAATCCTGGACCTACATAATAAAAATTTTTATCTTTCCATATATCATATTCTCTATTGCTAATATCAAAAACAATTTTTGAATCCGAAGGGATGCAATTTCCGCTAGTCCAATCCAAATATTGCTGACCGCATTTTTCATCTGGAATGACCAGCTCATTTTCATGTTCATTGTTTTTAAAATCTGAGCGAGAGAATTCAGTTTCCCAATACTGATAATTTGGAGCAGTTATTTTTATTTTCCCAAAACTAGGAATATAACGTGTGTCTTTAACAATTACTACCCCTACACCATTCCTATCAGTAGTTATTGAAAATATTTTTCTTATATTTTCAAACATTTCAATCCTAACATTTCTCGCAGGAAGATTTGTTTGTTGATCCAAAACCTCAAACTTAAGGATCCAAAAATAACCAAAATCACCCAAAATAGCATAATTGTTTTGGGCATTTAGTAGATTACAATTCACAAAAAAGATCAATAAAATTAAAAAAATCATTTTTGTTTTCATGGTTTTAAAAATTTAAAGGATTAATACTAAAAATAAATTTGAATACAATGAATAAATCTTTTCCACGAATTTGTCCTCCAACAACAGCTCCTGTAACAGAAGAGATTCTGGTGTATATTCTTCAACTTTATCAAAAGAAGAATTTAATGTCCCAGAAAAAGTAAAAATTAAATCAGAGATACTAAATCCAAGCATTACTTTCTGGTCAATTCTTATACTTGTTGATGAAAGAGTATAAGGACCATTTCCATTTGAAAATAGAATGTCTCCTTCGATTATTATTTCTTCAATTTGTTTTAAATGAAAAACAAATCCATACCATTTTCCTGATAAAGATAATCTCCCTGACCAATCTCCTGTTAATAATCCATAAACTTCAATTTCCTGTGAAATCTCTTGAATTCCATTTTCATTAATTGCTTTAAGGACAACCTGATAAATCCCAGATTTATTGTAAGTGTGTTTGGGATTGGTTTCTCTTGAAATTGTTCCATCGCCGAAAGACCACCAGAAAAAACCTGTATTTTCTGAACAGTTTTCAAACTCTATTGAATCTCCAACAATGAACACGCCTATTTCATCAATTGATTTTGAATGAAAGTTAAAGCACAAGACTGGAAAAGATTTCTCTTTATTGCATTCTGCAAAAAGAAAAACCAAAATGAATATGACAATTAAATTTTTCATAATAGCAAAAATTTAAAGATTAATACTAAAAGATAATTTTGATAATATGTTATTTTGCTACAATGAGCCGAGTATTGTTTTCAAAAGAAAAAAAGAAACTCCTAAAGTGAAAAAGTAAATTAGGAGTTTCAGATCGGTAATTAATTCTTAACCTTTTTATGGGTTCCATTAGGCAGATACAGGTGGAGAGTCCCATTTTTCTCTTTAATACACAAATCATAAACTGCCTGAAGGGTAAATACTGCATCTGGTTCTTTGCATGTAAAATCGAAAATATTATTTGCTGGACTAACCTGAAGCTGCCAAACCTCTTTCCAGGGTTTCCCTTCTGAATTCTTGTTATCAGCTGCTTTGTAAATCAGATCAAGTAAATAATGCTCAGCGAGGGATTGAGCTTCTTTACCAGATAATTTGGTTTTAGTCTGTTCTACATAAAACACAGACTCAGTAACTCCCTGAAAATTTACAACACCGGTTCCGTCTTCTGTGTATAGTTTTCCTTCTTTATTGATACAGTAAACCTCTTTTTCTAATATGCCTGTATAAATCTTTCCATTCTTCATAAAGGCAAAGGGTATATTGGGATTAATTTTAACAAGAGAAAACTCCCCTTGGGACAATCCCATTTCATTGATTTTCTGCATGAAAAAATCCGTGGCAGGAGGATAAAACGAGAGTGAACTTACGGCTTCAATAAATTCTTTTTGCGGATCGACTTCAGTCTCTTTCTTGCAACCGGCCAAAATAAGCAACAATGCCCAAATGGCAAATGAGAACAAAATTTTTGTTTTCATAATGAATAAATTTAATTGTTAATAAATAGAACTATTTAAAAAATTAAAACCAATGTAAAAAAGTATTAAGCTATCTTATTAAAAAATAGCAGAGAAGGTTCTTATTTGGAAGAACCAGAGGATTTGAAATTGATGTAGAAAAACATAATTCCACAGAATACAATTCCAAGTATTGCGATAATCCCCAGGGTGCCAGCAATAAATTTCTTGAAAAGCAAAATCCCCAGAAAAATTAATGCCAAAATTAACCAATTTTTACTTCTTTTTGTCATGATAAAAAGATTTAAATTAAACAACAGAGCTAATTAAAATGAAATTGAAAATAATGAAATTAATTAAATGAGAAATTTCACCTCCTTTTTTAGAATTTTATTGTTACAAATTTTAATTGAATCCTTTATCAAAAGAATAACCCTGCTTTAATTGCGAAACCTCCAAAGTTAACATCAATGTCTGATGAAACCACATCTGAAACATTGAATTCCCAGAAGAAAAGAGAAATTTTCATCCCGCATTGTATTGAAAATTTTACTGCCTCTACCCCTACTTCGTCTTCATAATACTGCCCATTTAATTTTGCAGAAATTTTTTCATTAACATAAGCATAACCGATGCCTCCTCCTACATAGAAGAAGGATTTTTTAGTTGAATTTGCAGCATAATATCCGCAAAAAGTCAAAGAATGAATCTTCAATACAGCTTCTGCATTTTCGGCATTTCCTTCTGTATAAGGATCTCCGTTCATCCTTGAATAATCCCAAATACATTCCACTCCAAACCGTTTACCCCAATATCCAGAAGTAATTCCTATTGATGGCAAATATCCGTAAATCTCGGAAACATCTTCATTATAAGGAATAGTTACCCCCAAGTGTCCTTGGGTAATATAACCAAGAGGAACAGATTGAACATTTTCCTGCTGAGAAATAAGGGAAGTGGATTCTTGAGTCGGCAAGGGATTAATCTCCTGAACTTGTTCTTGAACAGGTTTTGTTGCTGGAACAGAACTAAAAGTCTCTCTTGTTCCGTCCTGATAAATAATCATAAAAACATTTGAAATCCGGATATTTCTGAGGGGTCCGCTTAGAGAATCAAAAAGGGTGTACTTAATAAACTCCTCTTGAATTTCAATCACTTTTGCTTCTATCTCGGTTTTATCATTTTTAATAATGATATCCTGAGAAAAAGCCAATCCAGTTGCAATAAATACAACGAAGCTAAATAAAACAATAAACTTTTTCATAATTTAAATTTATTTAAAAGATTAATACTAAAGTTAATTCGCGTGATCTGCTTTCCGGGATTTTTTCCTTTTATGCAATATTCTGCGAATATCCTTTTCTGAAAATTCCTGAACTTCCTCAATTGATTCTAAAATTTCTGCATCAATTATTTCCTGCTCAGGATATTCAAAAAAAGATCCTAATTTTCTTCCTACTTTATTCATATTAAATCCCCCTATATTAAAGGTTAAAAAAACCAAGCTTGTCTGCTGTAAAAAGCAAGAAGAAAACAAGGAATAAGAGAAATACAAGAAAAAATTCTTTTCTTCTGCTTTCAATTGAACCTTTAATGGATTTCTTTTTTATAAATCTTTTAACAGCAGGAACGGTTTTGTAAGGAATTATCCTGAAGAAAAGGAGAAATAGAGAAAGGATAATCATTAACAATAGGATTAGAGGAGAAAAAATCCCTCCAAGATAACCCATAATATACAAAATAGTGCTATAAATTATGGTATCCTCAATTTCATCCTGAATTTCCTCTTCAAATTCTTTATCTTCAAAATCTTTCCTATAAATGATTTTATAATAAATAGGAGGTAAAATCAAGGCTAATAAAAGAGGATTCACAACAATAAATACAAGTGCAAACCATCTAAACCACCTATCAAATCCAGGAACAATATCCCATATGAGCGAAAGGTCGGTATAGATTCCAAAAACTATTCCCAATATCAATAAAATAACAGCGATAATGGAAACATCTGCTCTAAGAATCCTGAACTTTTTTTTCATGATTTCCGAATATTAAAAATTTTGAAACTTTTTTTAAGAAAAAGAAAACTCCCAAAGTGAATAAGTAAATCAGGAGTTTTCAATTGACAGTCGTTGAAAGATTACAACTCAGTTAAGGTTGTCCAGAAGAAATCATCTGCATTAGGTACATAATTTCTCCAGTCGTACTCAGGAATTTCAAAATCACCAATTTTTTTCATCAGCAATCCCCATCTTACAATATCCCAATGCTCAATCTCAGATGAATGAACATTATAAACAAACTCCTGTTCATAAGTGGGAGTTTTATACCAGATGAAACCTTCTACTGGTTTTACCTCTTCCAATTTCACAAGTGTTGAGTCTCTATTTTCATGAACCAGGAATAATTGAACTTCCCATTTTTCTTTTGAGCCAATTTTAAAAGAGAGATAATTAAGTGCAGATGTTTTGAATTTAGGACACATAATCATACTTGGTCCCATCCAATAATCCCACAAAACCAGGGTACCATTTCCATTGGGTGCATTAATATGGTTTATTGAAAATGGAGTTCCAATAACATGCCAACCTAAATCCTTGTAATTCCAGCTACTTCCGGTATTACAATCTTCTCTGAATTGAGTAAGGATGTAGGTTTTTCCATCTTCACCGTCTTGCCCATTTTCTCCTGGCTCGCCTGGTTTTCCATCATGGCCATTGCAAATAGTGTCTGCATAAAAGAATTCACCATCAATATAGGCTTCTCTGACATGGCAGAATTCATTTAATGGAAAAGTTTGGGTTGTGAATTCAGGAACATAAGTATCTCCGTCTTCTCCATTGCAGATAGTATCTCTGAATAATTCCACTTCATTAACATAAACAATGCGGACTCTGCAGAGTTCATTCAAGGGGATTAAATCAGTTTTGAAAACTAAATCAGAGACATCAAAATCCTCACCATCTTCTCCATTACAAAGCACAGGCAGGACACCATCCAGAACACCATCAACATAGATTTCTGTTTTATAACCTCCATTGGGGCATTCTTCAAGAGTAGCAGGAATAGCGAGGTATGAAATCTTTTGCATTTTAACAAAAACATCCTCACTGCAAGCAGCAATAAAAATCACTGCTAAAACTGATAAAACTTTAATAATTGTTTTCATAATTTCAAAAATTAGATTAATTATTATTTTACGAATTGTTTTTTTGTTATTTATCCAAATACAATACGAATTTCAGAGTTGTTGGATCAACAATGAATTTACTTTCCATGTTCCAAAAATGGATGGTGCGACTGGCTTCAAATAAAGTGAATGCTGCAGATGCTCCTGAGAGTATCCTCAAACCAAGAATCCCATCACTCTTCCTCTGAGCTTTTGAATTATCTGCTCCATCTATGAATATTGGATTGCCTAATTGTTCACTATGGGCATAAAATAAAACAGAAGCTGTTGCAGAACCAAGCATTGTCCAAAAGGCATTCTTTGTCTTTTGTCTATAGGGATTAGGCAGGTATTCAATGTAAACATTGGAGTAATTAATTGAAGGGGGAGGATTCAGCAAAAATGATCTGAGCTGGATTTTTCTTTGCATCATAATAACAGTGCTGTCATCACGATATTGCTTATCCATACAAGCAACAATTGAATCTTCCAGCAAGTTATTTGTTTCAATAAGTAAAGCTGCTAGTCCCTCATTTGCTTTTGTACAATCTTCAAGCATAATTATAGCTGAAGAATCAACAGGAGCAGAAACAGGAACTTCAACTTTGTAAGGAACTAAAATTCTTTTGTCCTCAAGAAATAAGTTTGCTGGCCTTTTGTCATTCATGTTTACAAGAATTGCCATTGCATACTTCCCTGATTTTTTGTTAACCATCGTATCCTTAACAACAAGAACTGCTTTGTTGTTTAACAAATTTAATACTCTATTGCTAAGGTAATCGATTTGTGCCTTTTTATTCTGATTATCTTTTTCAGATAATTTCAGTTCATTACAAGTCCTAAGCAGTAATATAACAAGAACAATTATAACTGCAATCCAAAAGGATCTTTCCCATCTCATTCTTTTTTTGAGTGAAGAATTTTCCTTTATCAGCATGAAATTCTTTTTACGAAGACTTTCACTGCTCATTTCTGAATTTTCAACATTTTCTTTCATGGCTTTAAAAAATTAGTGATTAATATTATTGTTAATTGTTTTTTCTTTTTAGAAATAAAAATTGTTTTGATAATGAAATATATTGTTCTGCCTAATGCAGAGGATTGTTTTCAAAAGGAAAAATCCTCCTTTGTTTATACTCTCAGAGGATTTTTGTTAAAATGAAAAAAGAGTGAATGCAAAAATGGGTTAGAAAAATTAATTTTGTTTTAAGTCTAATTCAGCCGAGTGTTGTAGGCATTTTGATTTAACAAATTCTTCTGATAAAACAGGTTTTAATTCAATTAACCTTTTGAGGGCTAATTTAAAGAGAGACTGATGGCGGTAATAAAGTTCATCCATTAAAGACTCGAGAATATGCTGCTCTTTTAACATCATAATTCCAATAATGCACGCACTTAAGTCATATTCAGTTTTTCTGAGGAATTCCAAAATCTCTGAGTCTGATTCCATTGGTTCAATAATCCCAATTGCTGATTTTAAATTCATAAATTTAAGATATTAATAATAAATGATTACTTGAAAATTGTTAATGTGATTTGGTTGGAATGGTTACCATTTGTGTTTGTGCTGTGTTTTTCTTTTCATTTCTTGGAAAATTTTCCTTTGCTTTCTTGATAACTTAGATACAAACCTGGATGGAATCTGACTCTGATAATCTGAGTCCTCACTTAAAGATCTCTCTTGCTTTGTCATAGTGCTTAAAAATTTAAAGGTTAAAAATAAATTGAGAATTATATAATTAAGTTAATATTTCATTAATTTTAGAACATCTTTTAAGATCTCTCAGGATATTTTACCATACCATATTCTCGCTTGGTAGAAATCATGCAACCTGGTTCAGTAAAACATCTGTCTATGATTGAATTTTGTCTTATCCTGCACCTATCTGCAATAAAAACTCCTTTTTCAATATGAACATGATGCCCAATTCGGACATTTTTCCCAATAATAATCGGAGAACTAAGGAATTTACCTCCCATAAAAGAGCTTTCATGAAAATCAGAATCTAAAAAATGACATCCCCATCCTATCTCGGTTCCTTCTCCAATAATGGTTTTATCTGCACATACAATCATTGTAAAAGAGTTTATAACAACTCCATCTTCTAATTCAAGTATCCCTTTCTCATCAACATCTATTATCACACCCCTGGAGATACTTACCCTTCCATTTATTTTTAAAGTCCCTCTTACATTGATTAAAGTCTCATCGCTTTTTTTTAAAATTCCCCTATAACGAGTTCCTATCTCTAAGCGCGAACCTGAAGCCATTTCTATCTTCTTGATTCCATTAATTGTTGTCTTTTGATGTACAATGATCTCTTTCCTAAAGCGAACATAGTAGTACAAATATCTCAAGAGAACAATAACTAGGTTACATCCTGCTTTTCTTAAATCAGGAATTTTTTTCCAAAATTTCTGAATCTTATCTTTTGTTTTCATGATCTTAAGTTTTTAAGATTAATACCTTGAAAATTATTTATTATAGTTTATTGTTTGTTATTTTATGTTTTATTTGGTAATATTCGTTTTATATACGGTATTTCAAGTATATTCTATGGTATTTCGGGGTATTTCGTGCATTGATTAGAAGTATTTCTGTATAGAGATTGTTCTTTTTTTCTTTTCGTGTCTGTTTTTTCGACTTCAATTTGTTTTTTCTTCACTTTGTTTCTTTGTTTTTTCAACAAAATGAATTATTTCGGAAGATTCAAAAAATCTGGGAATTAGCAGTTGGATTTCCGTGTTTGGAAAGGTATTTTTGCTAAGTTTGTGGCGATTTTTTGTTCTGTTTTCTGAAATGTTTGTTTTGATTGATTTGTTTTATTTAGTGAATATTAAGGTTATTTGCAAGTTTTATATATTTCTTCCATCCATTGGAATTCTTTTCTTCCTGTATTTTTATTAATTCTTTATTTAAGAGAGAGTTTTTAATTATATTTCCTTTTCTGGTTGACAATCCTGCTTTTTTATAAACTTCAACTGTGCTATCTTTATGATTTGGATTTTCCATTAAATAGAGCATAAATTTTCTTTCTTCTGAATTAAGAATCTTCAAAAAAGGATATTCTTTTATTCTGTCTGAATTTATTTCTTTTTTCCCTAAAGATTCCTCTTTTACCTTAGAATATTCTTTTTCCAATTTAAACCTCATAAGAGAATCAATAACCAAGAATATATCTGATTCAGTATAACATTTTTCAGATAATCTGCTTTCAAGAACCCTTTCTATTTGGTTTAATGGAATTTCTTTTTCTAATTGGGAATATGCAAAATCATAAAGAATTTTCTGAGCAGGTGTTAGTTTGCTGTTTTCTTCTGTGTCTTCCTTTGGGATCTCATTTGATATCTCTATTTCATATATCTCTTCCTCTGTTTTTTTAACCTCCATTATTCCCTTTCCTATTTCAGATGATTTTACTTTTTCAGAAAATTTCTTATTAACAAGAGAATCCATAAATTCGGGGTCGTTTTTCTCTGCTTCAATTCCTGAAACCATGCAACTCATTCTTGAAGAGATTTTTGAGTCTTCTATGTTCTCTTCCCTTAATTTAATGAGAGGAGTTTCTATTAAAAAAGGAGAGGTATATCTTTCTGAAAGTTTTACAATTGCTGAACCAACAGGTATTTTTGAGAAGAAATCTTTGTTTTGCTGTAACTGAGTTATTGAGCTTAAGTCATAAATATCCTGAGGAAGCTGCTGCTGAAATGCAACATGACATGCACTATTTCCCTTAACTGTATCTGAAAGCTTTGAAATATGCTGATCAAGGCAAATCAGACTAATCCCATATTCCCTCATTTCCCTGTAAGCCATATCTGTAATAGATTCTGATACAAAATTTGTTTTATCTTTTAAGAAAACATTGTGGGCTTCATCCACTAAAATTGCATAATTAAAAGTCTCATTAACTTTGTTTTGAATGACTTTCTTATGCTTGTAAATATAAGTCAGAACAAATTCACAAAAGAATTTTTTTTGTATATTTCCAAGAGAGTTTAATTCAAAAACTATTCTCTTATCAAAAATATCTTCTATAGAAAGGCTTTTTTTCCCTTCATAATTAATCACTTTGCCAAAATTTCCAAAAGTCAAAACAGAGGCTATTCTTAATGCACTTTCATACCATTGAGATTCCCTTCCCCTGGATTCCTTTGCCTTTATTTCAAGCATCTTTTTTATATGCAGCCAATTGGGATAATGCTGAGAACCCTGATAAACTCCCCATCCTTCAAAAATCTCATCGAGAGTTTCCAGAATAATCTTATGGACTCCAAAAGAAGCTGAAAAACTTTCTGCTAACAAATCTGCCAAAACACTTATCCATTCTTTGGGAGAAACTCCTGTTGGGGGGATATTTATGTTTGTTTTAAAAAGATTGCTTACAGAATCATTTCCAATTGTAAAAACAAATAAAGAAGGATCAATATGAACTAAAGGTCTGAAACTTTTTTTCCAGTCAAAAACCAAAAAAGGCTTATCTTTTTCTATAAAATTTTCAAGAATTTTAAATGCAAAATTTGTTTTTCCTGAACCAGACATTCCTGTTATGCATACATGCCTTTGCCAATCTTTTTCATTTAATCCAAAAGAATGAAGTCTCTTTCCTGCATAAACCACTTCTCCAAGAGGGTATTCCCCAGATATTTCAGCCTTTTCAGGAGGTTCTAAAAGAATTGAATTGTCTAAAAGCTTGTTTAAATTCTTTTGGTATAAAAAAATCAATGCCTGAAGAATCTCATTTTTTTCGTCAAAAGAATCTGAAGTTGAATACCTAAGATAAAGCTGATCTATTTTATTTCCAAATAAAGGTTTTAATTTTCTGCATATTTCTTCAACTGAAAGTGATCTTTGTAACATTTTAGTTTATTAATTCCTCCAAGGTTTCAGGATATTTTGAAACATCTATCCCAAAATTTTTAGCAATCTTCCTCTGACTTACATAATTTCTACTTGCAAAGTTATACTTTTTTAAATCGCCTTGATTATATGCTTCTAAACCCTTTTTCCCAAAGAGATCCATCAATTTTAAACTTGCTTCTCCTACCTGTTTTTTTAAATTTTCCGCAGTAAAAGTAAAGGATCTTTTTTTCATCTTAATTCTCCCCCATTAAATCATTTAAATCCTTGATTCTGCTTTCTTTCTCAGTTAATTCTTTTTCATATATTCTGAGCTCTTTTTTAAGCAAAGCAATATCTTTCCAGCAGTCAATTTTTTCTTTTAATTGTAATTCAGAAACCTCTACTTTTTTATTTCTAAGGGAATTTTTTTCAATTAATCCCTCATTCTGCCCTTGAGCAGGATTCCTTATTGTGTTTTCGTTCTCAAGAATAAAGTTACTTATTTCTAATTTTATTTCCTCACCTTCTTTCAGAAATTCTGCACTTAATTTCTTTCTTTCCTCGATCAATCTTTTTAGTTCATTAATTGCATTTTTTAAAGAACTAACTTTTTCCTGCCCTAAATTTTCAATTGAGTTTTCACTGGAAAAACCCCTTATTTCTGGTTTTTCAAGACCATTAAGGAATAATTTCCCATCAGATAATCTTCCAATTTTCATAATTTTATATCCCCCTCCTTATTTATAAACCTTTCTATCTGAGACTACTATCTAGTTACACCAAAATGTAAGATAAAGGTTTTTATATAATTCTCTTTTTAATACCCTATATTAAGCAGGAGTAGCGAAGTGGTCAAACGCGCAAGACTCAAAATCTTGTCTCTTAGTGAGTTCGGAGGTTCGAATCCTCTCTCCTGCATCCATTTTATATTACCACAATTAATATAAATAAAAAACAGCTTATTTTAAAGATGGAATTGGCAAATATTGAATTTCCTAAGAAAAAAATAGGGGAAGAATTAGATATTTTATTAAAAAATAAACCTCTAAAATTAGAAAGAATAGCTTTAGTGGGTGCATTAGGAAGAGTTTTGAAAGAACAAGGAGAAAATCTCTCTGAATGTGATTTGTTAATAATATATCGTGGCTTTAGTACAAAAATTGATGAAATCTTAAAAAAGAGAGGTTATTCTTTTCATTCAGAACAGTATATTCCAAATTCTTTAGTGTAGGATTATTAAATATTAAGCAATTATTGTTAAATTCTTTCCTCTGAGTATTGCTCTAAAAAATAGATTGATTTATAAAGAATAAAGATAAAATTTCTATTCAATGTATAAAGGTCCAAAAATATATTTCTCAGCATATTATGGTTATCTTCAAGTAGTAGATAAACTTTCTTTAGAAGATAAACTGGCTATTGATGAATATTCCAGCAGTAAAATAATCTATAACCTCCTCACAGAAGATCAAATTAAGGAATTAACAATAGGGGAATTTTCAGCTCTTGTAAGAGAAATTCACAAATATGCTGAAAAGGAATTGTTTTCAATTCCCATAAAAGAGATTCATGAATATACTGAAAAGGAAATGGATGGGCAGGAAAAAGAGATTGGGTTTGAAAAAGAACCCTTTAAACAAAAAAGAAAATTCCAAAGAAAAGCTGTTTAAAAAGATTTATAAATCAATTAGAATATAGATTTTAACCTGCGAGTTAATTCGTTAGCGTTAGCGGGAAAGGATAATTCTTTCTCGTTAGTTCATTTAACAAACAAGATGAAAAGTAAAACATTGATAGGAAAACAACTAAAAAAGAAGACGAATTCTAAATTAGTTGAAACCCTTATTGCGGCTAAAAAAAATTCTAAATGGATTGAAGTTGCCTCTATACTTTCAGGACCAAGAAGAAAAAGAATTAATGTAAATCTGGATGAAATCAACAAAAATTCAAAAGCAGGGGAGACTATTATTGTTCCTGGAAAAATCTTATCGCAGGGAGAAATTGACAAAAAAATTAAAATTGTTGCTTTTTCTTTTTCAAAAAAAGCAGAAGAAAAATTATTAAGCGCCAAATGCGAAGTTTCTGATATATTAGAAGAAATAAATAAAAATCCTGAAGCAAAAGGAATTAAAATTTTAAAATGATAATTGATGGAAAAAATACTCCTCTTGGAAGGCTTGCCAGCTATGCTGCAAAAAATGCCCTTAAAGGAGAAGAAATAATTATCTTAAATTGCGAGCAAACCATTATAACCGGCAACAAAAAGAGCATAGAAAAAGAATTTCAGGAAAAAAGAGAAAGAGTCGGAAGCGGACAAAAAGGACCAAAATATTCAAAATCCAGTGATAAAATTGTTAAAAAAACAATAAGGGGTATGCTTCCTGATCACAGAAAAGGAAGAGGAAGAGAGGCGTTTAAGAGAATAAAATGTTATATTGGGATCCCTGAGAAATATAAAGATTCAAAAAAAATTTCTTTTGAAAAAGAAAATAAATTAAAATTTATCAGAACTGAGGAGGTTTTCAAATGAACAAAATAATCACATCTGGAAAAAGAAAAACTGCAGTTGCAAAAGCCATAATTAATGAAGGCTCTGGCAAAATCACAATAAATAAAAAAAATTACGAAAATTTGCATAAATTTGATGTTCTAAGAATAAAGGAACCACTAAAAATAGCTGAAAATGTTCTGGGAAATATAAATTTTGATGTTTCAATTTCTGTTCATGGTGGAGGAGAAAAAAGCCAGATTGAGGCTGCCAGACTTGCTCTTGCAAGAGCAATTGTTAAATTTTCAAATTCAGAAAAATTAGAAGAAGAATTTTTAGAATATGACAGGAATTTAATAGTGGCTGATATAAGAAGAAAAGAAGCATACAAGCCAGGAGATTCTAAGGCAAGAGCTAAGAGACAGACTTCTTACAGGTAAATTTATTAATGGATTATCCTTATTATTAAAATGAAAAAAGAGAAAGCAAAAGAGCCGGAAACAAAGGAAGTTTGGATGAGAATACCTATTTTTATTGTATCAGGAATAATTCTTGAAGTCTGGGGATTTTTCATATTATGCTTTGTAATTGCACAATTTATCTTAATACTCGTTGAAAAAAAGAGAAATAAAGAGTTATTAAGGATGTGTAATACTTATTTAATTCAGCTTTATTGTTTTGTTAAATATATAGCTTTCTTGTCTGAGGAAAGACCTTTTCCATTTAGGGATTTGAAAAAAGAAATAGAAAAAGGAAAATAATTATTTTTTTCTCTCAATTTTATCCAGTTTATTCTGAACATGATTAAAAAGAGTTGTTGAAAGAAGAGGCTGATGTTTTCCTTCTGAAATCTGGCCGTCAAATTTCACTTTTCCAACATAAGCAAAATTCCTGAGAATTTTTTTCAATCCATTGACTGAAAAATTATGCTTAACTGAAAGTCTTCTGAGATTATTGTCTGGCTGCAAAAATTCCTCAAAAATCTCCTCAATTTCCCTTGAGTTTTTTGCAGGAATTAATATCTTTTGCCTTAAATCCCATTCATATCCAAACGGCACTCGTGAAACATGCTGGCCTTTTAATGCTTTTTTAATCATTCCTAATTTCTGAGAATCTCCTCTGAGTTTTGCATATTTCCTGAAAGGTTCTAGAGAGTCTGCATCTGCCTTAACAAGAACATAATCCTCTAATTTTTCTGGTTCATTTGGAGCAAAAACAGCACAAACTCTGCATAGAACAATTCCAAATTTCTTTATATTTTCTTCTGAATCATAACTGCATTTTTCACATTTCATTTTACAGATTATCTATTGGAGATTTTATTTTTTTTATACTTTCTGCTGATACATGGGAATACAATTCAGTCGTGGAAATTGAGCTGTGTCCAAGGAGTACTTGTATATGTCTTATATCTACGCCATTTTCAAGAAGATGTGTTGCAAAAGAATGTCTTAATGTGTGTGTATGGACATTTTTAGTTATTCCTGCCCTAACTGATGCTTTTTGAACAATTTTCTGAAGATTTCTCTCTGTAAGTTTTCCCTTATTTCCTGTAAATAAATATTCCTCTTTTTTATCTTTTTGTTTTTCAGATTGCTCTTTTAAATCATTAAATAAAAAATCGGGAATATTAAATATTCTGTCTTTTTTTCCTTTTCCCTGACGAACATGACCTATTTTCTCATCAAATTTTAGATCTAGAATTTTTAAATGAGTTAATTCAGAAACTCTAAGGCCACATGCATATATCAAAGAGAGCATTAACTTTGATTTGCTTGTATCTAATGCATTTAATAATTTTTTCACTTCTTCTTTTGTAAGAACTTCTGGAATTCTTCTTTCCCTTTTTGGACGTTTAATATTTATTGTTATATCTTTTTTTAAAATATTTAAAAAAGAATATTTTATTGCAGAAAGAAAAACTATTATAGAAGAAGATGCACTTTTTGAAAGATTTTTTGCAATATATCTCTTGATATCCTCTTCTGTTATTTCTTCTGGATTTTTTTTAGTAAATTCAAGGATTCTCTTATTAAAATCGAGATAATTTCTTAAGGTATAATCTACTTCAAGTTTCTGAAGAAATTCCCCGGGGGTCATTTTTCAAATAGCCTCCTCCATTTAGGCTCTTTGAATAACTGAGGATTATTTTTGAATAAAATTGTTTTTATTCCAAGTTTTTTTGCTGGTTTAATATTCCATCTTTGATTATCAATAAAAAGAACTTCTGAGGGCTTCATTTTTAATTTTTTCAGAGAGAGCTTGTAGATTTTGGGATTTGGTTTCCTCAATCCTACATCACAGGAAACAATTAATTTATTAAAATTTCTATATAAATTATCTGGAATAAGTGCTCTTTTAGACAATGGCCATTGATCTGAAAGAACTGCGATTTTATATCCTAATTTTTTTAATTTAAATGCTTTGTTTAATAACTGTTTATTCTGTTTCATTTTTAGCTTATAGGCTTCTACTATTAATTTCTCAATTTTTTCTGCAGAAGTTTTATTGTTTCCGGAGATTATTTCTAAAACTTTTTTATCTGATATTTTTCCCTCAATTGATTTAGAATAAACAGAATCAATAGAGTCAAACCACTGGTCTATTGAAATACCCAATTTTTGTGCAACATAAGAATGAACACCTGAAACTATATCTCCTTTTTTATTTTTTATAGGTTTTTTTGGAAGAGCTAATACCCCTCCAATATCAAACAAAATTGCCTTAATTTCCTCTTTTTTCATAAAAAGAATTGTACGAACTCCTTTAAATATCTTAGTGCTTTTTCATTAATTCTCTTTGATTCAAAAAAATTATAATAACTGCTCCTATTAAAAACATCCAATTTACTGTAAATGCAAGAATAATACATCCTAATGCAAGAAGAGAAAATAAAACAACTTTTGGATTTTTCATAAAAGAAATTAGAATGCCTATTATTTAAAGTGTTTTGCAGAACAACAATTTTTAAAAAATAGAGAAATCTAGATTTTATATGGAAGAAAGAAGAAGATGGGCTCTTGAACTAGCACTTGCAATAATTCTTATTGCAATTGTTTTAATTATATCTATATATGTAATAAATGATTCAAGAATTCAAAAAAAAGATACAAATGCTAATTATTATACAATTAACTCTTACAATACCTATACTCCTGAAGAAAAACCTACAGCAAAGGTGGTTTATTTAAATGAAAATACTCCTTATCTGGATAATTATCCTTATTACTATAACTTGAATGATTATGAAAAAGAAAATTATGTTTCTTACCATAACATGGGAGATTATGAAAATAGGGGCTATTATAATATGATGAATTATAACAGAATGAATTATGAAGGTAGAAATTATGATTGGAGAGATTATGAAAATAGGGGCTATTATTATCATGATAGAGAAAATCAAAATGATTGGGATTATTCTTATTATTCAAGAACTACAAAAGACAAAGAATTTTTAGGAAACTATGTAAGTGAGTACAAAGTTTATGTTCTTAACAAAGAATCCAAGGGTGGATATTTTAAAGTTGTCTTTGATTTTGGGGACCAGCATGGAGAAGAATATAGTGAAGAAATAACCCAATACTTAAAAGCAGGGGAAAGAAAACTTTTTTTGTATAAAGATGTTCAATTTGAAAAAAGAGAAATTACAGATTGGGATTACAGTGTTAAAAAAGTAAATTTTTAATCTTTCTTTTCTAGAACAAAATCTAACTTTACATCCTCTGGGGGATTAATCCCTTTTTGAGAAAGAATTGTTCTGATTTCTTTTCTAAATCGAAAATCATGAAGCATTTTATGATGATTTGGACAAAGTCCAATTAAATTACCTTCAGAATTATTTTTTCTGTTCTCATCTAAATGATGTAAATCCACTACTTTATCAAATCCACAGATGACACATTCTTTAGTAATCTCATCGTATATTTTTTTATCAATATTATACCACTTTTTGCAATTATCTGATTTTACTTTGTCTAAATGAAATACAAAATTATAACATCCAGGACATAGTCCCTTTGCATGAGAGAACATTTCTCTCTTACAACGTTTGCAAATTATTTTTTTTGGTCTCCAGGATAATTTTTTATAACAAAAATAACAAAGACCTTTTCCATGATGCTCTTTTTTTTGTCCACAATTAATACAAACTTTAAGCATCAAAAAATTAATCCTAATTAATATAAATAGGTGTGTGATAACTCAAAGATAAAGACGTTCTTACATTCAATATGTTCGAATTACCGTTAATATACCTTGTGCGAAGCTTTAGTGGGTTTTGGGGTATTTTTGGTATTATAATGGAGAAACTTGGCCTGGGAGGATACTTTTTTTTAAATTATCCATATATTTTATTTCTTGTTCACTTAGGTTAGGTTTGTTATTTTGAGATAATTGCTCAAGCTTCCCTTGTTTTTTGAGTTCTTCTTGAACCTGTTGAGACTCTTGATAGATTTCCTGTAAATCCTTTATAAGATCTGGTATCTTTGAAACATCTATTCTAACAGAAGCATTTATCTTACCGTCTTCTTGCCTATTCTTTGAATAAGTTGTAAAATCTACATAAAGAGTTTTAAAATTTAGTTTGTCCATTTCTCTGAATTGAGTCTTGGGAAAATTAATTAAATTTGTTCCAAAATATTCTAAACCAAAAGAATTCCTACATACTCCACAAGCACATGCATATTTTTTGATTATCATTGTAAAAAGTATTGATTTTTGTTATTTAAAGATTTATATCCTGGATTGCCTTATTTGTTAATAAATGGGCCCCTCATCTTCTTCATCTTGTCCAGGCATTCCAAAATCAGAATACTCTTCAGTAAAACCCTTTAATCTTGAGTTTATTTGTTCACTTAGGTTAAGTTTGTTAATTATTCCTTTATTATACTTTTCTTGTACTTGTTTAAACTGTTCTTCGGAAATCTCTAGATATAAAGCGGCCTTATCCAAGGAAACAAAATAAATCTGATTATCCAAAGGATTCAAAGCAAAAATAGATGCTTCACAGTTATTTCTCTTATCTGGCTCATCAAGATTAGGATTATAAAGAATCATTAAGGGATCTAATTTAGATTGAAAATATTTCATTTTTATGCATTCTGAAATTTCCCCTTTGCACTCTAACATTAACTCAATAATTGATTTTGGCATATAAAAGACAAATTAATCTCTTTTTAATCATTTATATTAAACAAAATATACCTTGTTTTTTGGGGCAAAAATTCATTAATTAAATTTTAGCCGGATATTGTTCACTTAGGTTAAGTAAGTTATGGAGGTTATTAATTTTAGTTTTAATGAAATATGTTAAATAATGTGTTGGATTTGGCATTAAAGGTCTGTGAGGTGTTGAGTTTTGTGCTGGATTTTGTGTTGGACTCTATTTATTTTGTGTTGGGAAAGAGACAAAAACTAATAAAAAACTAACAAACAGGCAGTAAAACAGCTGTCCAAACAGGTGTTTAAAGACTATTTTAAACAAATTAATATCGTCGATAAATCAAACAAACAGGTGTTTAAACAGGCTGTTTGTTGTATGCTAATTTGATTTTGCATGTTTAATTGAGTTTGAACAGATTTGTCTGGGTGTTGATTAGTGTTTAAGGGGTGTTTGTGGCTGTCCAAACAGCCTGTTTGTCCTAAATTTTTTTGACAAACAGGCTTTTTTCCATAGGAATTTGAGGGTCTTCGACACATATTTCTATAATTTTGTTTGAGTTTCTCAGGAGGGAATTTTCCATCTTTGTCCTCGAAAAATAGAAAAGTATTTAAATCCTGTTTTTTAATTATTAGTATGTTTGGATGGTTTTCCAGAAAAAAAGAGATTGAAAGGATAAAAGACGATACAAAAAAGGGTTTTGATTTTGTTAAAAAAGACATATCTGCCGTTACAGGGTGGATTAAGCACCTGGATTCTGAAAAAAATATGCAAAAAAAGGATATTGAACTTATAAAAGACAATTTGTCGTCGATTAAAGAAGAACTCGAGGGGGTGAAAAATGTGCTTTCAATCATGAATGAACTTAAACCCAAACACCTGTTTAAAACAAACAGACAGGTGTTTGACAAACAGACAGGTGTTTATGCTGTCCAAACAGCTGTCCAAACAGCTGTCCAAACACCAAATTTAGACCAATTTTCAGTAACTGAAAGAGCTATCTTGTGGATACTTTTAAATAGTGACATGAAGTTAGGGTATGAAGATTTATCTGCTATGCTAGGAAAAGAGAGAAGCACTATAAGAGGGCAGATTAATTCAATAAAAACCAAAAGTGAGGACATAATAGAAGAGGTTATTGAAAGAAATGGTAAAAAGAGGGTGTTTATACCTGATATAATCAAAGAAAAAATGCTAAAAAAGTCGAAAGTGAGAGTTAGCAATAACAAAAATTCAGAAAAAAAATAAAGAAATAAAGGAAAAATGTAAAAAAACAATAAAGAAAAGGATAAAGTGAGGGATTTTATAGGGAAATTTCAAATTTTAGCCTAAAATCATTAGTAAAAAGAAAAAAATAAAAGAGAAAAGAACCCTAAAAGTGTGAGATAAAAGTTATTCGGTGAACAAAATAAATGTAATCAGAGTTCTCTTAATTGCAAGATTGTGTTTAAAGATGCGATTTTCTTAAGATTTGGAGAGATAATTATCTGGATTGTTTTATTATTTATTTTTGTTTTCTCGACGGGAATTCCTTTTTTTATTATTCTCCCTATATAATCCCTGATTGAGCTCTCTGTTAAATTGAGTTTTTGCGCGAGTCCCTTATAATCTCCGTAACCTTCTTCTTCACAAGCCTGGTATAATGCTGAAAAAACCCTCATCTCCTGATCTGTTAATCTTTTAAATTTTAATCTAATTTCTTTTTTTAAATTATCCAGGGAGTCTAATATTTTTACTGCATTATTTATTGAGTTTTCTTCATAAGGAAAAGTGGGATTATACGAACTTTTGCCTATGTGTTGGTCTGTCTGTTTGTCTGTCTGTTTGTCTGTTGGAACCCCTTCGTTTCCTATGGAAATACCTAAATTTTGACCTTTTAAGCCTGTAAAATGTGTTGGATGTGTTGGAATATGTGTTGGAACTGTCTTATCTTGAGGGTTATGTGTTGGAGTGTCAAAGTTCTCTTTAGACTCTTTTTTTTCCTCGTTTTGATTTAAAAATTGCTTAAATAAATCACACAATTCAATTAAACTTTGTCTGGTTTCTGATAAACTCTCTTTTAAAGAAAACATCTCTTTTTTTAAAATTTCCATATCTTGTTTTACTTTAGAAAAAGCCTCTTTTACTGGTTCCATTCTTCTTTGAAACCTAAATACTATAAAAAGATTAAGATAGTCTAAAATAATTAATATAAATTAAATTTGCTTGCTTTTATAGTGATTATATACTTCTTCACTCAGTTTCCATCTGCTTCTTTTAATATAATCTATCCCTTTTGGATTTTTCTTTATTTCAATTACTAATTTCCTTTTTTTTAAATCCAACAGGATATTTTTTACAAATTCCTCATCTCTTGCCATTTCTCTGGCTATATGGGAAGTAAATTCTGGCTTTGGATTAATAGAATAAAGGTGTGCCAGAATCTGTTCTGATATTTTCTCTTTTTTTTCCTTTGAAATATACATGTTTTCTATAAGAAAAGCATTTTTTTAAAGTTAAGTGTAAATTACAAGAAAGGAACTAAACAAGATTAATAAAACTATTTTTTCTCTTGGGGTTTAATAGAAGGGAGAGGTATATGTAAGGGAAGATTAAATTCCTCTTCAAACTGTATTGCTTTTAAGCTGGACTTCTTCAAGATTGCATTAAATATAACTAATTTAAAATTATCTGGTATTTTCTTGTCTTTCCACTGCTTTAAAACCTCTTTTGCATCCTTTTGCTCTAAGGAGACTACTAAATTCCCCTTAAAAAACAACTTGGCTACATTTTTTTCATAATTAATAGTATAAATAAAACTAACTGCAATTAAATCCTCTTTTGACTTGAAAAAATCAGATTTGACTTCTTTTATGTCAGATATGTCTATGCCTGTATTAATCTTTAAATCCTTTAAATTATCTGAAAATCTCTCTACATCTATCTTTGTAAAATTAAAACTTATTAACCTCATATTAAACTAATAAAGATTTTATTTTTAAATATTTGGGTGCATAATTATATCAGATCTTCTTCAGAAACAATTACAAAATCACCTATTGCGATTATTGAGCTATAAGGAATCAAAAGCTCTCCTGAAGAGGATTTTTCCAGATTCAGGTTTCTTGCATAAGGTGTCGAGTCCCTTAAAACTAAACTTATTAATTCGCCTGATCTTGTTTCAAATGTTATATCCCTTACAAAACCCAGTCTTTTTCCTTCTTTTGTCACTATCATTTTTCCAACAAGAACATTGAAGGGATTCCTTTCAGCTTGCATATTCAAAATAAAAGGAACCAATTTATAAACTTTTCTGTGAAAATATATAGAGATTTAAATGTTATAATAGGTTAATTTTCAGGTCTTTTCAGACTCCCCCTATGATTTCGTATGGAAAGGTTTATAAATAAAATTAAATGTTTTTTCTTTTTTTGTTTATTTTATAAATTTTTATATTATATAGTATATAGATTAACTTAATTATTATTATTATTATTATTATTATTATTATTATAGTTGTTATTGTTCTTACTATTTATTATTGAGACTAATCTTATTATTATTATTATTATTATAGTTGTTATTGTTCTTACTATTTATTATTGAGACTAATCTTATTATTATTATTATAGTTGTTATTGTTCTTACTATTTATTATTGAGACTAATCTTATTATTATAGTTGTTATTGTTCCTATTACTAAAAATAAAGTAAATTTAAGAAAACAGAAAATTGTCAAAAATTAAGAAAACAGAAAAACCATCAAAGATAAAAATAAAATTAAAAAAGAGACTCTTAAAAAATAAACAAAAAACCAAAAAGAGATTCTCAAAAAATCTAAAGATGATTCGAAATAACAAAAATCTTCAAAAAATTAAAATCCTTAAAAAACTTAAATTCTAAGAAAAACAGAGCAAAAAAGGGATTTCCATATGAAATTGAGGTGTTTCTCTTAATTAGTAGTCATAATCTTTTATATAATGTTTCTGTTTTTTTCATCGATAATTTATTTAAATTACAATCTCCACAGGAAATAAACGTGGGGGTATAGAGAGGTAAATTGAAGGATGCAGACATATATAAAGATAAAATGAAATTGGATATAGATAAGATTTTTGATACTTTTGATAGAAACGGGATTTTTAAAAATAAATCCCTTTTACAAACTAATTACACTCCAAGTGAAATTCCCCACAGAGAAGAACAAATAAAACAAATAGCTTCTATTTTAGCTCCTGTATTGAGAGGGGAAAAAACAAGCAATTTATTTTTATATGGAAAGACCGGAACAGGCAAAACACTCTCTGTGCAGTTTGTTCAAGAAGAGCTTCACAAAAGAGTAAAAAAAGATTCTGGTTTTAAATTAAGAATAGAATATTTAAACTGCAAACTGAAAAAAGTTTCAGATACAGAATACAGAATTTTGGCAGAATTAATAAAGAAAATGGGGGGAAAGGTGCCTTTGACAGGGCTTCCAACACAAGCTGTTTATAGCAAATTTATGGAAACAATTGATTCTGAAAAGCAATTGGTTGTTTTGATCCTAGATGAAATTGACCAGACAATCAAAAAAATATCCAATGATTTTTTATATAATCTTACAAGATTAAATTCAGAACTTTCAAAATCTCAGATTTGTATTGTGGGAATAAGTAATAATTTAACTTTTTTAGAGGAACTTGACCCAAGAGTCAGAAGTTCTCTTTCAGAAGAGGAAATAGTCTTTCCTCCTTATAATGCCCTTCAATTGCAGGATATTCTAAATAAGAGATCAATTTTGGCTTTTAAAGAAGGAGTTGTTCAGGAGGGGGTTATTGCCAAATGTGCTGCATTTGCTGCAAGGGAGCATGGAGATGCGCGAAGAGCCCTTGATTTACTAAGGATAGCAGGAGAACTAGCTGAAAGAGACAGTTCAAGAAAAATACTTTTAAAACATATAGATGAAGCGAACAATAAAATAGAAAGAGACAAAATATTGGATGTAGTAAGTTCTGAACCAAAACAATTTCAACTGGTTTTAAAAGCAATAGTCTCTTTATCTGAAAATTCCAAGGGGTCTATTTTTACAGGAGATGTTTATAATGTTTATCAGGATTTATGCATTAGGAATCATTTAGAAGTATTAACCCAGAGAAGAGTCAGTGATATTATCCAGGAATTTGATATGCTTGGAATAATTAATGTGAGGGTTATTTCTAAAGGAAGAGGGGGAAGAATGAGGGAGATTAAGTTAGCTATTTCAAAGGATATCACGAATAAGGCAAAGGAAATAATTGAAAACTCTTTGAATTATATTTAAAAATGGATACAAAGAAAATTTTGAAATTTTGCATAGACAAAGGCCTATTATTAGACAGAGATGTCCTTAATTTATTTAGTGAAACAGAGGATACAGAAGTAGTTAAATTAATAATAGAAAAAATAAGAAATTCAACAAGACAAAATATAATCACCAAAAATGTTTTTTATGAGAATAAAGACAAGGTAAATGAGTTTTTTTCTGGATTACCAAAAGAAAACCAGAAAGAATTAGAGAGTCTTAAAATTAAATTAGGGTTAAGTATTGAAATTTCAAGGGAAAAATCCCTGATTTCAGAAGAAAAAAAAGAGAAGATTTCTGAAGGAAATGTAAAAGTTCTTTATTCAATTCCTTCTTTTACATCCAAAATAGAAGTTTCAAATTTTGTAAAATATTTCAGAAATAGATTCATTGAAATGAAAAGGATACTTCAAAACCATTCAGACTTGGATAATTTGATTTCTATAAACAAAATTTCAGGAAGCAGACAGGGAATTTCTATTCTGGGGATGATTTCTGACAAAAGCATTACTAAAAATAAAAATATTGTTTTTGAGGCAGAGGATTTAACTGGCAAAATAAAAGTTTTGATAAATAAGGATAAAAAAGAAATATATGAAAAAGCAGAGGAGATTTCCCTGGATTCTGTGATGGGGTTTAAGGGTTCTGGAAACAGCGAGATTTTCTTTGCAAATGAAATTATTTTTCCAGAAGCTGTTCTTCCTGAGAAGAAAAAATCCCCGGAGGAGGAATATGCTCTTTTTATAGGAGATTTGCATTTTGGAAGCAAACTTTTTTTAAAAAGAAATTTTTTGAGATTTTTAGATTATCTAAATGGAGATCTTCCAAACACACCAGAAGTTTCCAAAATAAAATATTTGTTTTTAGTAGGAGACCTTGTCACAGGTGTTGGAAATTATCCTAATCAGGAAAAAGATTTAGAGATAACTGATTTAGAAGAGCAGTTTTTAGGGCTTGCGAGTCTACTAAAAACAATAAGGAAAGACATTAAAATAATTGTCTCTCCTGGAAATCATGATGGAGTGAGGTTAATGGAGCCCCAACCACCTCTTGATGAAAAATACGCCTGGCCTTTATATAATATGGAAAATGTAATCCTGACTTCTAATCCCTGCAATGTAAATATAGGTGCAAGAGGAAATTTTAATGGATTTAATGTTTTAACTTATCATGGTTTTTCTTATCCCTATTATGCAAATACTATATCAAAATTAATTCAGAAAAGAGCAATGAATTCTCCAGAGGAGATTATGAAATATCTTTTGAAAAACAGGCATCTGGCACCTGCACACACATCAACCCAGTATTTTCCTTTTGAAGAAGATGGTCTGCTAATTAAAGAAATTCCGGATATTTTTGTTTCAGCACACACTCATAAATGCGGAATTTCAAATTATAATAATATCCTGCTTATTTCAATTTCATGCTGGGAAGCAATGACTCCTTATCAGGAAAAATTTGGAAATGAACCAGACCACTGCAAGGTTCCGATGGTGAATTTAAAAACCCGTTCAGTCAGGATACTTGATTTTGAGGATTTAGAAGAGGAAATGGAATTGGATAATCAAAAAATTCTGGGGGTTGAGGCAAATGGAAATTGAAAGAATGAAAATAGGGATTGATATTGATGAAGTGGTTGCGGGTTTTATTGAGAAATTTTTAAATTATTCTAATAAAAAAAATAAAACTTCTTTTACTTTACAGGATGTAACAAATTATAATCTTCGGAAAACTAGGGTTCATAAACATAAATCAAGAGAAGAAGATCTTTTGGAAATTTCAGAGTTTCAAAATTCAGAAGATTTTAATCTTATAGAATTAATTGAAGGTGCCAAAAATGGTCTGGAAAAACTTTCTAGGGATTATGAGATTTATTTTATAACTTCAAGGCCAGAAGAAATTAAAGAAAAAACTAAAGACTTTTTTTACAATAATTTTCCAGAAAATGGTTATAAATTTATTTTTTCAGGGGATGTTTATGGTGGTAAAACAAAATCACAAATCTGCAATGAGCTTGAAATATCTTTAATGGTAGAAGATAATCCTTTTTATGCTTTGGATTGTGCAAAAAAGGGAATTAAGACTTTTCTTTTAGATAAACCCTGGAATAAGAATTATGAAAAACATGAGAACATAATTAAAGTAAATAATTGGAAGGAAATACTTGAAAAATTAAATGTGGAGAGAGAAGAATGAGCACTCAATTATATTTTGAAAATCTGAAAAAAGAGGTGGATAAAATTTATAGTGTGGCACAGGAAGCAAAATCCCAGGGAAAGGACCCTGTGAATGAAGTTGAAATTCCCCTTGCAATGTCAATGGCTGAAAAAGTAGTTGGATTAATTTCCACTATTTATCCTCAGATGAAAAATTCAGGAATAGCAGAAAGGATTCTGAATTTAGAAAAAGAATACGGCAAATTAGATACAACAATTGTTTTTAAAATAGCAGAAGAAGTTGCAAAACAAAATTTCTGCAAATTTAGTAATCTTCTTGAAGCAATAGATGCTGGAATAAGAATTGGTTTTGCATACGCCACTTTAGGAGTTGTTTCAAGTCCTATTGAGGGATATACTGGATTAAAAGTAAGGAAAACAAGGGAAGGAAAAGAATATCTTGAAGCAAGTTTTTCAGGGCCAATAAGAAGTGCAGGAACAACAGCAAGCTGCATTGTTTTAATCTTGATTGATTATCTAAGGGAAATGTTTGGATATGCAAAATATGATCCCACAGAAGAGGAAATAAAGAGGGTTTACACTGAACTCGAGCATTTTCATGACAGAATAACCAACCTGCAGTATATGCCAACAGAAGCAGAGGCAGAATTCCTGGCAAGAAATCTTCCTATTCAGATTGCAGGAGAGGCTTCTGAAAAAATTGAAGTTCCTAATTATAAAAATTTAGAGAGAGTAGATACAAATTATCTGAGAAGCGGATTTTGCTTGATTATTGGGGAGGGCATTGCACAAAAAGCAGCAAAAGGATTTAGATTGCTGAATGCTGCAAAGAAAAACGGAATAAAATCCACAGGGTTTGAGTTTTTAGAGGATTATATAAAACTCCATGAAAAAAGAGAAAAAGGAAAAACAGAGGATTCTCCCACCTATATCAAGGATTTGGTTGCAGGAAGACCTGTTTTTGGGCATCCTTCTAAATCAGGGGGGCTTAGATTTAGATATGGAAGAGGAAGAGTTTCTGGTTTTAGTGCAGTTTCTCTTTCACCAGCAACAATGGGTGTAACAGATGATTTTATTGCAATTGGGACTCAGTTGAAAATAGAAAAACCAACAAAAGGATGTGTTGTGACTGTTTGCGATTCAATTGACGGACCCATAGTTAAATTATTTAATGGAAGTGTAAAAAAATTAACTTCAAAAGAAGAAGCAAAATTACTTTATCCAGACATAGAGGAAATTATTTATCTGGGAGACATACTTTTTCCATTCAGTGATGTTGCAAACAGGAATGCAAATTTGGTAAAACCAGGATATGTTGAAGAATGGTGGCTTCTTGATTTAAAAGAGAAGAATAAAGAAATTGGAGAAAAAATTAATTGTTTTGAAGTTTCATTTGAGCAGGCAATTGATTTAAGCAAGAGTTATGATATTCCACTTCACCCAAGTTATATTTTTTATTGGACACAGATTTCAAAAGAAGATTTTTTGGATTTGATTAATTGGCTAAAATTCTCAAAATATAACAAAAAAATAATTTTTCCATATAATAAAACAGAAAAGGAGAAATTTAGATTGGGAAAAAGGGCCTTGGAATTGCTTGGGATAGAGCACCAAGTAACAGTGGAAAATGTTGTTATAAATGAAATTAACAGCAAGGCACTTTTAACCAATCTTGGAATAGACTTTTCTTTATTAAAAGAAGGGGATTTGCTTGAAGAAATTTTTAAAAAATATGAATTCAACAAAGACAAAGAAATTCTGGAGAATCTGAATATGTTTTCAAAATCTGAAATAAAAGACAAGGCAGGGGAATTTATTGGAACGCGTATGGGAAGACCTGAAAAAGCAAAACTTAGGAAATTAATCGGAAGCCCAAATGTTTTATTCCCGGTTGGAAAAGAAGGAGGAAGAATGAGGAGTTTTCAGGCAACTCTTGAAGAAGGAAAAATCTGGAGCAGTTTTCCTATTTATTATTGCGGAAACTGCAATAAAGAAACTATTTATCCTAGATGTGAAGAATGTGATAATTTATGCAAAAAAATGTATTATTTTTATGATACTAAAGAAAAATTTCTGGATAAAATAAAAGAAGGTTCTTTAAAAGAAGGAACACCTTATGCTAATCAAAATTTGAATATAAACTATTATTTTGAGCAGGCAGTTAGAAAACTAGGATTGACAAAAGAAGAAATTCCTTTATTGATTAAAGGAGTAAGAGGAACTTCTTCTGAAAACCATTCAATTGAAAATCTTGCAAAAGGAATATTAAGGGCAAAATATGATTTGCAGGTAAATAAAGACGGAACAATAAGATTTGATGCAACAGAATTACCTTTAGTAAGTTTTAAACCAAAGGAAATAAGGGTAAGCATAGAAAAATTAAGGAAACTCGGATATGTTCAAGATATTTATGGAAAGGAATTAAATGAAGAGAATCAAATTTTAGAATTAATGCCCCATGATATTTTGCTCCCCAGTTCTTTTGATTCCCTCGATGAAAAAGCAGATGAGGTTTTTTTAAAAGTTTCTAAATTTGTAGACGAAGAATTAGAAAGATTTTATGGTTTGAAAAGATTTTATAATTTAGAGAAAAAAGAAGATTTAGTCGGGCAAGTGGGAGTCTGTATGGCTCCTCATAATTGTGCTGGTGTTATTTGCAGATTTATTGGGTTTTCAAATACACAGGGATTATTTGCAAGCCCTTATATGCATGCAGCTATAAGGCGCGACTGCGACGGAGATGAATGTTCAATAATGCTTTTAGGAGATGTTTTAATTAATTTTTCAAGGGCTTTTTTGCCAAGCCATAGGGGGGGAACACAGGATGCTCCTCTTGTTTTAAATTCTAAAATAGATGCAGGAGAAGTTGATGATCAGATTTTAGATTTTGAATATCTGAGAGAATATCCCATTGAACTTTACAGACTCGCTGAAATGAAAAAACATTCCTCTGAAGTAAAAGTGAATACTGTAAGAGGGATTTTAAAAAGAAATGAAAATCCTTTTATTAATGTGGGTTTTACACATGACACTAATAATTTTAATGAAGGAGTTTTATGCTCTTCTTATAAAAAATTAGCAACTATGCAGGAGAAAGTTCAGCATCAGATGGGACTTGTTGAAAAATTGCGTTCAGTTGATACTTCTGATACTGCAAGACTAATTATCGACAGGCATTTTATAAGGGATATGAAAGGTAATTTAAGGAAATTTTCTATGCAGGAATTCAGATGCGTGGCCTGCAATGAAATTGTCAGAAGGCCTCCTTTGAACGGAGTTTGTCCAAAGTGCGGAGGAAAACTGATTTTCACAATTCATGAGGGGGGAATAAAAAAATATCTGGAGGCTGCACTGGACTTGGCAAAAAAATACAATCTTTCAAAATATATGCAGCAGAATCTTGAGTTAGTCAAGAGATATATTGAGAGTATTTTTGGAAGAGAACTGGAAAAGCAGGAAAATATAAGCAGGTGGTTTTGAAATTTAATTAATGATTAAATTTAAATAAAAAGAATTTATTGATTTTACATGAAAGAGGGGAGATTATTAAATTACAATTTAAATGATGAATTGCATGAAGAAGTTTATCATAAAACAAAAGAATCTTTTTTTGAAATAAAAAATGAATTTAAGAAACAAACTACTATTGCAATAACTGCTGCACTCGCTTTTTTAATTGCACTATCCTGGAAAGAGCCAATACATTCTTCATTTTTATTATTAATAGAAAAATTAAAACTGAATTTAAATGAAATCTATGTCCAGTATCTTTCTGCTATATTAATAACCCTTTTAGGAGTTTTAATTCTTATTTTATTAAATAAACTTGGGGTGATTGGTCCAAATATCCATAAAAAAATAAAGAAAAATAAGAAAAGTAAATAGGGTTTTATCATGGTTAATTTAAATCAAATATAAAACAATTGTTGGAATTAGCAAACATCCCATCATCTGGGTTCTTTTTACATTCAGGGAAATGCAGTAAATTCCTGCTGCAGTTGAAATTGCAAAAGCCAAAAATCCAAGAATTCCGGAAATTAGAAGAATTATAACTGATAAAAGAAGGAGGATTCCAATTGATAATCTTTTGTAATTTACTTTTTCAATTATTTTTATAAACTTAAGGGAGAGAAATTTTGTGAGAAAAAAAGAAAAGATTCCTGCAAAAAAGCAAACACTTAATATCAAAATCAGGAGGGCGGAGTCAATTTGCCCTATTAAGGACTGCATGGCTGCTGCAGCACCTGTTCTGGTTTTTGAAATTGCATAAAGTGAAATAAAAGACAAGCCCATAACAAGAATATTTACTGTTCCAAGAAGAATCAGGAAATCCTTTTCATTGGATTTTGAAATCTGGTTTCCAATAACAGCTGCCTGACCTCCTCCTAATCCAGGGAGAAATCCGCACAGAGGAGATGCAATCAATGCCCCCAAGACAGGAGGAAACAGTTCTTTTAATCTGGGTTTTCTGAAATCTTTATTTTGCTTTGGTATTTTTGTGTTTTGATTTATGCTTATGAGAAGCATAGAGCTACCAAATAAACCAGATAAAAGAGGGAGAAGAGGCTCTTTTAAATCCAAATTAAGAACACATAATCCAAGAAGTCCTGTTAAAATAAGGACAATTGCCGCTGAAATTTTTTTTCTTTCTGAAAAAATCATTAAAATACAGACGAAAATAAGGATAAAGGGGATTGCTTTTTTTATAACTGGATAAAGTTTTGCAATGCCTATTGAAAATGGAAAAGCCAAAATTACCAACAGAAATATAGAAATAAGACCTCCGTAAGCAGTTCTCATTATTGCCTGATAACCTTCTCCTTGTTTTAGTAATTCATGGCCAGGCAGGATAGAAAGTTCTGTGTCTGCATTAGGACATCCAAGAAAAATGCTTGGAATAAAATCAATAAAAGTATGGGTTATTGCCAAGGAGGCTATGAACACAATAAAATAAACTGGATTTATTGCTGAAAGAATTGAAGAAGAAAGGGCAATTAAAAAAGCACTTACAAGATTTATATGAATTCCAGGAAACAGACCTGTGATTGTCCCAAAGCAAATTCCCAGAAATAAGGCAATTAAAATCTGCAATAACATATATTATCCACAAGCATTAATTTTTTAAATAAAATTGTTCTTGAGTTTTAGAGGTGCTGGTTGAAATCGCCTTAGGTTTCTTAAAAAATGGAAGAAAATAATTCAAATTCAGAAAGAATGAAAAGAGTTTTTCAAGGAATGCAAAATTCTTTTATGAAACACTATTTTATTTCAGAAGATGTTACAGAGAAATTTTCCCAGTTATTATGGGAAAATCCTAAAAATGCTTTAAATAATCTTTTTGATTTTTATGATAAAACTTTAGATAAGGCTTATATAGATAGTGAAGGAAACAACAATCGTTCTTTTATTGAAGCAGAATGTGGGGGTCCTCATGGGGCAATTCCTTCTGCATTTTATAATTCAATTGGGGGGATTTATCCTTTTTTGAACAGAGAATTAAAAAATTATGCATTAGGAAAAATATTTGGTATACTTGATTTAATAGATTTTCAGAGCGTCCAGAGATCCCATACTTATTATATTAAGGAACCTTTGCTATTATCTGATATCTCTATTGCCAGTCCTCTTTACTGGCCAGGCATGGATGAAGGCGAATACCTGATAAAAAAATATAATAATCTTTTTTGTGATTTTAAATCTGAATTAATTAATGAAGAAGGGTTTTTTAAAAAAGATAAAGTGAAAAGTGATTTTATAGTTGGATATTCTTTATTGAGAAATGATTTTTGTAACTGGGGGGAAGAATATGCTGAAATTTCAGATAAAAACTTTTTAGAGAGGGTAATTCAGGGAATAGTTGGAATGAGATTTGCTAAATATTTTAAATTAAAAAATTTGTCTGAGCAGGAAATAGAAAAAATTAACAAAGAGGCAAGAGATCCTGACTTTTATTCCAGAAATCAAATTAAGTTGAATAATATTTTGGATGTAAAAATCTCTAAAGGGAGATTAAGATTAAAAGAGCTCTTACCTGTTTCTTTGCATAAAAAAATAGAAGAGAAAATGGTTCCAAAAGATTGGGCAGAACCTTTTTATTTTGGATTCCATAATGATTATCTCCTTAAGAAGACAATTGAGAGATATGTTGAAGAATAAGTTTATAAGTTTCTTGTCCTATTTAGTTTAATGAAAAATAAAAAGCCTGTCATTGCACTTGCCCAAATAAGGTATTTTGATTTCCACCAAAAGCATAATGCAGAGAAGATAAAAAAATATATACAGTTAGCAAAAGAGGAGAAAGCAGATATTGTTTGTTTTCCAGAATCATGCATTCATAAAAGCTCTTTGGATTTAAATCATAAAATTTTAAAAGAAATTTCAGAAGAATGCAGAAAAAATTCAATATGGTGTATAGTTACAGATGACATTAAAATAAAAGGGAAACTCCACAACCTATCAATTTTAATTGACAGAAATGGAAAAATAAAAGGGGGTTATAAAAAGAGATACTTATACGGAGACAAGAATATCACAGCAGGAAAAAAATCCCTTGTCTTTAATACTGATTTTGGAAAAATAGGGATAGCTATTTGCTGGGATATTGCATTTCCGCATCTTTTCAGGGAAATGAAAAAAAAAGGAGCCCAGATTGTTTTTTGTCCCTCTCAATGGTGGTATGATTTAAAAGCACATAAAAAAAATCCCAAAAAAAGAGAGATAAAGATATTAGAATCCTTACTTCTTGCAAGGGCTTATGAAAATGTCTTTTTTGTTGCTCTTTGCAACCCTGTTTTGAATTCAAAATTTCAGGTTTCGTATTCGGCTATTGCTTCTCCAACAAGAATTTTAAAAAGCAAGGTGAAAAGAGAAGGATTAATTGTGGCAGAAATAGATTTAAGGGAAATAAAAAGGATAGAGAAAATTTACAATTCCTGATTTTAATAATTTTTCAAGAAAACCAGCACTTTTTCAAGAAGCTTTTCTCTTTCATCCTCAAAAAAATCCAATCCTGGCTCTGAATTTATTTCAAGGACAAGCCATTTATTTTCTTTTTTTAATAAATCAATCCCGCAAATTTTTATTTTAGAAATCTTTATTACCCTGTTAACTATTTTTTTTAGTTCTCGGTCTATTTTGAATTTTTCAAATTTTTTTCCATATACTCCTGTTGCTTTCCAGCCCCTCTTGTTCTTTTTTATTGCTGTCTGCACTATTTTATCTCCAATTACAGTTATTCTGTAACTTGGAGAACTTATGAATTCCTGCGCAATTATAGGCAATTTCTCATCTCCTTTTTCCCAGAATTTTTCAATTACTTTTTCAGCCTGATTTATATTTTCTGCCCTGTCCACATATTGCCCCATTGTTCCTTCTATTCTTTTTAATACCACAGGCCATTTTCCAAAATTTTTCAGTTCTTTTTTTGCAATTTGTATATTTTCAGATAATAAGATTGTTTCCGGGGAAGGAATGTTGTTCTCCTTGCATTTTAGAAAAAACATCCATTTGTCCTCGTCAAAATAATATGCTTTTGGAGAATCAACTACTTTTTTTCCAAGGGCTTCTATTGTCTTTGCAATTTCTATTCCAAAATCCTCTGCAGTATTATTATAAATTACCCCGCAATTTTTTATTTTTTCTTTTAACACATTTTCATCAGTATCTTTGTAGACATTTATCATGACTAAATTTATTTTTTTCTTTTTTGCAATATCCAGAAACATTTTTTCTTCTTTCCCAAGAGAATTTCCACTGTAAAGAAACCCTATTTCCTTATTCATTTTATCTTAATTAGGAAGAATTTATATTTAAACCTGATGTTTTGGAATTTAAAAAATAAAAACATTTAATAATTGATAATTATTTTGTTTGTAATGGCTATGAGTGTCGAAGAAAAAATGGAACTTATAAGAGACTTTGCAGAAGAAATTGTTTCTGAAGAAGAATTAAAAAAACTTTTTCAAAGTGGGAAGGAGATTATTGCCTATGATGGATTTGAACCAAGTGGAGTCGCTCCCATTCACTTTGGGTTATTAAGGGCAACTAATCTAAAGAATATGATTAAGGCAGGAATTAAATTCAAATTATATTTAGCAGATTATTTTGGATTTATTAATAATAAATTAGATGGAGATTTGGAGAAAATTCAGACTGCCGGGAAATATTTTATTGAGGTTTGGAAAGCATGTGGAATAGATATGAAGAAGGTGGAAATTGTTTGGGCCAGCAAAATTATGGATGATATAAATTATTGGGATAAGGTTTTGAGAATTGCCAGGGAAACAAGCCTTAATAGAACAAAGAAATCTTTAACAATTGCAGGCAGACGAGAACAGGATGTTATAAGTACAGCACAATTATTTTATCCAAGTATGCAGGTTGCAGATATTTTTCATATGAAAATTGATCTCTGTCAGCTTGGGATGGATCAAAGAAGAGCAAATATGTTAGCGAGAGATATTGCTGATAAATTGAAATGGAAAAAACCAGTGATCGTCCACCACCATATTCTTTTAGGATTGCAGGGATTGCAAAAGAGAGGTAGTGAAGAAGAAACATTAATGGCTTCCAAGATGTCTAAATCTGACCCCAAAACCTGTATTTATATGCATGATAATTTAATAGAATTAAAGGAAAAATTAAACAGGGCGTTTTGTCCTGAAAAAATAGTTGAAGGAAATCCTGTTTTGGAATATTTTAAATATATAATCTTTAAGAATGTAAATAAAGTCAAGGTGGAAAGACCTGAAAAATTTGGAGGAGATGTAGTTTATAATTCTTATCAAGAGATGGAAAAGGATTTTGTAAAAGGGGGGCTACACCCCGCAGATTTGAAAAATACCTGTGCCATAGAGCTTGATAAATTAATTAAACCTGTAAGAGATTATTTTGAGAAAAATAAAAAGGCCAAGGAACTTTATGAAGTTGTAAGGAAATTAAAGGTGACCAGGTAATTATCTCGTCTTAAATTCAACAACATCCAAATCCCTTAATTTATGTGAGAGCCCTATTTTTTGTCCTGGAAATTTGCTGGAAGGACCCCATATTTTTGTTTCTTTTACTTTTTCTGAAAATCCCTTGAGGATTTTCTCAGCAACTTCTTTTGCAGTTGCGCCCGGCTCCAGAATTATGGGTCTTTTGCTTTTCTCTTTTCCAGGTTCTTTTGTATAAATTCTTATTTTATCAAAACTCTGAAATATTTTGTTTTTTAATTCTTCAATTCCTTCTTTTGTTATAGCTGAAGTTAGGACAAAATTATATTTTTTAGACTGAAGAGTTGCTTTTATTTTTCTTTTTTCATTTTCTGTCAAAAGATCTGTTTTATTAAACACAATTATTTTCTTTCCATTGGATTTTAATTCTTCAAGAACTTCTTTTAATTCTCCCATGGAGGTGATTAAAATCAGGAGAGTATCCGCTGTATATGGAATTCCCCTGTTATAAAATTCAGAGCCTATTGCAGGAATTTCTATTATCTGGATATTTGCTGTTTCATAATTCATTATCCCTATAATTGGATTTTTTGTGGTAAAATTATAATCTGCTATCTGGGGTTCTGAATTTGTTAAAATTCTTAAAATAGAGGATTTTCCTGAATTAGTTTTTCCAACTATAACCGCCTGCATGTCTTCTTTTTTTATTCCTGTTCTGGAAGATTTTCCTGATTTTTTCTGTTTTGCTAGCCGAGTTTCTAGTTTTTTTCTTCTTGTTCTGAGATTTGCAAGTAAATTTTCAGAGGATTTGTGCTTTGGAGCTTCTCTTATCATTTCTTCTAAAAAGATTAATCTTTCCTGGTCATCTTTTGCATTAAGAAATTTTTCTTGTGCTTTAGTAAACTGAGGTGAAGCATTTGTAGTCATTAAAAATCTATACTCCTGGTTTTTTTTTGATTTTCCTCAAAGCACTGAAAAATGATTTTTTTCATATGCCTTTTATTAAAATCACATTTAATTAACTTTTTTAAGTAAGATGTACTTAAAAGTTTTATGAACAAAGATGAAATCCTTAAAAAAATAACTGAAAAAAAGGAATTTTCACAGCTTCCTAAAAAAGAGGTTGAAAGAGCCTTTGAAAAATTTGAAAAAAGACAATGCGGAGATGAGGAAAAAATAAAATTGACACGGGATTTGCTCAGAAAAGTTTTTTCTGCTTTTGCAAGCCAGAAGATACTCTCTTTAAAAAACAAAAATGAGGAATGGATTTTAAGAAAGCATTTGTCAACAAGGGAGAGATTAGACCATTACCCTGAATTATACAAGAGAATCTTTAGGGGATTTTTGGATAAAAAGAAAATTGTTTTTGATTTAGGTGCAGGAATCAATGGATTTAGTTATAAGTTTATGCCTGAAAATACAAAATATATTGGAATTGAAGCAATTGGACAATTAGTGGATTTAATGAATTTTTATTTTAAAAAAGAAAAATTGAATGCAGGCGCTGTTCATGAAAGCCTGTTTGAACTTGAGAAAATAAAGAAACTTATCCAGGGAACAACTGGGAGGAAAGTAGTTTTTTTATTTAAGATAATAGATTCTCTTGAAATGCTTGAAAGAGATTATTCAAAAAAGCTTTTGAGAGAAATTGTTCCTTGGGTAGATAAGGTTGTCCTTAGTTTTGCAACCAGAAGCATGATAAAAAGAGAGGAATTTAAGGCAAACAGGAGTTGGATTAAAAAGTTCATTCAGGGAAATTTCAAGATTCTTGATGAATTTGAGTTTGGAACAGAGAAATATCTTGTTTTTAAAAACAAATAATCAGAGGCAAATGATTTAAATAAGCAGTTTCTTTTTTTTAATTATGAAGGTTAATTTTTACAGAAAAGTCCTTTCCAATGGGATGACAGTAATTCTTGAAAAAAGGAATTTGCCAATAGTAAGTGTTGCTTTTGCAGTGAGAAACGGGGGAATTAATGAAAAAGAAGAAGAAAAGGGAATTTCTCATTTTATTGAGCATATGCTGTATAAGGGAACTCCTTCAAGAAATGCGAAAAGAATCGGAGAGGAAATAGAGAAAAATGGGGGGGAATTAAATGGATTTACTTCTGAAGAGATTACTGCTTATTGGTGTAAAATGCCTTCTAAACACCTAGATATTGCCCTTAATGTTTTAAGTGATATGGTGCAAAATCCTCTTTTTGATGAAAAAGAACTAGAAAAAGAGAGATTAGTTATTTTTGAAGAAATTAAGATGTATAAAGATACACCCAGACTTTATGTTTTTGATGAAGTTCAAAAATCCATGTATGGCGGGACAATGTCCATGAACATTATAGGAACAGAGAAAACAATGAATTCTATTACAAGAGAGAAAATTGTTAAAAAATTTCAGCAGGTTTATTCACCAAACAATTTGATTCTTTGTGTTGTTGGGGAGGCTAATTTTGAATCTCTTATAAAATTTGCTGAGAAAAATTTCGGAAAATCAAAAGGAAGAATCCCAAAGATGAAATTCTCACTTAGGAATAATTCTAAGACAGAATCTCGAGAAGGGATAGATCAGGCAAATCTTGCTTTTGCATATCATGTTCCCTGTTCAAACAATCCTCAATCTTATGCAGCACTTATACTGAATTTTTTAATGGCAGTTGGATTATCTTCCCGTTTATTTGCTGAAATAAGAGAGAAAAGAAATTTGGCATATGCTATTAAAGGAGAATCAAATATCGGTAAGAAATTTGCACACAATACAATTTATATTGGGACAAAGAAAGAAAATGTGGGGCAAGTAAAAGAACTTATTTTAAGAGAATTTGAAAAAGTTTCAAAAGAACTTGGTGAAGCAGAATTAAATCAGATTAAAGAGCAATTAATTGGAAATTACCATATTTCAATGGAGGATTCACAAGCTCAAATGGTTAATCTGCTTGCAAGTGAAGTTTCAGAAAATGCAAAGGATTTTTATGATTTTGAAAAAAAGATTCTTAAGGTTAAATTAAAAGAAGTAAAGAAACTTGCAGCAGGAGTTAAGAAAGATTACAGCTTTTTTGCACTGATTCCAAAATAAACTGAGTTTCAGGAAAATTTTGTAATAAATTATAAAGTTTATAAACTTCAAAAACCATTCTTTTTAATGTCACGGGACAATTTTTTGATAATCTCTCCAATAGTGGTTTCTTTAGCTGCCTTTTTTTTGAAAAACATAGAGGAGTCTTTAAATCCAATTAAAAATTCGCAATTAAGTCTGATATTGTTTTTCGGAATATTTTTATCCTTTGTTACAATTGTTATTTTGTTTTTTCTCTTTGGGGAAATTGTAAAAAATAACTCCAAGTTCCATAATCTTTCGAGATCAAAAAGAACAAGAAAAAAAAGATGAGGGCTTTTATTTCTTTAAAACTGCCACCCAAAATATTATTTAAAATAAAAGGAATCCAGGAGATTTTGCCCGAGTTTACCGGTAAAAAAACAGAGCTCAAAAATCTTCATTTAACTTTGAAATTTTTAGGAGGAATTTCTCCTGAGAAGTTAGAGGAAGTGAAGCTAATATTAGAAAGGATTAAATCTGAAAAAATTGAATCAGAAATAAAAGAAATAGGGTTCTTTGACAATGTGAAATACGGGATTATATGGCTTGGAATATTTAACTGTGAAGGGCTTCAAAAAGAAATAGATTCTGCTCTTGAGAGTATTTTTAAGAAAGAAAAAAGATTTATGGGGCATCTAACAATTGCAAGAGTTAAGAGAACAGACGATAAAAGAAAATTCCTGGAAGAGCTAAAGAAAATTTCTGTTCCAAAGATGTCTTTAATTGTTGACAAGTTTTATTTAATGGAATCTGAATTAAAGAAAGAAGGCTCGGAATACAGGGTTTTGGAAGAATATAAACTAAATTAGAATTATCGCCACAGCAGATTTTATAATAATCCATGTAACAGCAACAGTTAAAATTAATTCTAATAATTAAGGTTATATTCGAGATAATTTATCTGTTAATATTTTCTTTCTATTATTTCCCTTATGCTTTCTGCCTGTTTTCCTATTATTTCTTCAAGTTCATTTATTGGAGCTGTAATTATATTCTGTATTGTTTTAAATTTTTCAAGCAGTTTTTTTGATTTTTTAGGACCAATTCCAGGAAAGCCTTCAATTAAAAATTGTAATTGTTCTTTTTTATCAAGAGTTTTCTTTTTTGCATTTAAATTAAGCTCTCTTTCCCTTTTTTTTGAAAGAACATTTATGAATTTTGCAGTGTCTTCTGGGTCTTTTGTGAAAATCAGTGGTATTTTATGCTTGAGTATTATTGAAAGGAGAAAACCACGTATTGCATTTGAAGACAACCCCCTGGTTTTCTTCAATTTTCCTCTAAACTCTGAAGGGTAATTTCTAATTGCCTCCGGAGAAATTACACTGGAATTTATTCCTTCATTATCATCTCTGTAAAGTTCATTTTCAGAAGTTCCTTCAATAATTAACAATTTATTTTCATATTGTTTTAATTCTTCAATCTGCCTCAGCAATCTTGCATTAATCATTGAATTAAGAAAATCAGACACAGTCTTTCTTTCTATAACTGTATTTCTTACAATATAATCCCCAATTTTCAATTCTCTGAATTCTATTTCAAAACCTAATTTTATTAATTTAGAGGCAACCAGGGAATTTTTTTCACGATAATCTATAATTATTTTTGGCTTTTGTTCTTCAATTTTTTTATTACTTTGTTTTTTTGAAAAGATTTCAAATATTGATTTTGAATTTATGGTTTTCATTTTAATTTCTTTTGAATTTCAGTTTTATTTCCATTATTAAAATCCTCCTTTATGCTTTCAATCGCAGTTTTCATTTTTTTCTCCCTGCTTCTGGAAACATAAAAGAAAGATTCATCCCTTGTCTTTTTTGTTATTAACATTATTATTTTCCCTTTTTTTAATCTTGCAGTTCTTCCTGCCCTCTGGATTGCGCGTATTGCAGAGGGAATTGGCTCATAAAATATTACTGCATTAACTTCCGGAATATCAAGCCCTTCTTCTCCAATACTGGTCGAGATTATTACATTTATTTTTCCTTCACTAAACTCATCAATTATTCTTTTTTGCTGTTTTTGATTAAGCCCCTTTCCTTCTTTTTTTGCCTGTCCTATGAAGACTTTTGCCTTTATTCCCTTTATCTCATTTATTTTATCCACAATATTACCTGCACTTTCCCTAAATTGTGTAAAAACTATGATTTTTATTTCTGAATTCTTTTCTTTTTCATTTTCAATTATTTCTATTAATTTCTGTATTTTGGGGTGTTCTCTCTTTTTTATTAAAAGCTCATTGGATTTTTCAAAGACAAAAATAAACCCTGGTTTTGAAATTAATTTAATAACCCCTTTGCTCTGCTTTTTTGAAGCTTGCTCCAGCAAATTCTTTAGATATTTGTTAAATCCAGACAGAGTCTGGGTTTCAAGCAATTCCAGAGCATGCTGAATTTTTATTGCCTGTGCACATATACTTGCACCCTGCATATAATTAAAATTTCTTGAATTATTCATTAAATGCCCGGAAATTCTTTTTTGAAGGGCGATTAATTCTGTTTTTGATGCAGAGCCAAATAATATTTTTCTTGTTCTCAGTTGTTCAATATATTCTGAGAAAATTTTTAATAAGACCTGCCTCATTTCCTCAAATTCACTGGGAAAATCAAGAAGTATTTTTTCAAATTCTAATTCTTGCAGATATTCTTTCACATCTGGACTATCTCTTGAACGAAGTTCAACTTCTTCTATTGAGAGATTTTTGCATATTTCTTTTATTTTGGATTTTTCACTTCCAGGGGAGGCGGTAAGTCCAATTATTCTTTGGTGAAGGGAATGTTCCTTGTATTTTTGCGCAATATAATTATAATCATAGTTTTTTATGCATCTGTGAGCCTCATCTTCTATTAAAAGACAGACATTTTCAAGATTATACAGATGGTTTTTCAGATCATTTGCAATGCATTGGGGAGTTGAGAAAATTATATCTGAACTTTGCCATATTTTTTTTCTTTTTTCTGGATTTACAGCTCCTGTGAATAACTGCATATCTCCAAATAGCTCAGGAAGATTTTTTTTAAAAAAATTCAGATGCTGTTCTGCAAGAGGTTTTGTTGGTGCAAGAAAAAGAACTTTTTCTCCTGGAAAAGTTTTCATTCTTTCTATGGTAAGCATAAGGGCAATAAGGGTTTTTCCAAGCCCAGTCGGAAGCACAACCAGACAATTTTTGCTTTTGCAGGTTTCAAAGATGTTCTCCTGATATAGTCTGGGTTTAAGATTTTTTAAAAATTCCATTTTATCGAAATAGTTTTAAACTATATTTTTATTTATACTTTATGCTGAAAAGAGGTTGGGGGTTTATATTAATTTTTATTCTTTTGCTGGGGCTTATTTCTGCTTCCTGGTTTTCTGATTTTTTCAGCAAAAATAAAATTAATGGAAATGCTATTAATGATAATTCCTGTATTTTTGAAAATCCAAAAGACTTTGCTGGAAATTATATTTTAGTTTCCAATTATTATTATGGAGAGAATTATACTAATTATGCAGGAGGATATTGTGAAAAAGTGAAAAATTGCACA
>Ga0208375_1000473_pt1 | contig 58294 bp, 30 predicted proteins | sample RifOxyD1_FD_184038 | JGI IMG/M metagenome (GOLD analysis project Ga0208375, IMG submission 184038) | Soil microbial communities from Rifle, Colorado - Rifle Oxygen_injection D1 (SPAdes) | ecosystem: Environmental > Terrestrial > Deep subsurface > Rock core/Sediment | place: Rifle, Colorado... | reverse complement strand
CCATTTGTATTTAAACTACACCACCCTTCATTAAAAAATGCATACAAATGTTCCTGCGATTAATGAAGGATACTTACAAGGCAACTTTGGGTAGCCGATAAGATCACAAGCATTAACTGACAGCCGCGGTGTCTTTGACACGCGGTTACGAACTCAGCAATTTTATCATATTTTCCGAAAAAATCAAAAATGCTGCAAGTAAAGGCAAAACCTCCAAACCATTGACAACATATTAGAAACTGCTAATATGACCAGACTATGACAGTTGATATTTTTTCGGCTATCTCTAACCCGGTAAGAATTAAACTACTTATGTGCCTGTCGGAGAAACCGAAAAGTGTTAATGAACTTATTCAAACGTGCGGGATGTCCCAGTCCGCTGTCTCCCAGCACCTGGCTAAATTAAAAAAAGCCGGGATTTTGGATACAAAAAAAGAGGGCAAGTATGTATTTTATAAACTTCTCTACCCCGAGGCTGCCGAGGTAGCCTTCAAGGTAGAAAGTCTTTCAAAGGAAATAGAAAAATGAATATAGCATATTACAGAAAAAGTAAATTTGATTTTGAACAAACTTTGTCAAATCTTTTATCTAAGGCAAAAGATTTTGACTTTGAGGTCGTGTCCCAAACAAAAATCGGTTCGGATACGGAACTTATAGTAACTCTAATTAGCCGGGATCTGACCCAGAAAATACTCAAGGCCGACGCGAATCTGGTCGGACTCATACCTACGTCAGTCGCCATTTTGAACAAAAACGGAGGGGTAGTAGTAGGAACCGGAAACCCCGACCTGATGTCAGGAGTAACACCCAATCACGACGTACAAAACTACGCCGCCGAACTGGCAACAAAACTAAAAAGCCTTATAAATCAATCTACCGGAACGGGGGAGCTGAAGGTACTGAACGTGAAACTCTACTCTACCCACACATGCCCCTATTGCACTGCAGAGAAAGATTGGCTCGAAAAGAATATGATAAAGCACGAGACGGTTTATCTTGAGGACTCTCCAAAGGAGGCTGAATATGTTGTAAAATCAACCGGGCAGATGGGGGTACCTGTTACAGAAATAGTCTACGAGGAAAATGAGTCAGAGTTTGTCATAGGTTTTGACAGAAACAAACTCACTACAATACTAGTAAAGTGATTCGATATAAGGAATTTCCGTGGTTGAAAGGTCGTTGGAGAACCTGTGGCAGTGCTCCTTTATATTCTTAAATATTTGCTCCGACCGTTTGATTATAAATAGATCTTTGTCCAGACTCGCCTCACTTCCTGTTTTTTCGGGTGGTAAATATTCAACATTCCAGACATCGTGCTTCTTATCCTTATAACCCAATCTTTTTTTGCTGTAATCGTGGGAAGCCTCATCCAAAAATATCACGTGGTCCTGTTTTTCTAAAATCTCTTTTGTGGTAATTAAAGGAGTATCGGACATGTAAGGAGTCAGTTGATGGTCCACTAAAATCTTCATCGCATACCACGCAATCGGGCCGTTTATCTCTTTCTCGTACTTTATCCCCGAGGAAGAAATCTGGATATTTTTATGCTTTCTTAACAGAAACTTAAGATAGGCTTCGGCTAGCCGCGATCTAAAAACATGCCCGTAACTTACAAAGTGAATGTTCATTAAAGATAATTCTAACGCTTTTTTAGCCTAAATTTAAATACCCAAAAAATTCATTATCAGGTAGCGTACAACCAGTGGCCCCACTCCTCCCGGAGACACCGAAACCAGGCCAAGATGCTCTAAGGATGAGTCCTGTGCGAGATCTCCCGTGGTTTTACCATCTTTTATTGAGGATCCAAAATCCACAACATCGCAGCCTGCCGAGACATCCTCTCCTCTGACAAGATCCGGTATTCCTGCCGACAAAAGCAACAGGTCAGCGTCTATTTTTTGCCCTGCCTGATAGTCATTTATGACGGTTACCTGGTAATTCTTTGATTTTAAGTAGTGCGCGGAAGGCTTTCCTACAAGATACCCTTCCCCTATTACTACGGCTTTTAGGGATGCTGCGGCCGGATTTTTGCCTGTTTCGGAGATAAAAAGTTCGAGTGCTCTTATTACGGGTAGTATCTTGTGGGGACGCCCAGCGTAAAATGCCTCCATTGAAAAGGGCGAGATCGCATCTATATCTTTTTCCGCGGGGATAAGCCTTAAACAGGGATCTAAAGACGGGCGCGGCAAGGGGAGCTGGATAATTCCTCCTGCGGTGTTTGGACTCGATAATACTTCGATAGCTTTCTTGAAAATATCCTCGTCTTTAAGCCTGTCGTCAATCCTGTATATTCCACACTTTATGCCCCTGCTGTCGCAATATTTCTTTTTTATGGATATATATTTCTCAGAAGCTTCGTTGTTCCCTATTAATATTATTGCCAACTCGCCTGCCACAGGACCACCTGACAGATATTCCAATATCTGGGCGTCCAGAATTGTTGCTTTGTCCCTGCCGTTAAAAATGTTCACACGGAAATATTATCACAAAGGCACGGAGAAACGATGAAAATGTAACGAAAAAAAACCCGGCTAAATATTAAGCAGGGTTTAAATAATTCCTGCCCGGTGTGTCGGGCCGCTGAGACGGATCCCCGTTTATAGAAAGGTGGGTATTTGGAACGTGAACTTTCGAACACGTTACCGCGTAACCCTCTTTCACGAGAGTCGTAGAGGAAATCTATGACTCTCAGCTTAAACGATCACACTAGGCTTAAAACGATATCTCACGATATCTATATATAGATTAACATTTATGGAAAACAAGTCAAAGGAAATGTGATGTGCGCAGTGCCTTTAAATAGGCAACTCAGGCCGTCACACCGAGCAATTTAGTTAATATACCAACAACGGGCAACACAATTTTTTGGAAAGAATTTGTAAAGATAAATGCGACCAAAATTATTATCCCGTAGGGCTGCATTTGGTACCACTGTAAAGCTAAGTTATTAGGCAATAAACCGCCTACGATTTTAAAACCGTCCAGAGGATGAAAGGGCATCAGATTGAAAACTCCCAGCATAAGGTTATAAAAAACCAAAGAGTACAACACACTCCCAATTTGAAAACCAGGATTTAGAAATTTCAGGACCGCCGCCGTTATTATAGCCAGCATAAAGTTTGACGCCGGACCTGCCAAAGCAATCAATGCTGAGTCTCTTTTAGGATATTTTAGGTTCAGGGGGTTAAAAGGCACCGGTCTTCCCCACCCAAATCCCGCAACCACAAGAAGAAGCATCCCCAGCGGATCTATATGCGCTTTAGGGTTCAAGGTCACTCTTCCAAGCTGTCTGGCAGTAGGATCTCCCAGCCTGTCGGACACCCAGGCGTGTGCAAACTCATGCACCGAAAGGGAAATTACCAGTGCAACCAGTATGACTGCAAAAAAGGCGGGTTCTTGAAAAAGCAAGTTCAACATGTTGGGAATTATACCACCGCCGGGACGGGGTAACGCGTCAAATACCCGCAAAATTGTTGTCCACTAGGCCAAAAAATGCTAGAATCCTGAACGTGGACAAGGTGCAAAATTTCTTGGTCTCTTCATACGAAGAACTCAAAAGGGTTACGTGGCCCTCTAAAAAGGACACTATCCGCTTGACTGCCTATGTGATAGGTGTTAGCTTTGGTGTCGGCCTATTTGTGATGTTTCTGGATTTTATATTTGCACAACTGTTAACCTTTTTGTTAACTAACTAAAAATGGACGAACAAAATAAAGACACAACCGAAAATACGGAAAATACCGACGACGCCGGTAAAACACAGGAAGATAACGTCATTGTAGTAAATGGTGACGTCTCTCCTCTGGCTCATTGGTATGTCGTACATACTTACTCCGGACACGAAAATAAAGTTGCTATAACGTTAAAACAGCGCGCGGAAGCAGGCGGATTTACGGACAGAATTTTTAAAATATTTGTACCTCACCAGCAAAAAATAGTGGTGTCTGAAGGAAAAAAGAGATCCGTTGAAGAAAAACTTTTCCCCGGATACATGATGGTTCTTATGTCAATGGATGACGACAGCTGGTACATAGTGAGAACTACTCCGGGTGTTACGGGATTCGTGGGCATGGGCACCACACCTACACCGTTGGCAGAATCCGAAGTTAAAACTTTGATGAAATTTGCTAAAATGGAAGCTCCTAAGTTTGAAGCAAAGTTCAGCGTAGGAGACTCAGTCAGAGTTAACGAAGGACCGTTCAAAGACTTTTTGGGAAAAGTTGATGAGGTTAACGACGAACAAGGTAAAGTAAAGGTACTCGTGTCAGTATTTGGCAGAGAAACACCTTTGGAGCTGGACTTCACTCAGGTAGTGCAATTGTAATTTATTAATAAAAGAGGATTTTTAAAATGGCAGAACCAAAAAAAGGTAAAAAAATAAAAGCGATAGTTAAACTGGCAATTCAGGGGGGTAAAGCTAATCCCGCTCCTCCGGTGGGTCCGGCTCTCGGACAGCACGGTGTGCCTATCATGGAATTTTGTAAGGAGTTTAACGCCAGAACTTCAGGTACTCCTGATGACATAATTCCTGCAATTTTGACAGTGTACGAAGACAGGACATTCACATTTATCACTAAGACACCGGTCACCGCTCACCTAATCAAAAAAGCTCTTAAGACACAAAAAGGCAGTGCCGTTCCCAATAAACAAAAGATAGGAGTATTGACCAGAAAACAAGCGGAAGAAATCGCGGAGATTAAGATGCCGGACCTCAATACTAAAAATCTAGGACAAGCTGTGAAAGTTGTAGAAGGTACCGCACGTTCAATGGGCGTGGATGTGGAGAAATAAAAAATCATGGAACTAATGGAAGCAATTAAAAAAGTCAAAATGTCATCCAAGGAAAAATTCGACGCTTCTGTCGAGGTTCATATAAACCTTGATCTGGACTCAAAAAAAATGGAGCAACCGGTAAGATTTTCGCTCACACTACCCCACGGAACCGGTAAAACTAAAAGGGTAGCTGTTCTGGCCAGCAAAAAGATAGCGGGCGCAGACCTGGAATTGAAAGAATCTGACATAGAATTGATACAAAAAGGCCAGATAAAGCCGAAGATTGACTTTGACACTCTCGTAACTGAACCTGCTTTCATGCCAAAACTTGCCAAAGTTGCTAAAATTTTGGGTCCTGCAGGCGTCATGCCTAATCCTAAAACAGGGACAGTTTCTGACGACCCTGAAAAAGCGGTTAGTGAGATTAAGAAAGGCCGCTTGGATGTTAAAACAGAAAAAGATTTACCGATGATACACACTGTGATAGGCAAAAGGTCTTTCACTGAAGAACAACTGTCAGAGAATTTCATCGAACTATACAATGCATTAAAGCAAAACAAACCCACCAAAGCCTCGCCTGAGTGGGTAAAAAACATCTTTATCGCTACTTCAATGGGTCAGTCTGTGATAGTCGACCACACAGATTTATAAGCTTTCTTTAAATATACAGAGTCCGGGATTAATCAAAAAGTTTGCTCGTTATATACCCACGTACACGCTTACCTTATTAGACATCGCGTAAAGGATACCTTTATCTATGTCAAACTGCCGCTCTGTCTCTTTTCCTGTGTCAACTATGACATATTTTGAAATAAGGGTAATAAAATTGGCGTGGTACGGCAGTATGTCAAATCTTCCCCTTAAGTTGAATGAAGTTACGGTGTTTGCAGTACCCTCAAACAAAACTTTTTCTCTCGTTCGAACGCTTATAGATAGTAATGTAGTGTTTTCATCTGTCATATAATGATTATTTGCTATTTATTTCGTCAATAGAGCCGATATTCATAAATTTATCCTCAGGTACGTCATCGTAATTACCATCCATAATATTCTTTACTCCTTCTACCGTTTTGTCCACTGTGACATACGTGCCTGCGCGGCCTGTTTGCGCTGACGCAACATAGAAGTTTTGCGTCATATAGTTCTTTATCTTACGTGCTCTTTGATACAACGTCCTGTCATCATCTGATAATTCCGATTCGCCAACTAATGATACGATACGTTCTAATAATTCAGCTTTTTTTAGCAAAGACTTCGATGCTGTCGCGACATAGTAGTGTTTAGGAGTAACATTGTGTGGATTTAAGGCATCGGAATCTGATTGAATGATATCTACTGCAGGAAGTCTACCCTCGCGATAGGCATCCCTTGAAAGTACTATTGAGGAGTCGAGGTAGCCAAACACTGTCTGAGCCGCCGGGTCGAACAAGTCATCTTCAGGCAGGTATATTGCTTCTATAGCTGTCACTGATTTTCCTTTTTTGGCGACTAGTCGTTCGTGGACACTGGCCATTTCCGAGTTTAGTGTTGCCTGGTATCCGTCCTCAGAGGGAATATTGTTCATAAGCAGAGACAACTCGCTTCCTGCTTGAGCGAACCTAAATATGTTATCCACAAATAATAGAACATTTTTTCCGTAGTCATCCCTAAAGTACTCAGCAACAGCTGCTCCGGCGAATGCCGTTAAAAACCTTGTGGCCGGACTTTCACCCATAGCGCCGAACACCAGGGAAACCGAAGGTAGTACATTCGTATCTTTTAATTCGTTGAACAGCTCGTGACCTTCTCTGGAACGTTCTCCGACGCCACAAAAAACCGATACGTTATTTTGAGGATCTTTATTAATAATGTTGTGAAGTATTTCTGTAAGTAGCATTGTTTTACCTACCCCAGAGCCACCAAATAAACCCACCTTCCCTCCTTGCACAAGAGGCGCATACAGGTCAACGATTTTTATACCTGTTTCAAGAAACTTCAAATCCGCCACGGTATCGGCGTAAGAAGGGGATTCGTTAAATACGGGGTTTAGTTTGTCATATTTAATCTCACCTAGTCCGTCTTTGGGTTCGCCGAATACGTTCATGACTCTACCCAATATACCGGCACCCACCGGAATTTTCAGCGACTCCCCGGTATCGCAAACTATGTCTCCTCTTTTGACCGAGCGAACCTTGGAAAGTCCTATACAATAGAAACGGGTATTATCAGAAGATTTCATTACCTGCATCTTAATTGTAGGGTCCTTCTCAAGCACCAGCACATCTCTGAGCCGGGGTCTGGGGTCTGTCATAAATTCAACCTCTATGACAGCCTCTGTAACACTTATTACTTTGCCTTTATTAGTTATTTCCATAATCCGCCTCCTGCTAAATTTCCCTGGATGCCTGAGTTAATTGCCCGGTGCTGCGCTTTTTTAACGTCGAAATCGATACGGCCAATCTTTTGGTTGATGTTGGCAGCGGCACTATCCAAGCTCACCATTCTCGAAGCAAACTTGCTGAGACTGGATTCAAAAAGGGCTTGTTCAAAAATCAATGACAAAATCTGCTTTTCGAAATACTCCGCAACGTTTTTTATATTAGGCTCGAAAAGGAACGGGACGTTGTACTCCTCAGCGCCTTCGGTAATTTTCAAAACCTCTCCTGTCACATGCGTGCTCTTAGCTTCCTGAGAAAGAATACTTCTAAAGACTCCGTGATAGACTACAACTTCGGAGTAAGAAGACACATGGCTGACCACTCCCTTTAAAGCCCTTTCGTCCACACCGGTATCCGATATTTCAAAAAAAGTGTACGGACGGTTCCCGTTCGAAGCGTCGTACAGGTTTTTCCCGAGCCTGCCCGCAACGATAAGATCGGCGTCTTTATTTTTAGCAGCATCTGTCATAAATAGGTCAAACGTTTTTCTAATAATATCTCCATACAACCCGGTGTTGGAAGATAAAAACACCAATGCAGTTTTACCGTTAGTATTTAAAATCTCTTCTTTGTTGCCTTTCTTAACGTTCTTTTTAAAAACCCTGTATGAAAAGGCAATATAGGCAAAGGCCTCGTTCAGTCCCTGCATAAATTCACGCCTCTTTAGAACCGACTTTTTAACCTTCCTCATTCTAAGCGCGGAAATCTCCTCATAGGCCTCAACCATTGTTAAGAATTCCCCGAGAGATATTAGTTCTTCTTTAAGTTCTTTTATACGTTTCATAGTTAAATTACGGTTTTATCTAATATAGCAAGAATATCCTTGTACTTAGCACTCACCTTGCCCAATAGCTGGTTGAAATCTGAGCACGAATTTATTATTTCGTCTATGCTGGTCTTAAAATTTGGCTCTTTATCATACAGTTTCTGCGCTTGTACGATATAAAATTTGATTTTCCCCTCCGACTCCTCTTTCAAAATTCCTGTCCAAATGAGTGTAAATAGCACAATTTGCACATTAATAGATAATATTTCTTCCAATGCCTGGTCAAAAAAGAAGTTAATGTTATTGCCCATTTCAAGCGTTGATTTTATTCCTTCGTTTATTTCTGCACCGAAATGAATGAATCTCTCCGTTTTGCTGTGAAGAACCATGAAACTGGACAATTCCCTATTAATGCCCCAACGCACCTTGCTCTGAGTCTGCCTTCCTACTCTGGTGACGGACAAGAAATAATTGATGGCGGGTCGTTTACCCGCCTTGTACAAATCCTGGTCGAAAAAGATATGACCGTCAGTAATTGACATCAAATTTGTCTGTATATAACCCGAAATATCTCCCCCGATAGTTTCACAAACCGGCAAGCAGGTGATGGCCGCAGTTTTTCCGTCAGGTAGTTTGTAGTTCCCTGCTCTTTCCAATAACCTGGCATGTGAATAGAAAACATCTCCGGGGTACGAGTCACGGCCGGGAAATTTCTTGGCTATCAGCGACATTTCTCTATAATACTTGGCGTGGTTGGTCAAATCGTCCAGGATTAAGAGCACATCCCTACCTTTTGAGCAAAAATATTCAGCAATTGTCATGGCTGTGTAGGGTGCGATGAATATGTGCCCGATAGGATCCGACGAACTTGCACCGACTATGACACTGTTGCGGGATATCCCGTGCCCCCACAAAAACATCTCTACTTCTTTAATAGAGTGTTTTTTCTTACCTATCCCGGCGTATATACAGACAGCGCCTTTTTTTGCCTGCGACAACATTGATTGAAGAACAAATGTGGTTTTACCAATGTTCCTATCGCCTATTACAAGTTCTCTCTGACCTTTACCTAAGGGGATAAGGAAATCAACCATAGAAAGTCCGGTCTCTAAAGGCTCGCGTACTCGTTCTCTCACATCTATGCCGGGAGGCGCGATGTCGATGCCTCTTTTTTCAGTTAGTCCGGGCGTTACGACGCCATCTTTTAATGAAAAACCGAGAGGATCTATGACAGTACCTAACAAAGCATCGCCCAGGCTTATTTCCAAAGGAGTGCCTGTTCTGCAAACTTTCGTACCGACAACTATCATTTCGTTAGAGAATAAAAGTACTTCGGCAAGATCTCCTGCCAGAGACATGACTACACCCATGCAGCCGTTCTCGCAGTATATAACCTCCCATACCCCGGCTCCGGGAATTCCCGACACGTGTGCAATCGGGTGCTGAACTCTTTCTATAAAACCAACTTCCCCGGTTTGTGCCAAGTATTGAGTAAATTTTTGTCTGCTCTCTTCCTGGTTTATCATCTTTAAATATTGAAATTAAAACCCTTCATTTTTTCTTTTATTAAGTCGAACATTGAAATGTCTATAAAATTCCCGTTGTGATAAAAACGGGCTCCTGTTCCTGTCTCAGGCGCGGTAGTAAATTCCAACAAAAAGTTTTTGTAGCCAAGAACTCTAAAAATGTCGTACAGGCCTGACACAAAATCCTTTGAAGGTATATATGACATTTCTACCTTTAATCTGTCAGAGTGTTCGATAAGTTCTGCCACCTCTTCGGACAATGCTCTTAGCGTTCCGGAATCTGAAGAGCTGATCAGACCACCTAAATCTTTTGAAAAAGAAGACACTTTTTCAGAAAGACCTTTCATGTCAGCTCCCTGAGTGTAGGTCGCAGCTTTTATCTCATCTATTATAAAGGATAGCTCTGCCGCACGGGGAACAGTTTGCAAAGAATTCAGTACGGCAGCCTGGATTTCGGGGGTTAGATAGGTCATATGTTGTCGTTTTTAACCGAAAATCCTTGCTTCATTAATTCTTCTTTGAGTGTGTCCAGAATGAACTTTTCATGCGAAGACTGGTCAATTACCCTACCTAGCACTTTATCAGAAACCTTTGCTATTATGTCAAATATCCTGGCGTTAATCTCTTCTGATTTCTGAACCTTATAGGCGTTGATTTCCGCTTCAATACGGGAATATTCATCTTCCAGTTTCTTCTCTACCTCTTTCTGTTTTTCAATCGTCCCTTTTCTTACCGCATCCGTTATTTCCATTACCTCCGACGTTAACTCCCTCTTTAGCATGTCCGATGTCTCTCCGATAACTTGCAAATTTTCTTTGCGTTCTTTTTCTAAGGCATCTTTGTACGTCTTCACCAACTCCTGCCCAAGTCCTTCCAAAGTTGACGTTTGTTTGTCATATATGGCAGCGAATTTCCTATCAAGTTCATCACGGGCTTCTTTGCTCAAGTTGGTAGCACTATCCAACGATCTGTGTGCTTTCAATTGGCTTTCCTCCAGTATCTTAAGGGATTTTAGGCGGGCAGAATCCATTATTTTCATAGCCTCGGCGTAAGCCTTATCTTTTATTTCGTTCTCCAGGGCAGATTCCTTTTCCTGTTTCTCTTTTCTAAACATATGAACAAATATTAGAACCAGGATAAAAACAGTGAGAGCGGAAAATGCAATCACAAAGTAAAATATTCTTTCAACAAAGAATTCGTTGGGCAGTAAGATTGTAAAATCCATACAAATAATTTATAACACCAGTACGAAATAAGCAATCGCCAAACCCACAGCCATAATGATAACCGTGAGTACAAAATTGAAGATAACTACGCGCCGTATGGACGTTCCCGCCATAGGATTACGTCCCAAAGCCTCCACACTGGTACCTGTGATCCTTCCAAAGGATGAAAAGCCTATTACAAATGAAGCGAACACAGTGAGTATGGCTAACAGGTAGCGCAGTGCTTCAATCGGTGTCATAAAGGGAGATGTAAGACTCGTTTTAAGTATTTCCAAAAGGTTTTTACTTATCTTTTTGTCTATAAAACTGGTTTTAATATCTACAAAAACAAGGATCTGTCCGATGTCTTGATTATTTGCCGGCGAGTAGCTTTCAAGTGCAATGCCAAGAACCTGGCCACTTTCGTTGGCGCGCACTCCCACGCCTGGAATATCTGAGCTTGTTATATAGTCTCCTTCTTTTATCTCCCCGTCCCTGTTAGAAACGTTTACAACAAGTTCTCCAAAGCTTGAGACCAGCTTATAATCGGATAAATTAGTATCTTCGAACGACGTGGTAGGACTTTCAACTATTACTCCGAACATCTGTGTGTCATATTTTTCGGCGGAAAGACTATACAACCCGTCTTTATAAGTAACAATGTCTCCGGGGTTACCTTTGTTCTCCTCCAATTGCAAGGAATAAGCTGTGTTGGTCTCCAGAGCATAGCTTTTTATAACTAACAATAACGGTAGGAAGATGGCAAACGAGGCAAATATTTTTATCCTAGGCAGAGTCATGTACATTAATACAATAATAGAGAAGTTTGCAACGTCAGTCAACGTAAGAGTTGCGGGGCCGGCTCGAAAGTTCGCACGAAGAAGATACTGTTTTGAATCCACGCGACCCCGCTCCGCCCCGGGTCGCATGCATACTTTCTAGAAATTTGAAGCCACGACGTTAATGCCTTATCTATAGGATTTGACAAGGTTTTTAATTTCTACTTGAGGTCGTTATTTCTTACGGGCTTGTATATATAACGACGCGTAATAAGAGACCGGGGTGGGGACGTTTGTCATATATTTCTCTGAACCGGGATCTGCAAATTACACAAACATTTTTAATAAGTTACAGAAAGATTTTAAATACTCTGCAGACTTTTTTATTTATTTTCCTTCCGCAAAAATTTTCTTAATACTTTTATGAAGTTCTTGTCCTACTCTTCCCAACGCCCCGGCTCGCGTCGAAGCCTACAAACCGCCCTAATACGATTTGTTTTGTTATGTGCAGAACATCCCGCGTCTTTTAACCTAAAGAGACTTCTCCGAGCTTCAAGAAGCCTTTAAAGCTACTTCTAAATACGGTGCTGACTGTACAACTGAATAGATTCTTTCTAGTTAAGTTGTTGGGTCGTAAAGAAAATGTTGCACTAACTATAGGGCTATAAAAAACACCGCGTCAAAAAACTAAAAATAATTTGTAAATTCTTTTTAAAAATTTTAGAAATAACCGGGTTTAGATAAAAATGTTCTAATAAAAATAATAATTATTTTGTTCTTAGAAACGCCACAATGACAGTCAAAAAAGATACGTGTTCAGAAACAGTAATTCGTACTTTGTCACATATTAATAATTTAAGTCCTCGAAAAGGCTGTCAATAAAGGCAAAGATAAGGTTTGAGATGGAATAAGAAATACTAGTAATCATATCGATGCTAAACCTTATCACTTGTCGCTGTTAAAAGAAAATAAAGTATTGACTGAGTAAAAAAAACCCTCTATTATTTATAATAACTTTACTATCTGTTGTAATGTGAACAAATAGTAAACATTCCTGCCATGGAAACCGCTGCCCAAAACAACAAAAAAAATTACTCAAATACAGACTCAAACATTTTCCGCAGTGAAGGTTATGTTAAAGTTGCTGAAGCTGCGAATTTATTAAACGTTTCATGCTCTACCCTACGAAGGTTCGAAGCCGAAGGAAAAATTTCTTCGAGAAGATTGGAAAATAATTATAGGGTATACAACGTAACCGAGGTAACTAGATTCAAAAAAATCCTGGATGAAGAAAAACAAGCCCGCAAGAAAATCTGCTTCTCAGCAACCGACACTCCTAGCCTCCCCATTCAAAATTCCGTTAAACATTTTGAACTGACGTTGCCCAAATTTAACGTCAAGTTACCCCGGGTAAACAAAGAGTTCCAGAAGGTCGGGCAGGATCTGAAACTCAATCACGTTCCCGGAGCAGCTCCCAGGTTCTTTAACGCCGCTAAATACGCGTTTGTCGCATTTGCGGTCGTACTTCTAGTGGCAGGGCTATCTGAAAACGTAAGATTTACAAACACTGGCGTAGAAATACTCTCTTTTAACACAAGTAACGAAACAATTTCCAGTGGCTTCGATATAAGCAGCGTGTTGGCTTCTAAAGATAAAGTTACTAACTTCATTTACAACATAAATGTACCTGCCAACTTTAGACGTAATGTGAATATCGATGAAACACTAAGAGCTACAGGCCTTTCTTCCCTACTAGGTGGCATAGAAACACAGGGTGCAGACGCGAACTTAGGCACCGGTACTCTCACAACAGGACGCATAGACATGACAGGGGAAGCTTCTATAAACAACCTACTGGTAATAGACGACGTCACAGAAACGACCTTGGAAGAGTATATCGACATTAACGGCGACGTCGTGGGTACCGGCCTGAACAATGTCAGAATCGCCGGACTGGGGGGAATTGAAATAGGAGAACTTGATGCCGAGGATGGCAACATACTCATGATCGAAGATGGAACCTGGTCTTCTTTACCAACAACTAACATCACATCACTAGGGACAATTACGGCCGGTGTTTGGGAAGGAACCCCGATCACACCGGAATTCGGAGGAACCGGTCTGGAAGTAATACCTTCCGGAAGCATAATTATAGGTGACGCAGGAAACACACTGACAACTCTAGCCATAGGTACACCAAATCAAATCTTAATGTCCAGCGGATCAGCCCCCGTTTGGGCAGATTCCGATACTTTTGTTTCTTCTTATGCTTGGTTACTAGCAGGTAATACAGGAACGGACAGCACGACAGATTTTATAGGAACTACTGACAACACAGGTCTTACTATTAGGACAAATGATGTCGAACGTATGACAATTACATCCAATGGAAATGTGGGCATCGGAACAACAGATCCTCAGTTTGCGCTACATCTAGGCAACGGCAGCTCCACTGCTGCTTGGATTGTAGGTCAACAAGAAAGTGGGTACATCGAGGGTGACTTAGAAGTAGCCGGAACAATCTACGGTACGTTCGTCGGGCCTATTACTACTGTTGGGTACCAGCCTAACGCAGTGTTTTACTCAGACGCCGCGGGAACTATGTCAGCTGATAACACACTTCTTTCTTTCAACGAGACTACCACCACTTTATTCGTAAACGGAACTCTTAATACAAACCTTTTGAGAATCGGGGGCTCCTCAGTTACGGCAAGTGCCGCAGAATTAAATATTCTTGATGGGGCGACAATCTCTACCACGGAGCTCAACTTATTGACAGGGCGAACAGGCACCATTGTGGATTCAAATAATGTGTCAAGTTACGCCATCACCTCCCTTGCTGCAGGTTCAGGTTTAACCGGAGGAACAGGACCGGGAGCAACAACACTTCACGTCGGTGCAGGAAACGGAATATCAATTTCCGCAGACAGTGTTGCAATAGACACCACAACAACAGGAACGACTGCGGTCTCTTCTTCCAACTCAGGGCTTGAAGCGTCAGCAGACGGACTTAGGTTATTGGGAGGGTGCAGTTCTAACCAGTTACTTTCATGGGACGCAACAGGTCAGGTGTGGAAATGTACATCAGTGTCAGGTGTTGGCGGTATTACCGGAGCGGGTGCTGCCACCCAGGTTGCGTTTTGGGACAGCTCTAATTCCCTCTCAGGTAATAACAATTTATGGTGGAGTAACGTTAACTCTAGATTAGGAATAGGAACGAGTGCACCTTTGTATAATCTGGATGTAGCCGGAAACGCCAGGATTCAAAGTCTCAGCGCAGGATCAAATAACGCGGTTGTGACACAAAACGCAGGTGTACTTGAAACACGCGATATAGATTCAAGGGTATGGGGAACAAGTCTTGTTGACGGTTCTACCATGACCGCAAATTACCTGGCTAGAATAACAGATACAAACTCAATAACAGCAGGAATAGTTTATGACAACGGAACATTTGTTGGAATAGGTACAACGGCAACCTCAGGATACATACTAAATGTTGCAGGCTCAGCTAATGTAACAGACCTCTTTTTGGCAGGTTCCCTTGTCACAGCATCGGCAACGGAAATTAATATGCTTGACGGAAGAACCGGAACTTTGGTTGATTCAACTAATGTAGGCTCGTACGCTGTAACCGCAATAACAGCGGGATCTGGTCTAACAGGTGGAACAGGACCGGGGGCAACAACAATAAATATTGGAGCAGGAAATGGTATTACCCTTTCGGCTGACGCCATAACAATAGATACGGATACAACAAGTACAACTTCTGTAACATCAAATAACTCAGGTCTTGAGGTAACTGCCGATGGTCTAAGACTTATCGGAGGATGCGCAAATAATCAAATTCTTAAATGGAATTCAACTGCATCCGTTTGGTATTGTGCCGCTGATACAGATACACAGGGAACTGCAACAATAGGTGGATCAGGTGCTTCCAGCCAGGTATCCTTCTTCTCAGGATCAACTTCAATATCAGGCTCAAATAACCTATGGTGGAACAATGCAACTTCACGCCTTGGTATTGGAACATCCGGTCCCGGATATAACCTTGATGTTTCGGGTTCAGCCAATGTAACAAACCTCTTTTTGGCAGGTTCCCTTGTAACAGCAAGCGCATCAGAACTTAACATTTTGGACGAAGCACTTGTATCTACAGCGGAGCTTAACCTCCTTTCCGGAAGAAGCGGTGTTCTTCTAGATACAAGTAACGTATCAACTCAGCTATCTTTGTGGGATCAGCTCGCAAGCGATGATCTAACAACAGCCACCTCCTTTAACGGAGACGTATCCGGTCCATATAACAATCTTCAAATTCAAACAGGGGTTGTTGGGGCAAACGAGCTTGACCAGACAGATGTAACAGCAGGAACTTACGGCTCGTCTAGTGGAGTCTCAACATTTACCGTTGACGCTGATGGAAGACTCACCTTCGCAGGTAATACAACACTTTCGGGAGCCGGAATAACAGATGGAACAATAGAAGCAACCGATCTTGAGGTAACAAGTGCACCCACCAACGGATACGTTTTAACATATGACAATGCTACCGGAGGTTTCACATGGGTATCCTCCGCCGTTATGGGTACAAACTACTGGCAGAGAGTTGGTTCAAATCTTGTTCCTTTGGTTGCAACTGACTATGTAACAACAAACGGAAGAATCGGAGCCGGAACTACTTCTCCTTCGTACACTTTAGATGTTAACGGAACAGCAAGAATCGGCTCTTTATCAGCCGGAGCCGGTAACTCAATTGTCCTTCAAAACGCAGGTGTACTTGAAACACGCGATATAGATTCAAGGGTATGGGGAACAAGTCTTGTTGACGGTTCTACCATGACCGCAAATTACCTGGCTAGAATAACAGATACAAACTCAATAACAGCAGGAATAGTTTATGACAACGGAACATTTGTTGGAATAGGTACAACGGCAACCTCAGGATACATACTAAATGTTGCAGGCTCAGCTAATGTAACAGACCTCTTTTTGGCAGGTTCCCTTGTCACAGCATCGGCAACGGAAATTAATATGCTTGACGGAAGAACCGGAACTTTGGTTGATTCAACTAATGTAGGCTCGTACGCTGTAACCGCAATAACAGCGGGATCTGGTCTAACAGGTGGAACAGGACCGGGGGCAACAACAATAAATATTGGAGCAGGAAATGGTATTACCCTTTCGGCTGACGCCATAACAATAGATACGGATACAACAAGTACAACTTCTGTAACATCAAATAACTCAGGTCTTGAGGTAACTGCCGACGGATTAAGACTTATCGGAGGATGCGCAAATAATCAAATTCTTAAATGGAATTCAACCGGTTCGTACTGGTACTGTGCAACAGATGCAGACACGGTGGCAACAGCCACGATATCAGGTTCAGGTTTAGCCACACAGGTTGCCTTCTTCTCAGGCTCAACTTCAATATCAGGCTCAAACAATCTATGGTGGGACAACTCTCAAACAAGACTAGGTATCGGAACATCGGCTCCTCTAGCCGCTCTTGACGTATCCGGAACCACCTGGCTTAGAGGTCTTTCTGCTAACTCAGGACTATTCGTAAATCAATCAGGATATGTGGGTATAGGAACAACCAACCCGGGGCAACTTTTATCGGTCAACGGCACTTTGGGAATTCTTGAAAGCGGTTCTTCACCCACACACTACTCTATCTTACAAGGTGGTGATCAGACAGCCAGCATCACTTACACGCTACCCACAGGTCTGCCCGCAAGTGACGCCTTTATGAAATCAGATTCTTCGGGAGTTATGTCTTGGGATATAAACACATATATTCCCAATGTCCTAGCCGGAGTCTCCGGTGGTCTGGTTTACGGAGGTACGGGCGGAAACAAATCCTTGTCCAGTGTGGGCGCAACTATCACCGCCAGCAGCTCGTGGGATCCTGTTAATTATGGTCCATACAAGGCAATAGACGGCACTGATAGCGGCAACCCATGGAACTGCAATACTGTTGTAGGCGATGGAGGTTGTTACCTTATCGTCGACTTAAAAGGTGCCTATACAATAAACCAGATTAGACTTGTTACAGACGGACCCGGCACACGTTTCGCCACAACAGTGGAAATCTACGGAGGTCCGTCAGAGGGAGGGCCATTTACTTTGGTCGACACCATTTATCCGACCGCCGCCATAACCAACACTAGCATCACCCCTGGATCCCATAGATTCTGGAAAATACAAGCAACAGAGGGCGGTAGCAGTAGTTGGAGAGTTTTTGAATTAAGCCTGTACACCGAATCCGGATCTCCCGCTTCACTGGCCATAGGAACACCAGGTCAATTTCTCACTGTGTCCGGCGACAGTGCCCCAGCCTGGGCAAATCTATCATCCTATGCCGTAACCTCAATTACTGCGGGCTCAGGTCTTACGGGGGGAACAGGACCGGGAGCTACCACAATAAATATAGGAGCGGGATCAGGTATATCATTGGCAGCTGATTCCATAACAATAGATACGGATACAACAGGAACAACAACTGTGACATCAAACAACTCAGGTCTTGAGGTAACCGCGGATGGTCTAAGACTTCTTGGAGGATGCGGAGCAGATCAAATACTTAAGTGGAACTCAACCGGTTCCTACTGGTACTGCGCAGCTGACACCGGCTCTCCTACAGCAACTATAGGCGGTTCAGGTCTAGCCACACAAGTTGCCTTTTTCTCAAGCTCAACCGCGGTATCAGGTTCAAACAATCTGTGGTGGGATAACTCCACATCGCGACTAGGCATCGGAACATCCGGTCCTTCATATAACCTCGACGTCGCGGGTTCAGCCAACGTAACAAACCTCTTCATCGCCGGAAGCCAGGTCACCGCAGATGCAACAGAACTTAACTTACTCGACGGAAGAACCGGCACCTTACTCGACACCAACAATGTTTCGTCCTATTCCGTAACCGCGGTAATCGCAGGCTCAGGGCTATCCGGAGGCACCGGCCCCGGCGCCACAACAATAAACGTCGGCGCAGGAAACGGAATCTCGCTACTCGATGACTCAATAACCCTCGACACCGACACAACAGGTACAACATCGGTTAAATCGTCCAACTCAGGCCTTGAGGTCACAGCATCAGGCCTCAAACTTCTGGGTGGTTGCACCGACACTCAAACACTTGTATGGGACGCCACAGCATCAGTATGGAAATGCTCAACAGGTGGCGGAACAATAACAGGCAGCGGAGCTTCAGGCCAACTGACATTCTGGGATGGCTCCACCTCAATTACAGGATCTAACAGCCTTTATTGGGATTCCACAAACGCACGCTTAGGCCTGGGAACAACAGCTCCGACGTCTCAACTTGAAATATCAGGTACAGGAGTTGCAAACGGCCAATTTAGAATCGCCTACGACTCTTCGAATTACACTAAATTTAGCGTGGATTCAACCGGAGCACTAACACTTGTCAATAATGGTACCAATATTGCCAAATTCGGTGCGGCAACTACTGAGTTCTACACACCAACTACTTTCTCAGCTTCCGGCGACGTGTCCATGGGCTATGATCTTAACTTTACGAATCAGGAAGGTTCTAGAATTGAATCCTACGGACCAATAACCATTATCTCGGGAGAAAATCATGAGAGTAACGACTTAACTTTGAAAACGTTCAATGCCGGAGATGTTGTTGCAGACTTAACAGGCACGGGCAGATTAAAACTTTACGGAACCGACACTACCCTGCTCTTCGATACCAGAACAACAACCGATACAGACTACTGGATGGGAGTTATCGACGACGCGGCAGGAGATGATGACGACATACTGTCTATAGGTAAAGGACTAACCAACGGTACCTCGACCTACCTAACATTAAACTCCACCGGAAATCTTGGTGTAGGAACAACTGCTCCTGCAACCAAACTCGATGTATCAGGAACCACCTGGCTTAGAGGCCTTTCAGCTAATAGCGGATTATTTATAAACGCAAGCGGAAATGTGGGAATAGGAACAACCGCACCTACAGCATGGCTTGATATCGCAGCTGCAACAACAGCTAAACCTTCAATAAGAATCGCATCAGGTGCCGAACCTACCTCACCTGTAACAGGAGATATGTATAACGATGGGGATCAGCTTTACTACTACAACGGCTCCGTATGGCAGGATCTTGGATCTACAGGGTCGGGCGCTTCAGGTACAGCCGGCTCGGGTGCAGCGGGACAAATCACATTCTGGAACGGAACAAGCTCGCTTACAGGTTCTAACTCGCTATGGTGGAATACTGCAAACGGAAATCTTGGGGTTGGAACCTCAGGGCCTACAGCCAAACTTATGGTTGCAGGTTCGGCAGATACCGCTCAAGTTGTAATAAGGGCTAATGCTACCCAATCAGCAGCCAGTCCTTTAATCCAACTTCAATCAGCAACCGGGATCGAGTGGATGGACATTAGCTCAGATGACGCATCAAATGTGTACGTCGGGAGACTCGCAGGAAGCGCAAACACATTAGGAGGAGGTGCCAGTGGGGTTTACAACACTTTCATAGGAGCAGCCGCGGGTCAAAGTAATACAGTAGGTTATAAAAATACCGCACTTGGATACCAGGCACTAAATTCGAACACTACCGGAAACTCGAACGTCGCTGTAGGATACAGCGCACTAACCATCAACGGAATTGGAAACTTCAACACCGCCTTAGGTTACAGCGCTGGAAACAACAACTACGACGGCTCATCAAATATATTCCTCGGGTATAAAGCCGGTTATTACGAAGAAGGGTCCAATAAACTTTACATAGACAATAACTCGTCACCCGGAGGTTCTGCGTTTATCTACGGAGACATGAGCTCAGACTTGTTGACCTTCAATGCTAATGTAGGTGTAGGAAAGACCAATCCTACAGCCTGGTTGGACATTGCAGCAGCAACCACAGCTAAACCTTCGATAAGAATCGCAACAGGTGCCGAACCTTCCGCGCCAGTAACAGGAGATATATACAATGACGGAGATCAACTTAAGTATTACAACGGTTCTACATGGCAAGACCTTGGAGCTACTGGTGCGGGGGCATCGGGAGTATCAGGATCGGGTGTTTCAGGCCAGGTTACATTCTGGAACGGCACGGGTTCTATAGCAGGCAACAACAACCTCTGGGTCGACGCCGCGAATGCAAGACTAGGAATTGGAACAACCAATCCGTTAACAAATCTTCACATAGTCGATAGCGAATCCGGCGCACTTGCAATCCTTACTAATACAAACACAACCAGTGCCTCCGGAGGCGCCGGTATCATTACATACGCCGATGACGGAGCAGCACTTTCTGCCGGAGACAGATTCGGATATTTGATGTTTGGCGGAGCTAAGGACAACGCACACTCTCTGGTTAACGCCGTGGGTATCTCAGCGTGGGCGTCTGAAAACTGGGGAGCAAGCTCGGCAGGAGGAGATATGGCCTTTGAAACCACCTCACCCTCTTCTACAACCAGAACTGAAAAAATGAGGATAACTGCCGCCGGTAATGTAGGAATAGGGACCACAGGTCCGACCGACACACTGGAGTTGTCAGGTACAGGAACCATAGGATTATCACTCACCAGATCCGGCGTGACGGGAAGATTATATAACGACGGAAATGTACATCTAAATGGAGGCGGGAATCTCTGGCTTGATGGAACCAATTTATATATTAATGCCGGTAACACAAATCAGGTAGGAATAGGCAGCTCAGACCTTCACGCTACTCTCGACGTAAATGCAGCCGGTTCCGGAAACGGGCTTGCCTTCGCAATCAAAGATTCCTCAGATGTTTACCGCTTCGCAGTTCAGGATAACGGGAATGTCGGTATAGGTACTACTAACCCGATAAGCGCCCTACAGGTGGCTGGAGATATCTTCCCTACCGGAGACGACACCTACGACCTCGGATCCAGCGGATTGAGGTGGCAGGACGTGTACATCGGACCTTCCTCTATACACATGGGTACCAACGGCAATGAAGCGATTATGAGGTATCTGACGGCTCAAAATTTCCTGGGATTTGACCCCGACGGTGACAGTGTGTTCGAATTCACGATGAATGACAGCGGTAATTTAGGCATCGGCACCACAAATCCACTTTACAATTTGGACGTCGCAGGTAGCGCTAATGTGACCAACTTGTTCATAAGCGGATCGCAGATAACTGCAGATGCTACACAGCTTAATTTACTAACCGGAAGGTCGGGAACTCTCCTCGATAGCGTGAATGTAGCCTCATATGCCACAACAGGAGTGACTGCAGGTTCAGGACTTGCGGGCGGCGGAACAACAGGTGTCCTAACACTTAATATAGGAGGAGGAAACGGAATAACAATAAATGCTGATGATATAACAATAGATGCGACAACTGCAGGTACAACTGCTGTTAAATCAAACAACTCAGGTCTTGAGGTAGTATCAGACGGTTTAAGACTTATCGGAGGATGTGCAAACGATGAAATTCTTAAATGGAACTCCTCCACTTCTATGTGGTACTGCGCTGCCGACTCTACAGGCTCTGCAGGGTCAGCGACCATAGCAGGCTCGGGGCTAGCCACACAGGTTGCCTTCTTCTCAGGCTCAACCGCAATATCAGGATCAAACAACCTATGGTGGAACAACACAACAGGTAGCTTAGGACTCGGTACTTCAGACCCCACCGCTAAACTTATGCTCGCGGGTTCTGCTGACACCGAGCAATTTGTAATAAAAGCCAATGCTACACAGTCCAACACACAACCGCTCATTCAACTGCAATCTTCAACCGGTACTCCTCTGCTCTCCCTACATTCCGACAATCAAACAAATATCTTCCTTGGCTATAGCGCCGGAATAGCGAACTCAATCGGCGGTGGACTGGAAAATACCTTCGTAGGATATCTTGCGGGCTCCTCCAACACAACCGGAGATTACAACACAGTCCTGGGATCAAACAGCCTAAGTCGTAACACCAGCGGTAGTTATAACATCGCCATCGGGCACCAGTCGCTTTATTCAAATGTTAGTGGCGGGAGTAACATAGCTCTCGGGTATACCGCCCTGTATTCAGAAAATGGCGGGTTTGGAAATATCGCGCTGGGTCAAGCAGCTCTCTACGATAATTATGACGGCGGTTATAATGTCGCTATTGGAGAATATGCATTAACAAATAACCAGTATTCGTCCCAAAACGTAGCCGTAGGTTACCAAGCGCTCTTCAGCCATGTGGGCACTAGTGGTGATAATACTGCATTAGGATACAGCGCTGGATATGATATGCAAGATGGTGTCGGAAACTTGTTCTTGGGTGGTTTTGCAGGAGACGGAGTCACAAGAACGGGGTCAGACTACAACGTGTCTGTCGGATACGGTTCGGGTGCAAGTCTATCTGCAAACTCCGACAAGAACGTATTCCTAGGTTACGAAGCCGGTTACTCCGAAACAGGGTCAAACAAATTGTACATAGAAAATAGCCGATCTGGTCCTACAGGAGCTTTGATATATGGAGATTTTGCGAGTAACCTACTTACTCTTAACGCCAACGTAGGTATAGGAAAAACAGCTCCTACAGCATGGCTTGATATATCAGGGGCAACAACTTCTAAACCTTCGATAAGAATAGCAACAGGATCTGAACCCTCAGCTCCTGTAACTGGAGATATCTACAACGACGGTGACCAGCTCAAGTACTACAACGGCTCCACCTGGCAGGATCTTGGTTCCACAGGTACCGGCGCATCAGGTGTAACAGGTTCAGGTGTTTCAGGACAAATAAGCTTTTGGAACGGTACCGATTCTATAGCAGGATCTAACAATCTTTGGTGGAATACCGCGAGTGGAAATCTTGGTATAGGAACATCAGACCCCACCGCTAAACTTATGCTCGCGGGTTCTGCTGACACCGAGCAATTTGTAATAAAAGCCAATGCTACACAGTCCAACACACAACCGCTCATTCAACTGCAATCTTCAACCGGTACTCCTCTGCTCTCTATAACCTCTGACAACGAAACCAATGCATTCTTTGGGTATAGAGCAGGATCTGCAAATACATACGGGTCGGCTACGTCCGGTGGAAACAATACATTCATAGGGTATCTATCCGGTAGCTCTAATACGTCTGGGTATCAAAATACCGTAGTAGGCTCGAATGCTTTGGCAAAGAACGTCGGCGGCGACAAAAACGAAGCCTTTGGTTATCAGGCTCTATATTCAAATACAGGCGGAAATCAAAACACCGCTATTGGTTATGCGTCACTTTGGACGAATACAACCGGAAGTTACAATACTGCGATAGGCTACTATGCGCTACTCGAAAACACCATAGGACAAGACAATATTGCCATGGGCGAGTCTGCACTAAGCTCAAATGTTGACGCAAACGAAAGTACAGGTATAGGAGCATTTGCGTTGGAATACAACACGGGTAGCTATAATACCGCTCTTGGCTATCGCGCAGGACAATACAACCAAACCGGCGTTGGAAACGTCTTCTTAGGATGGGAATCTGGGGCGAGCGCTGGTGCCCGATCCGGTTCTGACTATAACGTGACAATAGGATATAGAACGGGTAAATCACTTTCTGCTAATTCGTCAAATAACGTGTTCATTGGAAATGGGGCTGGGTATAATGAAACCGGTTCCAATAAACTCTACATAGAAGGCGATGGATTATTTAGTGAGCCGGCAGACACTTTAATCTACGGAGACTTCGCCTCCGATCTCCTGACCTTCCACGCCAATGTGGGTATAGGAAAAACCAATCCTACTGCCTGGTTAGATATTTCAGGTGCAACAACAGCTAAACCTTCGATAAGAGTGGCGACAGGTTCTGAACCTTCCGCTCCTGTAACAGGAGATATCTACAATTCCGGAACTGCCCTCTTCTACTACAACGGTTCAGCATGGAAAGATCTTGGTCTTGATACCACAGGAACGTCTACAGCAACAATTGCAGGATCCGGTGTAGCAAACCAGGTCTCATTCTTCTCAGGTTCTACCGCAATATCAGGTTCAAATAACCTATGGTGGAATAACACGACAGGTAGCTTAGGAATAGGAACATCAGATCCTACAGCTAAACTTATGCTCGCAGGTTCTGCTGACACTGAACAATTTGTAATAAAAGCGAACGCTACACAATCTAATACACAGCCGCTCATCCAGCTGCAATCTTCAACCGGTACTCCTCTACTCTCGCTGCATTCAGATAATCAGGCAAATATCTTCCTCGGGTACTCTGCAGGAATAGCAAACTCAATAGGCGGTGGACTGAATAACACTTTCGTTGGTTACCTTGCCGGTTCCTCTAATACAACAGGAGACAGTAACACCGTTCTAGGTTCAGACGCCTTTTCTAAAAACGTAGACGGAATATCTAACACCGCCATCGGTTATCAATCACTTCGCTCAAACGTAAGCGGATACTACAACACTGCAGTCGGAGGTCTTTCACTGGATTCAAACACGGGTGGATACTACAACACTGCAGTTGGATATCACACGCTTAATTCAAACACAGATGGGACTTCCAACGCTGCAGTTGGGTATAATGCGCTCTATCAAAATTCGACCGGAGATTATAACAATGCGCTGGGAGAAGAATCACTGTATAACACCCTCAACGACTACAACGATGCAATAGGTTATCAGGCGGGATACTACAATCAAACTGGGTACGGGAATGTGTTTATGGGATCCTCTGCTGGTAGAGGAACAGCCTTGAGAGCATCATCAGACTACAACGTAGCAGTAGGATACCAGGCAGGGTACAGCCTTTCAGCTGCTTCTGACTACAACATATTCTTGGGTTACCAGGCAGGGTACAGCGAAACCGGTTCAAACAAACTGTACATAGACAACAACAACGCCACAGGAGGTTCTGCGTTCATCTACGGAGACATGAGCTCAGACTTGTTAACCTTCAACGCCAACGTAGGTATAGGAAAAACGAATCCTACAGCATGGCTTGATATCTCAGGTGCAACAACTGCCAAACCTTCGATAAGAGTAGCAACAGGAACTGCCCCATCCAGCCCTGTAACAGGAGATATATACAATGACGGTAATCAGTTATTCTTCTACACCGGCTCTACATGGCAGGATCTCGGAGCTACGGGTGCAGGTGGAACTGCAACAATTGCAGGATCAGGTCTTGCAAACCAAGTCTCATTCTTCTCAGGCTCAACAGCCATATCAGGTTCAAACAACCTATGGTGGGATAATGCAACAAGTCGCCTTGGTATTGGAACATCCGGTCCTTTGTATAACCTTGATGTGGCAGGTAGCGCTAATGTAACAAACTTGTTTATCGCAGGAAGCCAAGTCACTGCAACCGCAACAGAAATAAATCTCTTATCCGGAAGGCTGGGAACTCTTCTTGATTCAACTAATGTAGGCTCGTACGCTGTAACCGCAATAACTGCAGGTTCAGGTCTTACGGGAGGTACAGGACCGGGAGCCACAACAATAAACATCGGAGCTGGAAACGGTTTAACCCTTGCTGCTGATTCCATAACAATAGATACCGATACAACAAGTACAACAGCTGTAACATCAAATAACTCAGGTCTTGAGGTGACATCCGACGGATTAAGACTTCTTGGAGGATGCGGAGCAGATCAAATACTTAAATGGAACTCAACTGGTTCATACTGGTACTGCGCGGCAGATGCAAACACAATATCGACAGCAACTATAGGCGGGTCAGGTCTTGCCACACAGGTTGCCTTCTTCTCGGCCTCAACCGCAATATCAGGATCAAACAATTTATGGTGGAATGACACAACAGGTAGCTTAGGAATAGGTACTTCAGATCCTACAGCTAAACTTATGCTCGCAGGTTCAGCTGACACCGAGCAATTTGTAATAAAGGCTAATGCTACACAATCTAATAACCAGCCTTTAATCCAGCTTCAGGATTCGACCGGTACTCCTCTGCTTTCTCTACATTCAGATAATCAGACCAATGTATTCCTTGGTTACTCCGCAGGAATATCAAATTCAATCGGAAGTGGAACCGGCAATACATTCATTGGCTACTTTGCAGGATCTTCAAATACGACAGGTGACGGCAATGTTGCTATTGGTGAAAATGCGCTAATTGGCAACACCATAGGATACAACAATATTGCAATCGGCTCTAGTGCACTCTACTCTAACGAGAGTTGGAATAGTGGTGATGATAACATCGCTCTGGGTATGATGACGCTATTTAATAACAACATGGGTAACCGTAACATCGCACTTGGCTACAGAGCACTCCTTTGGAATGACGTGGGGAGTAGCAATATTGCTCTTGGGGCCGAATCACTTAATAGAAACGGGGGAGGAAATTCCAACATAGCTATAGGAGACGGAGCCTTGTATTGGACCAACGCAAACAACAATTCCACACTCGGTTACAACTCCGGATACTACAATACTACTGGAATCGGAAATGTATTTATGGGGTACAGTGCGGGAATTGGAACCTATGGTGCTTATAGTTACAACACAGCCATAGGGTATGAAGCAGGATACACTTTGTCAGGCGGCTCGAGTAAAAACATATTCTTAGGATACCGAGCAGGATATAACGAGACAGGGTCAAATAATCTTTACATAGACAACACCTCTTCACCCGCAGGAACCGCATTTATCTACGGAGACATGAGCTCAGACTTATTAACCTTCAACGCCAACGTAGGTATAGGAAAAACAGCACCTACTGCCTGGTTAGACATCGCAGCTGCAACAACAGCTAAACCTTCGATTAGAGTAGCAACAGGGTCTGAACCTTCAGCTCCTGTAACAGGAGACATATACAACTCAGGAACTGCCCTCTTCTACTACAACGGTTCTGCATGGAAAGATCTTGGTCTTGATACAACAAATACAGGAACAATAGGTGGATCAGGTGTTGCAAACCAAGTCTCATTCTTCTCAGGCTCAACTGCCCTATCCGGTTCAAACAATTTATGGTGGGATAATTCTCAAACAAGACTTGGTATCGGAACATCAGGTCCTTTAACCAACCTTGATGTCTCAGGAACTACTTGGCTTAGGGGCTTGTCAGCAAACTCAGGACTATTCGTAAATGAATCGGGAAATGTGGGTATTGGTACCACGGCACCAAGTTCCTTAGTGGACATAGCGTATATGGGTACGGCCGGAGCAAACCTTGACATACTGGAATTAGCCAACACAGTCTACAGCGGCACCCTTACGAATACTACTACATCGATACTATTTAAGCAGAATTTGGGTGACGACAACGCAGATGCCGGTCCTGCAATTTCTGGCAGAATTTCGGTAGGTGCAGAAAACGTCTGGGATATAAACACAGTAGGCAGTCGGGATTCATTTATGTCATTCCAAACTACATATAACGGAACGGTCGCAGAAATGGTGAGAATAACAAGCGAGGGATATGTGGGCATTGGAATAACGTCACCTCTGGCCAAGCTTGACGTGTCCGGAACAACATGGCTAAGAGGTCTTTCAGCTAACGCGGGACTATTTATAAACGCCAGTGGAAATGTGGGAATAGGTACAACTGCTCCTACTGCCTGGCTAGACATAGCAGCAGCAACAACAGCCAAACCTTCAATCAGAGTAGCAACAGGTGCCGAACCTTCTGCTCCTGTAACAGGAGACGTATACAACAGCGGGACTTCCCTCTTCTACTACAACGGAACAGCCTGGCAGGATCTTGGCCTTGATACAACGGGTACAGGAACAATTGCAGGCTCAGGTGTTGCTAACCAGATATCCTTCTTCTCGAGTTCTACCGCAGTATCAGGGTCCAACAACCTATGGTGGAATAACACAACCGGTAGCTTGGGAATAGGAACGTCAGATCCTACCGCTAAACTTATGCTCGCAGGTTCAGCTGACACCGAGCAATTTGTAATAAGAGCATACTCATCTCAAACACCCGCTAACCCGTTGATACAACTCCAATCCTCGACAGGAACTGCACTGCTTGACCTCACAACTGACAGTGTAGAAAACGTATTCATAGGAAGATTAGCAGGTAGCTCTAACACTGTAGGCGCAGGAAGTAGCGGACAATATAACACCTTCGTCGGTAGCGGCGCAGGAGATAACAACACGGCTGGATATCAAAATAGCACACTCGGAGCTTATTCCCTTTTCTCTAATACGACCGGGATCAACAATACTTCGATAGGAGTATACACACTCTTTTCAAACTCAACCGGCAACGATAACCTATCGATGGGTTTCCGAGCAGGCCAATATAATTCAACCGGATCCTACAATGTATTTCTCGGAAGCAACGCAGGTTTCGGAATCAACACAACGCAAAGAGCCGATTCAAATTACAATGTTGCGGTAGGAAACGAAGCAGGATACAGCTTATCAGCCAACTCCAGCGGCAACATATTCCTAGGTTACAGAGCAGGTTATAACGAAACAGGATCAAACAAATTGTACCTAGACAATGGGTCGGCTCCCGGAGGTTCTGCATTCATCTACGGAGACATGAACCTCGATCAACTAACCTTCAACGCCAACGTAGGTATAGGAAAAACATCACCTACTGCTTGGTTAGACATTGCGGCAGCAACAACAGCTAAACCTTCAATAAGAGTGGCAACAGGTGCTGAACCTTCCGCTCCTGTAACAGGAGATATATACAATGATGGCAACCAGCTTTTCTACTACAACGGGACAGCCTGGCAGGATCTTGGTGCTACAGGCACGGGCGGTGGAGGTCTCGCAGGCTCAGGAATCGCAGGACAACTAACCTTCTTCACCGGAAGCACATCTGTGTCAGGGTCTAATAACCTCTGGTGGGATTCTGCTCAATCTAGACTTGGTATCGGAACAACAGCCCCTGCGCAAGCCCTCGATGTTGCTGGCGACATACAAATAACTTCGCTGGTTCCAAAAATTACTTTCAACGAGACCGACCAAGTTGCGTGGAGTTATGAAATAAACGGAGATCAGTGGATTATGAAGCGCGACGGCTCTGACCGCATGGTCGTAAATAGCGCCGGTAGCCTCATAATGAAGGGCGATATTTCAAACAACGAAGATGCAGTAGTAAGAATGGGGGCAGCTGCAGCCGGATCCTCACTAGTGTTCATAAGCGGTAATACTAATAATGCAGCGTTAACTAGCGCAGGTTATTTCGGAATAGGGACGACAGCTCCTTTGGCGTGGCTTGATGTAAAGGCAGCAACAGCATCCGAAGCATCGGTGAGAATAAGAGCAGGAACAGAGCCTTCCTCTCCTGCAACAGGAGATATTTACAATGACGGCAACCAACTCTTCTACTACAACGGATCCGCATGGGTAGACCTTGGCGCAACCGGCACGGGCGGTGGAGGTCTGGCAGGCTCAGGAATAGCCGGACAACTAACCTTCTTCACCGGAAGCACAGCAGTATCCGGTTCCAACAACCTATTCTGGGATAGCGGAAACTCCAGGCTCGGGCTCGGCACAACCGCACCTGCTTCTCAACTTTCAATACTCGGAACCGACACAACAAACGGCCAATTTAGAATTAGCTACGATGCCTCTAACTACACCAAGTTCACAACCGATACAGTCGGTAACTTAACCTTAAATAACAACGGTACAAACGTGGTCAAATTCGGAGCAGCCAACACCGAATTCTACACACCTACAACCTTCTCGGCCGCAGGTGATGTCTCAATGGCCTACGACCTCATATTTACAAATGCAACCAGCTCAGAGCTCAGGTCATACGGCCCTCTTTCAATAACTGCAGGCGAAACTTACGGCAGCAGCAACCTAAACCTAAGAACATATAACTCGGGTGATATTGTTGCCGACCTTACAGGTACAGGTAGATTCAGACTAAATGGAACCGACTCCACAATACTCTTCGATACAAAGACCGCCACTGACACAGACTTCTGGATGGGTGTAGTAGATGACGCCGGCGGTGACGACGATGACATCTTCGTCATTGGAAAGGGTTTAACCAACAACACGAACAACTATCTGACAATAGCCTCTTCAGGATGGGTTGGACTAGGCCTGAATTCATCAAGCGCACCTTCTGCAATGCTCGACGTCAACGGAGGCGCAAGATTTAGAGGTATCGGTTCCAGTGCTTATGTCGGTGCTCTTAACTACTCAACAGGAGGATACCTGACAACAGCAACATCAGACGGCAGGCTTAAGACCAACGTTACAACAATAGACAACGCCCTCGACAAAGTAATGCAACTAAGAGGTGTTACCTTCAACTGGCTTGATCCTACTGCTCCTAAACGCATGACAGGAATGATTGCCCAGGAAGTAGCTGCTGTCATGCCCGAGCTTGTGTTCCAAAACCCCAACGACGGGTACCTTGGAATGTTCTACGGCGAAACAACAGGCTTGTTAGTTGAAGCTACAAAAGAACTGAATACCAAGCTCCTTGCTATGGAGTCCGGTCTAACAATGACAGACGGTAATATAACAACATTCGAAGCCACCAGCGACAGCACGCTGACCAAGGTTAATACATTAGAAACCGACGTGGCCAACCTGCAAACCGAAGTGTTGTCAATAAAAGAACTCCTGGCTCAGGCCACTCCTCAGAGTACGGAAAGCAGCACCACGGTTGCTACTACACCCGAAGGAATGTTAGCCGAAATGTACAAGATATTTGAAGATCTTAAAGCATTCGTTGCCGCTCTCGGGTTATCAAATAATGGAAACGCCCTTGCGGTATCAACCGACCTTAACGTACTCGGAGAAACCACACTCTCTAACCTGACAGTAACCGGTGACATAAGCGCAGGATTAATGAAGATCGACACTCTCAACAACGTATTCGAGGTTGCCGGTCCTTCTTGCTACAACGAGCTGTTAGGTACATCGAATACAACTCTCTGCACCGATCAGACATTGTATCTCCAAAAATCATTGGCAGGAAATGTTGATGTCCTCAACGGAGCCTTACTGGTAGAACCTAACGGAAACGTTACAGTTAAAGGCACTCTGTTGGCTCAGAAAGTCGAGACCACCGATGTAACAACCGAAAACGTAACAATAAAAGCCGCCTCAAAGACAGTCGGAAGCGGGACTGTAGTAACAGGACAGACCCAGGCTGTCATAGACAACGCCCTGATAAAGACAGGTTCCAAGGTCTTCATAACAGCCACATCAAGCACCGGAGGACAGGCACTAATAGTTAAAGAGAAACTTGAAGGCGTATCATTCACGGTCGCCCTCGATAAACCTATCGAAACTGATGTAGCCTTCGATTGGTGGATCGTTAATGTCGAATGAAATTAACTTCCAAACCGTTTTGGACAGAGAAAACATTTTTCATATTCTGTCATATAGGAAGGGCAATTTTAAAAGGCTACAATTATATAAAGATTTTCGTAACTGCCATGAAAGAGGGAACAGATAACAAAGGAAAATTGAAAAAAGAGCGCACGAAGACAGTGGGTGCTGTTCATAAAACTGTGACCCATAGAGTAAGTGAGGTTACTTCCATTATCGGGGAAGCGGAAACAACCGGCGAGACAAAAACCGACTTCCGCACAATTTTTAATAAAAAATTCCAACTACTACAGTCAAAATTAGCGAACGTTACTAGAGCTCTAAAACTTAATTTGGGAAATTTTTATACTCAAAAACTGCCCTTTTTGAAAATTTCACGTTTTTGGAAATCCCACTACCCAACTTACAGAAAGTATTTCATACCAATCTCAGTGGGTATGCTTATAGTATTGGCACCGGTCGTGTGGTTGTCTATTAATAATCCTGACAAAGTGCTCGCCGACTGGTTCGACGATAACTGGCATTATAGGAAAAAAATTAACATCACAAATACCGGGGCGGCCGATGCCGATAAAAAAATATTGTTTGAAACTGACACCGCTACCTTGATAGGCGAATCCAAAATGCAAAACACTTGTGCGGATGCCAGGTTCACAGATGTAAACGGTCAAGTACTGAGATATTTTATAGACTCGGCTAACGGAGCCTGCAATACGAACTCCACCGATTTTTACGTGCTTTTGCCGGTAATTAACGTAGGGGACACCGTAGTTTACTTTTACTACGGTAATACTTATGTAGAAGCTGTGGCTGAAACAAGTCAGTTTTCGCAGGCTACTTTTAGCCCGGCAAGCAGTTCTACGGGCAGTGAAACTTTAGGCCCCGGTCCGGTAGCAAATTGGAAGTTTGATGAAGCTTACGATCAAAAGGAGAACACAAAGATTGAGCAGCAGTTGGAGATTATGACCACCCCCGCCTCCACCGTTTGGCTAAACGGGTCAACTAAGAAAAAGGCTGTTACTGTAACTAATCCTAACGCTTCCATCCTGACAAATTTTCAGGTTTCAGTGACTGTCGATTACGACTCAGACATGAATTCGGATTTTTCGGATATAAGATTTACCGACTCAGCAGGAACAGAGTTAGATCATTGGCTTGAAAGCAAAACTAACAATTCCATAGCTAAGTATTGGGTAGAAGTACCGACTCTTGCAGCGTCGACCACTACCTCAATCTTTTTGTTTTACGGAAATTCCGGAGCATCTTCGGCAAGCAACGGTGACAACACGTTCGCCTTTTTCGATGATTTTAGCGGAGCAGCTGTAGACACTAATAAGTGGATCGTCGTTGATGGGACAGGAATAACAGTGTCCGGGGGTGTCTTGAATGCCACGTCAACAACCGGATGGCTACAGTCAAATTCCGCGTTCAGCAAAGCACAACAGCCGGTCATTGAAACAAAAATTCAACACGTCTCCATGGGAACAAACGGCTACGCGCCTATAAGTACTTGGTTGAGTACTTCCGACACATTCGGAGGACTTATACACCCGGGGTCGCCATTTCAACTTTATTACCGAAACAACGGCTCGTGGACTTCTATATACAACAGCACACTAGTAAGTAATCTTCTGGTGCGCTTATCGGTTTACTCCAACTCCACAGCTGCCATATATTATTATAATTACGACACCGATGCTTTAGTTGCTTCAGCTACGGGTATTTCCAACTCTGTAGACAGTGAGCCAATTAGATTTATAAGACGCGAGGATAACACAGGTACCGGTCAGACTATCAACGTGAGTTGGGATTACATTCTGGTAAGAAGCGGGGCGACAAGTGCGCCAACAACTTCGGTAGACACTACGGAGTACGCTGATGGTAGCTACTACCCCAACGATGCCTCTCTGGGAATTGTATATTTTGACCCCAACAATTACAGTTCGGAATCCGTTTATCTGGAGTTTGTTGCAAGCACTGACGGGGGGTCGACTTGGGGGTTAATAAGATCGTCAGAAATTCAAAGCATTCTAGCAGCTCCCGCCGCAGGTTATACAGTAAGAATAAGGGGCGGAGATGGAACCAGCGAAACACCCTCGGTCGCGCTGGTCAATGCAACTAGCGAAAGTATCCTACACGAGCACGGGTTCGGAAATGCTGAAAATACCACGTTAATGGTTAGGGCGGCGCGGCTCATCATTAAACAGGAAAGCGGCGTAGGGATAACACAAACCGAAACGAAGACGGAAATATGCAGTTACGAAAGCACTACACAGGAAAATTACACACCACAAACAGACAAAAAAATATACAATTACGACTCTTCAAAATATAATCCAACCCCAACCAATACTTTTGAAGCTACTGCTGAAGCAGAACTAAGTAATGTGGGGATAGAGCAGCAGATAAATATTACTAACGGTCCTTACTACTCTTACACCAACAGTTATTTACCAACTGATAACTCGCTTGGGCTTGCTTATTGGGATGCAGATCAGTACCCGGGAGCCACCGTATACCTCGAGGTAGACTACTACGAGCCTTGTTGCTCCGACCCGTATATCGGACTATACACCGAAGCCGGAGCATCTGTGGCGACATTCCAGCTCGGTATGGGAGATAATAACTACCACAGGTACAGATCCACCGCATTAACTCTTACTGACGACACCGCTTACACAGTAAGGTGGCGGGGAGTAAGAGTCGAAGGATTGAACATACTTTTGGCAGCCAGATTCATAGTTATACAAACCGACACGGCAAAAATTACCGATACACAGACACAGGTAGAGGTAGGTGCAAGAGAAAAACATACCAACAGCACCTATGAATTTCTAAGCGACATGAAACCTTACTACTATGACTCCACCAAGTTCGATCCTGCTCCAACAACCTACTTTGAATCAACGGTAAAAACGCAGCAGCCTACTATAGAACAACAGGTAAATATTACTAACGGGCCCTTTTATACAAGATCTACATCATACGTTCCGACAGATAACTCACTGGGTACGGTGTATTGGGATGCTGACAAATACCCTGGAGCCACCGTATACCTCGAGATTGACTACTACGAGTGGTGTTGCTCCAACCCAACTATAGGAATATTTACTTCGGCTGGGACGCTTGTTACTGAGTTTACCCCTAACCTTGGAGATGGTATCTACGCAAGGTATAGAAGTGTCGCTTTATCTCTAACAGACAACACAGAGTATACGGTAAAGTGGAAAGCTGCTTCATACGACCATCCGCAGACTCTACTTTCTGCCAGATTCATAGTTATACAAACCGACACGACAAAAATTACCGACACACAAACTCAGGTTGAGCTGGGCTCCCGGGAAAGGTTTACAAATAACAGCTATGCACAACTCAGCGATCCGAAAAAATACTACTACGACTCCACCAAGTTTGATCCTGCCCCAACAACCTATTTTGAAGCAACAGTAAAAACACAACAGCCTACTATAGAACAACAAATAAACATTTTATCTAAATCCTATTTCACAACTTCCTCTTCTTATGTCCCTACTGACAACTCTCTGGGGCTTGTTTACTGGGACGCAGACAGATACCCCGGGTCTACAGTGTATCTTGAGGTCGACTACTACGAGCCTTGCTGTGCGGATCCGTATATCGGGCTATATACTGAAGCCGGAGCATCTGTAGCGACATTTCAACTCGGTATGGGAGATGGTAGTTACCACAGGTACAGGTCCAGCGCTCTGACCCTAACCGACAACACCGCGTACTCTGTGAAGTGGAGATCGACAAACACCACGAACGGAAGTACCCTGCTGGCAGCCAGATTCATAGTTATACAAACCGACACGACAAAAATTACCGATACGCAGACACAGGTGGAAGTCGGTACAAACGAGACACATACAAATAGTGCATACGCGCAGTTAGATACTCCTAAAACTTACCTATATGATTCCTCTAAATTCGCTCCGGCGCCTACCGCGTATTTCGAAACCAGCGTTAGGAGTGTGCAACCAATAATTGAGCAACAAATCAATATAATTACTAAGTCACAGTACTCAAACAACACTACATGGGTACCTACGGACAGCTCTCTGGGCATCGCTTATTGGGATGCTGACAAATACCCGGGGGCGACGGTTTATCTTGAGATAGATTTTTATGAAACGGAGTGGTTAGGTTACGTAGCATTACACAAAGCTGACGGAACTTACGTTGGTGAATGGAATGCAGACATGGGATCTAACTCTTATCATAGGATGAGGACCACGGCATTAACTCTAACCGACGACACAGGCTATACTGTGAGGTGGAAATCAGCAAATTCATTCGGGCAAACACTGTTAGCGGCACGTTTCATAGTAATACAAACCGACACGACAAAAATCACAGCAACCGAAACCCCTGTAGAAATAGGGGGTAATGAAACAACCACATCCGCCTCGTACGCAAACCTAACAGACAAAAGAACTTGGTTGTATGACTCAAGTAAATTTACACCTACTCCCACAGCCACTTTCGAAGCCACTCTTGCCAACGACACCGCCGGGCAAACCACTTACGCCGCTCTATACACTGACGGAGCGACGTGCTCTTCTCAGGTAACGGGAAGCGAAATATCTACAACCGGAACAGCTTTTACACGGGTTAGAAGCGGCAGTGTCACACTTTCCAGCGGAACCGAATACACTGTGTGCATCAAGGCAGGGGCTAATACCGCAAAAATCGCGAACGCCAAGGTGCTCCTTAGTCAATCGGATTCGGGAGGCATAACCGACACAGAGCTGTACCAACAACAAGTCAATTATCCTGTAACAGATGCGGATGCTACCTATACAAGTGCCTATAAATACACCTACTTCAACCCCGGACTATCACCAACTCAGAGCTCCTTCGAAGGCGGTACCTTTAACTACTTTTACGAAGCAACAATGAAGACATCTGCCGGCACAGGATACGCGAGACTTTACAACGCAACCGCGGGTACGGCCATAACCAACGGTGAGATAACAACCGCCTCCACGTCATATACGAGAGTTAGAAGCGGGAATATTACATCATACATGCCCGCGTCAACCCCACAAGATCTGGATACACAGGCTAAAAATTCGGCTACAAATACCACTTCTCTGGCAAATTCCTGGATTATTGTACAGGTATCAGACCTTTCTAATTCGGTAAATACGGTATACGCAGAGTTGTACAATCTCACAGACGGGGCTACAGTCAGCGGATCCGAGGTTACTACCACAACTGCAACCACAATAACACGTCTTCGAACTCCATCCATAACCCTTACAACAGGTAAAGAATACGTGGTAAGAACCAAATCCAGTAATACTTCGGGGCTTCCTTACTATGTGTACGGGGCAAAGATAATACTGGATCAGACAGACGCCAACGGTATTAGGGATCTCGAGCTTTATCAAATGCAGGTAAATTATCTTGCAACTGACGCCGATACTACTTATTCGAGCACTTACAGATATACAAGCTTTAACCCGAGTCTCAATCCAACTCAGAATTCTTTTAATGGCGGTACCTTTAACTACTTTTACGAAGCAACAATGAAAACATCCGCAGGAACAGGATACGCAAGGTTGTACAATGCAACCTCAGGTACGGCCATAACTAACGGTGAGATAACAACCGCCTCCACGTCGTATACGAGAGTTAGAAGCGAAGATATCACAGCGTACGTGCCTTATGCATCCGGATACCTGTCCGACGCGCAGGAACTGGATACACAGGCTAAGAATTCAGCTACAAATACCACTTCTCTGGCAAATTCCTGGATTATTGTACAGGTATCAGACCTTTCTAATTCGGTAAATACGGTATACGCAGAGTTGTACAATTTAACGGACAGCGTGACAGTTAGTGGATCTGAATTATCCACCGCAGCGATAAATACCGCTACGCGTTTACGAAGTTCCCCTATAACCCTTACAACTGACAAAGAATATGTGGTAAGAACAAGAACTAGCAGTACCGACGGTATACAGTACTACATAGCCAATGCCAAGATAATACTGGAACAGACTGCTGCCGGCGGTATAAGAGATCTCGAGCTATATCAGTTGCAGGTAAACTCTCTTATGACGGATGCTGACGCCACCTACACCAGCATGTACAGATTTACAAGATTTAACCCAAATATCAACCCCGTTCAAAGTTCCTTTGATGGCGGTACCTTTAACTACTTTTACGAGGCAACAATGAAAACATCCGCCGGCACAGGATACGCGAGGCTCTACAATGCAACCACAGGCTCGGGCGGCGCAGGCATCACTAACACCGAAATTACGACCTCCTCTACATCCTACACAAGGGTCAGAAGCGGAAATATAACAAACTATCTGCCTGCTGCATCAGAATACCTATCCGACGCGCAGGAACTGGACACACAGGTAAAGAACTCAGCGACAAACACCACGTCTTTGGCAAACTCCTGGATTATTGTACAGGTGTCGGATCTTTCAAATACGGCGAATACGGTATACGCGGAACTGTATAATCTAACAGACGGGGCTACAGTTAGCGGATCTGAGGTGACTACTAGCACGAGCGGAACTTCACGTTTAAGAAGCACACCTATCACACTCGCGACCGATAAAGAATACACGGTAAGAACTAAGATCAGCACTGAAGGTGTACCCTACTATGTAGCTAATTCAAAAATAATACATAATCAAACAGATACCAACGGTATCCGCGATTTGGAACTTGTGCATACATACAATACGGAGTCTGTTACTGATTCAGATGCCACATATTCACAGTCTTACCATTGGCATTCACACCCATACTTAAACTTTTCGGGAGCAAATGTTTCGTACTATTTGGAGTCTAACCTGAAAACATCGGCAGGCACGGGGTATGCAAGATTGTATAACACCACGGCAGGAGCCGCGATAACAGGATCCGAAATAACAACCGCAGCTACTTCCGGTACCAGAGTAAGAAGTGCTGATTTAACCCCCTATCTTCCTCTCACAGGGAATGAAATTGACATCCAATTAAAGAATTCGGCCACCAATACAACTACATCCATAACATCCGCGTATATTATCCAGGTAGCTAACTTAGGTGACCCGGAGGTACACGTCGCTTTATTTCCAAATGGGGCTAGCTGTACAAGCCAAGTCGCATCCAGCGAAATTACTTTTAAACCTTCGGATGGTATAAAAAGGACCACCTCCCAAACAATAAGCCTCGCAGATGGGGATTATATGGTATGCCCGGAAACCGTAAATGCTGCGACTCTTACCTTGTATAATGCTAAGGTAAACCACGTACAGTCCTATCCCCAAGGCGTAACCGATATAAGAACATTTAGATCTCTAAATACAGACCTAGAAACTGAGGCAACCAACACATACGCAAGAAAATACGAGTTGAATTCGTACGATCCCACAAAATTTACAGGGAACGTTACCGGGTCATTTGATGCCACAATCCTAGCAACAGCTACAACTGCTTACGCCGAAATATACAATGCTACCTCTTCAGAGGCTGTAGCTGGAACTGAAATGTCTACCGCTAGCACTTCGTACACTAGATTGCAAAAAACCATAACTACCTTACCAACTTCTGCTTCAGTCTTAGATATCGAGATTAAAAACAGCAGTACAAATACAACCAAGGTCACCGCATCTTGGCTGGTACTGGACATAAATAACGTACTTCCGGCGATAACGCATGACAGTAGTTCAAATAAACTTAACGGGCAGCTTGAAGGGCCTGTTTGGGAATCGGAAGAAAGGTGCATATCAGGTACCTGCCTTGCGTTCGACGGTATTGACGACTATGTTAAGGTTTTAGACTCTCCGAAGTTAGATTTCACGGCCGCAGACAACTTCACCATAAGTATGTGGTTCACGCAACCGTATTCAACCGCAGGCAGCACTGCTTTGATTTCTAAATACGAGTCTGCGGGTTCTGACGGAGGATACCAGCTTCGCGTCGGTAGTGACGGAAAGGTTGTGGCTGAAATTTCCGATGATAACACTACATTCCCCAAGGACTCTGCCACGAGCTCGGTTGCCTATAGAGATGGCAAATGGCATCACGTAGCCGTAGTAAAAAACGGGACAACCAGCTTACTACTTTACGTGGACGGGGTGCTGGAAGACACGGATAGCTCCATAGCCACAGCAGGAACCTTAGTAAATAACGACCTACTATATATAGGGGACTCATACGACGGAAGCACCGGAAACTGGAAAGGGCACATCGACGAAACAAAAATCTACCGTTATGCAAGAACGGACCAGGAAATCAAGAATGAACTCTTGGGGACAAACCCCGGGGGTACGACTGTGCTCGGAAAAAACGCTAATGCTACAATCAATAACGGGTTATTGGCACACTGGAAAATGGAGGAAACAGGTACCGATACATGCGGAGTTGGAACCACTGACGGTTGCGACAACACAAGCAATGGATACAACGGATATTGGGAAGGAAACGCAACCAGCAGTCCGGGAAAGTTGGGAGCCAGCTTGGCAGTAGATGGTACCGGCGATGCCCTTAGAGTAACACCGGGAGGCAGTGGCTTATCGGGTACATCTTTAACTTCAAGGATACCCATAACTTTTGATAATTCTGCTTCAACAGAAGATTTAACCAACTTCCCGGTACTCATAAAGTTGAATGCATCCAGGATAAATTACTCGAGAACCCAGGATTTAGGACAAGACATTAGATTTACGGACAGTGACGGGAGCACAGTACTAAGCTATGAGATTGAAAAATGGGACGAAACAGGTAATTCCTACGTCTGGGTGAAGGTACCAAGCATACCTGCAGGCTCGACCACAGATTACATATATATGTATTTTAACGATACCCTGCTTTCTGACGGACAAAGCTCCGAGAACGTGTGGGATATCAACCACGTAGGCGTCTGGCACTTAGACGAATCTTCAGGGACAAATATTGATGACTCGACCACTAACTCGAACGACGGTAGTAAAACCCTGGAAACCCAACCTGCTTATACGGCAGACGGTGCTGCTAACGGTGGGCATGTTTTCGATGGATCTAACAACATTGTAAGTATTCCCGACGATGCTACTTTCGATTTGGGCAATACTATGACTATAGAAGCATGGGTCAAACCCACCACCTGCGCAACCAGAGAGACAATCATAGGAAGAAATGATCAGTCCGGAGTAGTTCAGTTAGAAATTAACTACAGCAGTTGTGCAGTAGGCACGATTATCAGCGGTACGTATGTATCCTACACAGGGATAAACGCCTTAACTGCCGGAGAATGGAACCACATTGTTTATACCAGAAACGGGACCGGCGCTACACATAAAATCTATGTAAATGGTGTAGAAAAATCTCTTGTAACAAATGCCTCAAACAACTACTCAAATCCTACCGGTCCTTTTGAATTTGGAAGAAGAACCACAGCAGGTTCTCAGCGACTTACGGGCACTCTTGACGAGGTCAGGATGTCGAATATCGTCAGACCGGCAGACTGGGCAGAGGCTACATACCTAACAACAACAGACGCCTTCAATACATACGGTACCGAAGAAGCCTACGTACCGGACTTCAATGTTTCCGGTGAAGTAACGGTTTCAGGCTGGTACTACCCCACTACTCTAGACTCGACCACAAAATACCTAACCTACGGAAGCGGCACAACCAAGGCCATGTACATAAAAACAGACTCGGCAAATGCCGGGAAGCTTCTCTTCTCGACTAACGGAACTGATGAAGGAACCTCCGTGTCCACACTTTCGACGAATAATTGGTATTACATAGCACTTGTCGGAGATTCCTCCGAAACCAGACTCTATATAAACGGCTTATTGGATTCAACAGTAACTAACACCACCGCGATCTCCGATTTAGAGTCTTTCTATGTCGGAAACGACAATAACCTATCAACTAACGGTTTCATAGGAAAAGTGGACGAGGTCAAACTTTACAATACTGCCCTCGATGATTCAAAAATTTCTGGTACCTACAGCTCCCTGAAACCTCCTCTTGCTTACTACACATTTGACCAAAAAAACCCTACGGGAGTATTCGATATTTCAACAAATAATAACTCCGGAACTTGGGCCGGATCCTCTACCGAACGCTATGCGACAGGAAAATTCGGAAGTGCCGGAATATTCGATGGTTCCACAGACTACGTAACAGCATCCGACACTCCGTTCGACATTACTACCGACTTTACCCTCGAATCCTGGGTGAATCTCGGCGCCGCAGGTTCTGCTCCCTACAATGTAGTAAGTAAACATGGAGCTGCCGGCACAGGGGGCTATTCCCTATTTGTCGACACAAACGGAGCCGTAAACTGTCTGACCGATAATGGAACGTCAGAGACCCTAAGTAAGACCGCTGATTCCGCTGTAACCCCGGCTTCCGGATGGCTTCACCTGGCGGCCGTAAGGGAGGGAACTTCGTGCAAAATTTATATCAATTCTGAAGACAGGACGGCAACCGCAGGAACACACACTACCCTAACCACCAACGCATTAACCCTACGACTCGGTTCCAACACCTCAGGCGAAGGATTCTTTAAAGGGCAGCTGGACGAGGTAAAAATATACGATTACGCGTTATTTCCAAGAGCTATTTTAATAGACTATAACGGCGGGCACCCCATTCCCGGCTCCCCTGTCGGAAGTGCCAAAGGCTGGTGGAAAATGGATGAGGGGTATGAGAGCACCGCTCATAACACCGGTTCTTCCGGCGGTGCAAACGACGGAACAATAACCGGAGCCACATGGTCTTTGGAAGGAAAATATGACAGAGCTTTAGACTTTGACGGTTCAACAGATTACATTACCGTAGCAACAGGCGAAATAGTTGATCAAAACACTGTAACTATAGAAGCCTGGATCTACCCCACGAGTGTAACTGGGGCTCACGATTTTACTATACTTGCCCAAAACGATAACGGGGCGGGATACACAACTCACAACTTCGGAATTTCTGGTTCGACGGGCAAACTTATGTACGATAACGAACTTCCTTCTAACGGAGTACTAAATGGAGACACGGTGCTTACGGCCAGTCAGTGGCAACACGTAGCGGTTGTGAGAGATGCCGACAGCGTGACCTTTTACTTGAATGGTGTGAGCGACGGAAGCGGAACAGGCGAAGCCAGATCCAGCGCGGCCAGTGTAGACAACACTTTAATAGGGGCAAGATACTATTCGGGGGCAGCCCAACATCAGTTCGCTGGAAAACTCGACGATGTAAAAGTTTACACCGTAGCTTTGAGCGCTTCGCAGGTTGCTCAGACATACAACCGGGGAAAGGCAATGACTTTCGGTTCATTGTCCACAGATACCGCCGGATTACCTTTAAATTCAGCCAAGTCTGCGTACTGTGTTCCGGGAGATGCTACATCCTGTAACGCGCCTGTGGCCAACTACAATTTTGATGAAAAACAGGGAGCATACATAAACGACGTGTCAGGAAACGCCCATCAGGGTACCCTGGAAAACAGTCCTGCCTGGACGAACGGAAACATGGGAGGAGCTGTGGAATTCAACGGAACTAACAACTACGCCACCATCTCAACCGGGGAGCTTGTCGCTCAGGATAACATCACGGTTGAAGCCTGGATTTATCCCGGCAAAGTTACTGACGCTTCCAACGCCTTTACCGTATACGCCCAAAACGATACCGCCGCCGGAAATGTAACCCATCTTTTCGCCATAGATAATACTAACGGTAAACTAATGTACGATAACACCGGGCCCGCAAACGGAGCCATAAATGGCAGTACTGCCCTCGTCGCAAATACCTGGAACCATGTGGTCTTTACCAGAAACGGCACCTCCGTGAACTTCTACCTAAACGGCAAGAGCGATGGTTCGGGTACCGGTGAGACCAGACAAAGTTCTGCCGACGTAGATAACACACTGATAGGTGCTAGGTATTACTCTGGTGCTCCCCAGCACAAGTTTATAGGGAAAATTTCAAATCTTACCGTATTCAACTACGCCAGAAGCTTGCCTCAAATTGCCTGGGATTACGACAGAGGCGGCCCATCTCTATGGTGGAAACTCGATGAGTGCCAGGGACTTGTGGCCAACGATTCCAGTGAAACCGGAAGCCACGACGGAGTCATAACCATCGGTTCAGGAGGTGATAACGCTTCGGAAGGCTCGTGTGAATCTTTACAAACGGATGAGGCTTGGTACAACGGCGAGTCAGGAGAGATAAATGCAAGCCTTTACTTTGACGGTTCGGATGACTTTATAACTCTGGGAACCGGTCCCTCGACCTACTCAATGAGCCTTTGGGTAAAACCATCCTCTACTACTCAATCCATAGTAGATCTCGGAGGCAGCCACACCTTAACCGTTTCGGCAGGAGCAATTTCCGCCGGAGGCTTTTCAACTCCGACAATCTACGTCGACGGGTACCAAACAACAACCCTGCCCGATACGAACTGGCACCAAATAACCGTTGTGACAAGTACTCCCTTTAACACAGGAACAGTCACCTTGGGCAAAATAGGTGGCGCTTTATACACAGGACAAATAGACGAGTTCAAACTCTTCTCCTACCCCATGACCTTTATACAAGTAAGAGACAACTTTGCACGTGGCGCCGCGACCCTATCCCATTGACATCCCCCCGTTTTCTATCTAAACTACCCCTGTAGCCAAAGACAGCAAGGGCTTAACAGCTTAATTATCTTGCCGAGGTAAACCTTAATTTGTATATTTTGTGGTTTATAACTCACCGTCTTTTGGTGGGTTTCTTTTTTACGTTAGGGACCGGCAAGTACAAAAACCGCCCCCTTCCAATAAGAAACCCTGATTACATCGTAGGAGGTGTATACCAAGCAAAATGGAAAAAATAAAGACTACCGGAAAAATTAAAAACGCTGAAACAGTAAAAAGCCTAAAGGAAAAGGTCGCCAAAGCTAAATCTATTGTTTTTGCCGATTACCGCGGACTGTCAGCCGGTAACGCCAATGACCTTAGAGCTAAGTTGAAAGCGGAAAATTCCGAGATGCTCGTTATTAAAAACACACTTCTTAAAGTCGCCCTTGAAGAAGAAAAGATAAACACGGACGACATTAAAAAGGACCTGGAAGGCCCTACAATGGCTGTCTTCTCGTTCGAAGATGCAATCTCACCTATTAAGACCCTCTTCGAATTCGCCAAGAAGCTGGAGCTTCCTAAGATTAAATCGGCCCTAATTGAAGGGGTCTACGCTGACTCAGCCAGAGTCGAAGTAATAAAAAACATTCCTTCAAAAGAAGTTTTACTCGCTCAGATGGTCGGAAGTATGAAATCACCTTTAAGCGGATTTGTGAACGTTTTGGGAGGCGTGCACAGAAAATTTGTGTATGCTCTCGATGCTATTGCTAAGAAAAAGGACAATTAACTAATTATTTATTAACCCTTGAAAGGGGGTGCGGTTTTAATATGGCAGACGAAAAAGACATAAAGTTAGGCGCAGATGCAAAAAAAGTTATGGAGATGGTCGAAAAAATGACCGTTCTCGAACTTAACGATCTCGTAAAAGCTCTTGAAGAAAAATTCGGAGTTACAGCGGCAACTCCTATGATGATGGGGGCAATGATGCCCGCAGCCGGTAACGGTGGCGAGCCAGCCGAACCTGTAGAAGAGAAAACAGAATTCGACGTAGTTTTAACAGACGCCGGAGCGAACAAGATCTCAGTTATCAAATCGGTTAGAGAGATCAACCCCGCGCTCGGTCTTGTAGAAGCTAAAAGTCTCGTAGAATCTGCTCCTAAAGCAGTTCTCGAAGGAGCTAAGAAAGAAGCAGCTGAGGCTGCAAAGAAAAAGCTCGAGGAAGCAGGAGCAAAAGTAGAATTGAAGTAACATTCGATTTTACGGTTACCAAGGAAAAAAGAAAACGCCTCTACGGGGGCGTTTTTTGTTGGCTTTAATTAATGGGTGCCCGTTATATCAGGCTCAAAGTTTCTTTTTCGTAACATTCTTTGACATGAACTGACAACGTTTTTGCGGCATCTTCGGGAGTCGCCTTGTCGCTGACCCAGATTCCCGCGCCAAGTTCCAAACCCCCCAGTACTTTGATATGAGCTATAAAACCTACGTGCCAGTGATACGGTTCGTACCTTTGATTGTGAATCCAAAAGTTTCTGTCCGGCCTGCCGAAGAGTACATCGTACGCGTAAAGGGCGGCTTTCATTATCCGCGCAAAGTCGTTAATCTCAACCTCGTCCATATATTCAAAATTCGGCCTGTGGTTTTTGGGTATCAAAATCATTTCATAACTCCATCTGCTCGCTTCAGGAACGAGCAACGCAAAGTGCTTTGATTCGTATACAAGGTTAGTTTCCATTAATCCATCTTTTACAGCGTCGCACCAATAGCAGCTGTTTTTCTCATTGACGTATCTCAACGCCTTATTCTTCTCCATCTCGATTATCCCCGGAAAGCCCGGAAGCGCCACAATCTGTGAGTGTGGGTGTAATATCGATGCTCCCGCTTTACCGCCGCGGTTGTTAAACACCATAACTTCTTTACCCTGGGAGGTGTAATAGTTGGTGCGGTTCAAAAATGCCCGCACAATTTTGACGTTTTGTTCGTGGTCGAAATCCGGAATATCTTTTTCGTGGTCGGGGCTGTGAACTACTATCTCGTGCGACTCAGCCAGAGGAAATTTGTTTGGAAATACTCGGACATTCCAATCGTCAGCATCCTGGTAAACGGCTTCGGGAGTTAGGGATTCACTACCTCTACAAAAAAAACACGTCTGCGGCTTGTCACTTTTGGAAGGTTCGGGTTTTTTGCCTGTTGCCCCCGTTTGATCCGCTCTTTTAGCTCTGTTTGTCGCCAGTATAGTTGGAGTACCTGTAAGTTCGTCAAAAATAAATTTGGGCATGGACAGTTTAGCTTAAAATTCTTTCGTACAACTTCTTGTATTCTACCGCACTTTGTTCCCAGCCGAAATCCTTTTCCATAGAAGCTGTAATCATCTCCTGCATTTTATCTGTGCCATAAACATCCAGGGCTTCTTTCATGGAAGTTAATAACGCCTCAGATGAATACCTATTGAAAACAAAACCGTTTACTCCGTTTGTGACAGAGTCTTTAAGACCTCCGACGTTATGAACGATAGGTAGCGTGCCATACCACATAGCTATCATTTGTATAAGTCCGCAGGGTTCATACCTGGACGGGACTACAAGGAAGTCGCTGCCCGCGTACATTAGGTTTGCAAGTTCGATATCGAACATAATATTGCACGAAAATTTGTCACTGATTGTCTTATCTCGAGAGAGCATGAGGAGTTTTTCTTCCCACTTTTTGTCCCCGCTACCGAGCAGCGTAAATACTGACTCACTTTTAAGTAATCCGGGAAGACTTTCGAATAGAATGTCGAGCCCCTTTTGGAACCCGTCTATCCTGCCAACGAATGAAAAAATAGGCGCGTCGTTGTATTTTGCGTCGATTTTTAATCGTTCGAGTAGAGCTTTTTTGGCTTCTTTCTTTCCTGCCGCTACAGAGTTTATGTCGTAGTTGCGGGGCTGCGCTGAATAATCTATTCCGTTTAGAATACCGCTCAACCGTCCTTCTCTAGATTTCAAAATATCTTCTAACCCGCTTCCGAATTCTTTTGTCAGAATTTCTTTGGCGTATGAGGGAGACACTGTGTTTATATGGTCGCTGGAGGTCAGCCCCTGCTGCATCATATTGAGGTCACCGTCGGCAAGATCCCAGTCTATCAGGGGGTGTTCGCCCGGAACAATTCCCGTGTCTCGTAGTAATGCCGGCCCGCCTATACCCTGATAGTTTAGATTGTGTATTGTAAATAGAGTGCGTGGCCGTTCGTTGCCTAGTTCGTCTTTTAGCATCTCCGTAATCAACCCCGTGTGCCAGTCGTTGCAGTGAACAATATCGTAGGTGTTGAAGGAAGATTTGACATACTCCACCACGGACTTGTTAAAAAAAGCGAACATTTGGGTCTCGCTAACGTTATTAGCAAAAAAATTAGAACCTCCGGATACAAAATACTCCTCATTTTTTAATAAATAGAGGTCAACGTTAGATTCCGGAAGCTTGGTTTTGAAAACCTCGACTACATTATTTTTATTTGCAAAAGGAACATGCAGATCGAAGCTTTTGTATAACTCTAGTTTTTCGATTTTTGCTGAAGGAAAAAAAGGAACTATAACATCAACATTTACGGATATTTTTTCTAAAGCTTTCGGGAGTGCACCGATAACGTCTCCCAGACCACCAATCTTAATAACAGGCGCTACTTCCGAGGCAGCAAGAAGTACTTTCATAAAGGTAATGTTAGCAGAAAAAAGTGATTCAACAACTAGCCTCTTTGCTCAGGCTGTCCGCCGCGTATCTTATGATATTTCTTTGTATATTTATTAAGGATTTTCTCTACCTCTTCATTTCCTATCTCAAGTCTCAAAAGGTCTATCGCGTTGATCATGTCATATACGTCCAATTTATTTTCGAGTTTGAACAACGCGTCTCTCCAAAGTACAGCTTTCTCGTATTCCCTATTTTTTACCGCCTTAGCTTCCTCTTCCTGAATCATATGTATAAACCCTTCCCAGACACCTCTCTGATGTCCTCCTTTGTCATAGGTTCTTTCTTTGAACGGGATTCTAGTTGCCTCGTTTTGTTCTTTTGCCATCTGCCTAACTTTCCCTGTGCGTTGCCATTCAAACGCAGTGGACACAATCAACTGGTAGAATTTTTGGGCCTTGCTTATGTCACTATCTGAAATATCCTGAATATTTTTTACGATATCCAGGAATCTGAATGCTCCCTGCTCAATCATCTCAAGACTCCACCATGGTTTGGCAGACGCCCACCAAAAGTGGTCGCTGGACATAGCGACATCCATTTTGCTTTTTAGCTCATCGTAATTATCCGAGCTTTCCGGAACTTTATAAAACAGATCGAGAACAAATTTAAAAAAATCCCATTGGTAACCGTGTATTGGGTTAGACATGTCAAGCCATGACAAAAATTGAGAGCCTCTTTCTATATCCTGAGGACTGCTTGCCCACGTGGATTCACAAGGCACGACCGTTTCAACAGCCAGATCCTTGGAGTAAGTGCTCAAAAAGTCACTGATTGACATTGTTGAGTATGGTTCTTGGGAATTGATTATTTCACCCAGAAGACTTTCCAGTCCCGGCCGGTGATGTCCGAATGTTTCACCGTCCATACCGGAAACTACATATTTGTTGGACAGCATGTCTTTTATAGCCGGGTCGAGAGTTTCTTTGCTCCTCACTACAGCACTCATAACCAAGTTACTTAAACGCCTGTTTCTGAAAAATACCGCTATGTTGCTGTCTTTTATACGATACAGTTTATCGCCTGTAGGGAAAACGGCCTCTTTGTTATAAGCGATCTCGTCCAGGATCAACCACCTATACCCCAGCTCTTCAAGCATGCCCGGAAGAAATTTTGCATACGCCATTTCGGGTGGAAAAAAACCGGCCTTTTTGTAAGCATCTCCAAAATAAAACTGCAGAGTCTCTTCGTTCTTTACTACCTGTCTGTAAACCTCAGCTTCCGGAACAAGAGGTATGAAAGCATGGTACTTACAAGAACCTGTGAGTTCTATCTTACCTTCTTCCAAAGAGTTTTTTATCAAACCCATTAATTCGTGGTAGCCGTTGTTGTCGAGAAGCTCTAACAAAGAACCTGAAATATTGATCGATTGCTTGCCAAACTTTGACGCATTTATAGTCTTTAGTACGGGTAAGTACGATTGGGAAACAACGGCCTCAAGAATATCTCGTTGCTGGTCGGCCGGCTGATAGAAGTGAAGGAAACTTAGCCATTTCATTCTACGATTCTAGCATAGATGAAATGTCTTGCACCAATGCGAGTATCTTATCTTTCTCTTTGCTGTCGGGAGTACTGTTGACCAAGTCCCTAGCATAAGCTAAAGATTTCTCGACCATCCCTCTATGAAAAAGCACGGGATTTCCGAGTATGGCCTTCTTCGAAGACCACCAGTATTTATCGCTATGTTCGAATTTCATTATCCAAAAAAGTCTCTGTAAGTACTGTTTAGTTTCTTCGCTGGTATCTGACATACTTTCATAGAACCACAACGGCTGGGCAACCGAGTCGTGGTTCTCTCCATTTCCGTTAATGCTGTGTTGAAATGCACCTAATATTTTTTCTAAGGAACCAAGATTTTCCTGTAGATCGTTTCCTGACCAGTATGGGTAAGCATCCCCTGTAGACATGTCTTCGTAACTAGCGCCCCATGTTGACTCCAATACATGCTCAATATTTCTGGCTTTCATTTCTGGAAGTAGATGACAAACAGTGCTAAAACTTCCGCCCTTTGCCGAAACCGCGTCAATAAGATCTTCCAACATATCTAAGCCCGATGTATTGTGGTGTCCGAACGTTTCCCCATCTAAAGCTATTACCTGCGTGTCCCCGCTTGTAAAAATAGCGTCTAAAAGCCGGTCTATTGAGGAACCTCTATAAAAAGAGAGCATGTCACTTAACCTCTTGTTTCTTGACACAATCTTTACACCCAGATCTCCGTACGTATTATAAACAGGCTCGTATCCTTCGTATGACAAATTTGGGATTGCTGTCTGATCCACAAGTATCCACTCGTAGCCGAGTTCATTTACTAAAGAGACAACTTCGGAGTTTATGGCACACTCAGGAGCAAAAAATCCCCCGATGTTTTTTGTCATAACTGCAGCTTCTCCTTCAAAACCTGTTCTGCTGCCGAAATAATACCCAAGGGCGTACTCGTTTAATACAATCTGTTTCTCTGCTGATTCTATTGAAAGCTTTGTAAGCAACGAATGGTATGCGGCAGTACCAGTGAGTTCAATACGCTCGGCTGCATAAAGGTCCTTCACGTCCGATATCCAGTCTCCGTAACCGTATTTATCCATCTGCTCAAGCAAACTCAGTGGAATATTTAACGTTAAAGAAAGATTTCTTTTTGATTTGATAAGTTTAATAAGGGGGCGGTAGCACTGGGAAAATATCTTTCGGAACATCGCCTCATCTTGTGTAGGTGGTTGGTATAAGTGTAAAACCAGGGCTATCTTCACCCGCGTATTATGAGATAGAAGCGGGGTGTTTGTCAAAGATTTCTTTTTAAAATTAACACAAGTAGCTTAGAAAACATGAAAAGTGCGTTTCGCATCCGGAAAAATTAAAGGGTACGATCCGGGAGGGACGGCTTCTTATACTCCTGCCCACAGCATAAGAAACTTTAGTGTCCCCCTCGGGTCGCACCCGTTAATGCCGAAATCCTATCAAAAAGTTATAGGTTTGTCAAACCTTCCAACGCGGAGAACGAACTGTGGGGGTTTTCGTGAAAACTTTTAGTGGTTTCGTAGAGTTTTGCGTATTCCCGCGCGCTAAACTCCCAGCTGTAGTCAGTTTTCATAGCGTTCGCCTGCAAAATACGCCATAACTTGGTGTTCTTATGCAATTCCACTGCCCTGATTATCTTTCCAAACAACGCAAACTCGTCAAAATCGTTAAACAAGAACCCGGTGCCAGTTTGTTTTATTGTGTCGAAATTTTCGACAGTATCTGCCAAACCACCTACATTTCTGACAATAGGAATGGCTCCGTAGCGCATCGCTTCAATTTGAACAATTCCGCAGGGCTCAAAACGGGATGGATACAGTATGCAATCCGCTCCCCCGAACACCAACCTGGGTAATGTAAAATTTGCGTACGGGTGTATGCCAACTTGCGTCGGGAACTCATTCTTCAGGTTATTTAGTCTTTCTGTCAAACCCCAATCACCTGCGCCAACCTCGACAAATTGAACGTCATACTCTTTCAGGACATGGTGCATAACGGTAGTTATTAAATCGACACCTTTCATGAAATCAAGCCGTCCCACAAAAGCAAATAACATTTTCTCAGGATCAACTGTAACATCGAATTCTTTCTGAAGAGCCTTTTTATTTTCTACACGCAATTCTATGCTATTCGCGTCGAAATTCTTTGGCAGCAATTTATCAGTGCTAGGGTCGAACTCATCGTAGTCAACGCCGTTCACGATACCGAACAATTTTCCCTTGAGCTCCGAAAGTAACTTATCAAGACCTTCACCGAATTCAGGTGTTAATATTTCTTTAGAATACGTCCTGGACACCGTATTTACTGCGTCAGCAAAAATTATTCCTCTCCTCATGTAATTCAAGGTAGTAACTCTGTCTGAAAATATCGAGCCTATTACGGACTTACCGTCGTCGTAGTTCATCTCGGAAACATGTCTGTGATCAAAAATACCCTGGTATGCCAGATTATGAATAGTTAACAGCGATGATATGTTTTTTAGAACGGGGTCGTTTTTATATATGGTTTTTAGATAAAACGGGATGGACGCAGCATGCCAATCGTTGCAATGTATGACATCCGGGACAAAGCCTCCGCGCTTTACAAACTCAAGAGCACCCCTTGAAAGTAACAAAAACCTAGTAGGATCGTCCGAATACCCGTACACATTTGCCCTTTTTTCAAAATACTCCTGATTCTCTAAAAAGAAGAATTTTACCCCGGAACCATTTTCATAGTATTTCACGTTGCAAACAAGTTCGGGATTAATCGCATCATCCGTTGGGACCGCTAATCCTTCCATAGCCATCTTCATGGGATATTTTTGTTCGTCTATTAAACCGAACTTTGGGATGAATACGGCTACCTCGTAGCCTAGTCCTGTCAACGCCCCTGATAAATGTCCGATTACAGAACCTGCGCCTCCCACAGAGACGTAGGGCTGCGCTTCGGTGGCCACCAACAATATCTTGTGAACTTTTGGAGATTTTTTACCGGCCATATGCACCAATGATACACGCGCCCAGGTCTTTGGGCAAATTTCCCAACCGCTAAGCGCGTGTATAAATTCCTATTATTATCCGGTAACCTTGCTACAAGGCCTTAAAGTATCGACTCAGCTTCCTCTATGAGCTCGCTGTCGCCGTGTTTTCGTATGTCAGCCAGCAGCCTACTCTTCTCTGCAACAAACAGTCCGTGCAACTCTTCGCTGGAAGCATAGAGATCTTTGTCATCGTTGGTCATGATACAAAGCTGAGCATTGTTTTCGTCGGACGGTGTCAGCATCAAAATCCTCTCGAAAAAATCCTTGTCCTTAGATTTGACGTACACGTGCAGTAAAGAAAATGGCTTTATAGCTTTGAATAGCGAAAGCCCCGCATTCATTGTAAAAGCGTAGTCTAAACCCGAGTTTCTCGAAGATTTATCTATGTTTTGAGCAATATCTTTCAATCCACCAAGTCTACTTCTGTAAAAGAACAGTTGGCTCTTAGGTAACACCGGTTCCTGCTCTGTTATGCTCGCGAAAGTCTCCCTCTCTTCCATCACGGGCTCTTTGGAGGAGGCTTCTACTCTCTTAGCGTTCTCCTCGTCGAACTTTTTTGCAGCTTCCCTGAACTTAGCCAGCCAATCTATCGGCTCTTCTTCGACGGGAGCTTCTTTTTCCTTAACCTTTTCTACCGGAGCCGGAACTTCTACTTCAACTTCTTCCTCCTCTTCGGGCTCAACTTCTACCGGTTCAACAACAGGGACTTCTTCTACCTTTTCTTTTTTCTTAGGTTCCTTTACCTCAGTCTTAATTGTCTCTTTAGGCAGCGACTGTCCTGCTTTTTCTTCCGCTCCCCCGGGATATAAAAAGTCGAGGATGTTCTTCTTTGTAAATCTATGACGACCTGTTGCAGTTTTAACTTCTGCCTGCAATTTGTCCTCCTCGATATATCTGTAAACGGAACGAAGACTTACACCCAAAATATCTGCCACTTCAGTAGACGTATAAAGTTTATCTTCAAGATTTATCATATTTAAATGTAAACACTTGTTGTATAACGTGTCAACAGATGAATGTTGTTGCAATAGTGATTCCTATTTGCTTAAAGATGCGGGAATTTTACTTTAGCGAAGAGAAAAATACACGTAAAGGGAACAGAGGAAAGGCCCTGACAATTCGAGAAAAACGCCACGGTTGAGTACACAAACGAAACAACCACTCCATGTTGACTTGGGTAATTTTGTCGCTTGGTTTCCTACTAACACCTGACAAATAGTCAAAAGTTCCGCCCACACCCACCCCAATTCGGCACGGAATCTTGCTTATATTTCTGAGAATCCATGCTTCCTGTTTTTTATGACCGTAGGCGACCAAGATAAAATCCAAAACTTCAACGCCTGTCCTAGTCATACATTCTTTTATGTATTTGAGAGTACGTTCGTCATCTTCTTCTTTGTAAGAAAAACCGGATGATGCGCCGATAACATTTACGCCGGGGTAATCTTTTCGTATTTTTTCAGCTGCAATGTTAGCAATGTCTTCTGAGCCCGAAACCAACAGCTCCCCTTTCCAATCCCGTACCATGCCTCCTAGTAAAAATACTGAGTGTCGCTTAGCCGCCGAACTTTTAAAAATTTCTTCGCTCAAGCGGACTCCGGTAACTTTGGGGGCAAACTTCATAGTTTTACTGAAGGAACCTAAGGCAGTTTCCAATCCTGCGGCAAGTCCGGCAAAAAATCTATATGTACTGTTTCCCACAATCCCGGACATCTTCTTCAGATAGTAATCAGCCATCACAACTCCAGATCCGTCCGGTAATGATAGGTCAGCATTATTTATCATTTCTCTAAACTCCGGATCTTTCTGAGCCGACATAATAAATTCGGGGTTCGTTGTACAGATGTAGTGAGAGCCATTTTGTAATAAGTCGCTTTCTATCTTTTCCATAACAGCTCCAATGCCACAATCCATGTCCACGTTTACCCCCAATATGTTTGTTCGTCTTCCACATGCCATATAAGAGTAATTATACATCGGTAGCACGTAAGCCTGAAAATCCCCACCAGGAAACCCCCTTTGAACCCGTAACCTGCCCTTCCGGAAACGTTAAAACTTTATCTCCTTTTTCTGGTAAAATGGGCAGTATGAGTGCCGAAAAGAAGAAAAAGATAAGCATTTTAGAAAAAATATTAACTATTGCAGTAATAATGAGCGTAACATCCGCCTTGTATCTTTACACGTCCGGCTACAGACTGGACAAAGGCAAAGGAAACACCATAGATCTGGCAAAAACAGGTATGGTGAGTGCCAAGTCTATACCAGAAGGAGCCAGCGTCTATCTTGATGGAAAGCTAATGACAGCTACCAACGATACCCTATCCGGAATCGCACCCGGTAAACATAAGATAAAAATTGAGAAAAAAGGTTTCGTTCCATGGAACAAAGAAATAGAGATATACGAAGAGCTAGTAACAGACATTACAGCGGTACTCGTATCCCAAAGCCCCACGCTCGCGCCCCTAACTAACACAGGAGCAAAATACCCAAGCATCTCTCCCTCTCAAAACAAAATAGCTTACTTCTCTGAGGATGGTGAAAAACCCGGAGTTTGGGTCACTTCATTAAACGGAGCGGGAATAGGTCTTTTCAGAAACACTTCCGTAATGGCTGTGCAAGATACAAAATTCGTAAAATACTCTCAAGGTAAAGGCATAGAGTGGGCGCCGGATGAAACTCAGCTACTTATACAGGCGGCAAACGACACCTATTACCTGGTGGACATGGCTTCTAATACTGCCTCAACCACATCTACCCCTGACAAAATAAGACAGGATTGGCAGAAACTATTACTGGAAAAAAGAACGGTTTTGGTCGAAAAACTTGAGGTGCCTGAAAATATTAAGCAACTGGCTCTTTCCACGAGGGCTATCTGGGCGCCGGATGACAAGAAATTCCTTTACACGGTTCAAGCCGGAGACACATTGGAGTATAGAACTTACAATTTCGAAAGACCCATTCCAATAGGTGAAAAAATAGAAAACACAGCCTTCGTTACGGTATTAGCCGATGCCCAACCTAAAGTGTCCTGGTACTCAGACAGCTTTCACCTGATACTCGTTGAGGGCAACACCGAGCAGGATAAAAGAGGAATAATCTCGCTAGTGAGGATTGACGGAACGAATAAAGTTGAAATTTACAATAATACCCTTATGTTCAACTCGGTTTTTGCAGTTCCTTCCGGAGATAAAATAATAATCCTAACGTCGTTCAAATCAGGTGAGCAAACAGATCTCTACACGGTGGGAATAAGATAATCCGGGCGGAATCCGAAGCTACTTGTAAACAACATCCTTCAACACGGCCGTTACCACATATCTATTAATTGTCGTTCCCGGAGGATCGCACGTTTGTAGAGTAAGAACCGGTTCAATAACTGGGCGGAGCAACGGCTGGGTGTTCCAACCTTTGGCCACTTCCTTGTTCATAACTTCATAGATGTAGTCATCGCCCTCGTAAAATACGTGGACTTTATCACCATAATTTAGCTTTCTTAAAAGGTTGAACACCGACGCGTATCCGCCAAGGTCGAAAAAGTTCAAGGAAGCGTGGGCAAAAAGATACACGTTGCCCGGTTCTTTGGAAGGGTACTGGGACGCCGAAGCGTGCGCAATTCCGTGTTTTAACGCCTCTCTGTAAGCCTTTTCATCCATGACTGACACATCGGCGATTATTGGCGCGTTCACTCCAATCCTTTCAATAACGATGGAAAAATCGGTGTCTACCGGGGTAATGTTTATAGGGTCAGAAGACAGCAACCTCGCAAAAACACTATCCCTTTCCCCTCCCTCGGCGTTTATTTTGTATTCCTGGTTGCGTATTTCCTTTACATAAAACCATATCTCGTCCTTTATTAGAGGGCCGAATGAAACAATTAAAAATAGGGCGCCAAGGGCAATTAGTACGTTTGAAAGTTTGATAAATTTGTGATGTTGCGGGGTTAACATATCCTTCCTATCATTGTACAATAACGCAATGAAAGTATTAAAAATAGGGGCAATTTGGTGCTCAGGATGTCTTGTAATGAAACCTATCTGGAAAAAGATTGAAGGACAAAATCCCTGGCTGAAAACAGAATACTTTGAGTATGATGACAGTCCTGAGATTGTTAAGAACTACGGCCTAGAAGCCGGACTTTTGCCTACCTTTATATTTCTGGATTCCGGGGACAAAGAGTTAGCACGAGTCAGCGGTGAAATAGAAGAAAAAGACCTGTTGAAAATTATCGAACAGAATAAGGATAAGTAGTCCATGCGCAAGAGTATCCTATCAGTTTTCGCATTTTTACTTCTCGTTGTACTTTCACCCCTGGGTGCACCTGTAAGGGCCGAGAGTCCTGCACCTGACCTTAATATATATCTATTCCAAAGCAACTCCTGTTCCCACTGTACTGAAGAAAAAGCTTTTTTAAAGGAAATGGCACCCAAATATCCAGGACTCGTGATAAATTCCTACGAAGTATCAGGTAATCCTCAAAATTTGCAGCTTATGATAAAGGTTGGAGAAAAGCTCGGCGTCGAAACAGGAGGAGTGCCGTTCCTGGTTATCGGAAAAGAGAGCATTATCGGCTTTAACAGCGCAGAAACCACTGGAACTCAAATAGAGAGAAAAATAGAAGATGGCCTGCAAAGTTCTCCGGAAGATATAGTGAAACAGGTGTTGGCTGAAAATTCTAATCTTGTCACGGTAAAAACTTATCTTACCTCGGACGGCTCCACAAAAGAAAAACCTATCGAGAAAAAAAGCCCGGTTAATCTTAATCTACAATCGCTTCCCCTTCCTTTGTTCACCTTTGTTATAGCCCTGATGGACGGGTTTAACCCCTGCGCTATGTGGGCGCTTCTGTTCCTGATTAGCCTTCTCCTTGGTATGAAAGACAGGAAAAAGATGTGGCTTCTCGGGGGTACTTTTATTGTCACATCGGGCGTTGTTTACTTCCTATTCTTATCCGCCTGGCTCAACTTTTTTATGGTTATGGGATACGCTCTGATTATCAGATACATTGTGGGTATTTTTGCTTTCGGTCTCGGTGTCTATTACCTATATGATTTCTATAAGAACAGGGGCGGCTGCGTTGTTTCGGAAAACGAGAAGAGACGCGGATTTATTGAACGCCTTAAAGAAGTTGTGTTGAGCAAACATCTTTCTATTGCACTACTGGGAATGGTAGTGCTCGCGGCATCAGTAAACTTAATCGAGCTGCTGTGCTCCGCGGGGTTGCCTGCTGTCTACACCAAGGTCTTGAGTATGAACAATCTTCCGGTTTGGCAATATTACCTATACCTGGTGTTCTACATTTTGATCTTCATGCTTGACGATATTATCGTATTTGTGGGCGCCATGATAACACTGCAGGCCTTCGGAATAAAAAATAAATATGCGAAATATTCTCATTTGATAGGAGGCATCATTGTTTTGTTGATCGGTATTGCTCTTATTTTCAAACCCGAGCTGTTATCGTTTAAATAAGGCTAGTTCTGGAAAATATTTTGTTAAGAATTAGAAAAAGATATTGACGTTCAAAATAATTTTGATATAATGTCTGAGCATGTTGGGGCAACCTAACATGCACTAAAAGAGGCCAGGGATTTATCCCAGGTCTCTTTTTTTATTTCTGCTTTATTTGGAAAATTTCCTGGTCGGGGTGGGCGGACTCGGTCACCGGTTCGTGTCTGCTGACACGCCCGTCGACCCCCTCTCGCTCGCCTTTGCTCGCTGCGAATTATTCTCATCCTCCCACAAACAAAGAAAAGCGGCTATCGCCCGTTGGGCA
>Ga0208375_1000469_pt1 | contig 58908 bp, 83 predicted proteins | sample RifOxyD1_FD_184038 | JGI IMG/M metagenome (GOLD analysis project Ga0208375, IMG submission 184038) | Soil microbial communities from Rifle, Colorado - Rifle Oxygen_injection D1 (SPAdes) | ecosystem: Environmental > Terrestrial > Deep subsurface > Rock core/Sediment | place: Rifle, Colorado... | reverse complement strand
TTTTAACAAGTTCATTTAGTTTCATTAAAAATAATTCATCAATTCTTTCTATCTTTTTAGGTTTCTTTCCATCATATCCAGTCAGATTCATAAAAACAAAATTACTTGCATTCCAAAGCTTAGTTTCAAACTTCTTTCCAGTAACTAAATCCTTTTCCTGATAATCTGAATCCTCACCTAATTTTGCTCCTGCTGCTGCAAATCTAAGAGCATCAGCACTATATTTTTCCATAACTTCCTGAGGACTTATCACATTTCCCTTGCTCTTGCTCATTTTTTCTCCACCAAGTGTAACAAATCCAGAAATAAAAACATTATTCCAAGGAATCTCATTTTCCTGATACAAAGACTTTACAACAGTGTAAAAAAGCCAAGTTCTAATTATATCATGGGCCTGTGGACGAAGTGAAAAAGGAATTTCTATTTTGGAATTCTCACTAGTTTTAACTAGTGAGCTTACTATCTGAGGAGAAATAGAACTTGTCATCCAAGTATCAAGAACCTTTCCTTCAGCTTTTGCTTCGATTTTACATTTAGTACATTTCTTTTTATGTTCAGTTGGATCAATAGGAAGTTCTTTTTCATCCGCAACAATTATCTCCTTGCACTTTTCACATTCCCAAACAGGAATAGGAACTCCAAAATGCCTATCTCTTGAAATATTCCAATCCCATTCTAAGCCATTAACCCAATTATCATATCGTTTATGCATAAATTCAGGATGCCATTTTATTTTATTTCCCTGTTCTAAGAATTTTTTCTTTTTATCAAGAATTTTAATAAACCATTGTTTAGTTGGAAGAAATTCTATCTCAGTTCCACATTTATCATGAGTATTAACATTATGACTTATCTGTTTTTGTTCAACAATAAATCCATTATTTTTCAAATCTTCTAAAATCTTTTTTCTTGCATCTTTTAGCTTCAATCCAGAATAAGGTTCAATATTCAAACTACCATTATAATTTAAAACAATTTTTGGAGAAAGTTTATGCCTATTTATTGCCTCTGCATCATACTTATCACCATAACTACAAATCATTAAAACCCCTGTTCCTTTTTCAATATCTGCACTTTCATCTTCAATAATAGGAACTTCAAAATTAAACAAAGGAACTTTAGCTTTTTTTCCAACAATATTTTTATATCTTTTATCAGAAGGATTAACAAATACTGCAACACAAGCACCAAGCAATTCAGGACGAGTTGTAGCAATCAATAAATCCTTATCATTACATTTAAACCTAAGTGTTGAAAACAAACTAGGTAATTCCTTGTCATCAAGCTCTGCCTGTGCAACACTTGTCTGACAATCAGGACACCATAATGTGGGAAATCCCTTTTTATAGATAAGTCCTTTTTTATACAACTCGATAAAAGATTTTTGTGCAAGTTTCCTAGAATTATTATCAATTGTAGAATAATATATATCATAATCACAACTTACCCCAAGATTTTTCCAATCTGCAATAAAATCAGGAGTTATTTCCTTAAGTGTTTTCAAACACATTTTTATAAAATCCTCTCGTTTCATTGTTTTACTTTTAACATTATTCAATTTTTCAACAAGTCTTTCAGTAGGAAGTCCATTATCATCTGTTCCAAATGGATAAAACACATTTCCATTCATTCTATGAAATCTAACAATAAAATCCTGCTGAGAATAGGAATAAGCATGACCAATATGCATTTTTCCAGATAAAGTTGGTGGAGGCGTATCTATACTGTATATCTTCCCTTTCTTTTTAGAATCAAATCTATATATTTTTTCCTTTTCCCAAAAACTTTTAATTCTTGTTTCAGTTTCTTTAGGATTATAAGTTCCAGAAACCTTTGGTTTCTCAGAAGTCTTTATCTTTTCTTCAACTTGCCTTGCATTATATTGCTCAACCATTACATAAAAACCAAGAAGAACACTATTTTAAAAGTTTCGCATTATAGTCAAGGAAGCTAAGATCCCCTCAAATGCGCCTTGACTAGATTTAGGAAAGCTAAAATTTTTCTCAAAAATTTTTGGCTTTCATTATAAAATCAATATGCAAATCAATTCCATAAACAGGCCTTTGGCTTTCTGTTTTAGGAGCTTCTAAAGTTCCTGAACTAGCTTGAACAACCCTACTATCTAAACAACTAGAAACAACAGGAGCATAGGAAATAGAAGGATTAACCCTTGTCCTAGGAGGTTCATAATAATTAACAGCAGCCAAAAATGTAAGAAGAAGCCCTGCTCCACACAAACCTCCCCTTACAAAAGAACTTATTTCACTCATATTCAAATCAGAATATTTACCTTAATAAACTTTACAATCACTACATAAGTTATATTCAAAAATATAAATAACAAATAAAAACCTTTAAAAATAGTCATTAACTATCTCAGATATGGCAAATCAAGGAATAAGCATGCCTTCAACAGGCGGCGGATTAATAAGATACAATGAAGAATATAAAAGCAGGTTTATGCTAAAACCTTCACAAGTAGTTCTATTCATAATTCTAATAATAGTTTTTGTTCTAATATTAAAACTATTCTTTCCAATTAAATAAAAATTTCTAAATAATATGTTTCCAGGCCTAGACCCAAAAAAGATGCAAGCAGTTATGAAACAAATGGGCATAGCTCAAGAAGAAATTGACGCAAAGAGAGTAATTATCGAATGTTCTGATAAGAATATTATCATCTCAAATCCTTCTGTAACAAAAATAAAAATGCAGGGACAAACTAATTTTCAGATTTCAGGAGATATTTCAGAAGTAAATCCAGGGGAAGACGCATCTCAGAAACCAGATGGTGTCTGGGATGAGGACATAAAAACAATAGTTGAAAAAACAAACTGCACAGAAGAAGAAGCAAGACAAGCATTAGAGAACTCTGATGGAGATTTAGCAGATGCAATTCTAAGTTTAAGTTAATTTTAATTTTAAATTTATAACTAAAACGTTATTAACATATACTGCCCAATATCAATATCTACAAAATTTACTGATTTTTAAAATGCGAGCTTGAGAGCATTTAGAGTACTTTTTACATTAATAATAAAAGAACTATTCAGCACATCAAAAAAACAATGTGCCACCACACACTAAAGTGTGGTTTGTGACAGGCACTTGTTTTTAGGATGTTCAGAAATTAAAACAAGTAAAAATCCACATCTTAAAAGATGTGGTTTAATTTCTAACATTAACAATATCAAAACAAAAACATATCCATTCCAAAACCAATAGTTATATTAAGAATTCTGCAATAGATAATGTATAAGATGCAAGAAGAATCCAAAAGATATCTCAAAGAAGCTGCAAGGCACCTACAAATTGCAGACCATATGACCTATGTTACATTTCCAATTGTAAATGAAAAAAAACTAATAATAAAAATATTTGAAGAAATATTTAAATCAATACAAAATTCAATTAATTCTGCAATTTACTATGAATTTGAAAACAAAAATCTAATACTAAATACAAACCAAGAAAAGAATATAAATAATTTTATGGAAAACATAGCAAAAACCTATGACTTTACTGAAAAAGAAATAAATAAAATAAAAAACATTCTGGAAATAGAAAAAAAACATAGAAAAAGTTCAATGGAATTTATAAAAAAAGAAAAAGTAGTAATAATGTTAGATAGCTTAAAGATACAGGCCCTAACAATAGAAGATATCAAAGACTATATCCAAGCCTCAAAGAATATTTTTCTAAAAATAAGTAACAGAATAAATTCATAAGATATAAAAAAGAGTTTAAACATAAAATATTAATGAAAATACTATTTTCCATAAGTTCATTAGGACTCGGCCATGCATTAAGAACATTGCCAATAATAAAAGAATTCATGTTGAAAAATGAAATAATGATTCTATCCCATGGAAAAGCACTCAGCATATTAAAAGATGAACTTAAAAATAATAAAATTGAGTTCATAGATTTTGAAGACTATCCACCTCTTGAAAGAGGAAATGGATTAAAATTTTATTACTTCCTAATAAAAGACATTTTTGAAACTAAAAAAATAGTAAAAAAAGAAAATAAGTTTGTAAATAAACTAATCAAAGAAAAAAACATAAACCTAATAATTTCAGATGGCAGATATGGAAGCTATTCTAAAAAAATAAAATCGTTTATAATTTCCCATCAAATAAAAATAATAATGCCAAAATCATTAAAAATATTCCAAATGATATCTGATCTAGTCAATTATAGTTGCCTGAAGGAATTTAACATGATATTAATACCTGATTTTGAAGATTCAAAAAATAATTTAGCTGGAAAAATGTCTCACAATTGGATTGTCAATAATCTGCCTCATAAATATATAGGAATACTATCTTCCTACACAAAAACAAAAACAAAAGAAGACATAGATTATTATTTTATAACCAGTGGATATATTCCAAATACAAAAAAAGACTTTATAGAAGAACTAATAAAAAAAAGTAAATTATTAAATGGAAAAAAAGTTTTTGTATTAGGTGAAACCTTCTCTAAATCTCATTCTGAGAATAAAGAAGACAATATTGAAATATATCCCTATGTATCTGGAAAACTCAGGAATGACCTAATGAACAGATCAAAAGTAGTTATTTCAAGAAGTGGTTATACCACTATAATGGATCTAATAGAATTAGGAAAAAGAGCCATAATTACTCCAACCCAAAATCAAGTAGAACAGGAATATCTTGCAGATTATTTAGATAAAAAGAATCTTTTCCCATCTTTTAATTTTAAAAATTTTAATATGATTAATATGGTTGAAAAAGCGAAAAATTCAAACTTATTAAAATTCAAGGAAAAAACCAAAGACTCTATTAAAAAAATAATTAACACCATTAACAGCATAAATAATAAAAAAATTCTTCAATAGGTAGTATAAAGACAAGATTTATATATAACATCCCCTTTTTAAATTAACCCCCTTCTTAATTATTAAAAAATAGAAGAGAAATAACTACCCCCTAACAAACATGTCAGAAGAATCTTTAGAAAAAATAATGAAAGAAAAAATATCTGCAGATCACTTGCTTTATGTAAGCATGAAATACACAAAAACCTGCGATGTTATGATAAACCTATTAAAAAGATGGAAAATAATGATAGACTATTCTTTTGAAGGGCTTCTGGATCAGGCAAAAAAGAAAAAAATGATTAAATCCATTCCTGACGCACCTAAATTGAAAATAGATCTAATAAAACAAGTATTCAAAAATAGTAAAGAAGTTATGGAAGTTGTTGAAATATATGAAATGTTTAAAATTATTGATTCCTTAAATAAAACAAAAGAAGGAGAATTCAGAAAAGGAGTATGTCTGAGAATAACCTACAAATGGAAGGAAATTTCAGTCAATCTAGAAAAACTAAAGGAATACTCAGAAATCTTAGAAAGGTTTATAAATTATACCAAGCTTTTTCTCCTAACTAAAAATTAGCAGGATGTTCTAACTGCTCAAAAATGGCAAAAGTTTACGCAATATTATCTGGAAAAGGTGGTGTAGGAAAAACAACAACAACCATAAACTTAGGAACTTCCCTAAATAAATTAGGTCACGATGTTATAATTGTTGATGGAAATCTAACAACCCCAAATATTGGCATACATTTAGGTGCTCCAATTGTTCCAACAACCCTAAATCATGTTTTAAATGGCCAAGCAAAAGTAGAGGATGCAATCTATGAACATGAATCTGGAACAAAGATAATACCTGCCTCACTTTCTTTAAAAGAATCAGAAAAAGTAGACTATAGAAAACTAATCGATTTTGCAAGAAAACTTAAAAAAATATCAAACAATATTTTAATCGACTCTGCAGCAGGATTAGGTGAAGAAGCAAAATCATCCATGCTTGCATCAGATGAAATAATAATTGTAACCAATCCAGAAATGTCTGCTGTAACAGATGCATTAAAAGCAATAAAATTAGCAGAAGAACTAGGAAAACCAGTAACCGGAGTGATAATAACAAGATTCCAAGGCAAACCTGTTGAAATGTCCATTTCAAACATAAAAGATATGCTTGAAGTACCAATTCTTGGCATAATTCCAGAAGACGATGCAATAAAAGAATCTCAAGTAATGAAAAACGCAGTGATTTTTACACATCCAAAAAGTCCTGCATCAAAAAGTTATAATCTAACAACAAGAAGATTACTTGGAGAAAATGTAAAATTTGAAGTTCATAAAAAAGGCTTTTTAAGAAAGCTCCTTGGCTCATTAGGAATACAAAGTTATTAAAAATATAAATAAATTCTACTATCATGAATATAATCTATGGAGTCTCAGGAGAAGGTTTTGGTCATGCAACCCATGCCATTGCAATAGCAAGTTATTTAGAAAAAAAAGGCCATAAGGTAGTAATAATAACCTATGGCAAAGCATATGATGTTTTAAAAGATAAGTTTAAAACATTTTTAGTAAACGGACTATACATGGATTGTAAGAATGGAAAAATAAATCCCTTAAAAACTCTTTTTTCAAATTCAAACCACTTTATTAGGAACTTTTCAAAGATTAAGAAAATAAAAAATTTAATTAAAAATTTTAAACCAGAAATTTGCATTTCAGATATGGAACCCTTTTCTGCATGGATTTCCATTATTTATAAACTACCCTTAATTTCAATAAGCAACCAAAATAGGTTTGTTCACTATAAATTAAACATTCCAAAAAAATACAAAAAAGACTACTTTCTTTTAAAAACAATTATAAAAATAATAAATCCAAAATCAGACTATAAAATTGCTCTATCTTTATGCAAATTAGAACCAAAAAATCTTAATAGTTTTATTGTTGCTCCAATAATAAAAGAAGAGATAAAAAAAATAAAACCAAGTATTAAAGATAAAATTGTAGTATATTTATCAAAAGAAAATCCAAGATTCATTGAAACCCTAAAGCAAATAAAAGAAAACTTTGTAATATTTCCCTATGAAAAAGAAAGAAAAGAGGCAAACCTATTCTTTAGAAAAAAAGAGAATTTCTTAAATGAATTAAAAGATTGTAAAGCCATAATATCCAATGCAGGTTTTACTTCTGTAGGAGAAGCAATTTATTTAAAAAAACCATATTTAGCAATTCCATTAAAAGGTCAATTTGAACAGGTTTTTAATTCCATATACATTGAAAAAAAAGGATTTGGAAAATTCCTAGAAAATGGAGAAAAACAAGGAATCCTAGAATTTATTAAAAATATAAATATCTATTCAAAAAATCTTAAAAAAAATAAGAAACAAGACTATGATATATTATTTGATATTTTAGATAATATCCTAAAAAAACATAAAGGATAAATAAGAATCAAAATCCAAATATTTTTAAACTTTCAATTTGCAAAATTGAATAGGTTAAAAATTTGAACCGACAAATTTTTAAACAGACTTAAATTAATAAAAAAATGGTAGAAGGTATTGTAACATTCAGTGATTGGGAAAAAATAGACCTAAGAGTGGGAGAAATTCTAGAAATAGAAGATGTTCCAGGAGCAGATAAATTATATAAACTAAAAATAGATCTTGGAACAGAAACAAGAATCCTGGTAGCAGGATTAAAACAATATTATCAAAAAGAAGAATTAGATGGAAAAAGATGCATCATATTTTGTAACCTAGAACCAAAAAAACTAAAGGGCATAGAAAGTAAAGGAATGCTTCTTGCAGCAGTGAATGATGATCATTCAGAAGTTAAACTTATTCAGCCAGATGGTTCAATTGAATTAGGAAGCAGAATTAGTTAAATTATCTAAGAATCTTTGATTTCATTATTATCATTTAAGTGAAAAATGGGCCTATTTTTCCTGTAATGGTTGATGCAATATTTCTGAAATTTTCTTTATAGGGTCACTCATCCTAGGTATTTGATTTAATTCTTCTAGATATCTAGAAGAAGGATTCCTTGAAAATGCTTCTCTTCTTGCCATTGCAAGTGCAATACTCGCTTTTTCAAAAAAATCCCAATGAGAATTATAATGACTATCAATACCACGGAACCATCTTGCTCCAAATTCAGGTATATCAATCCTTTTAACTGATGAATCCCCTGAATCAGTCCTATATGTAAATACTTTTGCATAATCTTTTGGACTATGGCCCTTCAAAAACGCATATACTCTAAAAGTTAATGAACTAGTATCAAGATGTCCTGTAAGAATTTCAATCATGGCCTTATCATGATGCAAAGTATATTCCCAAAAACCATCTAATCCATCTGAAAATCTATATGTTTCAGAAGTTTCAGCAACCCCTTGTTTTGAAACCCCATGGTTGAATGTTGAAGAATTATTATAACATCTATTATGAAGATATTTTCCAGAACAAGTACCAATACCTGCGGCACTTAATACAATTACCCCATATATAACAGCTTCTTCAAGGAATCTTGATAATCTTCCTTGCCTTCTCTTTTCATCAGTCATGAAAAATATAGAGATTTTATAGTTATAAACATTATTGTGGTTAAGAGAAATTATCTTCACAAGAAAAATCATTAAATCCTGCAAACTTATAATGGTTATTAAAATAAAACCCAAAAAATACTAAAATAATCAAAGAGTCTATTCCTCTACTTTTCCAAACAACCATTCTCCAAATTTATAGCAACCATAAGCTATAAAAAAAGCACTAAAAACATCAATTGAATAATGAACATGCATAAACAATACAGTCATTCCCATTATTATCGAACCTACTAAAAAGAAATATTTAATTTTACTATCATGAAAAAGCAAAAATCCTAAAAAAGGAACAGCAGTATGTCCTGAAAAAAATAAATCATTTTGAAAACTAAAAGCAGATAACCATCCTGGAAAGTCTTTCATAATAGCTCCAACAGGAACTTTTAGATGTGTAAAACAAATAAATATCGCCCTCACCATTAAAAGAAAACTAACATGACTTATTACTTCATGTAATTTTTTTGGTTTAAAAAATAAAGGATAAATTGCTAAAACTGCTAAAATAAACATAAAACCATAGACAAATAAAAAACCTAAATCAATTGGAGGAATATAATCAAGAATCAAATCAGGAGAAACAGCAGCACCAACCCTATTTGTATAGACTCCAGAAAAATAATTAATTACTTCTGCAATAATTAAAAATAAAACTGATAACAATAATAAATATCTATGTTCCAATACTTCTATTTTCCATCGAAAAAACTCCTTCTTTAAATAAACATATATGTTTTCAACCATATGCAAAGAATACAAGGCAACAATTTAAACCTTTTGAATTAATGTATTTACTTAGGATTCTGAAGTTCAATGTACAAAATAAGTGGCTCTGCCAACTTATTTTTTTCTACGTTATTTAGTATTTCCAATAGATTTAGTTATGCAGATGCTAAGAAGAATCGCTTATGCATGTTTACAAGACTTTAAGTTCATGACACTATCAATTATAAAAAATATTTATCTGACGAAGTCGATAAATAATAGGATGCTTCAGAAAGGTAAGCTAGTACGAATTAATAAAACAAAAAACTAAGGAAATTTGATTCCCCTTTCCAAAAATCCATCTAATCTTTCAAATCCATCAGCAGTTTTCTCAGCAAAAAGTCTTACATAGGCAAAGTTTCCACCATCGATTCCAGAAGAACCTAGAGGATAAACCGAAGAGCATAAGGACTCTTCTTTAGAAACATCATGAACAGAAGGTCTATGAAATTCTTCTTCAGAAACATTAATTGGAACATAGCCACTATAACTAAAATGTTCATCTCCTTGTTCAAAAATGCCTAAAAAATTACCTTCTTGTTCTATTCCTCTGGCAATAAAAACACCAACTCTTCCGACATTATTTTTATAGCTTACATGTCTTCCAAAACTAACACTCCCAAATTTTTGCAGATATTCTACAAAACCTGGAAGCAGTTCAGGATATAAAGAATTAAGAACACTCTCAGATCCAGAATTTTTTATTCTTATTAATTCAATACTATTAACTAATCTATGACAGTACTGATACCAAGCTTCTTGAAGATCTAAATGACTCATTGCAGTATCTGAATTCACTGCAGGAAGATTAGTCTGCAAAATAGCTTCTAACCTGTTTAAAGCATCTACAACCTCATTACAAGTATCTGAGATCATATGACGTACCTTAACTCGTCTAGTTTTTTCAATACCCTTATTACTTCCCATATTGATACAAGATAAAATAATGCTTTTTAAAAATTAGTATAATCAAAAATCCATATAAAGTCTACTCTATTTTTTTGAATAGAATTTCCCCTTTTCTAATATCCTTAATCTTCAATGGTTTTTCAATCTCAGAATAATTAATTTTGAATCCAAACTGTTCAGATATTTTTTCACAAGTGCTTGGTATAAATGGCCAAAGTAAAATAGATATTGCCTTTATGCTATCAACAAGTTGATAGAGAATTTTTTTATCATGTGTTTCCCAAGGTTTCTTCTCCTGAACATATTCATTACATGCATCAATGAAACTAAATATTTCATTCAATACCTTATCTAATTCATAATTATTGATATATAAATTAATTTGTTTTAAATTCAGTTTATGCAAGAGTTTATTTTCAGTTTTTTCTAAACCATATTTTTCCGCAAGTGTACTTACCCTTGAAATTAAATTTCCAAATTTATTTGCAAGTTCACTATTATGCCTTTCAATTAAAACCTTTTCAGAAAAATCCCCATCTTCTCCAAAGGTAGAGGCCCTAAATAAAAAATATCTAAAACTATCAACTCCATATTTCCTAATAAGTTCTAGAGGGTCTATAACATTATTCTTACTTTTACTCATTTTTTCTCCATCAACTGTCCACCAACCATGAGCAAAGATTGTTTTAGGCATATTAATACCTGCAGACATTAGCATTGCAGGCCAGATTACAGAATGGAACCATAAAATATCCTTTCCAATTAAATGAATATTGGCTGGCCAAAATTTTTTAAAATTCTTACCATCAGGCCATTCAAGAGCAGATATATAATTAGTAAGTGCATCAGCCCAGACCCAGAGGACATAATCTTTGTTCATAGGAAATTCAACACCCCATTTGAATTTACTTCTTGTAAAGCTAACATCTTTCAACCCTTCTTCAATCCGATTTATCATTTCATTTTTTTTTGATTTAGGCAAAACAAAATCGGAATTATTGTTATAAAGCTCAATTAACTTTTTCTGATATTTTGAAAGTCTAAAAAAATAAGCTTTTTCTTTTATTGACTGAACTCCTCTCCCACAAGAAGGACATTTTCCATTAAATAAATCTTTTTCAGTCCAATAAGATTCGCAAGGAACACAATATAATCCTTCATAATCTTCTTCATATAAATCCCCATTATCATAAATTTTTTTAATAAGTTTTTTAACAATTTCTTCATGCTTTTTATCAGTTGTTCTTATAAATTCATCAAAATTTATATTTAATTCTTTCCACACATTCTTAAACTCTTTAACAAGTTCATCAACATATTCTTTAGGATTCTTACCTACTTTTTTTGCAGCTTCATCAAGCTTTTGTCCATGTTCATCTGTTCCAGTTAAGAAAAAAACATCTTCTCCTAAAAGCTTATGCCATCTAGCGAGTATATCTGCAGCTATAGTTGTATATGCCGTCCCAAGATGAGGTTTTGCAGTAGGATAATATATTGGGGTTGTTACATAAAATGTTTTTTTGTTTTTCATAAACTAACTTAAATTCTATGCTTTTTATTTCTTTCTAAAATATTATTTTCACAAAGAATAAGGTCATTAAATCTTTTTTTATGAAGAATAAAAGGCTTAATATTTTTAATGAACTTTAATAAGGATTTCTTTTCATTTATACTTATCCTATAAAAGTCTTGATTCTGCTTACCAATAATAGCCCTTCCCTCTAAATTAAATTTAGTTATGATACCTAATTTATTTAATTTATCTGCAGCTTGCATTAGGATATTTTTATCATAAGTACCTAATCTAAATCGAGCCATACCACTATATACTCCAAAATTACCTTCTGCATCACTATATCCTCCTAAAAACGCAAAAAAATAGTTATCATTACTAAAAATCCAATTTTCAATCTGATCTTTTTTTTGAATCAAAAAATAAAAAGAACTATTTAAATTACAATAAATAGAATAAACTCCTTCAATAAGATTAATTCTAAAATGCCCATATTTTCCATAAACTGTTTTTATTAAATCTGATTGCTCTTTTTTTGTAGTACTTGATTTAATAAAAACAGTGGAATCATTGTTAATTGCCTTAACATTCAAATCCCCTAGCCTAAATCCGATCATATATGCTTTAATTTTATTATTACCATCAAAACTCTTTTTAGGATATTTAGTGTTTGCTAACGAAAGGTTTCTTGTTTTAATTCCTAGTTTCTTTAATTTATTAAAAATAGTAACTTTACTATAACCTAATTTTTTAGCAATTTGGGAGAGAGATAATCCCTGTTCAATGTACAATTGCTGTAATTCCTCTTTGTTGATAGTTAATAAATTCTTAGAGCGAAGTTTTATATCTGCCTTTTTTAATTTATAATAAACAGAACAAGAACTTATTCCGAGTATTCTAGCTATTCTCTGAGTTGAAAGTTTCTTAACAATATATAAATCAATAAGTTTCTCTTTGGATATTTTTATCTCTTTCTTAGGATTTCTTAAACTTATTGAATATTCTTTTAATCTATTTTGTATAACTGAAGGATCACAATTGAATTTTTTAGCAATTTTATAAGTAGATAAATTTTTGTTTAAATACAAATCTTCAAGAGCATATTTGGATAATTTTATTTTTGCAGTCATCAAATAAATAAGCAAAACAACTATTTAAGTTTATGTCCTAATTTAGAAGTAGTTTATATAATCTATAGCAGGGATTAAACCTAAAAATCAACCCTATAAAAAACTTTACTAATCAAATCCTAAATAATTAATCAACCTAGATATTTCATGAAGTTTAAGAAGCATCTTTTTTAATCGCCCTAACTTTCTTTGTATTAAGAACAGACTTAATCAACATCCTAGTGGATCCTAAAATTCCATCTCTCTCTTTAAATCTAACATATGCTCCTAAGGCATTAGAATCTTCAGAACATTTTTGAAGCTTTTTTAATGAACCAACTGCCCCATAAATAGTTGGAAAATTTAATTTTCCAAATGAAATAGGATACTGAGTAGAGACTATATCATATCCAAGTATCGGAGAGATTACTGGGAAAGTTATTCCAATAGGCCCCAAATGTCCAAAAAGCATATGATAACTCCTATCAAAAACATTTCCTGTCTCTTGATTGAGAGTATGTATATCATCGAGTCTATTTCCATAAAAAGAATCAAAATAAACATCAGGAATTTGTCTTTTTGCTAACTGCTCAAATAATTTTCTGAGAGTATTCATTGAAGTAATTAATTTAGGTTCAATACACAAAACTAATTTTTCATGAGGTTGTTTAGATTTAAATCCCTGATAATTATCAAGAACTTCTGACAAACTAGTTGCTATGTTGTCTTCTTTTAATCTTCTGAATTTATCTAAACCAAGTCTTGTAAAACTTTGATGAGTAAATACGGGCTCACCAGTCTCTTCAACTTGAATAAGATCTCCTTCTAAACAAGTCACCACCTTTCTTCTCACTGCCCTACCCCTATCAATAAATCCCTCTAAATTTCTTCCATTTTCAACTAATTCTTCAATAAAATAACCATTAGAATTAAGAAAACCATGCCTAATCACTAAAAATTCTTTTTGAGTGTCTATAATATTTGCCATAATAATCTAAGATTTTTTTATTTAAAAATCTTCCGATTTTAATCATCTAATAGTAGTTACATTAAACCTAAAAAATCAACCATATAAAAAACTTTACTAATCTTCTTCCAATAAAAACATTTAAATAAGTGTATATACAATAGATATACAGATATATAAAAAGGTTTAAAAACAAGTATATATTTTGTATATACATAATAAAATGTCAAAAAGAAAATTTGATGCAAAACTGAGAAAAGTAGGAAATTCCTATGTAGTAACTATTCCAAAAGATACTGTAGATAGATTCAATCTAAAAGAAAGTGACTACCTTACAATAGAGCTAGACCCTTCAGAAATAGGAGAAAAGAAAAATGTTCAAAAGTAAACACTACCCAACATTTATTTATCTAGGAATAATTATCCTAACTCTAATACTCACATTTAATTTTATGAACATAATGGAAAATTCCAGCAGCAAATTAACAGCACATATGATCTCTGAATATTCAAAAGGAATGACTATTTCAGATTATGAAAAAATACAAGCTGAAAAAAATAATACTGTTTCAAATGAAAATAACAGAACAACCTCCTCTTATTATTTTTATAATGGATTTATTTTAGTAACATTCTTACTAATAGTAATACTTTTAATAAGATTTATATATAAAATTCAGATTCCGAATATAACATGAAAAAAGAGCAAAGTGAAAAATCACTAAAAGAAAAATCAAGAGATTACAGCATAAAAGACGGTATATTTTCTACAATAAAAGATTCCATTGCAGGTAATTTTATATCTCCATTTGCAATAGCATTGAATTCCAGCAATTCTATGATTGCAATGCTTTCTTCAATACCAGGACTTCTAGGCCCAATTAGCCAATGGCAATCAGCAGACCTCATAGAAAAATATCCAAGAAAAAAAATTGTCCTAACTGCAGTATTATTTGAAATATTATCCTGGATACCAATAATAGCAATAGCCCTGCTCTATTATTTCCAAATACTTACTGGAATTCTACCTTTAATGACATTGATATTTTTTTCATTATATGTAATATGCGCCAATGCATCTGCACCAGCTTGGTTTTCCTGGATAGGAGATTTAGTTGATGAAGAACACAGAGGAAGATGGTTTGCAAAAAGAACATTCATACTAGGAACAGTTTCTCTAATTTCTGCAATATTATGTGCAGTATTATTAGATTTTCTTAAAAAAAATAACCTATTAATAATAGGATTCATAATTCTATTTATAATTACCCTAATATCCAAAGTAATCTCAAGATATTATTTAAGCAAACAATATGAACCTCAACTAACTTTTAAAAAAGAAAATTATTTTAGTTTTTTCCAATTCGTAAAAAAAGCTCCATTTAATAATTTTGGAAGATTTACAATATTCCGTGCAATGTTAAATCTTTCAACAGCAATTGCAGGACCATTTTTTACAATCTACATGCTTAGAGAATTAAATTTTTCTTATTTAACCTATATAATAATATTATCAGCAGCAACATTATTTCAACTCATTACAATAAAAGCCTGGGGAAGATTTTCAGATAAATATGGAAACTATCAAATATTCAGAATAACCATTGCATTGATTGCACTTTGTCCAATCGCCTGGTTATTTTCAAAATCCCCAATTTATTTAATCATAGTTCCACAGTTACTAAGTGGTATTGGTTGGGGGGGGTTTAATTTTGCATGTTCTAATTATGTATTTGACTGTGTCACACCTCAAAAAAGATGTCTTGCTTTTTCCTACTATGAATTATTAAATGGAATTGGCATTTTCATTGGAGCTGCAATAGGGGCAATGCTAATAGAAAAAATAAAAACTGATATTCTTCATCCAATATTAATAATATTCATCATATCAGGGGTCCTAAGGCTATTAGTTGGAATAATAATGATACCAAGAATAAAAGAAGTAAAAATAAAAGAAAGATTTTCAACAAAAAAACAAATAGGAAGAATAGCAAAAAAAATAGAATCTCCAATAATAAAAGAAATACATTACATCCATACAATAATCAATCCAAAATTCTATCTGAATTCTAAGCAAACCTAAATATCAATTAATGTAATAATCCCCAATTACCCCTTATATTTCTGTATTATACAATTCTTAAAATGTGAGTCTATAAACATTTAAAATATTTTTTAGCATTAACAAAATAAGAAAAACAGTCTACTACTCCCTAAACAAGCTCTCTTCTAACCTCTTTAGTGTATTTTGAAGCTAAATGCAATGGTTCTGGATTCTTATGGGGAAATTGTATCATTAATTTACATACATCATAGGCACTATCAACACTGATTAAATTTCCAGGACTTATATAAAGAGGATTGCTTCCTTCTTTGCTTAACAATAACCTTCCAACTTTTTTATTGTTTCTATAGATAATATTATCCTTTATTTCACAATCAATAGCAGAATTTGAAATACCAATTGTTGGAACACTGAGTGCAAGTCCAAAATGGCTTGCAAGCCCGAGTCTAGGATGGATTATACCTCCAGAATTAACAAATATCAAATCAGGTTTTTCATTTAATTTATCATAGGCACTCACCATTGTAGGCATTTCCCTATAATTTCTAAAACCTGGAATATAAGGAAATTTAACTCTTTCAATTGCATAGGTTTTATCAATAATTTCCATATCCCTATTACAAACAATAATACAAGATAAAAGCTTATTTCCAATAAAAGTATTATCAATAGCACCAAAAGTTTCTGCAAGATTAAAATCTATTTTATCCTTTATTTCAAGGCCCTTAGCCAGTTTTATCTGTTCCTTTTCAAGTTCTTCCAAATTAATATTATATTTTTTTATTAATTCTTGCATTTTTATCCCCCCTTTAGTTTCTTCCATGACATAAATAAAGAAGCTCTTCTTAAAAAACTTTCCTAAAAAATCAAGTTTAACTTTTATAAGCTCAAATAGATTCTATAGTTATTACTTAGAATTTTGAAGCTTTAGACAATCCCTTTTAGAGGGATTCTCTAATAAGACAATTTCCGACTAAGTCGTCTAATCAATGAAATTGCCTATATTAATGAATAAACAATCCGACTTTGTCTAAGATTATTTTTTTAATAATTCTTGTTAATCCGATAGATATTAGCTATGTAATATATCCCATGCAATACTTCTCTTAAATATATTTTATTTGGTTTATGTACAATAATGATAAACTTTAGAAATTTAACCTAGATGCAATCCTGTTAAATTACTTTTTTACTTCAGAATTCTAAGCTAGTACATTACATAAAAAACTATTTAAACAAAATAATCCTATTAATCCCATGTTCAAACAAAAATGTTTAAAATGTAATAGTAAAGTAAGCAAAAACTATGATTTTTGTCCTCACTGTGGGAATAGTTTTAGGTCTGAGAATTATCAAAGAGATTATGGATTTTTAGGAAAAAAAGACATAATTGAAGATAATCCCTTTGAGATGTTTGAAAATTCTTTTACAGATAAACTTTTTGAAAATGCAATGAAAATAGCTGAAAAAATGATAGAAAAACAAATAAAATCTTCGCAAGAATTTGAAAGAATACAACCCCCACAACCACCTAAACAAAATCCAAACACCCTAAGACAGAATAATCTAGAAATACAATTCTTTGTAAATGGAAAAAGAGTCCTTCCTCAAGAAGAAACCAAAGAAGTAGAAGAAATCATACCAATAATAAATAAATTATCAAGAGAGAAAACTGAAAGATTTTCAAAATCACCAAAAACAGAACCAAAATCAAAAGTAAGAAGATTTTCAGGAAAAATAATTTACGAATTAGAAATGCCCGGAGTTAAAAAAATAGAAGACGTATTTGTCAATAGATTTGAAGACTCAATTGAAATAAAAGCCATTGGAAAAGATAAAGTATACTCAAAGACACTCAATATAAGTCTGCCAATTTTAGGATATAAATTAGAGCAGGAAAATCTAATTCTTGAATTAAAAGCTTAAATTCTCAATCACAATAAAGTTTAAAATATCCTCAATAGTTTAATTTATACATGAAAAATCTTGAAGAAAATTTAAGAAATGTAGAACTAATACCTTTTGATGAAAATAATCCAAATAATCAAACTTCTGTTTCAAAAAGATTGTATGAAGAAGGAATTGTATTTTATTTAACATTAGGAGTAATAGGAACTTGTGCTGCAATAATCTATAATTCAGCTATAAGAAATATGTTCTAATCAAAAACCTTTAAATAACCCCTATAATTAAAAATACTATTAATGAGGCTGTAGCTCAGCTCGGTTAGAGCATCGCTCTGATATAAATATAATGAGTAATCATAATTAATTTCAGAAAGGCGGGGGTCCCAAGTTCAAATCTTGGCAGCCTCATTTAAACCAAGATTTTTCAAATACTGCAACTTGATAAAGGAGAGTTAGAGTCGCCAAGAATTAGAATAATTCTTGAGCGCTTGGCAGCCTCATTTAAACCAAGATTTTTCAAATACTGCAACTTGATAAAGGAGAGTTAGAGTCGCCAAGAATTAGAATAATTCTTGAGCGCTTGGCAGCCTCATTTAAACCAAGATTTTTCAAATAGAAAAACAATAATCTTCAAAATCATAGATTTTCTATGAGTTAAAAACCATTAGGTTTTTAAACCAACTTTATCTAAAAGAAATATGACAAAAGGACTATACCACTACATGCAACAGGCATGGAAAAAACCAGATCCAATAAGACTAAGAGAATTAATGATTCAATGGAGAAGTGAACCAGCTGCTCTGAAAATTGAAAATCCCACAAGAATTGACCGTGCTAGAGCATTAGGTTATAAAGCAAAAAAAGGATTTATTATTGTAAGAATAAGGGTTCCAAGAGGTGGAAGACAAAGACATAGAACAAATAAAGGAAGAAGGTCAAAAAGACATACAATAAGAAAAGTTGTAAAAATGAGCTATCAATGGGTAGCAGAACAAAGAGCAAACAAATTTTTTCAGAATCTTGAAGTTTTAAATAGCTATAAATTAGCAAAAGATGGAAAATATTATTTCTTTGAAGTTATAATGGTTGATCCATCAAGACCAGAAATTCAAAATGATTCTACAATAAATTGGATTTGTAAAAAAACAAATCAAAAAAGAGTCTATAGGGGACTTACGAGTGCAGGTAAAAAAAGTAGAGGATTAACATCTAAATCTCCTACAAATAAAGCACGTCCAAGTGTAAGGAAAATGTATATTTCTCATAAAAGAAATAGATTAATCCATAAATTACGTTAGAGATTTATAGTAAAATGCTAGATGTAAGAGATTTCTTAGACAATACATTTGATATAGAAGAATATGTTAAACAAACCCAAAATAAATTAGTAGATGACCATTTATTCCAAAAATTTCTGTTAGTATCATCAAAATTTAATTGAGAAGATTTTTCAAGAAAAACTTTCATATATCTTAGATAAGCAAATCAGCAGATATTCCATCTGTATCATAAAAATATGCTTGCTCTTCAAAACTAAACCAATTCTTAGAAAAGTTAATTCATGAACTTTTAAAATATTGTAAAGATAATTACTTTTAGTGCCTAAATCTTCTAAAATGTTCATCCACTGACAAATCCCAAAACATTTAATAACACGTCTATACTATTTAATATAAAAAGGTGATAAAATGTTATATAAAGAACTCTGTGAAACCTATGAAGAACTACAAAAAAATCCTTCAAGATTAAAAAAAATAGAAATTCTATCTAAATTCTTAAAAAAATTAAAACATGAATCAAATAAAGAGATTATTTATTTAATACAAGGAAAAGCATTTCCAGATTATTCTGAAAAAGAATTTGGCATATCAGATCAACTTTGCATTAAAGCACTAGAAAAAGCATCAGGAATATCAAAAAAAGAAATAATCCAAAAATGGAAAAAAATAGGTGATTTAGGATTAGTTGCAGAACAGGTAATGTCTAAAAAAAAGCAAAATACACTTTTCAGCCATAAATTAACAACACAAAAAGTTCTTGATAATTTAAAAAAACTTCCAGAACTAGTAGGAAAAGGAACAGTTAATAAAAAAATGTCCCTCATATCTGAACTTCTAACATCTGCATCAGGAATAGAAGCAAAATACATCATAAGAACTCTACTAAATGATCTAAGAATTGGTGTTGCATCTGGAACAATAAGAGATGCAATTTCAGACACTTGTTTTAATAATAACAATGTTTCATCAGAAGAAATAAAACAAGCAAACAAAGCAGTACAAGAATCCTATGATAAAGCAAATGATTTTGCCCTAGTCTTTGATAAAGCAATTAAAGGAATAAAATCTCTTCATGCAACAGAACTAAAACCAGGACATCCATTAAAAGTAATGCTTGCATTAAAAGCCCAATCAATAGAAGACGGATTTAAAAGAGTAGGAAAACCAGCAGCAATAGAGTACAAATACGATGGTTTTAGAATGTTAATAAACAAAGATGAAAAAGGTACGATTAAAATTTTCACGAGAAGATTAGATGAAGTTACAAAACAGTTTCCAGATGTTGTCAAATACATAAAAGAAAATATTAAAGCCAAATCATTTATTCTTGATTCAGAAGCAGTTGGCTATGACCCTAAAACAAAAAAATATAAAGCATTCCAAGATATTTCACAAAGAATAAGAAGAAAATATGATATTGAAAAGCTAGAAAAAAAACTTCCAGTTGAAATAAATGTTTTTGATATCTTGTATTTCAATGGAAAATCAATGATAAATGAACCATTTGAAAAAAGAACTGAATTAATAAGAAAAATAATTCATCACCATCCCTATCATATAAGAACAGCAGAACAAATAATAACCTCGGATGAAAAAGTTGCAGAAAAATTCTATAAACAAGCACTGAAAGATAATCAAGAAGGAATAATGATTAAAAATCTTCAAGCAGAATATAAACCAGGTGCAAGAGTAGGATTTATGCTAAAATTAAAACCAGCTGAAAATGAATTTGATTTAGTAATAACAGGTGCAGAATATGGTACTGGAAAACGTGGCGGCATTTTATCATCATTCACGCTTTCCTGCTATGACCCTAAAAACGATAAATATCTAGAAATTGGTAAGGCTTCAACAGGATTAAAAGAAAAAGAAGAAGAAGGTCTATCCTATATAGAATTAACAAAATTAGTAAAACCATTAATAACCTATGAACATGGAAAAGAAGTAAAAATAAAACCAAAGATAATAGTAACAATATTATTTCAAAATATACAAAAATCACCAACCTATGAATCAGGATTTGCTTTAAGATTTCCAAGAGTAACAGCCCTAAGGCATGATAAATCTCTAAGAGATGTTGCAACTCTTGAAGAAATTGAAAAAGAATTCAAAAGAATGGAATTAAAGATAGAATATTAAATTTTTAAACTCCAACATACATATATTTCTATGAAACATAAAAAGAGGGATAGGATAAAGAAATTATTAATTCTTTTAATAATCTTGATTTTAATGCTTTTAACAATAATATTAAATAAAATAATACTTTCAGGAAATGTAGTCCTTATCACAAGCATTCCAGCAGACTGTTCTAATGAAAGCATAAAAGCATTATGGAATTCTATTTTTATAGAAACTTCAACTAACATTCAAATCTATGCAAATACAACTCACACAGGAAGATGTGACAACATAACCGCCTATAAATTAAATGGCAATACAATCTATATGATGATAGGTGCATACAGTCAGTCAGAATTAAGTCTCTATAACTCAATGAGTGTTGCTAAAATGAATCTTACTCAAGAAGCAGCAGACAAAATAAGAACATTATCCTTACCAAGTGGAATAAGCACATTAATTGATATAAATATGTACAAAAATTCAACAACCAGAAACCTCAACCTAAGTCAAACAGATTCTGAAATAAGATCTATATTTAAAGTAGAACCAACAACATGGCAAGATATTACAAACCTATGGGGTTTGACAGATACATTTTATTCTTTTAATTATACTGAAATTTCAACTAAAAATAGATCTGTTTTTTCAGCAGTATCTGGAAATCACAGTTATTCATTCATAACAATAACTGAAGTAGAAGTACCTCCTTGTATCCCCAATATAATAGAACATAATACGTCATGCAATTCTTCAGAAACCAAGCTATCCTGGTACACAGATTCAAATAATTGTGGTTCAAATATTCCAGAAAATAAAACTCCTAGTTGCAATTATAACAACGATACCATATTAGGAAATTCAGATGAATTCAAATCAAGAATAAACCCTTTAGTAGGAGAAGATATTACAATATTTATAAATAATACTTCCAATCTTTCATCTCAAAACTTTACCAATCTTAGTGAAAAAGTAGAATTCAAAGGAGCTGAAAAAACCTATCTAGAATTTTATTGGGATTTTTCAAATTACCTAGATATAAATAAAATATCCTTAGAAAGGCAAAGCTCTGGAAACAAAGGATATCTAATTGTAAAAGGAGTAAACGTAAATAAAACAATCTACGTAGATAGATTAAATTCCTCTTCTAAAGTTTGCGCAGAAAATTCTGAAATAAGTTCAATAAGTTCAATAAGTTCTAACTGCAATAAACAAGATGAAATATTATTAAATTGCCCAGATTCATCAAATTCAATAACCTGTGAAATTTCTTCCAATAATACCTTTAAAATACAAGGCCTTACTCACTCAGGAGCAACAGAATTTTGGTATAATGATACAGAATGTATCCCAAATTGGACCTGTTCTTCTTGGCAGGATTGTATTAATGGAATTCAAATAAGAAATTGTACTGACAAAAACTACTGTTTTTCTTTAGCAAATAAACCTCCAACAAATCAAACCTGTACTTCACTTCCAGGAAATCAATCCAACTGCACAGCAAACTGGAATTGCACATCCTGGTCAAATTGCAATGCAGAAAATAAACAATCAAGAATATGTAAAGACAATGCAAATTGCCAGCAAGATAAAACAGAAACAAAAAATTGCAGTGCAACAACATCTGATGTATTTAGATATATTTATTTTAGTATAATAACCATACTTGTAATTGCCATAATAATTGTAGTAATACTCTTACTAATAGAACTATTAAGTCATAAAAAAGTAGCAGATTTCAATGTATTTTCTTCTTCCTAACTAATTTTATTCACGATAAAAATAGAAACCTTTATAAATAAAACGCCTTTATAAATACCATGACAAATAAAGGTTCTTTAAAAATTCAAAATATTGTAGCAACAACTTCTCTAGGAAAAGATGTTCCATTGACAAAATTAGCAAAAACAATAGCAAATACAGAATATAATCCAGAACAGTTTCCAGGCTTAGTTCTAAGGATAAAACAGCCAAAATCAGCAGTTCTTGTATTTTCATCAGGAAATCTAGTTTGCACAGGTACAAAATCAATTGCCCAGGTAAAAGAAGTCATAGAACAAGTAATAAAAACCTTAAAAAAAATAAATGTAAAAATAACAGACAAACCAAAAATAACAGTTCAAAATATTGTTGCATCAGGAAACATTGATATGAAATTAAATTTAAACTTCCTGGCATTAGAATTAGAAAATACAGAATATGAACCAGAACAATTTCCAGGATTAGTCTATAAACTAGTTGAACCCAATGCAACATTCCTACTATTCTCTAATGGAAAATTAGTTTGCACAGGTACAAAAAACAATCAGCAATTAGATGATTCAATGAATCAACTAATAAAAAGGCTAAAAGAAGCTAATGCTAATAAAAAAGAATAATTATCTTTTTTCTATACCAACTAATTTTATACCCTGATAATAAGCTATTACAGAATGCCCCCCTAATCTTTCTGGTAAGGAATCTGTTGTTTGGCTTCCTGTTATAGATTGAATTAGCTCTCTCCCATCTTTTGAATTTAACTCAATTTGATTATTAAAACCTAAAGGTCCATCAACACCTATGCTAAGATAATGGAATTGTCTACTGCCACACACTCTCCTTCCCCAAGAAATATTTTTAACATCAATATAAGTATCTAAACTGAACATATCTTCAATTCCAAAAACCCTTCTTAATTCCATAACAAGATATTCAAAAATTTATTTATAAACATGATTAAAATTCAAAATATATATTTAACTATCAAGTGATTGCTTAGTTCTAAAAACCCTTTTCTAGAACATATTATAGGCAATTTCCTAGTTTAGAAATTGCCTTATTAGAGAATTCAAGAGGAAATATAACAGAATTACTTGAATTGTCTATAATGCATAAATATAGTAATATTACTATAAATCCTTATAAATAAGAGTAGCTTGAAATAAACATAAGGGAACTATAAAAATGGTGATTGATAAAAAAAAGAGTAATGAAGAACTAATTGCAGAAGCAAAATCCTTCCTAGAAGTATATAAAAAGGAAATTGGAGAAACTAAAAGAAAGGGCCAAAAAGTAGTTTTTGTTAATTTTTCAGACCTTGCCTCTAATTCACCTGAACTTGCAGAAGCACTTATAAGTAATCCAGAAGACATAGTGCAAATATTAGAAACAGCATTAGAGGAAATAGGACTAGGAATCCAAAACACAAGAATACGTTTCAATGACCTTCCTGAAACTCAAAAAGTAAAAATAAGAACAATCCGTGCTCAACATCTAAACCAATTCATCTTTTTTGAAGGAATTATCAGGCAAACATCAGATGTAAGACCTCAGGTTATAAATGCAAAATTTGAATGCCCTTCTTGCGGAACAGTAATTTCTGTTCTACAAATTGAAAAAAAATTTAGAGAACCCTCTAGATGTTCCTGCGGAAGAAAAGGCCAATTCAGATTAATGAGCAAAATAATGGTAGATGCTCAAAGACTAGTAATTGAAGAATCTCCTGATGCTTTAATGGGAGGAGAACAACCAAGAAGAATGCAAGTTTTTTTAAAAGAAGACTTAGTAGAACCAAGAATGGAAGAAAAAACAACACCTGGTTCAAAAGTAAGAGTTCTAGGAATATTAAAAGAAGTTCCAATACCTCTTCCAACAGGTTCTATTTCCACAAGATTTGAACTAGCAATTGAAGCAAATAACCTAATACCCCTTGAGACAACCTATGAAGAATTAGAAATAAGTGAAGAAGATGAAAGACAAATCTTAGAATTATCAGAAGAACCAGAAATATTAAAAAAATTCAGAGAAAGTATTGCCCCTGCAATTTGGGGTTATGAAGAAATAAAAGAATCCCTAGTTCTTCAAATGTTTGGAGGAGTTAGAAAAGTTGCTCCTGATGGCACAACTAACAGAGGAGATATTCATTTAATGTTAATAGGAGATCCAGGAGTTGCAAAATCGCTCACACTTAAATTCATCTCAGATATTGCTCCAAAAGGAAGATATATAGTGGGAAGAGCAACATCTGGTGCAGGTATCACAGCATCTGTTGTTAAAGATGAATTTCTAAAAGGCTGGGCACTTGAAGCAGGAGCAATGGTTCTCGCAAACAAAGGAGTTCTATGTCTTGATGAAATAGAAAAAATGGATGCAACAGACAGGTCTGCAATGCATGAGGCACTTGAACAACAGTGTTATCATTATAATACTCATATAACCTTAGCAGATGGTTCTGAAGCAAAAATAGGAGATTTAGTGGAAAATCTATTGGAACATAATAAAAACAATATAATCAAAGGGAAAGATTGTTTAATCCTTCCAATAAATAATTTAGAAGTTTTAACAACAGATTTTAAAAGTATATTTAAGACAAAAGTAAATAGAATAAGTAAGCATAGGGCTTTTGATAAATTTATAAAAATTAAATTTTCAAATGGAAGAAGTATAACTATAACTCCTGAACATCCAGTCTTTACAGTAGAAAATGGAAAAATAATAACAAAAAGAGCAGATTCAATTAAAATAAATGAACCTGTTCCAATTCCTTTAGTAATTCCCATAGAAGGAAAAAGGCAGGAATTTAATCCAGTAGAAATTAATAAAAGAGCAATTCAACACATAAAAATACCTGAAAAAAATTGTAAGGAAATATTCAAATTAGCAGGATATTTTATTGCAGAAGGTTCAAGGGAAATTAATAGAAAAAAAATAATAGGCATTAATTTTACCAATAAGGATTCAAGATTACTTGAAGATTTTGAAAATTGTATGGAGCAGGTTTTCAGTCTTCATCCCTATAGACAACCAAGAATAGACCAACATGATTTAAGGTATATGTATCGCTATATTTCCAAAGAATTAGCAGACTTTTTAATGAAAAATATGCCTGAAATGATGAAGACATCAGGTGAAAAAGAAATTCCGCAAATCCTAATGAAAGGTGAAAAACAAAACATCTCATCAATGTTAAGTGCAATGTTTGAAGGAGATGGCCATGTATCTATTAAAAAAAGGACAATCAGGATAGGCTATAGTACGAAAAGTAGAAGGCTTGCAGAACAAGTTCAAGATTTATTGTTAAGATTTGGCATTAGAAACAATTTAAATGAAGACAGAGAATACTTTAAAATATTGATAACTGGATATGAAAATATTAAAAAATTTTTAGAAAATATTTCATTTGTTACTCCTGAAAAGAATTTAATAATAAAAGAATATCTAAAAGAAAAAATAATAAAAAGAACAGTAAAAGATATTATTCCACTAGAATTTAATGAGAAAATAATAGAGATAATAAAAAATGAAAAAATAAAAGAAATTGGAAAATACAAACAGTATGATATAATCTATGATCATTCAATAAGAAAAGATAAATTCTCTTTTTCAAGAAACATACTAATTGAATTAAAAAAATTATTAAAAAACAAAGAAAATATTGATTTTTTAGATTCACTAACAAAAGGTATAGGTTGGGAAAAAGTTTCTGGAATTGAAATAATAGAAAATGATTCAGAAGATTGGGTCTATGATATTACAATAGAACCAAATCATGCTTTTGTTTCACAGGCTGCAATTCTCCATAATACAGTCACAATTTCAAAAGCTAATGTGCAGGCCTCGCTTTCAGCTCAAACATCAGTACTTGCAGCAGGAAACCCCAAATATGGTAGATTTGAACCAACTCAACCAATTTCCCAACAAATAGACCTTCCTCCAGCATTAATCAATAGATTTGATTTGATTTTTGTACTAAGAGATCTTCCAAATAAATTTCAAGATGAAGCAATTGCAACCCATGTATTAAATGCACATCAAAGAAAAGACCTTAAACCATCAATTGAAAGAGAATTATTTAAAAAATACATTGCTTATGCAAAACAAAAAGTAGAACCAAGACTAACAGATGGGGCAGTAGATGAAATAAAAACTTTTTATGTAAAACTAAGAAATGCTCAATCTTCAGGAGATTCAAATTCTATTTCAATATCAGCAAGACAACTCCAAGGACTTGTAAGACTAGCAGAAGCCCATGCAAAATTAAGATTATCCGCAACAGTAGATAGAGAAGATTCTCAAGTAGCAATTAGACTCACAAACTATTACCTTATGCAAGTAGGCTATGATCCAGAAACAAAAACCTTTGACATTGATAGATTCACAACCAAAATTTCTTCATCCCAAAGAAATAAAATAGTTGTTGTAAAAGAAACAATAAAAAAATTAGAGGAACAATATGGAAAACTAGTTCCTCTCGATGTTCTAAGGCAAAAACTAGAATCTCTATCCGACACTGAGTTTGAAGAAGCAATACAAAAATTAAAAGAAAAAGGCGATATTTTCCAACCTAAATCAGGTTTTGTTCAAGAAGTTGGAGCGTAAAATGGAAATAGGAATTACAGAAGGAAGCTATGAAAATCTACAAGAAATAACTGAAATTAATAAAATTTGTTTTAGTGGAACAAAAACAATAGAACAAATAAAAGAAAAATTATCTCTCTCAATTTATGAAAATCCCCATATTACTATTGCAAAGATTAATGGAAAAATAATAGGCTATGGTATGGGATATTTTGAAACAGGAAAAGAATATTATTTTTGGATGCTAGGAGTTCTTCCAGAATACAGAAAACATGGGGCTGGAAAAAAGATTTTAGAGGAACAAATAAATTTTGCAAAAGCCAAAGGTTATAAAAAATTCCTATTAAAAACCTCTAACAAATATAGAAATATGTTAAGACTGACAATAAGTCTTGGCTTTGACATAATTGGATTTAAAATAAATGAATGGGGCAAAGATTCTGCAATTTGGATGAGCCTTAATCTTGAATAAATTCCTATTTTCTTATCATCCCAACAAGCCCACAAAGCAATATTCCCCACAATTCCATTAAAACAATATCAATTCTAATTAAAAAACCATAGTTCATTTGCATAAAAGGTACAGTTATAATTGCATCTAAAATTATTCCAGTAACAGCAAATATAACTCCGAGTAATAATCCTTGCAAAAATCCTTTTTTGACCTTTTTTTTGTAAAAATAAAACAAACTAAAAACAATAACAAATAAGCTAGCAAATAAAAAATGCAGGCAATAATACACAGGATTAGGAGCATTTAAACCAAAACCGAACATCAAGATACTAACTTCAAAAAATATCAAAACCCAGAGTAATGCCCCGATTCCAATTGCTCTAAATAATTTCATAAAATAATTAATAATTACAAATATATAAAACATTCGATTAAAAAATTTAAACAGCAGCCATCGCAGAGCCAACTTGATTTGCCATTAACCAATCTGCAATCTCTGTTCCATAGGCTAATGCTCCTTCTCTTTTCCTAAAATCAGGAGAATAATTAGCATTATAACTAAAACCTCTTGCAGGATGACCTGATTCTTTTAGAACCAATGAAGGAGGCAAACTTCCTCTAGAATTATCAAAAACAACATTTATACGAGCATAATCAGGAGCCCCCATAATAACATCAAGGCCCTTTATTGAAAAAGTATCTTCAAGACCTAAATCCTTTTTCAAAGACTGAATTCTCCAAGGAAACTGAGCTTCAAATCCAGCCATTTCAAATTTAGGTTCATGTGGAAGCCTTAGTTCAACATTATTTAAATAAAAATGTCCATGGGCGAAACCAAAATTTCCACGATATTCTAATCCACTTTTCTCTAACACCTGAAAAGGAGCATGAATACAAAAAACATCAAGAACCTGGCCAGAAACTTTTGGTTCTGCACCATGATTCAGATCCCCAAATAATCCAAAGTGCCTTCTTCCATCTGCTTCCCTATCCAAACACTCTAAAAATCTTCCACCATCTGAATCCAAATGATGTAATTGTTTTAATCTTACTCTAAATAAATCAACTGCTTTTTCAAGTCCCGCATAATTTGGAATAGCAATTCCTTTTCTGTCTAATTCCATTAAATATCCAACTAATTTTTTTCTAGCAATTTCAACTTTACTAGTTCTTTCCTTCCAATCTTCAGCAGATAAATCCAAATCTTCCCCCAAGACCCTTAAAAAACCACTACCTCCCTCATTTTCCCAATTTCTAGGCAACCTTGGACCAGAATATTGAAAATCATGATAAGCCTGATCAAACCCAGTTTCCCTTAAAAATCTTGGATCATATAAAGATAACTCAGCGCCCACATTTTCCCCTGCAGCAAGACTAGCATCACTTGAATTTACATAACGAATTGGAGAATCAATAGTAACTTTTACAGGCCCTTCTAAACTCACTAAGACTTTTGCCAATCTTTCAGCTTCTTGCCTATTTCCCTGAATCCTATCTCCAGAATAAGCACGTAAACTTTTTATCAGATTTAACCTATCTCTTGCTTCCATAAAATTTATTACAAATCTTTCTATATAAACATTATTCTAATTTAAAATATATTTCATATTTCAAATAACCTAAATCTTTTTAAAGAAATTTAGTTTCCTATAAAAATGCCAGATAAAGAAAAATGAATTTTTCTAATCAGACATTTTAAACAGGAAATATAATAAAATGCCAGAAGTAAAAAAAAGAGAAACAGCCCATAAACAAAGAATCGTAGACCTGCAAAGAGGAAATCAGATTTTTGAAACAGTAGAGGGTAATCAAAGATTCAAATTTTTAGAACTAGGAAATAAACAATTAATAAGAATCAATCTTATTGCAAATGTTATTGATAAATATGTAAGTGATGGAGAAAGAAGATTTGCATCAATTACAGTTGATGATGGAAGCGGACAAATAAGAGCAAGAGTTTTTGGAGAAGATTTTCATAAATTTGATAATCTATCCCAAGGCGATACAATAGTCATAATAGGATTTTTAAAATCATTTAATAACGAATTATATATTCTTCCAGAAATAATAAGAAAAATGGACACTAAATATCTTTTAATAAGAAAACTAGAAATAGAAAAATCATTCCAATCCTTTCAACAATCTCAGCCTAAAAAACAAGAAATAAAAGTTCTAAGGGATGAAGTTATTCACCTAATAAAAACAGCAGAAGAAAAAGAAGGCATTGATAAAGAAGAAATAATACTAAGTCTAAAAACAGCAGAGCCTCAAATAATCTCTCAAGAAATTCAAAAACTTCTTGATGAAGGAATAATCTATGAACCGAGACCAGGAAGAGTAAGATACCTAGGATAAAAGGATAAGCAATGTTAAAAGGATTTCAATTTGCATATAGATATAGTAATTGTAACCCTGGAATGTTTTCAACAGAAAGGTCTGTTGAAATAAAACATTATAATCTCCACGGAGAATTAGATTTAGATTATATTACCATTCATGAAGATCAAGTTGATGAAAATTTAGGTTTAGTAGGAATTACTAGAATAAGGGAGATAATGGGAGATACTGCAATCATAGATATTAATGATTCGCAAACAAACTCTACTTTTAAAGTACCATTAGAAAGCATAGTAAATTTAGGATAATTTTAATTTCCTAATAAAGGATGTCTTTCAGTTCTAGGAGTTTTTGCATAAATAGGAGCATTTCTTTTTCCATTAACTAATCTATCAAAAATAAAAGAACTATCATCTCTATTAAACCAAGGATAGTAAAGCAATTTAGCAGTATTTCTTGCATAATCTAGAATCCCTTGCCGAGTTTCTACCAAAGATAAATATCCAGGATTCATTTTATCACCAGCTCTTGCACAAAAAAAGAATTGTGCCTTACTTCTATAGTCCCAAAGAACATCAAATACCTCAATACCATCAGGAACAATTAATTTTATATCAGGCAAATCAAGTTTTTTACTATCTCCAACTAAAACTAAAAGACCACTTCTTTCTAATTTTCTTACAACTTCAGGACAATTTTCAAGAAGCCATAAACTTAATGCAGGCAATTGTCTTCCTCTTGTCATGTTTATTATTACTCTAAATTGTTTTTAAAAATTAGTGTGATTAAAAGGATAGATACTTCTAATCATATAAATGATTAAAAAACACCTAGCTTAATTGTTTTTATGACTTCAAAAGCAAATCATGCAAGAACATATAATAATCCTGTTTCTAGAACAAATGAAATCTGGGCTGCAAAAGTTCTTGCAATGGAAACAAATGAAGGAAATGGCCCAGATATTCTAGGATGTGGAAAATTTGCAGAAGTAAAATTCTCCCTTATAAATCCAAAGGGAAATCAAGGCCATTATCCAAGATGTTGGACAGTTCTAGAACATCAATTAGAATTTGCAGAAATTTGGTCAGGCCAGGGATTTTGGGCACTAGGACTATATGAAATAGACAGGCCCTTTCAAAGAATACATACCTTTGATCCAAAAACAATAGAAAAATTTGTTATTTTCAGACAGCTTTATGTGGTCAATTGGAACTGGATATATGAATTTCCTCCCACAGAACAAAGGGTAAAACCCCATTAACAGAATGGGATCATATATTAAGATATCCTAAAGAAAAAGATCTTCCAAAAATTAAAACCACCTATGAGGTTGAAAAAGGTCTTGTTCATTTAACTCAAGGAGTTCCTCAATATATATTTGACATTAATTCAACCCATTAGTATAATTTTTAAAGCCCATATTCTCTAATTCTATATGACAGATGAATACGAACAACTCCTAAATGAAGCTTTCAAAAGCATAAAAACCATTGAACATAATGGAGAAAGATTTGAAACTCCAAAAATAGAAGGACATTTAGAAGGAACAAAAACTGTTCTTACTAACATCCCACAAATAATTTCCTATTTAAGAAGACCACAAGAACATTTTGTGAAATACCTATTAAAAGAACTTGCTACCTCAGGAACAGTAAAAAATAACATCCTAATACTTCAAAGAACAATTAATTCACAGCAAATAAATGATAAAATTACAGACTACATAAAAGAATTTGTAATCTGTAGTCAATGTGGAAAACCAGATACAGAACTTCTAAAAGATAAAGATTTTTTATTCATACATTGCCTTGCCTGCGGAGCAAAGCATTCTGTTAGATCAAAAATATAATTAGTATATTAAACAACAGGAATTCTTTTTAAGCAGTTAATAAAAATAATTATATGGGATATCCATGTACGGATTTAATTTCAGCGGCAGTATTATTGAGTAATCCAGGAATAACAAGAGAAGAATTTGTTGAATTATTGAATCAAACACATTCAACAGTAATTACCTCAGTACCAGAAAAAGCACCATGGGAATTTCAAAAATCAAAAAAAAGATATTTGAAACATGAAGATGATTACCTTCATAAGGGACTTCATGGACTGGCATCCTATGTTTTAAGTTTAGAAACAACCGATGATTTTGAAATTAAAAACAAGCTAACAAAAGATAAATTCGGAATCCCAATAAGAAGCCCATGGCTATCTGTAATAGGAAGAAAATACAAAGGGGAATGGATAAGTCCTAGTTATGAAGTATCATATGTTACAGAAACCGTAGCTTCAGAAGAAGTTAAAGAAATCGAACATATTGATAGGGGCAGCATAGTTGTAGGAGAAATTCTAACAGATATATATGGGCTAAGTTTAATAGGGTTTGTTGAAGAAGTATTATCAGAAGAGGTAGTTGACGAACACCTTCCAGAAGATGATTTTGGTGAATATTCTTGCTTAACCAAATCAAAAATTAAAATAAGAAAGTTCATGCAAATAGGAAAAAGGCAAAGTTTTGGTTCTCTTGAAAGGTTATTAAAATTCTTTCCACAATTCAATCCAGAATTTATGTATAATTTTTCTTTGCAAGAAGGAAGATTAAAAGCTCCATTGGGCGCGCAGGGTTTATACAAATGGATACAAAAAGATGGAAAATATTATTTACATCCAGAAACAATTAATAAAATTCCAGCAGGAGGATGCTATACTCTAGGGGGATATTCAAATCTTGTAGCAACAGCAGAAGCAATAAAACAAAAAGCTTGGAAAATATTATCTTACAAAGGAGACATACATATACCTCAATTTCTGCACGACTTTCCAGATTCAAGAAAGATATACGAAAATGCTGTCAAGGATGCTCAATTATCAATATCAGCAAAACTTCAAGGAATGACTAATACAGAATTATTAAGATATAGAATGCTTCCCCCAAATGCAATATAAATTAACGTACTAATAAAATTCTCTCTAACCAACAATAGCAAAACCAGAAATACTTACAATATTCAAGGCATTTAATACTTGCAAAACTCCCCAAATTAAAAGCCAAACTGCAACAGAAATATTAAGTAATTTCGGTTTTATAAGAACCAATATTCCGAGAATTATTGCAATAAGACCCATAATCAACGCAGCTATCATAAATTAGTATAACTTCTAATCTTTAAATACTTTTATGTAATATAGAATAAATTTTATTTTTGAATATTTAATAATAAAACTAAAAAATCTTCATCAAATACCCCATATAAACTTTTCCAAGTAAAAATTACATTTTTTAATTATACTAAAGGTTTATATCTTCAAATCGTAAGATTTGAATGATCATAAGATTTGCATACAAAAAGCAAATCTTTATAAAACAAATCTTCCATAAACAAATATAAACTCTTAGAAGGAGGTAAAAAAATGGTAGAAGCAAGATGTATGAAATGTAAGGCACCAAAACAAATGAAACATGCTGAAATTGTTATGACTGCAAGAGGCGGATACATGGGAAAAGGAAAATGCCCTGATTGTGGAACAACAATGTGCGCTATGATGTCAAAAGACAATGCAGAAAAAGCAATAAAAGCAGGCGCTAAAAAAGCATATTAATTTATTTTTTATTTTTTATGTGTTTTTAAATTATATAGGAAGAAAAAATGCAAGTAAAAATTCATGAAGCATACAGAATAGTAGTTGCTGTATGTGATACAGAATTACTTGGAAAATATTTCTCAGAAGGAATAAAGCAAATAGACATAAAAGAAGGTTTCTTCAAAGGTGAAGAAAAGAATTTTAAAGAAACAGTTGAACTTCTCATAGAGCTCAATAAAGAAGATGCAACCTTTAACATAATAGGCCAGGAATCAGTTAAAGCTGCCCTAGAAGCAAAAATAATCTCTCCTGAAGGAATAATCACCATTGATAATATTCCTGTAGCCCTAGTATTAATGTAATTAATACTACTTGTTTTACTTGGTTCTTATGTAATCAATACAACTTATTAGCACAGGCTTTACATCTAATATCTACTTTTTTACCAAAAAGCCCTTTACCTCTAGGAAATCCATTACAAATTTCAGGTTTTAAATCCTGTATCCTACAAGAAGTAATTCCATTATCAAGAATTAAAAATTTGCAATAACCATTTATTCTCTTTAAGTTTTTGCCCTCTTTATCCAAAAAATCTCCATACCCTGCATTTTCTATTCTTTTTATGTCTTGTTTATTTAATCTAACCCTCAACTTACAACAATTTCCACATCTTAAACATTTAAATTCTCTTTTTGCTAAAATAAATTCCCTAAAATAAAATATATAAACAAAAATTAAAATAATTATAATGTCAATAACAATAAAAAATATTTCCATTTTAGCAATAAGATTAAAAAGTATATAAAGATTGTTAAAAATTTGCAAAAACATTAATCAAAATTATCAGTATTAATATATTCCTATCTCACAAATCTTTATATTATATGAACATATAATCTAGTTATGTCAAATAGCAATACTCTTGATCAAGAATTATCTGCATGGTTAGAAAGACATAGAAAATCTGTAAAAGAAGAGTTAGGTGCAATATATAACCAATGGTCAAATGGAGAGATTATGAATGCATATGTAACAGGAAACTACTATAGATTAAAAGCAGATTATTATAAACATCAAAATCCTCCATCAGAAACAAGTGAACGTGTTAAAAGAAAAATAAATGCTTCTTTAGAAGAATTAGCTGAAATGAATAAGCTAATTCAACAATTTGGACATCAGCCTATTGCTGCATAAACCATTTTATTCTATACAAAACCCTTTTAAACCACTATTCATATAATCTAATATTGATACTAACTAAAATCACAAAACCTAAGGTTTTGTGAGACCCAAGAAAAATCCAACAATCTAACCATTGTTTAAAAGTGGATTTTTGTTGAGGGTTAACAACTTACTTTATATCAAAATGAGCCCAGATATGCAAAAATTCAAAAATCATGCAAAAAAGAACAAGCCCAAGGAATTCAATACAGCACCAGAAGTTGTAACAAGAGCAAGAATTCCAAGAGGCAAAGAAGTCATAGGAATAGTTGAACAAAGAGTTGGAGCAAATAGAATGATAATCAAATGTTTTGATGAAAAAACAAGAAACTGCAGAATTCCAGGTTCTCTAAGAAGAGCACTTTGGATAAGACCTGGAGACATTGTTATTGTAGAACCTTGGGAATTTGAAGGAGATAAAAAAGGGGATATAATATACAAATACACTCCTGCAGCAGTAGAATGGTTAAAAAGAAATGGTTTCATAAAAAAAGAAACTACAAACGAGTTCTAGGACTTTTAGAAATAATAATCACAAGAAAGCACTAGAACGAGGAGAGTTTTAAGTTCTTATTAATAATTTAATCATTGAACTAATGATGACTCACAAAATAGAGCCATTATAATTTCCCAAGATTAAAACAATTACTTGTAATTGTTAAAAAGACTATTAACATTAAAAGTTTATGAAAATACTAAAATCAGAAAAACAAGCTCACCATCCAATCACATTACCAATTAAATAAAACATTCAATAGATAAGTTTTATAACCTAAAAATTATCCAAAATAATATGACACTACATTTTTGTCCAAACTGTAAAAAAATAATCCTAAAAACCGGCAATTGTAGCTGCGGTCATGAAATAATTGAATTTAATTTACATTCAACAGAAACTCCGAAACAAAAACAACATAAAAGTCATGAAATTCTTATTGAAGAAAAAATAACAATAGGATTTCCACACATTTGCAAAAAATGTGGCCATAATGAATGTCTGATAGAGGATGTTGGTGTAAGTGTGAGTGATGAAGCAGGAATCTATTTATTCAAATGCTTAAAATGCAATTATGTTGAAAGGCAGGCAGATGGTTCCTACAATATGTAGATATAATCAATTGATTATAAGATAAAAAGCTTAATACTTAATCTAACTTAACAAATACAAAGAAGCGAGCATGAGAGCTTCAAATAATATTTACAATCAAAAAAACAATGTGCCACCACACACTAAAGCTTTGAGAATTTTTAATTCTCAATAGTGCTCAGAAATCCATAAAAGATTTCTGACATTAACAAAACTAGAAAAACTTAGGAATAACAAATTTTATAACTAAACATTATTATATAATTAAAACATGACACAAGAAATTTATATTGAAGACATAGCAAAAGTTTTAAAAAATAAATTAAAACTAGAAAAACAATTGAAAATGAAAATAAAAAATCAAGGCAATTGGTTTGTTATTAATGGAAGTCCTGAAAATGAATATCTTACCCTGGAAATTTTTAAAGCAATTGACCTAGGTTTTTCAGCTGAAAAAGCTCTTTTATTAACAGATGAAACTAAACTTCTGCACATAGTAAATATAAAAGACATTACAAAAAGACATGATCTAGAAAGAGTAAAAGGAAGAATCATAGGAACTCAAGGAAGAACAATAGGAAACTTAACAAAATTAAGTGGATGTCACATTGTATTAAAAAATAATCAAGTAGGAATAATCGGTGATGCAGAACAAATAAAAGAAGCTATCCTAGCAGTAACATCAATCATACAGGGTTCAAAACAAGGGAATGTTTACACAAGACTTGAAAAAGAAACAAAGAAAAAAAGAGAAGATCCAGAATACCATCAAGATATAAGAAACGAATTAAAAAAGAAAGAATAACTGTCTTATTAGTTCAATAGGGAAGCAACATTTATATACCAATTATACTTCATTCTATTATGTATTTAAAATTAAAAAAGGGAAAATTGCAAGAAATAATTTCCTTAGCAATAAAAAGAGCGGGTAGCATAAGAAAATTAGTTCTAAAAGTAAACATTCCTAGATCAACAATTTTTGAAAACTATCAGGAAAAGCATTTTATAAATGAAAAAAATTTGAATAAAATCTTACAGTATTTAGAAATCAAATTAGATAAAAAAGATATATTAAAAAGGTTTCCAGACAATTGGAAACAAATAATAGGTGGAAAAAAGTGTGTTGAAACTAAAAAAGCCAATGGAACCTATGAAAAACAATTAAAACAATGCCAGCAAAAAGGGGGGAAAATTTATCTGAAAAAATGGCATTCGAAAATGAAGAAACAAGATTCAGAAAAATATCATATTCTACAATATGAAAGATTTAAAAAAATAAGCAATTATAAATTTGAAACAAAAAATAAAGAAAAAGTAAGAAATAAACTAGAAAAAGAGGTAGCAGATATTCTTAAAACAATGAATATTAAATATAGATATGAACCCTTAATTAAAATAGGGGGAAAATATTTTTTCCCAGATTTTTTAATAAATGACAAAATAATAATTGAATGTACTGCATGGAGAGGATTTGATAAAGCAATTAAATTAAAGAGTAAAATTAAGAGTTTAGAAACAAAATATAGAGTGTATGTAGTCATCCCAAAAACTTTAAAAAGATACTATGTGACACTTAATAATTGGTTAGTCCTTGGAACTGAAGAACTAATTAATATCAAGTTCCTGTAGCTCAATTTGGTAGAGCATGCGACTGTTAATCGCAGGGTTGGAGGTCCGAGTCCTCCCGGGAACGTTTCTTTTTATATTAAAATCGAGGACCTCGGAAAAGGTATGAGTCACTTCAATTTCAATGAAGAAATTAGAGTCCCTGGAAATTTAAAAATAATTTCCAGAGCTCTTGGGACGTTTATCTCATTTTAGATTCTAAAATATTATGAGAAGGAGATAAAAGTATAGCTTTTATTTTAATACCAAATCTGTCTAGAAGGAATATACTCCCTAATATAATCTAAAAAACCATCTCTATGTAAATAACCTTGGGCAATCTCATCAATAACTCCCTCATATTTTCTTCCAAACCATAGACCCAATCTAATATCCGGGATAGCAACATGAATCAATTCATGTAAAATAGTCAAATCTACTTCACCACCTAAAAAATCATTACCATTCATTCCAACTTCAATAACTCTCTTACCATCAGTAATATATCCATGGAGAATACGTCCAAGACCAACCCCCCAATCAGGCCGATACCATAGAACAAAATCATTACTAACCATCCAATCAACAAATTCTCTATCCAAAGGAAATTTTATAAAAATTTCTTTTAACTCTTCAGGACTTGAAAAACTCAATCTTCTAACATCATGAACAGGAGCATTTTTAACGACATTTTCTAGCATATTAAAAAAATGAATAATCTCATTTAAAAATATGATTAAAAACAAAAACAACCATTAACCACAACTCTTTTATATTATATAATTCTTTTATTTCCATGGATTTTGAAACCCTGGCAAAAAAAAGAGCATCAATAAGAAGATATTCTAATAAAAAACCAAACATTGAAATCTTAATTAAATTAATTGAAATTGCAAATTCAGCTCCAAGTCCTGGAAATCTGCCAATAATAAAATATCTTATTGTTCAGGACAAAGAAAGAATCTCAAAGATTTCAGAAGCATGCAATCAAAATTTTATAGCAGATGCACCTTATTTAATAATTATTTGCTCAGAATCAAAAAACATAGAAGTGATGTATGATAAAAGAGCAAAAAAATATGTAAAACAACATGTAGGTGCAGCAATTGAAAACATGCTTTTATACATAACAGAACTTGGACTTGCAAGTTGTTGGATAGGTGCTTATTCAGATTTGATAATAAAAAACCTATTAAGGATTCCAGAACACATAGAAATAGAAGCAATTCTTCCAATAGCCTATCAATTAAAAATAGATAAAACAATTCAAAAGAAAAAACCATCAATCTCCAAAAGGATTTATTTTGAAAATTGGGGAAATCCTTTTCTCAAACCATTCAAAAGGTTTGATACATAAAATTCAAACTACCTCGTTTACACCGAGGATTCAGGAGTTCGATCCTCTTATCGCCCATATTTTTATTACTTACCTAGGATGAAAAACTTTAAGTAATATATTTAAAGTCTGTTTTAATAATTAAAATAAAGATGGCTATAGAAAATTTAACTGCTCAATGGATGCCAGAAGTAAAACAATTCTGTGTAGAACATCTTGCAGATATTTTATATAAATGTGTTGACCATGCTCATCCGAGATGGGACGTAGATGGAAATACTGCTCGCGAGTTTATTGATAGAGATGGTAGTAATCTTTCTACGATAAGTGGAATGACAGTAAAATTCTTAGTAACTTCTGCTTACCAAGAAGTTAGAAAAACAAAACCACACATGCCTGAATTAAACTTAAAATCAGTTGTTTATGGTGGATTTTTATCTCAAGAAGTTTTAAATGCCCATCAAAGACTTATGTTTTTAACAGATGGAGAATTTTCAGGCTTAGTGGCTAATGTTCCTCAATGTGAAAGAAGATATGAACAAGACCAATTCTTAGGAAGAGATGTATGGGAACAATTTTACCAAAGAATAAAACAAGACAGACCTTTCTTAGATAGTAGAGGTTATGGTATGATTAAATTTCATTAAATAAAACAATTCGTGTAAAACGAGCTATCTTAAAGTGCTCTTTTTATTTGGATGCTTTATGATATATTAGTTTACACAAAGTATATCAAAAAGGATATGATTTCTAAATGACATTAGTTTGCCAATAGAAAGATTTATATAACTATGTTAAATATTATTAACATATGTTAAATATTATTAACAGTTTAAAGCCCTTTTTTGAAGATTGTTATAGAAGGATTAATGTGAGGGAGTATTCCAGATTGAGGAAAATCTCTCCTCCAACAGCATCAAAGATACTTTTTGAACTTAACAAAGAGGGATTATTATTAATAGAAAAAGATAGGAATTATATTTTTTATTATGCAAACAAAAATAATAAGATATTTGTTGATTTATCTAGAATTTATTGGAATTTAAGGTTAGATAATTTGGTTCATTTTTTAAATAAGAACCTTACAAACCCTGCAATAATCTTATTTGGTTCTCTCTCAAAGGCAGAAACAAAAAATGACTCAGATATTGATATTTGCATTATAGGGCATAAAAAGGAATTGAACATAAAAAACTTTGAGGATAATCTAAAGAGAAAAATACAATTATTCTTTTTTAGTTCAGTAGGAGATATGAAAAATAAAGAACTTGCAAATAATATAATAAATGGATATATATTAGAAGGAAGGCTAAGATTATAATGGATTTTAATGAATGCATTAAAAAAAGGATTGCAAAAGAAGTAAAAGAAGATAAAGAATTAATAGCTTCTCTTATAAAAACAAGTCAAAATAAATTTGATTCTGAGAAAAAGCTTGAATTAAGTGAGGTAACTTCAAGTTCAAAAATTTCTCTTTTGTACGATTCATTAAGAGAGCTTTTAGAAGCTTTAGCTATTAAAAATGGATATAAAATATACAATCACGAATGTTATACTTATTTTTTGAAAGAGATTTTAAATGAAAGTATTAAAGGAGATGAATTTGATGAATTAAGAAAAATAAGAAATAGCATTAATTATTATGCTAAAGATATTTCAGTGGAAGAAGCAAAAGATGTTCTAAAAAGAATAATAAAATTAAGAAAAGGGATATTAAATCTACTATTAAAAATGAAAAGAGCGTTTATTGTTCATAGGTGGGATGGAACTCCTAAAAATGATTGGTATCCCTGGCTAAAAAGAGAATTAGAAAAGAAAGGATTTAAAGTTGAAGTTCCAGCAATGCCAAATACTTCTGAACCAAAAATAAATGATTGGGTTAATCATTTAAAGAAGGTTGTTGGTAAGTTAGATAATGAAACTTATTTTATTGGACATAGTATTGGATGTCAAACAATTATGAGATTTTTAGAAAAAGAAACTTATAATAATAAATTAGGAAATGTGGTCTTTGTAGCTGGTTGGTTTAAGTTAGATAACCTAGAAAGTGAGGAAGCTAAAGCAACAGCAAATCCCTGGATTAATACTCCTATTGATTTTAACAAAATTAAACAAAAAATATCTAAACTTACTGTATTTTTATCAACTAATGAGCCCTATAGTTTTGTAGAAGAAAACTCAAAAATATTCAAAGAAAAGTTAAATGCTAAAGTAATATTAGAAAAAGACAAAGGACATTTTACTGAAGATGATAGTGTAAATGAGTTGCCTGAAATCCTTGCTGAAATAAACTAAATCAAAGCAACTCGGTAAAACATAATCATATTAAAGGTAGTTTGTTACAAAGTATATCCTTTAAGATATAATCTTTTATACCGAGTCATTTTCAAATAAAATCAATATATCCATAAATAATAATCTAACTTCCCCTATAAATATATGCTCACTCATTCCTATTTTACATTAACTAACAATCAAAAAAACAAACCCTGCCAAAAAAATAAAAGCAAACGCTCAAAAAACCATTTCTGGTTTTTTGGCGCTGTAAAAACTTACATTTTTACAGAAATAAAAAAAATTATATTATATATTTAAGAGGCCTACCAGGAATCAATTCCTAAATCAGCAAATTCATTCTTAACAGGCTTGTTGTATTCATATTCTCTTACTCTCTGTTTTCCAAGTACATATGGACTTGAAACACCAGTCATAATAGTTATTACTCTTACCCTTCCCTCAAAATCCTTATTGATTCTTGCACCAATAATTACCTGAGCTTCAGGAGCAATATTTTCAGTAACAAGTTTTCCAATTTGACTAAACTCTTCCAGTTTTAAATCAGGTCCGCAAGTAATATGAATTAATGCGCCATTTGCACCTCTGTAGTCCACGTCTAACAATGGATGTGTAAGAGCTTGCCTAACAGCTTCATGAACTCTATCGCTTGAGTCTGATTCCCCTATACCAATAACTGCAACTTCACCTTTTTTCATTATTGAAGCTACATCAGCATAGTCTAAGTTAATTAATGATGGTAAAGTTATTGTTTCCACAATTCCTTTGATCATTGTACTAATCAACTCATTTGCAACTGCAAAAGCCTGTTGTATTGGTAATTGTCCAGCAATATCAACTAACCTATTATTATCAATTACAATAGCAGTATCCACATGATCTCTTAGTTCCTGAAGTCCAAACTCTGCCTTATCAATTCTTGCTTTCTCGCATTCAAAAGGCATTGTAACAACTCCAATAACAACAGCCCCTGTTTCCTTAGATACTTGAGCTAACACAGGCATAGCACCTGTTCCAGTTCCACCACCTTCTCCACCGATAATAAAAATCATATCAGCGTTTGCAGTGGATTTTTTTAATTCAGACATAGATTCTTTAGCAGCTTCTCTACCAACTTCAGCTTTTCCACCTGCACCAAGACCTCTTGTTAATTCCTTACCAATAAGGATTTTATCATCAGCCTTTGTAATGCTAAGATGTAGTGCATCTGTATTTGCACCATAGATAGTAGCTCCATTAATGCCCTTATTAAAAAGCCATGTAATTGCATTGCAACCAGCCCCACCAACTCCAAAAACCTTGATATTTGCCTTACCAGCTTTTAAATCATCAAAATTAATGCTGTGAGATTCAACATTACTGATCGCCTCTTTTGCAAAATCTAAAACCATTTACATTTATCTAACCTCCTTTCAAACAAATTGAGCTCCATATTAAATTTAAAAATAAACAGGCAAGTTAGTAAACCATCTATCACCTTTTATTTATGAAAAACAATAACACTCCCCATTTAAAAATCTTTTCTAAAATGAAATATATACAATAGACTATCTATTTAGATAATTACTATGGATTTCATAGGCCCATAAGTAGAACTTAAGACAATTTTAACATCATTTTCAACCATTTTTCTTAAAATAACTGGAAAAATATAGAAAATATGGCCTCTTCCTTCAGAACAAAAAGTATTTTCATAGTTAATTCCTTTTTTAGGATTAAACCTAAATTCAGGAGAAATAAATCCAGCATACTCTTCAACAGATTCAAAACAAGTTTCAAGAGCCATAATACAATAAAAGCTAATTATATATAAAATTAATTAGCGTAGAAAATATATAAAAATCAAACCTTTACCCATGGATTATTCCATCATAATATTTGATTAATTCTCTACCTAATTGGGTTATTTTTCTTGATTGTTTAGGAAAATAATCAAATTTATTTTTAGCCCAATCTAATGCCCTATAATCATTACTTCTTAAAAAAACTATTGCATCTACTAATTTACGAAATAAGGGATTACTTGGTATTCCTGCCTGATATTTTTCAAATGTTTTATTGACATTTTTCCATAAGTCTTCTGAAAATTGAATTCCTTTATCTAATAATTCTTGATTGCCTAAATCTTCGACTTTCCATTTCCTTCTAGTTAATTCATTTGCATTATCAAACATTCTTCTTTTTTCTGTTCCTTCATAATCATGCTGAAAATTATTCATATAATCCGGGCTAAAAAGCCAAACACTTTGTCCCTTAGCATATGGGATGAATATTCTTTTATCTTGTATTGATTGTATTGGAAGAGATACTGTTCCGTGCTTGGTATCACATCTAATGCAATATTCTTTAGCTATGCGCTCTAAAGGCTCATTTAAAGATAAGATTCTTCTTTTTATATCTCTTAAAAGATAATTATGAACTAAAGCATCAATTCCATAACACAAAATCCGACCAAATGCATAATTACCTTCATATTCTAATTCTTCGTTTGTTAAGGCATTTATTCCATCTTGTATTTTTTTATCTAATGTTATCATTTTAAATTTTCTCCTTAAAGCTTTAATAAAAATCCCTCTAATTTTCCGATTTTAATTAATTTAGGTAGATTAATTTTATCTTCAGATTTAAGATTATTAGTAAAAGGAACTCGCTCAAATTCTAAATCTAAATTATCTCTCATATCCAGATAATAAATAACAGGTTTTCCACCTTCTTCACTACTTCTAATATTAGCCCATCCTTTAGCTACTTTATATGAACCTGAGAAGAAACTATAAAGAAGACCGCATTTTTCAATATCTTTAACTCTAACAGTGCTGGTACCATGAAATAGATATACTGGAACAACCATTCCATTAGCTACAGTTATTCCTTGATTATTTTTTCTCAACTCTAAAATTTTTCTAAAATCTATCATTTTGATTTATCTTTGTTTTTATTTACTTAATAGTAGTAATCTAATTGAGGTATATTAAAATTGTTATTTATATTTTTAATAAAACACAATATTTATATACTTTTTATATTTTTAATTAAAATATGAAACTAGATATTAAGGACAAGAAGATTTTAGCTGAACTAGACTTAAATGCAAGAGCAACATTTCAAGAAATAGGAAAAAAAGTAAGGCTCTCTAAAGAGACCTCCATTTATAGGATAAAAAAATTAGAAGAAAGAAAGATCATTCTAAGGTATACAACCCTAGTTAATTTTGCAAAATTAGGATATACTGGATTTGCAGTTTATAACAGATTTGAAAATGTTGATAATAAATTAAAACAGACTATAATAAATTATTTAGAAAAAATTCCCGAAGTCTATTGGATCGCTTTAGTTGGGGGGAGATTTGATATAACTTTTGGAATAATGGCAAAAAATGTATTTCAATTTAATAGAATATATTATCAAATATTAAATAAATTTAGAGATAATTTAGTAGATAATAGTATAGCTATAAGGATTGAATTAAGGCAATATAAAAGAAGATATCTTATAGAAGAAAAACCATTATTATTTAAACCGCCTTTTTTTGGAAAAGAACCTGAAGTAGAAGAACTAGACGAATTAGACTCAGATATTCTATCCATATTATCAAATAATGCCAGAATTTCTATAATTGATTTATCTACTCAATTAAACAAACCTCCGAGTACAATTGCATTAAGAATAAAACAAATGAAAAAAAGAGAAATAATCCAAGGATATGCTGCCTATATTAAATCCCAAAATTATGGTATGCAGAGCTATAGATTACTTTTATCTTTAAAAAAAATGGATGAAAAAGCAAGAAGTGATTTGTTTAATTATATTAATGATAATCCTAATATGATTTTAGCAATAGAAACTCTTGGGGAATGGAATTTTGAAATTACTTTAGAAGTAGAAAATAATGAAAAACTTCAGAAAGAAATATCAGATTTAAGAAACAAATTAGGAAAAATAATAAATAAAATAGATTTTCTTATTATGTTCGAAGATGATTTAGTCTATGACCCATACCCACTAAAAAAGAATAAAAGAAGTAACAAAAACTAATGCTTATTTCAAAAATATAATCTTCTTCAAATCCTTAAAATGCTTATCACCAGTAATAATTTTATAATCGAATTCTTTTTGTTTTACCAAGATTACAGAATCAATTAATCCAAAATCTTTTTGATTTTGCCTTTGTTTTGCTCTTTCTTCTCCTGCCAAAATCCAATCAATTTCTTTTAAATTTAAAATTTCAGAATTAGCCTTAATAATCAAAAGCAAATTACTAAAATCATTATTATTTTTTATAGCCCACCCATTTATTTCTGCAAGGCAGCATTCCAATGTAAAAAATTTATTTTTAGGATCAAGAAAAAGTTTTTTAAGAACCTCTCCTTTGAAAGAACCAAGAAAATATTCTATCCATGCATAACTATCAATTATATATTCCATAAATCACCAAAATTCAGAATGTTCTTCTTTTTCTTCTTCAAAAGATTTTGCCCCTTTTGCAACACCAAAGCCATCTAATCTTTTTTTAACAATAATTTTAATTTCAACCCTATCTCCTCTTTTTAAACCCATTTCACGAATTTTCTCAATAGGCAAAACAACCCCTATAGAGTTTCCCCATTCTTTTAATTCAACTTCTACCATTTTAATATATCTTATAGTTATACATCATGTATAACTTATAAATCTTCCGGTTTGAATTTTTAAACCACCTTCAGAATCAAATTTTCTTCCCTAATCTTCCAATCTTCTCCCAAGTCCTTTCCAATTTATTATTAGCCATTTCAATAACTAATTTTAAAAAATCATCATCAACTAAAACCTTGCCGTTATTCATAATTGGGAAACTCATACTTTCAGTACTATGAAGTTCAGCAATATTTCTCTTTCCACCAATTATACCGCTTCTCTGCCATCCAGATTCTTTTGCAAGATTAACAAGATTTTGAGCATCAGAAAGAGTTAAACAAGCAACATGAAGAATACAACAACTCTGTTGAAACTCAACAATGCCGCTATAATCTAACTTCTCAAGAACTTTTTTAAGTTCTTGAAATGATACCTTTGCATGAGTTCTAAAAAGAAAAGCATCCTCTATTTTTTTATCACTATATTTTATAAGAACAATTCTTCCAGCACAACTACTTGTAGTATAGTAATTCTTTTTCTTGTTTATTTTATTGCAGAGCCCTGCAATTTTCTTATCCCAACTACCAATACTACTCAAATCATCTTTTGACAATTGTTTTTCTTTTTGCTCTAAAAAATTATTTTTCATTTTAATAATTAAATCTCCTTTCATACTCTTTATGATCCATCCACTCTAAAATTACAGATAAAACAACAGCCCTATTATTTTTAATTGTGTAAATCAGTCTCCAAGCATCAGGAAGATTGTATTTCCATAGATTAGTAAGATTACCAAATCTTTTAAAATATTCCTTTGAAATAAAAAAAACAATGTGCCACCACACACTAAAGCTTTGAGAATTTTTAATTCTCAATAGTGCTCAGAAATCCATAAAAGATTTCTGACATGTGTGGTTTGTGACAGGCACTTGTTTTTAGGACTTCAAAATCGTAAGATTTTGACAGTGCTCAAGATTTTACAATCTTGACATGCTCAGAAATTAAAACAAGTAAACATCCACATCTTAAAAGATGTGGTTTAATTTCTGACATCAATTTTTTTGGTATCTGAATTCCACAAAAAGCATCTTCTTCTAAATTACAAAATGCCTTTTCAATCTGTTCCTTTAGATTCTTTTCTTTAATATTATCCAAACTTAAAAAATCTTTTTCAACTCGCTCATCGCCAAAGGCAATTTCAGAATTTACCATTATTTTCTCCACATTAAATGTTTTTTCTTAAGATATTTTTCAACACCTTCAGGATCCCAAATCCAAGCAATCTTGCCTTCCTTATCAACTGCAATTCTTCTAGCATATAATAAATAATCAATAATAACTGAATAAGTTTGATACATCATTTTTTTAGGAAGTCTTTCCCAAATTTGTTTTTTTGTAAACTCTCCGCTAGTATCATAAATAAATTTCTCAACCATCAAAACACTATCCAGTCTTGGATAATGTAATATTTTCTTAATGTTCATAGGATATACCGGGTTATATATACTTATATAACTATATAAATCTTACTTTTTTAAATGTTTTTTCAAATCTCCAACATCAATATATTTTAATTTTAAACCTTTTTCAACTTCAACAGGCAACTTACCACTAACAAGTTCATTGATAATATATACAGATTTAGGTTTAAACCATTTACTATAGGCAATTTCAGCTAAAACTCCAACAGCATAACCAATGCATAAAAAACAATCTGTTTCTTCATTTAATTTTTCAGGTTGATTTCTCCAGGTTCCACAGTTTATATGCTCTCCAATATCTAAATTAACCCATGAAAATCCAAATTCTTTATCATCCAAAGGAACAACCTCATAAACCTTCTTTCCTCTATGTTTTAAAACTCTTGAGCAAAAAATTCACTTGCACTTCCTTTATCAGGAACAACAACAATCTCATGCCCAGATTCAGCAACTAATCTAGCCAAACCTTCAATCAATTTTTTAGCATCACTATTTACATCTTCAACAGATTGTAATTTACTTGGTCCAATAATTCCAATTCTCATGAAAATATAGGAGAGTTATACTTTAAATAGTTTTATTAAAATACTAATTCAAAACCTTAATTTCATCAATTTTATCAAAGTCTTTGTCAAAAGTAGCTAAGTATTTTATATTATTAATTCTCATCAAAGTAATTATAGAACAATCAACAAAACTAAATGAAGTACCTTTTTGTTTAACAAAAATTTTGAAAGTTTCTTCAAAAGTTTCTTTATCAGTATAAAAAATCAAATCTTCTTTCAGCCTATTGCATAAAATTTCAGTCTTTTTTATATTTCTGGATAATCTAAATAAAACACTTGCACATTCTGAAAAAACATAATCACTGATACATAGATTTCCATAATTTCCAGAGATTATCTTATTCATTACTTCTCTAGATTTTATATGATTTTTATCTCTTTTATTAAGATAAGAAATAACAAAACTTGTATCTAAAAATACCATTTTCATGCTTCATAAAGGATTTTATCAATTTCCTCGCTTGAATTCTCAGTTCCATTCCCAAAATCAAAAGGTTTTATATTAATAATGCCTAATTTTTTCTTTTTATTAATTTTATTATTAATCATTTGTTTCATTGCAAAATTTAAAGCTTCGCCAATTTTCATGTTTCTTTCAATTGCAAGACTCCTAAATTTTCTAAAAGTTTCCTCATCCACATCTCGAATACCAACAAAAGTTTTTTCCATATGTTTAACATGTTTAACAGATTTATAAATTTTACGGTTAAATTGAATAGATGAACATTTACCCTTCCAACTTAAGTAATTATCACTAAATTTTTTATGAGAAGTTCTTTACAAATAAAGAATTCCATATATTTCAGTTAGGGGAGTTGTAAATAGTACTTCTAAATCAATAGATTATAATTTCCCTTCATAACTAAACTGACTCTTAAAAAAATTCGCATGTGAATTTTTAAAATAATTTTATATTATACCTATTTGACAGCTTAATCCTTAGAAATGTCCATCTATTTTAAATCTCTTTCTCAAGTACTCTAGAATCAACTCCCAATTCCCTACAACCATTAACAAATCTTTCAGCATCAGCCAAAGTTCCAGCTACACTTCCCCAATGCATTGGAATTGCAAAATTAGGTTTTATAACATCAACAGCCTTTAAAGCTTCTTCACTATTCATTGCAAACTTTCCACCAACAGGCAATAAAATAATATCTGCAACAATATTTATCATTTCAGGAATAAAATCACTATCTCCAGCATGATATACTTTAACTCCAAATAAATCCATAACATAACCTAAATAACCTTCTTCCTTAGGATGAAAATGTTTATTAATATTATAACTAGCAACACACTCAATTCCAATACCATTAAATTCAATCTTCTTTCCAACTTCCCCTATTTCAAAATCAATCCTATCCCTCAATCTACGAACCTGACTTAAAAGTTCAGCAGGCCCAATTATTTTAGTTCCAATTTTTATTATTTTTTTAATATCTTCTATTGAAAAATGATCATAATGTCCATGAGTTATTAAAATTAAATCAGCTTTTTCATTTCCATTAATCTGAAAAGGATCAATATAAATTTTAATTCCACTTGCATTTATTAAAAATCCAGAATTTCTACCCCCTTGAATCTCAACATTTTTATATAACATAAAAATAAAATAACAACTAATTATTTAAAGTTAATTATAATAAAATGCAAAAATCTATGGACTTCAAGTCCATTTAAAAAATAAAAAAAATAATTAATCTAAGGCTTGCATTTTTCCTTTACCCATACCACAACCTTGGCCTTTCATACCATACTGATTCTCCAAAGATTCAACAGAATTTCTAAAATCCTGCATTTTTACGTGATTTTCAACAATCTTGTTAAAATTATCTTCAGTTATCTGAGATTGCATTTTTGCAATTTGTTCTTCCATCAGAGTCTTCCAAGTGGCATAGTCTTTATTTTCAATTGCACTTTTCATTTGTTCATGTTTTTCTTGCATTAAAGTTCTGTCTTCATCAGTAATGTCTTGTTTCATCAATCCATTTCCAAAACCAAATGCCGAAACCATGCTTACTCCAATTACAGCAGTAATTAAAAGTACAATTCCTAAAACATATTTTTGTTCCATTTTTAACCTCCTTACATTAATTTTCATAGAAGTTTTTATAATCCAATACTTTTAAAGAAGATGGATTTTAAATCCATTTTACTTATAAACACTTAAAAACATGCATTACTTATAAATAAAATGCCGCAGATGACAGGAAGAATTGTGGATGGAGCAATGTCTGGTTTTGGTAATCCGGGATTAGGATTAGAAATCATTTATTCATTTGTAATAATAATATGCAGCCTTATGATTTATTTTGGAACAAAAGAACTATATCAATTAAGTTCTCATAAAGGAATAAATTATTTTAGAAGGGCATTCTTATTTTTTGCGATTGCCTATTTCTTTAGAAATTTTATAAAATTTATACTTTTTTATTTTAATATAGCAAGGATAATAGAAATCTCTCCAAAAACAGCCGGAATTTTATTAGGGCATACAACTTTGTTTATTTTTGTTTATTTTTCATCAATGGCAATATTCTATTTATTATATAGTGTAATGTGGAAAAGATGGAATAATTCAAATAAAGTTTATTTATTTCATATTTTAGCGGTGATAATATCTTTTATAAGTATATTATTCCCCTCGCCATTTATACATTTAACAATCAATTTAGGGCTATTAGTCTTAGTGATAATAATAGTTTATATCAGTAGAAAAAATCAGAAGAAGAATAAATCAAAATTATATTTTATCTACCTATTGTTAATGATTTTCTGGATTTTAAATGTTTTAGACATTCTTGTTCCAGAATTTTTAAGAACCTATCAAATAATAATCTATCTTGCCTCAATTGGAATATTTCTCCTCATACTATATAAAGTACTTAAAAAAGTAGGTAATTAATATGAAAAGAGGAAGATTAGAAATAATAAAAGACATTTTAAAAATTATTCAGGATAACCATAATTCAATTAAAATAACTCCTTTAATAAGAAAGTCAAATATATCTTCAAATAGATTCAAAGAATACTATCTAGAAATAATATCAAAACAATTCATAAAAGAAATTAGGGGAAAATCAGGAGAAAAATTAATTTCAATAACTGAAAAAGGAACAAAATTTTTAGAAAAGTATTCTACAATAATAGGTTTTTTAGAAGAATTTGATCTTTAATTCTCAAATTTCTTGGCCACATCTAATAAAAAATTATCATCCCCAACCTTAGCAAGAATCTGAATTCCAATAGGAACATTGTCTTTCCCTTCTACAATTGTGCCACATGGCACTGAAATCCCAGGAATTTCAGCAATGTTCGCAAGAACAGTTAAAGTATCATAGTTATACATATCTTCCAATGTTATCTCTTCTCCAAATTTATGGGGTGTTCTTGGAACAGTAGGCATTATAATAACATCATATTTCTTAAATGCTTTTTCAAATTCATTTTTAATTATATTCTTTGCTTTTAATGCCCTTCTGTAATATTTCCCAGCATGCTCTGCCTTACAAATCTCTCCACCACCCAAAATTCTCCTTAAAACTTCTTCACCACAACTATCTTCAATTTTCAAACCATATTTTCTTCCATCAAACTTTCTTGTTCCACTAAAAACCTCAACATAATTAATAGGATAATAAGTTTGTATTCCTAAATCAATATGTTTAATATCACAATCTTCAAATTTCCAGTTATTCTTTTCTGCAACAAGTTTAACTTGTTTCAATACTTTCTCCCAGATTTCTTTTCTAGCCCCAAGTTTAGGTATTCCTATAACTATTCTGTCTGTATTTTTCTTCTCTGAAGAAAAATTCCTACCAATGAAATCTCTACTAGTAGCATTATTCTCATCCTTCCCTTTAATAATATTAAAAATAATTTCACAATCTTCAACACTCAATCCAAGAGGCCCTATTGTATCTAAACTCATTGCAGCATCAATTAGTCCATATCTAGAAACAACCCCGTAACTTGGTTTAAATCCAACAATTCCACAATGTGAAGCAGGATTTCTTATGCTCCCACCAGTATCACTACCAAGAGCAAAATCACAAAAACCAGCAGCAACACTAGCTGCACTTCCACTACTTGTCCCCCCCGGAATTCTATCTAAACACCTAGGATTTTTAGTAACACCAAAAGCAGAATTTTCTCCACTACTTCCCAAAGCAAATTCATCCATATTTGCCATTCCTAAAATAATTGCATCCTCTTTCAATAATTTATCAATAACAGTTGCATTATAAGTAGCTCTATAATTTTCAAGAGTTTTTGAAGCACAATTACAAATCATACCTAAAACATTAATATTACTCTTAACAATAAAACCAAGCCCTGCAAGTTTTCCAGCTTTCCCTTGCTTAATTTTTTTATCCACTTCTTTAGCCTGTTCAATAGCCTTTTCATTAATATGCAGAACTGCATTTATTTTTTTATCTTCTTTTCTAATCTTGTCTATAAAACTTTTTATATTATTCTCTGCACTTAATTTCCAATTATTAATTAATTTTAATTTATTTATCATTTTGATATTAAAACAGGTATCATTTCATATTTAATTTCAACAGCTCTTCCTCTTTTCCAACATTGAGGTCCTTCAGAATCCATTGTTCTTTGAATAACCCTTGAACTTAAAACTCTTTTTGAAGATCTAGCAGAATTTCTAGCCTGCCTCTCAACAAAAATCTTGTATAATCTCTGATAATATTTTACATCAAAACCTTCCGAGTCTAAATAAGAAAGAACATTTGTATAACACTCATCTCTTGATGAAAAATTTCCATCTGATATAAATTCACTATGCCTTCCAATATATTTTAATAATTCAACCAATCCTCTTGAAAGAAAATCCTCTGGATCAAGAAAACCTTCCCTTATATATCTCTGCAAAACTTCAGAACTTCGAGTAAGTAAAGCATTATTTAAAACAAAACTGCATCTTTTTCTTTTCATTTTTCCAACCTCCTAGATTCTTTAAATATTAAAGAGTAAATTCTTTTAACAAACCTTTTATCCAATCCAAAATTTTGAGAAATATTATTCATAATTTCTTTTTCTCGAATTTTATCTATTATTTTTATCCCATTATTTTTTTTATACTCTCCCATCTGCCTAACAATTCCAAATCTCTTTATAAATAAATCAGCTATATTAGAATCAATTCTATCTATTTCATCCCTAAGTTTTAAGAGATCTTCACTCATTTTTTACCATTTCCCCCATTATGTTTATTATCTCCTCTTTGTTCAAAAAGATCTCTTCTAAATAAATCTTCTACACACAATTGAGTATAGCCCCTAATATTAAAACCAGTTATTTGTGAAATATATAAAGTTTTCATAAAATCATCATACAATTCTCTAAATCTAGGATGAAATGGATCATTTCCAAATTGAGCATAAACTTCCACACACTGATGATAAAGAACTTCTAATCTTCCAACAGGTTTTGGAAGAGAAGAGAGTATTTGTCTTAATCCAGGGGTTCTTGAACCGCCATTTCTAACTCTAGGTTCATACTGATATGTTTCAGGTCTTGTCATAATCTTATCCCCATATCTCTTTCCAGCAATAAATTCAACAGCACTTGCCATTATTTCCAACTCCCCCTCTCACCTATAACAAAATCATCATCATGACTAGGTGCATTATCAAGGATTCTTTTCTTAAATTCAGAGTCATTTTTAATAACTGATTTATCAGCAAATCTTGATTTTTCTATTTCTTTAGAAACAGAACCTACTTCCGCTCTTTCAAACTCTTCTCTATCAACATATCCCTCAAAATCTTCCTTTGTTTCTTTTTCAACTTTTTCAAGTGCTTTTGCAAATTTATCAAGAATTTCCTTTGCCTGTTTCTCAATTAAAACTTTATCAACAACCATATTAAAACCAAATATAAAGAGTTTTTAAAATTAATCAATATTCAAATAATAAAAATTATTCAGCAATTTCCTTTTTCCAACCCTGATAACTAACCCTAATAGAATTAGCAGTCCGGGGTTTTCTTCCATATCTATTATACCAAGAATTAACAGCATCTGCAACTTCATTCCAGGTTAAATTTCTTTGTTCTCTTAAAAATAAAATATAATCTTTTTCATCCATTGGATAAAGAATTTGCTGCCCATTTAATCCAACATTAACAAATCTACTATCTCCCTCATAGGGATAAATGCCCTTTCTCCTCATCATATCAACACATCTTCTAGAAAGATCTCCAGAAGGAATATGTACAAGACCTCCTTGATAACCTCTTTTTCCAAGTGCAACCATTTGAGGATCTTTTATTTTAGGTTTATAACCTTTCTTCTTGCAAGCATTATTTCTCTTATGTTCTAATCCAAGTTCAGTCAATTCTTCTTCCGGAATAAGAACCCTAAGTGCATAGAGAACAGCATTACGAGCAATATTCTGTGAAATTTCATAATCATTAGGAAGATATTTTTCTGCAAGTTCATTAAGACTATTTCCTGCTATCCATTCATCTGCAATTTCAGGATGATTTTTAACTAAAAATGCTCTTCTATTAAATAAGACTATTTGTGTTCCACGAGGAATTCCCTTTACCCTAGATTCCAAACTTTTTTTAGTCATTTTTATAGACATCATCCAGGGTTTAAAAACCTTACTTATTGTCACTGCAAAGGTACAACAAATAGAAAGATTTATAAATATCAAAACCCTATAATTACTATCACCTCTTTTCCCCAGAAGAGCAAAGCCCTTCCCTTTGGATTGACACTGGCTCTTCATGGGTTTTATAATCATTATAAGGAATAAAATGGAACAACATGAAATTTGAAGAATACTTAAAAGCGCTTGAAATAAGAAAAGATACTTCTAAAGAAAACTATGATTATTTATATGGTGAGTTTGGAGTAGGTGATAATTATGATATTGCATTAGAGGCACCTTTTTTAGAGATTATTAGTTATTTTAAAAATTCTCCTAGATGGGCTTACGCTGGTGCGACTGGAACATTAGATGAAAGAGTAAGTCCAGATTCTAGTGGTTTAAAAGGAAAGGTTAAGAAATGGGAAGAAGAAATTTCCCATAGAATTGATAATGAAAGAAGAAGAATTCAAGAAGAGATGAGAAAAACAATTCCACCACAAGAAAGAGATGATGCAAAATTATGGGACAGAGCATACAAAGAAGCAAAAAGAAAATTTAATGAAGGAAAAATTCATGCTCACATTCCTATATATTTTAATAGTTTAGATTTTCATGTAACCTGCCAAGTATTTGACCTCCCTTATAAGGGAGGTATGCCACATCTCGGAGAAAGAAATCCTGAAGCATTTGCAAGATATAACCAGAGAGTTCAACAAAGAAATTATAGAACTCATATAATGTTACACCCTCGTGATAGGGGTGATTCACAGAATGAAGAAAAAGACCAAGACATTAATGGTGCAAATACTATAATTCAAATTTCCAATGAATTAATAGTTCCAAATAGAATTCCTGCTGTTTTTCCAGAATCAAATGGTTCAAATCATATATATGATTTTGATAGAATAGTTTTTTATGATCCGAAAATAAAAGGAGAAAAATAATTTTTTTCTAAAAATGGAACAATTAAAACAAAACCAAGGAACCTATTTTCTATTTGGACTTCCTGTAGAAGCAAAACTTGTCTATGGCCCTGTTGTATGCTCCTATCCAATAGATTCCTATAAAAACATTCCAATTGAAGAATTAATTAAAAGAATAAAAAGAGACACAGGAATAGATGTAGGCAATAAATCTAATTCGTTTCTAACAACAGCAACAAAAATAAAAGACGAATTCGGAGACTGCATGCATGAATTTGTCTGGTTCTTTTTTTCAAAACCAATAATGAATTAATTTATAAATCCTAATTTCAAATAAATAAAATGGCAACCTACTATAGATTAAAATCAGAACAACCTAATGAAGAATATAAGCCAAGCAGAATTGAAAGAATGGCAGACGGAGCAATTATCGGTGGACTTTGCGGAGGATTTTTAGGAAGATTATTTGTGCCAAAACAACCAACCAATACTCAAGAAGAAGTAGAAATTTCAAGAAGAACATTTTTAAAATATATAACAACATGCACCATATCTGGAGCTGCTGCAGGTGCAACAGCAAACTATCCAGAACCAAAAAAGGAATAATAAAGAATTTCTCTAATTAATAATATCAAATTTTATTTTAAAACTCATTTATTCGTTTTTAATATTTTAAATCAGAATATATTAATCCAATTATCATGCTCATATTATTCCTATAAAACTTAAATTAAATTACATATAGTTTAATAAATTACTTTACACATTACCCAATATCTCAAAACTTAAAAACAAATATTCTGATTACCAAATACATAACCATTTAAGAACAGTTATCTCTTTATCTTTCTTAAATTCAATGCAAGATTAACTCTTTTTTTAAGTAAATAAGTTACTAAAATACTTTTCTTATTATAACTTATTTTACCACCAACATTAGCATTCATTATTTTTTTAAGAAGAGAAACAGGTAATTTTTTATTTTCTTTGATACCCAATTGTCTATGTAAACTTCCTTTTCTAAAAATAATTTCTTTCAACCAATAACTTTTCATATAACCTCTTTTTATATTTTAAGGAGTTAATCTATCCCTATCTCTTGGAAAAAGAACAGCTTCCCTTATATTAGGCAATCCTAATAATAACATAGTAATTCTCTCAACACCCATTCCCCATCCAGCGTGCATAGGTGCACCATATCTAAAACTATCAATATAATCCTTAAAATTTTCAACCTTCATTTTTTTTGCTTTAAATCTTTCAATTAATAATTCAGGAATATGAATTCTCTGCCCACCAGAAGAAATTTCCATTCCCATGTAAATTGCATCAAAACCATTTGACAATTGTTCTCCATTTGGACCTTTTTTATCACTTGGCATTATATAAAATGGTTTTCCAGATAAAGGCCAATCATAAACAAAAACAATTGTATCTGGATATAATTCTCCTAATTTTCTTTCAGATTCAGGACTTAAATCATCCTTTCCAACATGAATTTTTTCTTTTTTCATTATACTAGCAACTTCATGAAAAGTCAAATATTTTACTCCAGGAACTTTTAATTTAATTTCATACATTTCCAATTCTTTAGAATTTTTTTCAATAACTTTTTTAACAATATGCTGAACACATCTAGCTAAAACATCCATGACAATCTTATCATCTGCAAATGCCATTTCAAAATCATATTGTCTTGATTCATTTAAATGTCTTGTAGTATTATGTTTCTCAGCTCTCCAAACAGTAAAAACAGCAAAAACTTTTTCCATTGAACAAGCAAGCATTTGTTTATACAGCTGACAACTCTGGGAAAGTAATGCTGTTTTTTCAAAATATTTTACAGGATAAACTTCTGTTCCACCCTCAGAACTTGCTCCGATTATAGATGGAAAAATAGCTTCAAAAGCTCCTTCCTTATTCATAAACTCCCTATATGCCTGCAATATTGTATCCTGAACCTTAAAAATAGCCTGGGCTCTTTCCCTATGTAAATCTAAGAATCTATAATCCAATCTCTTAGGTAATTCTGTTTTAGAGTGATCAGAAACATCAATTGGAAGTGGATGCTCTGCCTTAGCAATAACCTCAATTTCAATTGGGCTCACTTCTTTTCCACCTGGAGCCTGTTTACTTTCTTTCAAATGTCCTTTAATTCTAACAACACTTTCCCTTGGAATAGTTTTCATTAATTCAAAAATATCTTCCTCAGTTTCTCCCTTAACTCCACAAACTTGAATTCTTCCACTTATATCTCTAAGAACAATAAATCTAATCTTACTCAAATCCCTTGTATCATGAACCCATCCATAAAGTTCTACTTCTCCTTTTTTTTCATCATCTTTAGATGATGAACTTGCTTTCATATGAAAAGCATCCTTAACATAGGTTCTATTACTTGTGTCCATTCTAAATCAAGAATTAAAGGGTTTTTAAAAATTGTGTTTGCAATTTTTAATATATATTTTTCTCGCTTTCTTACAACAAGTGCAACATGAGATTTCATAAAAATTAATCTTCTCCCAAACTATCAAGCAATTCATCAATATTTATCTTCTCTTTAAAATGATTATCTGCACTCAAAATCCCACAATTCAAAGCTAATGCAGTTGCTTCAACAGGTTTATCAGGTTTATGTTTAACTTTCACTTTATCAAGAAACTTTTCATAAACATTCTTACCAACCCAATTAATTTCAAAATCAAATAAAAACTCTTCTATTTCTAAATCCATTAAGTTAGCTTCCCTTCTAAATACTCTAAAAATTTCTTCTCTCACAGAATCAGGAGCAAATATCTTTATTTCACCCTTATTAGCTTTTCTTAAAACCTCCCCACATTTTCCAAAAGGATTATACCAAGCCATAAATAAAATATTTGTATCAATAACAATCTTATTTAGGAAAAAGTTCATTTGCAACTTCCTCTCTTATTTTTTCAGCCCTTTTTAAAAATTCTTCAAAAGTCACTCCTTCCTTTTTTAAGATATTCTTAAACTTTTTAGAATGCTCTAATAATTTTTTCTCCCTATATGCCACAAGCATTTGCTTTAATATCTCAGCAATATTTTTATTATTGCTATCTAACTTAATTCTCATTAATTCTTTATGCAAATCTTCAGGGATACTTATTGTTTTTACCATTTTCTATAAATTTATAGATTTATAGATTTATAAATATTTCTATGATATAAAAACATTAAAAAAACAATGTGCCACCACACACTAAAGCTTTGAGAATTTTTAATTTTCAATAGTGCTCAGAAATCCATAAAAGATTTCTGACATGTGTGGTTTGTGACAGGCACTTGTTTTTAGGACTTCAAAATCGTAAGATTTTGACAGTGCTCAAGATTTTACAATCTTGACATGCTCAG
>Ga0208375_1000467_pt1 | contig 59018 bp, 49 predicted proteins | sample RifOxyD1_FD_184038 | JGI IMG/M metagenome (GOLD analysis project Ga0208375, IMG submission 184038) | Soil microbial communities from Rifle, Colorado - Rifle Oxygen_injection D1 (SPAdes) | ecosystem: Environmental > Terrestrial > Deep subsurface > Rock core/Sediment | place: Rifle, Colorado... | reverse complement strand
CGTAGCAGTTAACCGCTGGGCTCGACTTTTTTACTCAACATGCACAGGCTGGGGGGACGGCTTTCGTAGACTACAAGCATTGCCGAGCGCGTAACGGACATCAGCCGGGTGGCGGCGTCCCTGCCTGTTCCGTCCGGATGAATTGGCGGTAAAACCCTCAAAACAACAGTACCGGGAAAAATCCTGAGAGGCTTTGATTTCAATACGCTCCCTAGAGGCGAGGAAACCACCGGAACCACCGGCACGCCGGTATCGACGGCGAGCTGGAAGGCTCCCCGCTTGAAAGGCAAAAACCCTTTTCCCGACCGGTTGCGGGTACCTTCGGGAAAAAACCAGGCCGAGGCACGGTCTTTTCTTATATAGGAAGCCGCCCAGGCGAGAGTCCCGGCCGAATTTTTCGGATTCATGCGGTCAATAAAGACGTTGCCGGTGGCAATGTAATAAAGCCCGAAAAATGGAATTTTGAGTATTTCTTTTTTTCCGAATGAAGCGGTCCTGCGCGGGCAGACGCGTCCCATCGTGATCGCGTCCAGCGCGCTCTGGTGGTTTGCCACAAAAACGCAGGGGCGGTGGCTTTCGAGATGTTTTTGCCCTTCGACGTGTACCCGGATGCCGAGGATGGCGAGTATCACGGCCGAAAACGGCCGCGCCGCGTAGCTGTTGATGGACGCCGGGACGGTTTTAACAAGGCCAAAAAGCATGAAAAGGCGCATGATGCCCGCGACAAGGGCGGCAAGGGGGCAGAACACCGCAATAAAGGCAGCCAAAGCTGCGAGCCTTGCATATGAAGAAATGCTGATGAGCTTGAGTGATTGCAATTCTTGCGTTCCTGCCTGTCTGGATTATTGTTTATATGAGGCAGGGCTTGCAAATGAAAACTTCAACCGGGATTCTAATAGCGTTTCTAGTGATTCTACCGGTTGCCGCAGCCGCCCTTTCCGAAGAAAACGATGATCTTACTTTCTGCCATTTCGGGCCTAAGATCCTGGTGCAGGATCCGGTGGTTGACCCGTCGGATGACGACGAATGCCGCGGCACCGCAAAAATACAGGCTGTTATGTGGAAATGCACAAAGGCGGATCTTGTCGAAACTCAGACCGGCATTTTCAAGAAGGAGCTTGTCAAGCAGGCCACCAAGGAATGCCAGCAGCTCTGCCGCAGACGTGACAGGAAATGTTCCGGCCGTTTTGAAGGGAAGGCGGGCTGCGGCCTTGAAAACAATCGCGAGGATGCCGTCATCATGGGCCAGCGCCAGGGTTGCCGCAAGGATTGTGACGGACCCGCTTTTGCCTATTGTTCGCTTTACAATGCCGGCTTCAGGAGCAAGGACCCTGAATATATGGCCGACGCGCGCCCCAACTGCCGCTGTTATAAGACCTCAAAATAGCCGTCAGTCAACTATTCTGAAGTATCTTTCGTAGGCGCCGCGTTCGAGGTCGTCGATTTCGTTCAGATACGGCTTGCGCTTTTCTGGCGCTTTTGGCGCGGTTTTCATCAGAGTCTCGACCGCCCTGGTGTTGAGTTCGGAAGTCGACTTGATGTCCTTGTTCTGGATCTGCGCATAGAGTTTCGGATCCGCCGCTTTGATGTCCCTTATGGTTGTTTCCACGGCTTTCTTTTCAAGCTGTTCGATCTTTTTCGTAACCTCCTCGTTTGCGATCTCTTTTTTGATTTCGGCTTTCACCTCGGATGATTTTTGAATGGCAACGAGGTCTTCCCGGGTTGTTTTTCTGACGGCCAGCACCGGCGCCGGTTCGGGCGCTTTTTCGGCCTTCCGGGCCACCACCGGGGCGGCGGCCGCCGGGACCTCGGCCGAATAACCGGCTTTCACCTCGACCGGCCTGGCCGTTGGTGTTTCGGCTTTGACTTCGACGGACCCTCTGAGAATTGAAACTTCCGTGCCTCCATCAGTACCGTTGTCGGCTATGAAGAAGTCAGTCCCCCTCACGCCCATTGTCGCGCTTTTTGTTTTAACGGTAAGCCGTGTGCGCGGACCGCCTTTTTCGATCACTCCGCGCATTTTTCCGTACATCAGATTGATCTGCGTTTTGGCATTTGCGGAGTCCTTGTCCCAGAATACCCGGTATGCAGTGCCGGAGCCGACGTTGATTTGATCGCCGTTTTCAAATACCACGCGGGCTTTTGAGCCCGGAGCGGTGCGGACGATGTTGCCTTTTTCGACTCGGTCGCCCATGGAGGCGTCCTTCACCGAATAATATTCGCCTTCGAACAGTGCGTGCGGCGGGGGTCCTTGCACTGTTTTTCCGGGATTGGTGAATATTTTTACGGTTCCATCCACCTGGGTCAATGTGCCCGCCTGCTGCGATGCGGCAGCACTGAGGGAAAGCATAAAAGCGATTACAAGGTATGTTTTCATATATTCTCCAAAATGGTTCTTGTGGTTTTTTGTGTCTTCTTTAGAATTAAATGATCAAGGAGAATAACCGCTGTGTCTAGAAAAATCACTTTTGTTGTCGTGACGCTGTGCTTTGTTTCAATATTGATGCCTTTTGCCGCTTACGCATCCGGTGCTGACTATGAATATCCCGAGCTGATGGTCACGCCTCGCGCAAGCGATCGCATTTCGCAAGAGGCAAAACAGGAGGCCGCCACGAAGTGGACGCGCCATATCCCGATTCAAGCCTCCGCCCTGATGACGCTTGTTGCGGGTGCCATCCAGTTTTCGGCAAAGGACCCGGGCAAGGACGCTGAGGGGCGCTCGCCGCTCTTTGGAATTGGCGCGGGCGGCGCATGGCTTGTGACGTCTTTTCTGCTTTCGGCATATTACAATCCGTACGATTCAGCGCAGAAATCGCTTGCCGGGATGCCGGCGCGCACGCAGCGCGAACAGCTTACCCGGGAGCGTTATGCAGAGGAGGCCATCGAAAGCGCCGCCTGTCTCGGGCGCCGCCTGATGTGGCTTTCGTTCATGACCAATGCCGGGGCAAGCGCCTGGATGCTTTCAAAGGCAACAAGCGGGTCGATGGGCATGTTTGTTGATATCGCGGCAATTGCAATGGCCGTAACTCCCGTATTTTTCCAGTACCGCTGGCAGAGTGTCGCGGCCGAACAGCGTTCTTATAAAAAGCGCATTTATGGCCCGGTGGCCGCCCCGCTTTTTTTACAGGACCCCGCGAGCGGTAAGGTCGGGACGGGCGTGTCGCTCACGCTGGCGTTCAATTAAGATCTTCCGGAAATTATATTTGCAATATGAGCAATATCATGTCAACCCTACTTTACTCATGAGTAAAGTAGGGCTATACTGATATTACTCATGAGTAAAATATTGCACAACCGGTATCTTTCTGCCCGGATAAACTCCGATTTGTCGGAAAAAATGGTTTTACTGGCGGGTCCACGCCAAGTCGGCAAAACAACACTCGCACTGTCACTTCTGGCAAATGGTTCGCGCGAACATCCGGCATATTTCAATTGGGACGACGACCATGACAGAGCACGCATTCGCAAACACGAGCTTCCCACGGGTGAACCGCTGATCATTTTGGATGAAATTCACAAATTCAAGCCGTGGCGGAATCTCATCAAGGGCCTTTTTGACAAAAGGGGCGCAAACCGGTCGTTTTTGGTTACCGGCTCTGCGCGTCTTGACCACTACAGGCGCGGAGGCGATTCGCTCCAGGGGCGGTATCACTTTTACCGGCTGCACCCGTTTTCCATCATGGAACTTGAGGCCAATCCTGATGCGGATACGCTTTCAATGTTACTCAAGTTTGGTGGATTTCCAGAGCCGCTTTTTTCACAAAACGAACGCGCCTGGAGACGCTGGCGGCACGAGAGGCACTCCAGAATCCTGCGCGATGATTTGAGGGATCTCGAACACGTCCGCGAAATCAGCCAGATCGAGGTTCTTCTTTCATCGCTCCCCGAGCGCGTTGGCAGTCCGCTTTCCATCAGATCACTGAGAGAAGACCTTGGTGTCGCGCACGATACGGTTGAACGCTGGATTTCAATCCTCGAAAATCTTTATGTTGTGTTCAGAATCATGCCTTTCGGCGCGCCAAAAATCAGGGCAGTGAAAAAAGAAAAAAAGTTGTATTTTTGGGACTGGTCCGAAATCAGCAACAGCGGCAGCCGCATGGAAAACATGGTTGCATGCCAGCTTTTGAAGTACTGTCATTTTTTAGAGGATTCAGAAGGCTATGAAATGGAGTTGAGGTACTTGCGCGACACGGACAGGCGTGAGGTTGATTTTGTCGTGATAAAGGACCGTAAACCGGTTTTTGCCGTTGAATGCAAGAGCGGAGAAAAATCAATCGGACCCGCGATGGAATACTTCAGGCAGCGAACCGGCATCCCGGTTTTTTACCAGGTCCATCTTGGGACAAAGGACTACGAACCGGGTCCCGGAATCCGGGTGCTGCCATGGCTCCAATTCTGCCGTGAAATGAAAATGCCCTGAACCGGCTCCGCCGATGGCAAGAGCGTGTTAATCGATTTTTCTATAAGCCTTCTGCGCCATTTCTTTTGCGAATGTCATTGCGGCGGCATTATCCATCTGCAGCCCCGATTTTGAAGCCGCATATCTGAAGGCTTGTATGAAGTTTTCAACCGAGACAAGTCCCATTCCCACGAGTTCCTCAGCCTGTTTGAGCGCTGCTCCGGTCGGAAGGGCCGGGCCTTTTTTTGAACGCAAAAAATCAAACGCGTTCAAGAAGTGATTTGAAATGCCGCCGCCGAAATTCTGACCCAGTCTTGCGATTCTTGCGCCCATCTCGCCGCAAGCGGGGCGCGGAAGATCAAGGCCGTCTTCGTGCGCGCAGAATTCGACAATGGTTGCGAAGTCGTCCCGTGCGGCCGCGACATTGCCTTCAAACTGCGTGGAAAGCGAGTGCGCCATCTTGAGCGCGGAGTTTATGTCGAGGTCCAGATAGGCCTTGTGGAATGCGCGGTGGAATACGGTGATGAATGCCTCGGTTTCGGCTTCGGTGCGCGCGGCAAACTGAAGCCCCGATTGCACGGCGTCCTTTGGGAGAAGCCCGGCATGAGTGAGCATCGATGTGACGCGTATGAAACGTTTGGCTGCTCCGATGCAGCCGCCGGCCGCTTGCGTCGCCAGTTTGCGGGCTTCGGGCTCGGGGATTCCAAAGTCCTTCTGCGACCGGAGATACTCGTTCGCCGTAATGAACTCCTGCGAAAACGGGCATCCTTCGCGAAAAGTGTTTTGCGTCCCCGAAGGCGCGTTGTCCGTCAGCTTTCTTGGCGCCGCGGTTGCGGACAGGGCAAAGATTATCAACACTGAAAATGCTCCAGCAACATAAGACAAGGGTTTGCGAGTGTTCATGACTGCTTATCGTCTTTTTTGGGCAACGCTAAAAGGTGTCCGCCAACTTTTCGGAAAGTGTCCGCCAACTTTTGGTATATGCGCCGCGTTACCCGGGCTGTTGCACTGCCTTGGCGGGGTTGTTGTTGCTTTACATAATAGAAACAGATATTTGTGTTTTTATGAGGGCTGTTTTTTTCTTTTTTTTATTATTTACTGCGTTTGTTTATTTTATCAGTGCTTCATATATTACTTGCAGCAATGATGGCAGTCATTTTGCGCTGGTAAGAAATATTGTGGAATATCGAACGCTTGAGTTGGATGAGACGGGGATTGAATATACAAGGAAAACTGATCTTTCGTTCAAAGATGGAAAATACTATTCAGATCGTTCACCGGGAACCGCATATCTTGCCATTCCGTTTTATCTTGTCGGCAAAGTCATCAGATTCCTTGGGATGAGCACATGGATTTCAAAGGTCCAGCAGCCCGAAGAAATATTTGTCATGTTTTTACCAATTATTTGTGGTTTGATTTCAATTTTTGTTGTTTTTGAACTCCTCCTTTTTTTTGGAGTATCCGGAAAAATAGCATTATCAGCCCTGCCATTGTATGCATTTGGCACGCTTCAATGGCTTGAATCATCACATTTATACTCACATCAGATTTCCATTCTGTTTGTTCTAATGGCGATTTATTTTATTGTGAACCGGAAATTAGTGGCATTGTCACTTTCTTTAGCGGTTGCATCCATTGTTGAGATACAGAATATTCTTTTACTTCCTTTTTTTATATTTTATCTGATCACCAAGTATGTTGACGATAGCTTGGGCGACAAGATGTTTTCACCGGGAAAAATGTCGGTATTGGCGTTTCTATTCCTGGTTGTTTATTCCTTGTTGCCACTTCACAATTATTTCGAATTTGGTGTGTGGACGATAAAGAGCAATTCTTATCATTATGTATTCAAGGAAGAGAACAGCTTTATCACCTCATTGTCTGGTAATTATTTTATTGGGCTTGAAAGATTGCTTATGGGATTTGCCAATTACCGGGCAATTTATAACTGGCACCTCGGGATACAAAACGAGATTCCGGGGGTTTTTGGAGTTTCACCTTTCTTACTGTTTTGTGTGCCGGGTTGGTTTATCATGTGGCGGCGTTTCAAATACGAGGTGGTTCTCATGTTGGTCGTAATTATCACGCTTCTTTCTGTTGTCGCGCTGCATAAGACGGTTCTGACAAGACACATTTCGACTATATACCCGTTGTTTTTCATTCCGTGCGTCATTTGGCTTCATAAGTTGGTGCAGGGCCGCTTTATGATTCGCAAGGCCGCAGTGATGCTACTGTTTGCATCAACTGCAGTTTTTAGCGTCGCACGTGTATATTATTCACTGCACACATACTGGGGGCATTCTTTAAAAAATCCATTTCCGTTTATTGCAGAATGGAAATGTTTTATTGTGTTTTTACCGTTACTTGTGTCTATTTCATATTTGCTTGTGAGAAAACGGTTTGTTGTGAGCAGTTCAAGTTTATCCTGATTCGAAAATTCGCTTTTTCAGTCCTTGGGAAGCGGCACCTGCCGCTCGACGCCATTGACGTAATATTTCTCGGCGGTTTTTTTGCCGTCTTCGTCGTAAATCGACCAAAGCCCGTTTTTTTCCCCCATCTTGAACTCGCCTTCGATGGCGGGTTTTCCGTTGCGGTGGACCTGTCTGAAGGTTCCGTCATTGACGTATCTGCCTTCAGCATTTTTTCGTTGAAAACACTTTTTGTCGCCTTTAATCTCCGGAATTCCGCGCAGGTCGCCCGCTTCGGTGCATGGCCTGGAGGTGCCGCAGGAACAGATAAACAGCATAAGTGACGTCCACGCAATCATCCGGATCATGATAAAAGATTATTCCGGGCGCTCACGGCCTGCAATGATCTTTTTTATGTTGAAAAACACGCCATACTTGGCAATCTCTAGGGAAACAAACAAGGAGCCTGATTTATGACAAACCGCGAGATCATCGAAATGACCGAAAAATACAGCGCCAACAACTACCATCCTTTGCCGATGGTTATCGCCAAGGCGGAAGGTTCATGGGTTTGGGATGTTGAGGGCAACAAGTATATCGATTGTCTGAGTTCATATTCGGCACTCAATCAGGGGCATCGTCATCCAAAAATCGTCCAGGCGCTCAAGGACCAGGCCGACCGGGTGACGCTCACGAGCCGCGCGTTCCATAACGACCAGATGGGCGGTTTCCTTAAAATGCTTTGCGAAGTGTCCGGCATGGAGATGGCGCTCCCAATGAATTCAGGCGCCGAAGCGGTTGAGACCGCCATCAAGGCCGTGCGGAAGTGGGGTTACAAGGTCAAGGGCGTCGAGGAGGACAGGGCCGAGATCATCTGCTGCCGCAATAATTTTCATGGCCGCACGGTTACCATTGTAAGCTGCTCCACCGAGCATCAATATCGCGATGGTTACGGGCCGTTCACTCCGGGATTCAAGATTGTTGAATATGGAGATGCAAAGGAAATCGGAAGTGCGATCAACAAAAACACCGTGGCCGTGCTTGTGGAGCCCATCCAGGGCGAGGCCGGCATTCTCGTGCCCCCGGCCGGATATCTCACCGAAATACGCAGGATGTGCACAAAAAACCGCGTATTGTTTGTGTGTGACGAGATCCAGACCGGGCTGGGGCGTACCGGAAAAATGTTTGCCTTCGAACACGACAAGGATGCAAAGCCCGATATGGTCATCGTGGGCAAGGCACTTGGCGGCGGGTTGTATCCGGTTTCCGGTGTCGCCGCTTCGCGAGAGGTGCTCGGCGTTTTCAATCCTGGCGATCACGGCAGCACGTTCGGCGGCAATCCGCTTGCTTCTGCGGTCGCGCAGGCGTCGCTCAAGGTTCTTATCGACGAAAAGCTGGCAGACCGCTCCCGCGAGATGGGCGAGTACCTGCTGGGCAAACTCCGGGCGATACAGAGTTCACATGTAAAAGAGGTGCGGGGCAAGGGGCTTTTTATCGGCGTCGAAATCAAGGATTCAAGCGGCAAGGCCCGGCCGTTTTGTGAAAAGCTGATGAAGCTTGGCGTGCTCGCCAAGGAAACGCATGACCAGGTCATCCGTCTCGCGCCACCGCTTACCATCAAGCGGGAGGATATTGACTGGGTCGTTGAGCGCGTGGCGCAGGTCCTGAAATAAAAGATGGTAAAAAATAAATTTATAGCCGTGTTTGTGGTGGCGGCGCTTGTACCGGTTGTGTTGCTTTTCAAGTGTTTTGGTAATTTACACGATGCCGCACCGGTGCTGCCCGCCGGCCACATTGCTGTTCCCGCTATTTCGCAGGAAACCGATTTTAGTTGTGGCGCGGCTTCGCTTTTGTCCGTTCTGAGATATTGGGGTGTTTTTTCCGGTTCGGAGGCTGATCTTTACAAGCCGCTTGACACCACAACAGAAGGCACGAGCGCAGGAAGAATGAGTGCTTTTGCCGGTAGCCTCGGGCTTGAGAGCGAGACAAAAAAGGACATGACCATCGCCGGCCTCAGAACGGCACTTGCGGAAGGGCGGACGGTGATTCTCAGTATCCAGGCCTGGGTCAAAAAGAAGCCGCGGCCTCCCTGGAGTGATATCTGGGACGACGGGCATTATGTTGTGCTTGTTGCGATTGATGAGCACTATATTTACCTGATGGACCCGGCATTGAGTGATGCTTACGGATACCTGCCGCTTGATGAGTTTGTCGAACGCTGGCACGATTACGCCGATGCCAGCTATGAAAGAGAATACCATTTCGGCATCCTGATCCGGGGCAAAACCGCGAACAATTTTGCCCTGCCCGCAGGAAAGCTTGAAAGGGTTGAATAGGCACTCGGCGTTTTTCAGGTCATCGTCGAGACCATGACCGCCTTGATCGTGTGGAGGCGGTTCTCGGCTTCGTCAAATACCTTCGAGGCGCTCGACTCGAACACATCCTCAGTCACTTCCATGTCGTGCACGCCGTCGGTATGATGCGCGGGCAGGCAGTGTAAAAAGAGAGTGTCGGCGCGGCCGGTCGCGGCCATGAGCTTTGCGTTTACCTGGTAAGGACGCAATGAATCAACGCGCTCCTGGATGCCGGGTTTGCCTTCTTCGCCCATCGAGACCCAGACGTCGGTGTAAATGGCGTCCGCGCCCCGTACGGCCTTCAGAGGATCTTTTTCGAGTTCAAGCACGGCTCCGGTCTCGCGCGCCACGCGCGATGCCCAGTCCTGCAGCGGTTTTACCGTGAAAAGGCTCTCCGGCGCCGCAACGGTGTAGTGCATGCCCATCTTCATGGCGCCTATCAGCAAGGCATTTGCGACGTTGTTGCGCCCGTCGCCCACGTATACCAGTTTTTTTCCGCGCACATTGCCGCGGTGTTCTTCAATGGTTTGAAAATCCGCAAGTACCTGTGTGGGATGGTCCTCGTCCGTCAGTCCGTTCCAGACCGGGACGCCCGCGTATTTTGCCAGATCCTCGACCAGTTTCTGGTCAAAGCCGCGATACTGGATTCCGTCAAACATCCGCCCCAGCACGCGGGCGGTGTCGGCGATCGATTCCTTCTTGCCCATCTGGATGTCGCCCTTGCCGAGGTATTCAGGGTGGGCGCCTTCGTCATGGCATGCGGTCACGAACGCGCAGCGCGTGCGGGTCGACGGTTTTTCAAAAATGAGCGCGACATTCTTGTTTGCAAGACGTTTTGGAAAAATGCCGGCGCGCTTGAGGGATTTGTACTGGTGCGAAAGATCCAGCAGATACCGGATCTCCCCGGGTGAAAAATCCTTAAGCGTGAGAAAACTCCTGCCTGTCAGATTCTGTGGCATATTGATGTCTCCTTCGAAATAAGCCTTATCTGAATTTCTTCGTGAGGATTTCTTTCAGATCGGGCGTTGTGATCTCCTCAAGCTCGTACTGCACGCGGACCATCGGCTTTTTGATCTTGATGATGCGCGTGAGATCGATCGGGGTGGCGACCACGACCACATCGCACTCGACGCGCGCGATCGTTTCTTCAAGATCGTGCATCTGCTGCTTGCCGTAACCCATGGCGGGAAGCAGCGTGCCGATCATCGGGTATTTTTCGAACGTCTTGGTGATCGTGCCCACGGTCCATGGCCGCGGATCGACGAGCTTTGCGGCGCCGAATTTCTGTGCCGCAACGACGCCGGCTCCGATTTTCATCTCGCCGTGCGTGAGCGTGGGGCCGTCCTCGATTACAAGCACCTTCTTGCCCTTGATCGCATCGGGCTTGTCGAGATCGAGTCTGGAGTTGGCCTTGATCACGGTGGCCGAGGGATTGAATTTGCGGATGTTGTTTTCGATTATCCCGACGTTGTGAGGATCGGCGCTGTCCATCTTGTTGATCACCAGTACGCCGGCGCGGAGGAAGTTCGTTTCGCCGGGATGATACATCAGCTCATGGCCCGGGCGGTGCGGATCGACCACGACGATTTCAAGATCTGATTTGTAGAACGGCGTGTCGTTGTTGCCGCCGTCCCAGAGGATGATGTCGGCTTCCTTCTCGGCTTCGCGCAAAATGGCTTCGTAGTCAACGCCCGCGTAGATCACCCGGCCGCGGTCTATGTGCGGCTCGTATTCCTCCATTTCCTCGATCGTGCACTGGTGCTTGTCGAGGTCGGCCTTGGAGGCAAAACGCTGCACTTTTTGCGCGACGAGATTGCCATAAGGCATCGGGTGGCGGATCGCGACGACTTTTTTGCCCATGTTTGAAAGGACGTCGGAGACGATGCGCGTGGTTTGCGATTTGCCGCAACCGGTGCGCACCGCGCAGATCGAGACCACGGGCTTGGTGGATTTGACCATGGTCTTTGTGGGCGAAAGAAAGGTGTATGTTGCGCCTGCGGCCATCGCGATGGAGCCGATGTGCATGGCGTGCTGGTGCGTGACGTCCGAATAGGAAAATACAACTTCGTCTATCTGGTTTTTCTTGATCAGCGTTGCGAGCTCGCTTTCGTTCACAATCGGGATGCCCTTGGTGTACGGCGCGCCGGCCAGTTCGGCGGGATAAACGCGGCCGTCTATGTCCGGGATCTGCGTGGCCGTGAAGGCGACAACCTCGTAATCCGGATTGTTGCGATAAATTACATTGAAATTATGGAAATCGCGCCCGGCTGCGCCACAAATGATGATCTTTTTCTTCGACATGCTGCTTCCTTTCTGTGTGGCGCCAAACGATTGTCATATGGCGCAAAACAAACCTGTATTCATGAATTCTTAGCCGGGACGAATGTTTTTTTCAAGTTAATGCCTTAACTTTACCGATAATTGAGAGGATAGACAGGCGGAATATCGTCTTATGATAAAGTCGAAGGACATAAAAGAATACTTCGAGTCGGCGGCAGATGCTTTTGTCGCGGGCAAAACCATTACTTTTGATATCTATCTGTTCTTTCCTCTCAATCAACATATTCTGATGTGGAAGCACCGCGGCGAGACGCTTGATGAGATGGTGCTGGGGGTGATCAAGGCGCGGGGCATCAAAAGTTTCTGGATTCATGGCGGGGACAAGGAGAATTTTGAAAAATACCGGCTTGAGGTGAATACCGGCAGCGTAGAGCTCAAACCAGGACAGCAGCTGCCGCCTGGCCCCCCCGCCGCCGAAGCCGCAGGCGTTGCCGTCAAAGAGGCCGGCTATTCTTTCGAAAGCGGCGCCGCGCCGGAAAAGGGAACGCCCGTCTACGAAACCGGGGAGTTTTCAGAAAAAGAAAAGGTCATTCCGGAATATACAACTGAAGAAAAAAAGGAGCATGTCAGCGAGCACTACCTTGGCGAGCAGGCCCCGCCGCCGGAGGAGGAAGAAGAGGGTGACGATACCGGTGAGTTCATCGCCGAGGTGATCCAGACACCCCAGATGTCACCTGAACAGAAGGCTGTGGTCCTGTCTGATTCCGCCGCCATGCTGATGAACCAGTGCATGAAGGCACCGGACGGAACAGCCGTGGAGCAGGCAAACGACACCCTGCAAAACAGCATACAGGACATACTCAATGCAACAAGCACGCAGGTCGAGACCGCAATCGCGGACATCTGGAAGCTTTCGAGTGTCGACGCCAATCTGCAGCATTCCTCGAATGTCGCCGCCTATTCTGTTTTGTTTGCCATGGCTGCCGGAAAGAGTGATTCGAGATTCATTTCTGATGTATCGCTTACGGGGCTTCTGCATGACATCGGATTTTCGCAGATCCCGGTGTCAGTTGCCACCAAACCGCTTGGAATGATGGGCGACAAGATGCGCAAGGTTTACATCCGGCAGGTGGAATACGGCCTGAAGCTTCTCGACAGGTGCACTAAAAAAATTCCGGCAAACGTCAAAAAAGCCATTTATGCAGTCAACTGCAGGGTGGTCGGTGGAACGGGCATGATGGATTCGACCAAACTTGACGACCGTACGGACGCGATGGTGCAGGTGGTAACGCTTGCAGACCTGCTCATTACAATCACCAACGGCGACTGGGATGGCAAGGCGCGTACCATAAAGGATACTTTTGACATGCTGACCCAGCTCAAGGATGCGGGCAGCTTTGAGCAGTTCGATACCGGTATCATAACCGAGGTGCTCGGATGGGCCAGCAGCGTTGATGAAATAGAAATGGCCTCCTCAATAGACGAAACAGTGGAAGTCGTTAAAAACAAGGTCAGCGAAGTCCTGGTCTAGAAGCACGGTTATGCGGCCTTCTGGGCCGCCCGTTCTTTTGCCTTGAGCTGTTCTTTTACAAGGGTTTCGGTCAGGCCGGTCAGTGTGATGGAAGCAATTTCGAGATAATCGGGCGGAATGGAGGTTGCCTTTTCGCCCTTGACCACCAGGGCGCCGATGCGTTTGCCGTCGTGGCTCATGATGGATGTTGCAACCGTTGTTTTGTCGATTTCCTTGGGTTTGGGTTCCGCCTTGGGACATGCAGTTGCAAGGGTTCCGGGTGTGCCGTCGTTTGTTCCTGCCGGGCGCCAGAAGTCACCGTTGATTATCCAGATCTCCACCCGGTGCTCCCAGCATGCGGCGCTCAGATAAGCGGCAAAGCGGCAGGCTTTTTCCTCGGGCGCCATGTCGCGCAATCTGGCAAGCTCGGACATCAGAAATGCAAGCGCAAGCGGTTGCAGTGACGGTGTTGCCGCATGGCGTGTCGCCGTGATTTTCTTTGCCGCCCCGAATTTGTCGCGGGTTTTCTGTCCCACAAGCGGCTTCGGCGGTTTTTTTCCGAGCGAAGAAAGCGGCGCGGTTTTTTCCAGTTTTTTCTTTTCGGCTCGCGTCTTGTTGAGAGCCTCTATTGATTCCCTGGTGCCGCCGGGAAGAGGCTTTTTCCTTTTGGCCAGGACGGATTCAAACTTGGACGAGAATGCGGCCGGTTTTTTCTTTTTCGGTGCAGCAGCGAGCGGCTGTATCGGAGGTTTGGGACTCAGGCCTGTTTTCAGGGCCTGGACAGGTTTTGGGCTGGGCTGGCCGAACGCTGGTTTCGTCACGCCGGGCTTTTTCTGCCCGAACGGGATTACCGGTTTTTGCGGTGGCGGTGGCGGCGGTTTTTTGAGCTGCCCGAACGGGGGCAGCTTTTTTTCCGGGAATACCTTCTTTTCCGGGAATACCTTCTTTTCCACTTTCTCCGCGGCCGGGGCCGCGGCCGGTTGCACTTCCGGTTTTGCGGCTGGTTTTTGCAAGGGCGCGAGCGTTGGCTTTGCCAGGGGTTTCGGGTCGGCTGGTTTTGTCTGCGGCGGTTTTTTGAGCTGTCCGAACGGGGGCAGCTCTTTTTTATGGGGATTTTTCTGGACGGCAACAACAGCTTCCTTTTTTTCGGCAAGTTTTTCGCCGAAGGGCTTTAATTTTCCAGTCGGCGCCGTCAGCGCCGCCGGAATTGCCGGAGCCGGCGGTTTTTTGGAACCGAACATCTCCCTTGGAGGCTCCGCCTCTTTTTTCTTCTTAGGCTTCAGGCTTATGGTCTGTTCGGCGCCATCGGTTTTTGGTTTGTCCTTTTTATCCGGTTTAATCGATATTGCTTTGATTTTTTCGCCTGCATTTTCCTCTTTTTTCTTTTTTTTGGGTTTCAGGTAGTTCAGATCCCCCGGATTTGCGTCCGCCTTTCTTTCCTTTTCCTTCTTCTTTTCCTTCTTGTCATGCTCAGCAAGGAGCTTTGCCATTTTGTCGCCGGGCTGCGCCCCGGGTTTTACGTCGGCCTTCATTGATTCGGCCTTGTTCTTTTTTGAGCCGAACGGGCTCAGGCCCCCGGGATGGTCGTCAGGCGCGGCAAGCGGGGCTTTTTGCTTTTTAGGCGTTTCAACAACCGGGACGGTGTCGCCGGTTTTCTGCTTTTTGCCGCGCTTGTCGCCTATCTCCATGGAAAGGAATTCTTCATCGGTGCGCAGGTCTTTGAAGCCGTCCTTTTCGGGGTCCTTGTCAAAATATTTTGCAAACGGATCGACGGTTTTCTTCTTTTCCTCCGGTTTGATCTTGTTGTTGAATTCGCTTTTTTCCTCCTGCCATTCCTCGGCTTCTTCGTCCAGATCGCGGTCAAAGGCGTATCCGCCGGAGCCGACCGGTTTGATGAGGTTGGACATCGCATCGGCTTGGGGGGAGTTGCGGGCCAGCAGGAGATTTCCGTCGGTGTCGCACTTCAGCCGGTCGCCATAAGAGGTGCCCTGGTAGAAAAACCCCAGATGCGGCTTCTCGGCGGTGAAGATCCAGGCCGCTTCGTCGTAGACGGGTTGCAGGCCTTTGAAAATCCAGGAACCCTGTTCCTTAACGAATATGTCCGCATGTTCGTCTGTCAGCTTGAGTTCCCAGACCGCTTCCTGGTTGTCGAGGTCCTTGAGTTTTTCCCACCTGCCGCTGACCGGCGGCGGCCCGAAAAGCTGGGAGGTCCATCTTCCGCCAACGCATTTGCCGCGCCTTTTGACGAGCCAGCAGTCGCTGTCGATGGTCAGGTGGTCCTGCATCTTGATGCGGCGTTCTTCGTCATTGATCTTTTCGGCAACGGATTTGCCCTTGATGATTTCCGTTTCGTCCGTTCCGGTCGTGTTGCTCTGCTTCTGGCGTATGACGGTGGAATATGATTCCAGGATGAGAGGATAGTTGTCATATGCTTCGTTGGAGTCGTTTGCGACCACAAGTATTTTGTCCGTATTCAGGTAAATCTTCTGTCCGAGGCACTGTCCGTCGTTGAAAAAGCCCAAAACCGGTTCGGAGTCGATGAACCACCACGTTTCTTCATAACATTCCGGCGCCCTCTCGCCCTTGAACAGCCAGGCCCCCTGCTCTTTTGTGAATTTGTCGTAGCTGATGTCAAGCGGGGTCCATTGCCACCACTGCGTGCCGTTGGCGGCCCTTTCCAGCTCGGTCCACTTCCATTGGGCGGGTCCCGGGCCGCGCATTTTTATGATCCATTTGCCGGTGACTTTTTTCGGGATGTTTTTTTCCTGCAGCCAGCAGTCGCTTTTCAGCTTCAGCGGCGGTCCCATCAGGAACTGGGGTTTGTCGGCCTCGGCCCGGGCGGCGTTTTGTTGCGCGCGCGCGGCGCGGCCATAGTGGCGTTCGTAGGCGTGTTCTTTTTGTGGAGAGTTTTCCGGCTTCTGTCCGGAACCATATTCCTTCTGTTTCGCGGACTGGTCGCTTTCGGCTTTGATTTCAGTTTTGGCCCTGGCAAGATTCCGGTGCTTCAAAAGATTTTCGATGTGCCTGTCGAGTTTGTTGCTGATGCTGCGGGCCGAGACGGGTTCCTGCACGATTTCCGAAAAACCGGCCATTTTCTGCATTTCCATCAGCCTGAACTGTCTGACTGAAGATGTCATCATCACGCGCGTATGGTTGATTTTTGCGGCGTTGCGGAGGGCGCCGAGCATCATGATGTTTTTTTTCAGGCCGTCTTCGGTGGACGAGGCGCAAAGAACAACGGATGGCATCGCCATCTGCGGGACTTTTCCGATGACTTCACTGGTGGTGGCGCAGAGAACCAGGTTGTATTTTTTTTCTTCCTTTATCTTTTTGAGGAGATCCGGATAAGTGGATCCGTACGGTTCAACGATAATGATTGCCGGAAGACTGTCGAAGTCAACCTGTTTTTCCTGCGTTTGTCCCGGCTTGTTCCAGACCAAAAATTACCCCGATTCTCACTAGGCTGTTCGGAACAAGTTTGGCTTTACTGTATGATAACGCGCGGGGCTGATGAGCCGTTCCGGAGCGTCAGTATTTTGACATGTACTTGAGGGGGCTGCCGGATTTCCGGCGCAATTGTCAAAACATGTTCAATAAAAAAATTCAATAAACGGCGTTGATTCGTCGATCAGTTAAATGAAGGTTGGTGCCATACCAACTCCCGCATGGAAGAGGAGAGGGGCTTCATGGATCAGTTGTTCGCATTATCCCTGTTGTTCACATTCGGAGCGGGAATTCTTGCGCAGAGAGCGGCGATAACCATTGCACGCAAATCCGGCGCAATTGATACGCCTTCAGGGCGCAAGCAGCATCATGCTTCAACTCCAAAGCTCGGAGGGCTTGGTGTCCTTGCCGCATGGCTTGCGGGGCTTGGTCTTCTTGCGGTGATGATGCATCTCAGGCGCAACCAGGGCCCGGCAGTCATCAGTCCGTGGATTCTGGCCGGAGTTGCCGGCATGTTCATGCTGGGCATTATCGATGATTTCAAAAATCTTGGTCCATACGTGAAGCTGGCGGTCGAATTCATTTTGGCCGGTGCCGTCCTGTTTCTTGATCCTTCGCTCCGGCAGCAGATGGAAGCAATGGCCGGCGGGGCGTTCGGCTGGTTTGCCTGGCCTCTTGTGCTTGTCTGGGTCATCGGGATCACCAACGCCTTCAACTTCATTGACGGCCTTGACGGTCTTGCGGCTACCACGGCAATCGTGATTATTTTGTCCCTGCTGGCGCTCGGCGCGATATCGGGCATAAGCGCCCCGTCATTCAAATATGCGCTTCCTCTGTTGGCTTCCTCTATACTGGCATTCCTGTATTTCAACAGGCATCCGGCGCGGGTGTTTCTTGGCGACAACGGCAGTCTGATGATCGGATTCATGCTGGCGCTGTGTTCCGTCAAGCTGGTCAATCCTCTTGTGGTCGACTCGTCGACAGCGGCAATTATCATTGTTTTTGCATATCCCATTATGGATATGGGGCTTGCTGTCTGGCGCCGGCTGCTCAGCCGCCAGCCCATTTTCAAGGCCGACCGCGCTCATTTGCATCATCGGCTGCCGCGTCTCGGGCTTACGGTGCCCCAGACGCTCTGGTTTCTTTCGCTGGTCTCGGTTTTTATGCAGTTCGGAGCCCTGACGGTCAATTATGTGCCGGCAAGATCGGCGCTGTTTTTCATTCTTGGGTTGGGTATCGCCGGTTTTCTGCCGATCCTCCTTGTCCGGTCTATTGAAAAATCCAGCGTGCTGCGCAAAGCCCTGCAGATCCTGCCCGACATGGATGCCGCGTGCGCGAGGATTGAAGCATCGTCAACTGCGAGGATAATAACGATTGATCTTGAGCCGATCGTCGAGGCGGCATTGCCAGAAAACGAAGCACACGTCAAATCCCTCATGACATCCCTGAAGCTCATGCTGGCCTCATCGCTCAAAAAAGAGGACAGCATCCGTATCAATTCAAAGAAGATCAAGATCGCCATTGTAAATGACCTCATTGGTGACGAGAAAAAACTACTGGAGTTCTACAGGGACAGGATCAGGCATTTCATCCGCCTGTATAATGTTCCCTGCATGCTTGAAAGCGTGCCGATAAGCGTAAAACACTGTGCCCATGATGACAGGGAGGCGGCCGCATGAAGAGCGAGCTTTTGACGGATAGCGCTGAAAGGGGCCAGGGAGGATGGCAGGACACCATATTCAAACAGCTTGTCCAGCACATAGGTATTTTGAAATCCCTGGTAAAAAACCGCCTTGGTTCCGATGCGTTCAATGCGCATGTTGAAAAAATGATCGTGCTTTTTGAATCCGTCGGGGAGCCTGAATACGGGGCATATTGCAGGACTATTCTCGAAATATCCCTTAAGGCGGCCGCTTCGCAGCATAAAATCCATTCGCTTGTAACGCAGAGAGTTCTTTTTGACGCCATAATTTCGCTTCAGTCGGCACTGTTCAACATACTGCTCGAAGGTTCGTCCAGTGGCTTTCCGGACACGCTTGGCAGGCGGCTGGTCGAGATGGGCGGATACTGCGCCAGCAGCGGAATACTTCTTGAAACCAGGCTGTATGAAAAATATTGCGACAAGGGCAAGGTCATAAAAATCATACCGGCGGCCCAACCATCAGAACCGGTCCAGGTTGCCGCGCCGGTCGCCGCGCCGGTTGCAGCACCAGCGGCAACACCGGTCACAGCAATGCCTGCTGCGCCGGCCAGGTCATGGCCGGAACTGCGGATCACCAGGACCCCTCCACCCGCGACAAGGATCATTCATACGGAGAGCACTTACGGTTTCGTGAAGGATCTTGTAAAGCCGGTGGATGCGCTCCAGCGGCTCACGCCCGCGAACCAGGACATTGCCGGTCCGGTGAACGCGATTTTGAATGTGCTGGGAAGGAAATACAGCATCGATTTCCGCTCCATACTTGACGAGTCCGCGCCCGTTACGGGTGTTGACTGGAAAACGCCGGACGCAAGACTTGCTGTCGGGGGGAATCTGCTGCCGCCCGCCAAGCGGGTACTCGAAATATTCGCCAGCGCCGCGACTTTGCGTGGAAGGACCATGGAAGTGCATGCCCGGTATGCCGGGCCGTTTTTTGTGATCGCAATACCGCTGCAGGGCAATTTACACTTTGATGATGAAAAACTGGCCCTGTTCCATGAAGAAATCAATAAAACTGCCGGTCTGGCATACTATGAGTTCGTGCGCTCCCCGTCTGGCGGGGCCGTGGTTTTTTCGGCCGCAATCGAAGCGGAGATGCATTCGTTCACCGCAAGAGAATGCGTTGTGCTCGGGCGCAGGATGCTGTTCCCGGTCTCATCGGGGGTTTCGATCGCGAGTTCGTCAAACGAAGGCGTCGCGACAATCATCAAGCCGGAAAGCATGTTCGGGGCGGCAATCGGTTCGGACGCAAGTTCGGCCGGCAGGCCGGTGGTGGCCTATCTCAAGGTGGATCATTTCGGCGTTTTATATTCGATCCCGATTGAAGCTTTTTCCGAAGAGGCGATTTATTACGCGGCAGGCAGGGATCTCGGCAGATACCGCAAATCCGGTTTTGCCGGGAATGCCATTCTGCCGGACAAGAGCAGGGCCATGATCTGGGATCCGGTTGTTGCAGTTGACAGATGGATCAGAAAGAACGGAAAATTGACCAACCAATGAAAACCGGCAGCAAACCCAAGACGCCGTTGATCTGCATTTCGCCCCCCTTCGCATATCCGGTGATAGATATTGCGATCGAACGCATATCCCGGACGCATGCCGACAGCATCAACCTGATTCACGCGGATGATCCGGACCGGATTCGCGCCGAGCTTGAACAATCCGGCGGCGGTTTTGTTTTTTTTGAAATCCGCGACAAGGACAGGTTGATGAAGGTTGTCAGGACCGCAATGTCGGTCGCGCCGCTGATTGAATCAGGATGCGTCAGGATTTCGGGCGTGCTTGATTTTCATGGCGACAGCATGAAAAGCGTGCTTGCGCAAAAGGGCTGTTCGGCCATTTACGGCAATGATGCGGGAGACGAGGAGATTTATTCAGAAATCACGGGTTTCATCGGCGATCTCCATGCCGCCCCCCCCGCGGATGCGGGACATGAAGAAAAAAGCAAGATCATCTGGACCGGAGCCATGGAGGATTTCCAGGATTGCTGGATTTTGCAGTCTGAAAACGACATAAGCCGCACCCGCGGCAAGTGGATTGTCAAGCTGATCGGACCGCCGCCATCCTTTGGAAAATGGGAGCGGCAGCAGGTGGCCATCAGCGGGGCGACCGATGAGGCATGGGTGTTTTCACCCAGAAAAGGCCGCGCGCCGTTTCTGGACGATGGCGGGATCTGGATGTTCACCGGCGGGAAGGAGCCGGCATTTTCGTGGCGTGATTACAGATGGGAATTTGTTTTTGACAGCGCCGGCCTTGGCTTCATGAAAAACGAAGTGATCGCGCAGCTCAAGTTCATGTGTGTCGCCGGTACGTGCAGCATTGCGGAGAACAGCGCAAAATCAGAGGAGCTTGTTGCCAGCATCAGCAGGATGCTTTCAATTACGGCGGAAACCCTTACCCAGTCGTCTCAAAGGATCGTAAGGCAGGCGCTCGCCGCTTTGCCGGAGAGCCGGATCATCAAGCGGGCCCCCGCCAGGCCGGCAAAGCCGGTCGATCCGGCAATGAAGATACGCAACCTTCTGGATCGCAACCAGGGCGTGGACTGGAGCCGGGAACTCAAGAAGCCGGAGCTGGTCATAACCGTGCAGGACCAGGAGGGGCGCAATCTTTTCAATGCTGATTTCATTGATTTCTACGGCGCCGAACTCGTGACGCGGCTGCCGGCGTCCGTGTTCTCGTTCGGAGACGATGTTCTCGTGGATTTTTCCCTCACGAAGAACAACAAACAAGTAAAATTCCAGTCCAAGGCGCAGATCGTGGATGTGCAGCCGGTCAATGACATGTTCGAGAGGATGATCCTGCAGATCCTTGAGCCGGACCCCGCGCTTGTGAAGGAGTTCATGGGCGTGTTCAAAGAACACCAGGATTCAGCAAGCGGGTTTCTGTTCAAGGCAAGGGGGTTGACATGAGCGCGTCCTCCAGGACCCTTGATTATTTCAGGGCGCAGACCATTCTTATCGTCGATACCGCGCAGGGGTCGCGTCAGCATCTTCTGGGCTGTTTGAACCGGATGGAAGTGCCCATGGCGCAGGTTCATGACTGTGATTCACATGATGAAGCGGTGAGTCTCATCAAGTCATTCAGGCCGACCGTCCTGATGTGCGAATACATGATCGGAAAACGTTATTCGTTCGAACTTTTCGACCAGCAAAGGGGCATTACGGGCGGAATGGAAAGCTTCAGCGTGGTGATTACCGGCAATCATTCGCAGATGGCGGTTGCCCGCGCCGCCGAGGAGGATGTGGACTGTTTTGTGATCAAGCCCTTTTCGCCGGAGAGCCTGGTCGCCGTTTTTGACGAAGCGATAAAGATGAAATTCACCCCGAACGACTATAAAAAACTTGTCGATTCGGCCGCTCTTGCCATTGGCGTGGGCCGGCCCGCGGATGCGCTCAAGATTCTTGAAAAGGCGGTTGGCCTCCACCAGCATCCGGCTCTTGCGCATTATTACATCGCGCAGGCGCACGAGAAGCTGGGCAATGACAACGATGCAAGGTTTCATTACCTTCTGGGGCTGGAATCAAATAACGTGCACTACAGGTGTCTCAGGGATCTTTGCAGGCTTCTTGTCAACCAGCGCGAGTTTGCGCAGGCATACGAGGTGGCAAAATCACTCATCCGGCATTATCCGGCCAATCCGGATCATCTTGAGATGGTGTTGAGGCTTGCCATCCTGAACAAGCGGTTTGAGGACATCGAGAACTGCTATAATCTGCTGATGGAGTATGAAGACAGCCGTGAGCAGTTTCAGAAGCAGCTTGCTTCCGGGCTCATGACCGCGGCCAGGCATTATTTTTCAAACAACCTGTCCGAGCGGGCGGGGGTGCTGCTTCAGAAGGCGGTATCGCTTGATTTTTGCAATACGTATTTTCTGCTCAAGGCAATCGAGCTTTTGTACGAGTATTCGCAGGTTGATGCCGCGCGTGAGATCCTGGGTTGTTTTCCGACAGGCACCGAAGGGTCTTTGCATCATGAGGCGGCGCGGTTTCTGATCGACGATCTGGCGCAAAATCCCGAAAAGACGCTGGCGCGCGGCAAGCTTTTGATTGATGCCGGGCACCACTGGCCGCTTTGTTATCACGTGCTCATCCGGCGTTATCAGCAGCTCGGCAAACAAAAAGAAGCCTCCTGGCTTGCCGCCAAGGCACTCCAGAAGTTTCCGGACGATTCGGGGATGTTCGAGGGGCTGGCCTCCTGAAAGATACTCTATTTCTGGTATCTGACCCTGTCATGAACCACGATTGAAGCGATTACTATGCTGAGGATTCCGCTCAGGAGTGTGACACCAAGTATCACGTTGTTGCTTACAAGCGGTTTGCTGGCCGGAACCACGATGATGTCGTTTGGCTCAAGCATTGGTGAGGGTTTTTTTGATGCAATGATGTCGTTCATGTCTACGGCAATGCTTTCTTCCTTGTCGTTCATTTTACGCTTGATCATTATGTCCGAAAGATCCGCGTCATGCATGGGGCCGCCGGCAAATGAAAACAGGGTAACCAGATCCGTTCTTGTGGGAATATGATGCACTCCGGACTTGTTCATCGCGCCCCAGAGGTTGATGCGCATGAGCACCTGGCCCCGCGACGCGCCCGAGACAAATTCATTCCCCTTAAGGGTTCCGCCATGTTCCTCGGCCACGCTGATGCCGAGGCCGGGGTTTTGGGCGGCATAAGCCGAAAATGAGAAAAAATGTGAAATGATAATACAAGCACAGATCAATTGTTTGATTTTAAACATACAAAAAATATGCTGATCCGTGACGGAATAGTCAATATCAATACATTGGTTGCGTGATCTCAATTTAGCCGATATAATGAGATCATGTACCCAAGACTTTTAAATATAAGCAATAAAAGCAGTTTTTTTCTACTTGGCCCCAGAGGATCTGGAAAATCATCTCTATTGCGCGGTATTTTTGGGAAAAAAGCTGCAGTTTGGATTGACCTGCTGACAGCTTCCGAAGAACAGCTTTTTCAAAGTAATCCGGACGAGCTGATTGCCAGGACCGGACATCTCAAGCCCGGACAATGGGTCGTGATTGATGAAGTGCAGAAGGCGCCAAAAATCCTGGACCTCGTGCATAAACTCATAGAAGAGAAAAAGCTTTTGTTTGCCATGAGCGGTTCTTCGGCGCGAAAGCTCAAAAGAGGCGGCGCAAATCTGCTGGCCGGCAGGGCATTTGTTTACAATCTTTTTCCGTTTACCTCCGCCGAAACCGGAAAAGATTTTGACCTGGGTCCGGCGCTTGAGTGGGGGATGCTGCCCAAGGTTCTTGAATTCGAGGCGGCGCAGGACAAGAAAAAATTTCTGCAGGCGTATGCCGACACCTATATGCGCGAGGAAATTCAAATTGAGCAGATTGTCCGCAATCTCCCTGCGTTCCGGCGTTTTATTGATGTTGCGGCACAGATGAATGGCCAGCCGGTAAACTACCTCAAGGTCGCACGGGACATCCGGTCAGATCATTCGGTTGTAAAAAATTATTACGGGATTCTTGAAGACACCCTTCTCGGGTTCTCCCTTCCTGCTTACGCTGTTTCCATACGAAAACAAACACGCAAAGCCCCCAAATTTTATCTGTTTGATACCGGAATAAAAAGAGCACTTGATAAAACGCTCGAACTTCCACTTCATCCCAAAACATACGAGTATGGACAGGCTTTTGAACACTATTTGATTCTCGAAATGCACAAGCTGTGCAAATACCGTGAAAAGGATGAAACGCTTTTTTACATCCGCACCAAGGGCGGGCACGAAATCGATCTTGTAGTGACAAGACCCGGAAAAACAACGCTGTATCTGGAAATCAAATCCACCAGCAGTATTACCATGGAAGACTGCGCATACTTGTTGGAGCTTACTGCCGGAATCAAAAATAGCGATGCTTTTGTCATATCCCGGGATCAAAATGAAAAAACATTCAAGCATGTGCGGGCACTTCATTGGCAGAAATTCATTGGCATGTTCAGCAACAATGAATTTTAAGATGGTGTAATTTCAGGATGATTATTCGAGAAAATCCCCGATATTGATGCCGGTTTTTTTCTGTTTTCCGGATATTTTTTTTGATTCCGGATGTTCTTTTTTACGTTTCAGTTTCCTGATCCAGATATAGAATCCGGCGCCAAGCAGCGTAGCGATGATATCGGTGGCCGGTTCGAGATAGTCCTTTTTTTGAAGCGTGATCGTGAGGTCTATTACCAGTTCCTTGAAGAGCTCAAGAGCGAAAACCGTGAATAATGCTGCTTTTCCGGATTTAAAAATTTTACTGGATATCCAGAAAATAATCATTCCTGCAAAAAAATGCCCTATTTTGTCGCCGCGCAGTATCAAATGGCGGCTTGATAGCTCCCTGGAGATGTCGTCCAGCATATGCAGAAATGTTGACATGCCATTACATTGTAAGTGAGAATTTCAATACGGTATACCGGCTTGAAAATATTACTCGTGGCAAACACATCGTGGTATCTTTATAATTTCCGGCTTTCGCATGCGCGCAGGCTGCGGGAGCTGGGTTACATGCCCGTATTTGTTTCTCCCCGGGACGAATTTACCGGCAAGCTCGCGTCACAAGGCTTTGAATGGGTGGAACTCGGGCTCAACAGAAGAAGCATGAATCCCATAGCCGAGCTTGGCGTGCTGGTGCGGCTTGTCAGGATATATTTCAAGCACAAGCCTTCGCTTGTGCATCATTTTACGATCAAGTGCGTTTTGTACGGCACAATCGCCGCGCGGGTGTCGGGCGCGAGGAGGATTGTAAATTCCGTAACCGGACTGGGACACGTGTTTCTTGACCAGCGGCCGGTAGTGCGGATTGTGCGTCCGTTTGTCATGAGGCTTTATCGGGCGGTTTTGAACAGTGAACGGGTGACCACCATTTTTCAAAACGGCGATGACATGGATTTTTTTGTCAAAAGCAGGATCGTTCGGCCTGAAAAAGCGTGTCTGATAAGAAGTTCGGGGGTGAATACCGAACATTTCAAGCCCGAGCCCCGTCGTGAGACGGCAGGGCGGCCGGTCGTGCTTTTTGCTTCAAGGCTGCTGCGCGAAAAAGGTGTTCTTGAGTTCATGTCGGCCGCCCGGTCGCTTGGAAACAGCAATATCAGGTTTGTGATCGCCGGCCAGCCGGATCATGGCAATCCATCCTCGTTTACCGATGCGGAAATACAATTGTTCAAGAGCGAAGGCGTGGCGGAGTTTGCCGGTCATGTTGCAAACATGAAGGAACTCATTCTTGACTCCACGATCGTGGTTCTGCCCTCTTATCGCGAAGGCGTTCCGAAGATTCTTATCGAGGCGCTGGCCATGGAAAGGCCGGTGATAGCCACGGACGTGCCGGGCTGCAGGGAGGCGGTCGAACACATGAAAAACGGGATGCTGGTTCCGGTCCGTTCGGCCGTTGCGCTGGCTGATGCAATTGTGGCGCTTCTCAAGAATGAGAAGATGATGCGGGAGTTCGGCCGTTACGGGCGTGAAAAGGCGATCAGGGATTTTTCCGAGGCAAAGGTCATTGCCAGTACATTTGATGTTTATGGGATTGGACGCGGGGGTGAATGATATGAAGGGAAAATCTCTTCTGCTCATTACGCCGTTTGCCGCCCCGCAGTCGCATGCCGCGGTGTTTCGGGCGCACAAGCTTGCAAAATATCTTTCGCGCGACGGCTGGGATGTGCATCTGCTTTCTACAAACGAAAACTACAATTTTTATGAGGACCCCGGGCTGCTTGAAGACCTGAAGGATGTAAAAATCACCAGAACCATGTATGTCGAGCCCACGGCCAGGGGCATGAAGTATCTTATAAGGCGCATGAATCCGTTCGCCGGCGGCGCTGAAAATCCCTACAAGTATTCCAGGCCGGCGGCCCCCTCTGCCGCCCCCGGTTCTTCGGGGCTGACCAGGCGGGTTTATGAACACGTCCTTGAAAACCGTCTCGGTGACCCGGATCTTTTCTGGACGTGGAAGTATACCGCGCTTCCTGCGGCCCGCGAACTGATCAGAAAGCATGATATCCGCATCGTTATGACCTCGTCATTTCCGTATTCCACGCTCGATATGGGGCTCAGGCTGAAAAAGGAATTCGGAATAAAATGGGTGGCGGACTTCAGAGATCTGCTTACCTACAGCAGGCAGCTTGTTTCTAAAAACGGTCGCATTCTCATGCATCAGAAAAAGCTGGAGCGTCTTGCCATAGAGGAGGCTGATGCCAGCGTAATGGCGACCTCGGCCGGACCGCTTGTGTACGGCGATGTGTACGGAAACGACAAGCCTGTATATTTCATATCAACCGGGCTTGACGAGGAGTTGCTGGAAGAAACGGCAGCTCCGGCCGGGGAGGCTGGCAATTATATTCTTTATGCCGGCGAATATCACAAGAATCTGAAACCAGCCTTTTTGGATGTTTTTAATGCGGCTCTTGAAAATCCGGAGTTTTCGAAAACCGGTTTGCGGCTCAAGATTGTCGGCAGGATTGACGTAAACAGGCCGACCATTGAAAAGCATGCAAAAGGCCGGGCTGTGGCCTCGCGCATTGATCTGATCGATCATATGCCGCAAAAAGATCTTTATGCAATGATCCGGGGGGCGAGGGCGGTGGTTCTTGGCGATTCCACCTATCAGTGGTGGAATCTTTATGCAAAGCTTGTTGATTATCTCGCGTTACGAAAACCGGTGCTGGCCTGCGTCCCCGATCCGAGCGAAGCAAGAAAGTGGCTGGTGCAATCCCGCCTCGGAATATTTCTTGACGGCAATGTTTCACGGCAGACGGAGGTGTTTGTAAAGTTCATACTTGGCGCCGCCGACGCCGCCGTTCCCGATGAGGCTGTTTGTGAAAGATTCACCGTCAAACACCAGGTGCGGGAATTCAAGCTTCTGTTCGAGTCGCTGCTCGACGGAAAAAAATACGGATCATACAAAAATGAAATTTGACCTGGTTCCGGAAGAAAGCCAGTTGGAGCGGATCGACGCCTGCCCTTATTGCAAGAGCGTCAAATACGACAGGCTTTTTGTGGACAACTCCTGGCCATACGAGGAGTGCGGGGATTGTTCGCTCATTTTCCTCGGCAGGCGCATCAAAGAGGAGCATGTTTCGCAAATTTATGACAAGGCCGGATATCACGGAAACGTGGACGCGGGATATCTGCTCAGGATGGCGGCGCGGCAGTTCGATCTTTTGCGCATGCCCGGCGGTCAAAAGCTCAGGATTCATGAAGACGGCGCCGGAAACGGGGCTTTTCTCGCCCATTGCCGGTCCTTGGGACATGAGGCGTCCGGTACGGATCTTGGAAAAGACTCGGTCGAGCGGGCAAAAGCGTTGTTTGGAGTGACCGTAAAGCAGGGGGATATTTTCAGCTCCGGGATCGAGCCTGGTTCGCTTGATGTTTTTGCCGCGTTCAATCTGCTTTGCCACCTTTATCGCCCCTGGGAATATCTGGCGCATGCAAGCAGCCTTCTCAAGCCCGGCGGACGGCTGATATTAAGGACCGGAAACCGCAATTTCTTTTTCAAGCGCGTGCGTGGCGGAGGCTGGAGCGCTCCGGAACACGTATTTCACTACAACAACAGGCTTCTTTTCCGGATGCTTGCCGGATCAGGTTTTGAGGTGGTCAAGACGCGTGCGGCATTTGACGCGGATTTTCCGTATTCTCTTCTTGCCGCAAACAAGGAGCTTTATAATTCGCGCCTTGCCCGCAGCATCGGGCCGCTGCTGGTAAGATTCTGGAATGTCTTGAGACTGCCCAAGGAAGATGTTTATCTGCTGTGCGGAAAAAAAGATTGCAACGTCCGTGAAAAATCCAGCTTGCTAAAAAAAGCCTACAGATCCGTTGTTCCGGTCAAGACCAGAAAACTCGTGTCGCTGCTCAGGTCCTATGCCCGGGAATTCGGATTGCCGGGCGGATGTATTTCTTTTTTCAAACTGCATTATTTGCCGTTGCCGCAAGTCAGTGTAGGCATCGGACGGGGAAAATCTCCGGTGCGGCTGCGAAGGAAAACCACGGATTATAATGTGTTTAATGATGTATTCATCAACAATGAGTTTGACGGTCTTTCCGGCCCGAGTGTCCGCGTTATAGTTGATCTTGGGGCATATACCGGGCTTTCAAGCGTTTTTTTCGCCAATAAATATCCTCGTGCCCGGATTATCGCTCTTGAGCCGGAACAATCAAATTTTGATCTATTAAAAAAGAATGCATCATTTTACAAAAATATCGAGTGCGTCCATGCGGCGGTATGGAAACATGCTGCATGCCTGGAAATATTCGACGAAAAGGCCGACAAGTGGTCGTGCAGATATGTTGAAAGCTCATGCCCTTCCGGCGGCGGGACAACGGCCTTGGATGTTCCTGGCATAATGGAACGCTTCGGGCTTGACCGGATCGACATAATGAAATGCGATATTGAAGGAGCTGAAAGGGAGATTTTTTCTGAAAAGTCCGCCTGGCTTGAAAGGGTGGACCAGATCATCGTGGAACTTCACGACAGGTATGCCCCCGGGGCATCGGATGCGGTATTTGCCGCCGCACAAAAAAACGGATTTGAAATCACGCAAAAGGGTGAAAAAGTTCTTCTGTCACGCCGCCGAATGGCGGAATCTGAAGCGCCATCTTCCGAATCCGTAAACGGCCAGTGCCGCCGCGATCTTTAGTGCCAGAACGGTTTGGACCCCGAAATCGCGCCCGGCAATAATGCGATCGATGACTGCAAGAATAATGATTATTCCAAAGCTGGTTGCATATACGGGCAGAATTGCATGGAATGTTTTTTTAAGCGATATGCGGGCAAGCCGGTGTGCCCAATACTGCGCCGGAAGCGCAAAAAACAATACCATACCCGCAGAAAATGCGGCAGCAACTCCTCTTGAGCCATTGACTGTAATGCCCAGATAAAGCAAGCCGGCCATTACAAGCGATGAGACGACGCTTAGAACGAAGTATTCACGGTTTTTAGAAAAACCAAGAAGACACCAGCCACTTGCAATGAACAGGGGCTGGGCAATGCCTCCGATGGCAAGAATCTGGAGAATGGGGGCAACTGCGGACCATTTTTCTCCATATATGACATGGACAAGTTCATAAGGGGCAAGAGATATGCCGGCAGAAAGGGCGACCAGAAGCCAGCACGCTTTTATTAGATTTTTCCTGTAAGTCCAGGCGGCATCTTCGCTGCTGGAGGATTTGTTCCGTCTCAGGATTGACGAGATGGCCGGAATTGTAATTCCCGCAAAGGCCCCGCCCAGAAGAAGCGCCGGTGTGTTGATCAGAAAATATGCGCGTGAGTACAATCCGAGTTCAATGCTTCCAAGCATTCGACCGACAAGAATATCGTCCAGGTTCCTGAAAAAATAGAAAAAGATTCCGCCTGAGGCGATATATCCGCCCATGCGCAAAAGTTTTTTATTGCCGATTCCGCGCGTGAATTTGCCGGGTACGTATCCTGAAACCAAAAAACTGGTTGCGGCTCTTATGATGTTTGCCGCAACGGTTGCCACTATCAGGGACCAGTATCCGTATCCCGCCACGGCCAGGATGATTGAAATGACAAGGGATACGGCAATAGTGAATATTTCGAGCAGATTTGTTGTTTTGTATTGGAGCCGGCGTCGCATGATCGAGACCGGTTGTTGTGACAGGCCTATGAACAGGAATGAAATGGATTGAACGGCCAGAAGGAGATCCAACTCGGTTTCCCTGTAAAAAAACGAGATTGCCGGTGTCATGGCCATGCTGACCGCCGTGAGGGCGAGTCCGATAATTGAGTTCATCCAGAACAGGTTGTCGAGTTCCGCCTTGCTCAAATCCTTTTTCTGAACAGTCACCCACGAAAGACCCATCTCAAGAAAAAGAGACAGGAACGTAATCCATGTCGATGACATGGCCACCAGGCCGTAGTCACGTGGCGTCAGGATCCGGGCCAGTGTAATTGTGGCAATCATTTGTACGGCGTATCTGGCCGCAATGTGCAGATAGGAGTAATTCATGCCGGCCGTCATTTTTTTTGCGAGCGTATCATCATCAAGATGTACTTGAGAGTTCAATTCGAGGCCACCCTTTGAACGGCGGCGCCAATGACAAGCTGATAAGCGGGGTCAAAAACTTCAAAGTCACCGGGCTTGAGCTCGTGCTGGGCGGCGCCGAGCAGAAACGCCATGGAAGTCTTTACGTTTCCGTAGGTGCGTAAATCAACTATTTTTGCATCCTTGATTTCCTCGATAAGTCTTCTTAGGGACCTGTCGGTGAAACTCCAGTATTGTCCCCAGTTCGCCATGTCAAAACGGCTGATCGGCGTAATGCCCGGTACGGTCAGGAGCAAAAATCCGCCGGGATTGAGAAGGCTGATTGCGTTTTTCAGTGCTTTTCCGGACTCATATATGAAAGGAAGTGTTTGAGTCATGATGAAGCAGTCAACATGGATATCCGACAGCCCCTCACCTGTTACAAGATTTCCGATTACATCTGCATTGTTTTTGACGTGCAGGGTAAGCGCTTTTGAAACCCTGTCTCCCCCGAATTTTTTTGTATATCTGTTTTCGGAAACTTCAAGAGTCGCGCCCCGTATCAGTGCGGCATGAGATGATAAAAAATGTTCTATGTAAAACCTGTCAACCGGGACCCCCCTGTCCAGTCCGAAGTCGGAACTCAGCGGTTTGTCCGGCAGCGTCTCAATTAATCCGGATTTATCTGTTATCAGCCTTTTGCACCATGCCTTTGCCTCTGACAATCTGCGCCAGCCGGATTTTTGTATCATTTGATGATTATATGTGGTGCCTCCTGTAATATGCAACCTGGTTGTTTTGTTGATGAATTGCTTGGCTTTTGGACATAAAATTTGACTTGATGGAACAGGAAGGACAAATGTTCATTCACCAGCCTGACGAGCCCACCGCGTCACAGGAGGTTCAGGTTCTTTTGCGGGAGCTGTATGAACTTGAAAAAAAATACCGTTCGCAGGTATTGGCCTCTCCGCCCGGAAGTGCTCAGCGCGCTGAGCTTGGCCGCGCTGTTTTTTGTGAGATTTACAGTTATCTGGACAGGATATTCCAGAAGCAGGGGCTGCAGTTCTATTCTTCCGGTTTTGCCGACAAAAGTGATTGTGCCGCCAGCATCAGGAATTTGTCGGGAGCAAGGGATGCACGGTGTATTGAAATAGGCGCGGGAGGCGGATCTTTGTGCCATGCTATTGCAAAAACCGGATGGCCCGCGCTGGGGCTGGATATAGTTGAAGGTCCTGACTGGAAAAAAATCACCACTCAGACCGCGGGTCGTGCGGAGTTCCGGGTTTGTGACATTACAATTGAAAATGATCTTCCATGGGGAACATTCGATATTTGCATCATGGATGGGGCGCTTGAGCATATTCCAGACGGTGATTATATGCCGGTTCTGAAAAAGGTCTGGAAGCTTCTCAAGCCGGGCGGCTGGTTTGTGGTATCAATGCCCAATCCCCTTTCCGGTCCCCATGATGTCAGCAAGTATTTTGTTGCAAGAGGGCGGCCCGCGGAGTGTGGACATTATAACGAACGCACTGTCCGGCAGTTGCTGCGGGATTTTAAAAACTCCGGATTCTGCGGATTCAAATCAGTTGTTGCGCGTGATATCAATTTCGGTTCCCGGTTGCCGCTTATGAACTGGTCGGGACTGTGGCTCTTGAGGGCACTTTTTTTTGAAGGATTGTTCAGTGTTTTTCTTCCGCAGTTCATTAAAAAATCATATTTTTCAATTCTGGTGCCTTGTGCGGTTGCCGCAAGAAAACGTTGATTTCAGCTGCATGCAGGTGCCTTTTCATGTGCGTGTGCGGGCATATGCGAACCGGGCGCGAAAGGCCCTGGCCGCATATGTTGACAGGGCCCTTGCGGATACCGGAGCTTATGATCTGGCAATATTTGGCGCATATAATACATCAAATATTGGTGATTTATGCTTTTTGCATGTGCTGCGGGAGGGGTGCAGGCGCGCAGGAATCAGACATCGTTTTTTCAATCTGGACCGGATTCATGAAATCAGAACGGGAGTAAAAATACTGGGCGGCGGCGGCGGCATGCTCAGCCTGAAGGATTCAAGTCCGTTGAGACTGGTGATGGAGGCGCGGGGGGACTCTGCCGGACTGGTGGGATTCATGGGGGTGTCGGGGCATTTGCTGCCCGGTGAGCTGACTGCGCCAGTGCGTGATTTTATTTCCCGATCACCGTTAATATCGGTAAGAAGCCACGAGGATTTGCGGTTTTTCAGGGATACGCTTGGTTTTTCACAGGTTGGTTTTCAGCCCGATCTGGCGTTTTCCCTGCCCGGATTTTTTGAAGTCCCGGCACCGGCGCCATCAGGAATTCTCGGCATCAATATCACGCCCTTTCTTTTTCATGATCATGGTTCAAGATTTGTCGCGTCCGGCGAGGTTACCCCATGGTTCTGGAGGCATTTTCCTGAAGTGGCCCCTCAAGCGCGCATGATAGCGTTGAAATATGCGGCTCTTGTACGGAAAATTGCGGAAGTGCATGTTTCTGCCGGCTGGAAGGTGATTCATGTGCCTTTTGCAATCGAGGATGATGTTCTGGCAAGGCTGGTATTTGCCGGGACTGGAGTTGCCTTTGCCCCGTATAGAAACGACCCCTTCCGTTTGCTGGGGCATATCGGAAGGTGTTGCAAGTTCGTTGCATCACGATTCCATTCACATGTGTTTTCTTTTATTCAGGACGTGCCGGTTGTTTCTCTTGCGTATTCTCCGAAATGTTCGAACTTGTTCGGAGAGCTGGAGTTGCCGCCGGAATTATCCCTTGATGTGACGCAGATGCTGAATGTTGATACACAAGAGTTCGCAATGAGGACGCTTGCCTCAGATGGTGCATTGCCCGGAAGGAGTGTAATCGCGGATCTGCAAAAACAGTCGCAGGCAATGGTTCTTGACGGGCTTAAGAGGTTTATGTGCCCGTAACAGGACAAAATCCCCTGATACTGCATATAATGGATGAATCCGCTCTCGGAGGAGCCGGCACTCATCTTGTGACCATGATCAGGGAGACAAAGCGCTCGCATCCGCAGATAAGACACAAGGTGATCATTCTGTTCGGCGAGGGTCCGGTTGCAAAGCTGGTCAGGACTCTTGACGTGCCATTGGATCTGCTTGATATCCGGGAATTGGTGCAGAAAAAATCGATATTAAAAATATTTTTTCTTTTATACCGAAAAATAAGGGATTCCGGAGCGGATGTGGTTGAAGCGCATCTCACCTGGAGCAGATTACTTGCTTTGCCTGCTGCTTTTTTTGTCGGCGTCAAGACGAGAATCGGTTACGAGCAGGGCGATATATATTTCAATTCCTTGAAATGGCGAATCGCCAATTTTGTGGCCCAGTGGTTTGCCAGCGCAATAATTGTCTGTAGCCATGAACTAAAAAAATGGGTCATATCAACCCATGGCGTGCTTCCAGGCAAGCTGCTTGTTTATCATAATTGCGTTGATTCCAGGAGCTTTGGCGCAACAGTGGATATTCGAACGGAAAAAATGCGGTTTTTTGATTCAGCAGAAAGGGTTGTTGTTTGTGCGGTCGGCACGCTTGGTCATGGTGTCAACAAGCGCATGGATGTGTGCATCAGGGCGGTGGCCGAAGCGAAAAAAACCGGCATCGATGCCGGCCTGGTGGTTTGCGGTTATGGCCCGCAGCAAAAGGATCTTGAGAGGCTGTGCCGGGATGAGGGCGTTGAAGACCGGGTCCGCTTTCTCGGCATGCGTCTTGACGTCGATATGGTGATGGCCTCTTGTGATTTATTTTGCCATGCGGCCCCTTTTGAGCCGTTCGGAATTGTTTGTGCCGAGGCGATGCTCCTGGGGCTTCCGGCCGTCGTCCCGTCTACCGGGGGGATGCGGGAAATGATTGATGACGGGGTGGATGGCTTTTTGTATCCATCGCTTGATCATGCGGCTTTGGCCGGTAAAATGGAAATTCTTTGTCTTGATCCCGGCCTCAGAAAACGCATGGGCTCAAAGGCCAGGGAAAAGATCCTGCGTGATTTTGAGGTGCGGCCATACATGAGAAGGTTGCTTGCCCGCTACGGAGTGTTCCATGACGGCGGAAAATAAAATTTCCATTCTTGTGCTGTCCGAGAGGGCGGTTGCCAACCGCGGACCGTATCGCCACGTTGTCGGGACGTTGAACGCCCTTGCGTGCCGCAAGGATGTCGCGGTCACCCTTTTGACCGGCGGCATCGACGAACAGGAACCGTATTTCAAATCCGGAATGGTTCGAATTATCGCCGGATTCAAACCAAAATCGCCGTTTTGTTTTTTCAAAAATCTCTATTTGCTCATCAGGCACGGACGTGCAGCGGATATTGTATATGTTCCGACAAATCTCTCTTCGCTGCTTTACGCACAGGTGCTCAGGCCGTGGTGCAGGATCATCGCGGGGCCCAATGTATCCACCTTCTCGTTCCTGCACGGCAAGGCTCATGCAACCAGGATTGAGGCGGGTCTGCTTTGTGATTTATGGGTTTCACAGTCACACGCTATTAATGGTTATATTTTACAGGAAAAGGTTCCGGAAAAACATATCTGCGTGATTCATCACGCCATCGATCATGACAGGTTTTCGCCATTGCGCCGTGACAGGTCTGTCTGGAACCGGTACGGAATTGATCCGTCGGCTGTTGTCGTGCTTTTTGTGGGGCGCTTTGATGACGAATTGAAGGGCTATAAAGTACTTGCTGAAGCATGGAAAAACATACGCAATGACATTGCAGGATGCAAGGCGGTGCTGGTGCTGGCCGGAAAAGGCGGACGGGAATTCATTGAGCACGCGCAACTGCGGGACGCCGTTGGCACGGGATGGGTCGGTGGAGATGAGCTTGCCGTTCTTTATGCATCAGCGGATATTTCCGTCATTCCGTCGCTATGGGAGACCTTCAGCTTCACCACCCTTGAAAGCCTTTCAAGCGGACTTGCAGTGGCGGCATCCAACACGGGAGGCATTCCGGAGCAGATAACGCCAGACGACAACGGGCTGCTTCTGGAGCTGGTCGACAAGCAAAAAAATGCTTTTTTTCCTGATGCGCACCTGGTTCTGGGTGGCGCCTTGCGTGATTTGATCCGGGACGGGCCTAAAAGGGAGAGGCTGGGGACGAACGCCAGAAAACGCGTGCTTGAGCATTTTACCGAGAAGCGCCTGGGCGCTGATATTGCCGAAGCCGCAAGGGCGTGTCTGCATGCAAAATCGTCGTGTGGCGCAAAATATCTGATACGCTTCGACGATATCTGTCCGAGCATGAATTGGAAAGTGTGGGATGAGATTGAAAAAACTCTTGACGTGTACGGGGTCAAACCGCTCCTTGCCGTTATCCCGGACAACCGTGACCCCTCCTTGCAGTTTGAAAATCCGAGGGCGGCGTTCTGGAATGACGTGAAGAAATGGCAGGACAAGGGATATTCAATCGCCCTGCACGGGTATCAACATTTGTATGAAACCCGGAACCCGGGAATCCTCGGTATCCAGGAGCGGAGCGAATTTGCGGGGCTGTCCGCCGAAAGTCAGAGGGAAAAAATTTCATCAGCATTGCGGATTTTCCAGCAGCACGGCATAAGGCCCGATTGCTGGATTGCTCCAGCCCATTCCTTTGACAGACAGACGGTTGAAGTATTGCTGGAACTTGGCATCAGCCGGATCAGCGACGGTTTCGCGCTGTTTCCATACCGCGACGCAAGTGGAATGACATATGTGCCGCAGCAGCTCTGGAGATTCAGAAAAATGCCGTTTGGCCTGTGGACCGTCTGTTTGCACCATAATGGGTGGGATGCGGGCGGCCTTTCTGAATTCCGCAAGAACATTTCAGCATATGTGAAACAGCTGGCTTCATTCGACGAAGCATTCGCCGCCGCTTCCCGCCGGGATACGGCAATTGGTGTCGTCAATTATTTGGCGGACCTGACGCTCAGGGCCGCCATAAAAACCAAAAAGCGGTTATTCATGATAAAATAAGAGCTGTGCTGCTGAAAATTGTTCAACTTCTTTCGCGTGTCACATCCCGTGGTACTTTTATTCCACAGATAGACGGACTTAGATTCCTTGCAATCATGTCCGTGGTTCTGTTTCATCTGCGCACCTATGTAATAGTCAAAACAGGATCCAGCACTTCGCCCGGCCATTATAACAACATTCTGGATATGATCCTGAGCCGTGGATATATAGGGGTATCATTGTTTTTTTGCATAAGCGGATTCATTCTTGCCATGCCGTTCATCCAGTCTGCTATTGCCGGGGCCGGAAGGATATCGCTGAAGAAATATTATCTTCGGCGTTTTACGCGGATCGAGCCCCCATATATATTAAATCTTGTTCTGATATTCATACTTCTGGTGCTGGTCAAAAAGATGGATTTTTTCGAGCTATTTCCGCATTTGCTGGCCTCGTCAGGTTATATGCATAATGCGATATACGGTACTGGCAGCATGATCAATACCGTGGCCTGGTCGCTCGAAATTGAAATCCAGTTTTACCTTCTTCTTCCTGTGTTTGCCGTTATCCTGCAAATCAGAAGGCATTTGTTGCGTCGGGGTTTGTTGCTTGTAGTGATTTCAGCAGGTGCGTTAATTGCTGAATCGACCAAGGGGAGAACCAGTATTCTTGAATTGTCGTTGATCGGGCAATTACAATATTTTTTTACCGGCATACTGCTTGCTGATATTCATTTTTATCACTGGAGGGGGCAGCTTAAGGCACGAGCGCGGCAGTGGGCGCATGACGCGCTTTTTATTTTTGCAGCCGGACTTGCGGTGATCTTTGCCATGCGCTGGCGTGCGTATCCAAGTAATTTTCTTCTTCCCGTTTGTTTTGCGATAATATTCAAGGCCTCATTTCATGGAGCACTGACCCGGACCCTGTTGACCAACAGGTGGATCACGATCATCGGTGGCATGTGTTACACGGTGTACCTGTATCATCATTTCATAATTTCATTTGTCGGGCGGTATACCGCGCCCTTGACGGCGGGTGCCACTTTCACGTTCAGTTTTATTCTCCAGTTCATGATGGTCATGCCTGTTATGTTTTTTGTTTGTGCCATGCTTTTTATATTTATTGAAAAGCCGTTCATGTCGTGGAATATGTTCGCCAAAAAGGAGGCCGGTATGCTCCGATCCCAGGAGGGAAAATGCCTGATTACGCACTGAGCAATCAGAATAATTGGGAGCAGAAGTGGAATGTTGAATACTACTCAGGTCTTGACTATCTGTTTTCACCGGAAAAGAAACTTTTGGATGAGATAAAAATCCGCCCGGGATTTTCGAGGATGCTCGATATTGGAGTCGGCGGCGGGAGGACGACGCGCCATTTCGCACAAGCCGTTGCCGATTATCAGGCCGGGGATTATTCAAAACAGATGGTTGAGTCCTGTATCAGGCGTTTTGGCGCCGAATTCAAGAATGCCAGATTTGATTTCCTGGATGCCAGGGATCTTAAACAATATGAAACGGGTATGTTTGATGTTGTTTTATTCAGCTTCAATGGCATTGACAGTGTATCCCATGACGACCGGCTGAAGGCATTCCGGGAAATAAGACGTGTTGTCAAAACCGGCGGGATATTTCTTTTTTCCACTCATAATATTCTGGCCATACCGGATCTATATCCGTTTTACTTTTCGTTGCATCCGTGGCGGCTTTTCAGGAGCTTGTATAATTTCATGATGTTTCGCTGGATAAATCGTGCCGTGCTCGGATGCCGTTCGGACAATCACCTGACGCTGGTTGATTCCCGGCGTTTTACGATAGCAAATTACTACGTCCAGCCGCAGGAGCAATTGCGACAGCTTGAATCATGCGGGTTTAATGGCGTTCAAATCATGGATATGCATGGCAATACATGTCCGGCAGATGATCCGGCCATGTTGAAAAAAAACGCCTGGTTGCATTACTGGTGCCAGGCATGATTTCGATCAAGCGCAAGAAATTCGGCATATCACTCTCGGAGGTGTATTTTGCCAAGACGGAATCTGACATGTCTTTGCAGACTGCCGTGAATCTTTGCGTCCAGTGTGAAAAACAGCTGGCCGGCTTTTATCCGTTCAAAACCCGGATTGTCGATCTTTTGATGCCTGAAGACAGGATTTTTTCGGCTTTTTCAAGCACAACGCGCAATGAGGTGAGAAGGGCTGAAAAAGAAGGGTTCAGGGCCGGAGTGGAATTTTCACCGGGCCCGGAACAAATTGCGGAGTTTGCATGTTTTTATGATTCCTTTTCCAGGCTGAAGAGGATTCCAGCTTGCAACAGGAACAAGCTGTCTGCGCTTGCCCGCGCGGGTGCGCTCGCGATTACGTCGGTTCCGGGAAGCGACGGCGTGCCGCTCGGCCGGCACGCTTATGTGATCGACAGGTCGGCACGAAGGGCAAGGTTCTTGTATTCGGCGTCACTTTTCCGGGGGATGGATTCAAGTTCCGACCGCAATCTCATTGGAAGGGTCAACCGGTATCTTCACTGGTGCGATATGAGGATTTTTAAAAATACAGGCATTGATCTGTACGATCTTGGCGGCATCCCGATGGATGATTCGGATCCGGTTCTGAACGCAATTGCTGATTTCAAAATGAAATTCGGCGGCTGTACGCTGGTGGAGTACAACGGCATGATTCCCGGGTCGCGACTGGGAAAAGTTCTGCTGGCGCTCCATAAAAAGCTCCGATAAATTGATAGGGCAAGTGATGATCGGAAAAATCGGCAGAAAAACCCTGAAAATCGCTGGCATTGCCAGAAGGCTTGTTGAAAACATTTATGATGCGCCTGCCATTGTTCTTAATTACCACCGCATAGCCGATTTAAAACGTGACACCTTTTCGCTGTCCGTTTCTCCGGATCGTTTTGAAGCCCAGCTGGCGGCATTGAAAAAATATTGCAACCCGCTCCATCCTGACGAGTTTTTTCATCTCAAGAAGTCCGGAGGACGGTTCCCCCGCCGGGCCGTCATAATAACGTTTGATGATGGATATGCTGATAATTTTCACAACGCACTGCCTGTTCTTTCCGCGTACGGTCTTGCTGCTGTGTTTTTCGTTCAGACGGGGACTCTGGGCGGTGACCGGGAGCTTTGGTGGGATTCGCTGGAACGCGTGTTTTTTGATGCCGCTGCGGGGAATAATCTTTTTGAAGTCACGCTCGGCGGCAAAGTATGGAATTTTGAAGTACGCTCGCCTTCCGGCAGAAAAAAAGCCTTCTGGACTCTTTATGGTCTGCTCAAGTCGGGCAGGCGGGCCGAAAGGGATTCTGCCGTGGATTATCTGCTGCGCCGGTCGGGACTGGATCCTGTGGCAAGGGACTCGCACAGGACCATGAGCATGGATGAACTGGCTGCCATGAGCCGCAGCGGTTCGGCGGTTGTTGGCGCGCATACGCATTCGCATTGCATGCTTTCTGTCTTGAACGAAGAAGAGGTCAGGAAAGACATGTCGGAAGCGCGGCGCATTCTTATGTCCGTTTGCAATTATCCGCCCAGATATCTGTCATATCCATACGGCGGCCCCGGGGAAATCAACGCAATGGTCAGGAGGATTTGCCGTGAGGAAGGGTATGAAATGGCTTTTTTGAACCACTACTGGCAGGTCCATAAGTGGACGGATATTTACAGGCTGCCTAGAATCGGTATTGGCAATCTGAGCGGTGATGAATTTGAAAAAATAATTCCTGGCCTGTTCAGGTATTGAAGGTATTGTTGATGCGCAATCTGTGGATTTATTTATTTCCGTTTCTTTTCCTGCCCAATCTCGGGCTTGGCGTCCAGACGCCGTTCGGAAAACTCGAGCTCATGGATTTCATCATGTTTGCCTTTCTGGCCGTGACGTTTCTCGCGCGCGCCCCGGCAAGACGGCATTTTGCAAAAGACCTCCGCAAGTACGGGCTGCTTTTCATCGTCTGGCTGCTCGCCGGGTGTTTTGTGATGTACTACTTCCATGGATACGACCAGAAGCTGAAGGTGATGGCGTTCAGCCTGCTCAAGGTCGGAAAATTTTCGCTCTACGGCTATACCGCGCTCCGGCTTGCAAAGCTGATGGGGGACGACGCGACCAGAAACCGCTTCAACTGGTCTTTGCTTTTTGCTTCGGCAATCGTGGGCTTGTCGCTGATTATTGTCCTTGGTTTTGAATACCAGAGGGATGCCGATACGGTTTCCGGCTACAAGGCAACCAATCTGATCAGTGCGGCGCTTTCGATCTATCTTTCGTATCTGTCGGCTTTGTATTTTTCAAGGGTCGGCGACCGCAGATGGCAGAAATATGCCGGACCGTTTCTTGTTCTGGGGCTTGTGGGCATGGCGCTTTCGAGCGGCCGCGGCGGCTGGCTGGCGCTGGCGTGCGGTATTTTTTATTACGTTTACAAGCGCGGCGTAAATGCCAAAGTCGCAGTTGTTTTTTATGCGTTCATGGCGGGTGCCACGGGCTTGTACTTCTATTCGTCCAATTTCAGGGCCGAGGTGCTCAATACGTTTTTTCCTGACGTGTCGGTCATGCAATATTACGGAACAGGCATTGCCGGAATCAACGAGGGCGGCCGGCTCATGACCTGGGCCAATGAGATCAAAAAATTCCCGGAGGCTCCGGTTATGGGAACCGGGTTTTTCAATCGCAGTCCGGCAACAGGCCTCTGGCCGGACGGAAGCCACAACTTCTGGCTCCAGATGTTCCTTGAAACGGGACTGGTCGGCGGCATTTTAGTGCTTTTCCTGTTCTGGAAGATGTGGGTGCACTCGGGGTTGGCTTCCGCAAGGGCTCGCGGTCTTTCAATTCCGGTGCGTTCGGCCCTGGTAGCGGCCTTTGTCGCCGGAATGGGGGGCGAGTATTTTTACGGCAGCCAGGGCCTGTTTGCCCTTCTGACCGTCTATGCGATTGCCGGTTCTCTCGATTCAAACAAAAAAATCACGTCCTGACTGCCGCCTTTTGTGATTTTTTCAAGCTGTTCGAGTGTGATTCTGATGTGGCCGAGCCCCTCGACCGGAAAGATGCCGAGGTTGTTCCGCAGTATGAAGTCTGCAAGCTTGCGAAACGGATATTGCGCCGCCGTGGCGTCTGAAATTTCGCAGATAATGGTCGGCCTGGAGGCTTGAAGCGTCCTTTCCGCGCCCAGGAGGGCTTGCAGCTCATGTCCTTCGACATCCATCTTGATGACGGTCGGGGAGGGGAGATCAAATTTTTTTACCAGCTCATCGAGCCTGGCAACCGGCACTTTGATGGTGTTTCCGGGTGCGTGGCCACTGGCGACTATCCGTGACATCCCCGAATTGTGCGGATCGCGCTCAAAATGGAGGACGTCTTCCCTGTCGCTCACGCCGTGACAGATATATTTGAATCTGCCGGGACATGCGGCTTGCAACGAGTCTAGTGACAATGATCTGTCGGGATTTGGATCAAAGGCCGTCACATGGCAGTCCTTTATCGAACAGGCCAGGGCCGAGAAATATCCGGCATGCGAGCCGACATCAAAAAACACGCCGCCCGGCTCGAGTGCCCTCCTTATGGCGCTCTCGATAAGGGGCGAGTAGGTGCCGCGGGCCATGCTCTGTTGCATCGGCTCGGTGCAGTCAAGAATGAGGGGGTGTCCGAAGCACAGTATTTTTTCCGCTCTGCCCCGCGGTATGCTGCTGAAGATGGATCTTCCGGCGGAGCGGATATACGCTTTTGAATAATCGACAATAAGCGGCGGATTGCGAAGAGCCTGTTTGAGATAGTGCGATACCCTCATGATCCGGTCCTCTTTGAAAATGAATTATGAACATTTCGGGCGCCGGTATTGTAACCAAGGATCATGCCGGCAAGTCCGCGCGAGATTATGGCCGGACTGCGTGCCGAGCGCGCGTAGGAAAGTATCAGAAGCATCAGTCGTCCCATTGCAAATGGTTTTTGAAACCATTTGACATGTCGCCGGATCAAAAGGCTCCGGTTGTGGGCAAGCGACCAGACGTATTTGCCGACGTCCGGCGTTCTGCAGCCGCCGCTTGGCGCCCCATAGTGGTCCAGTGCGGCCCGAGAATTGTATAAAACCCTGTAGCCGCGACGGCGAAGGCGCAGGAAAAAATCCGTTTCTTCGTGAAGGGCGGCTCCGACGTTGAGTTGTTCGTCAAATCCGCCGAGTTCGTCGAGTATGCTTTTTTTAATGGTGCAGTTGCCGCCCGGCGCGATGTCAACCCAGAATGAGCCTTCGACGTCAAAACCGGCATGCGGCGTTGCCAGCCAGGAGTCAAATCTGCCGGTTTTGCCCCGGTTTTTGAGTTTTCCGGCAAGATCGTGCACCGCGCCCGCCACGGCATCGCTTTTTCCGATCGCTTCGACATGTTCCTTTAAAAAATCCCGGCCGCATTTGATGTCGTCGTCAATATAGGTAAGCAGCGGATATCTTGCGATCGACGCTCCGAAATTCCTTGCAACCGGCAGTCCCCTGAAATCCACAAAATGGTATTTGATGCGGCCGGGATGCGCGTTTTGCATATCCTTGATTTTGCCGTTCGGTTCGTCGGACTGGTCCACGATTATTATTTCAAAGTCGTTGACGCTCTGGTCAAGAAGGCATTTGACGGTGTTTTCGAGATATCCGGCCCGGTTGTAGGTCGGGATGATCACGCTGACACCGCTGGATTGTATCGAAGCCGTCATTGATGATATTGTAACATATGTGGGGAATGATCCTGAAAAATTCCTGTTTCTGGGGTTCAACAAGATCGGGGATACGCTGCTGCAGTCCATGCTGTTTCCAGCCCTGAGAGCGCGTATCGCGGATGCAGCAATTTCTGTTGTTTGCTCCAGATCCTCCTATGAGGTTTTGAAGAACAATCCTCATGTCAACGAACTCGTTCAAACGGAGCTGATTCCTGATAGAAGCATTCTTTCATTCATAAGATATTTTTTGTTGTGCCGGAAAGTCATTGCTGACGGGCGGATTGATGCGGTTGTTTGCGATCCGGTCAATGCAACCCCGGTTACGGCCATATTGTGCAGATTGCTTGGGGTAAAAAGGGTTTACTATTCGGCGCCATTTTCGAGGGGGTTTTATAAGGTGCTGGGGCGCGGGTTTGTGCTGGTCAACCAGGATGCCGGATGCGATACGCCGATGGTCAGGAGGTTTGAAAATCTCGCCACGGCGCTCGGGGGATCTCTTGAAAAGGCCGTGATCGGAATTTATCCGGATGCTGCAGAGATAAAAGCCGCCTCGGAGTATTTCGAAAAAAGCGTCCCTGCGGGCGGCCGCAAGCCGCTTCTGGCTTTCGTGCCGTTTGCGGCCCAGCAATCAACGGCCTGGCCGGTGGAACACGCCGCCGGGTTTATCAGGCTGGCCGCCAGGCATTTTAGAATCATGGTTTATGGCAGTCCAGCCGGACTTGCCGCGCTTGAATCATCATGTGGCATGGATGGTGTTTGTTTTGTGGGGTCCATGAACATCCGGCAATCAGCCTTTCTTATCAAAAAGGCAAAAATTCTCGTAAGCGTAAACACCGGTCCTTCGCACCTGTTCCGCTGGCTTGGCATCCCGGTGCTCAGGATTGACTCCGGCAAACAGCCGCCCGGCTTGTGGGGTTACATCGGTGAAACAGGATATCATTATATACAACACGACGTGCCTTGCCGCCCGTGCCATCTTGTCAAATGCAATGTGGAAGGCCATCCATGCATGAGCAAGCTCGGGCCGGACGGGGTGCTTGAGCGGTTGTTGAAGATCTAGTTTTTTGAAATCTGTCCCCGGCTTTTCAATTTCCATAGGATTCCGCCCAGGCCCATCGTGATGGCCATGCGATACAGCGCGGGTTTGAATACAGACAGAAAAGAATAATAGCGGCTTCGCAGGGGGTGTGAGTGGCGGTATTTTTTCAGAACTGTTTCGTGGGCCTTGAAGTTGCGTATGATCTTTTCAATGCGCCCGGACCGGGTTTCCGTGTAAATATAGGAAAAATCCTTCATCACGGCAAATGAATGGTTCATTAAAATCCGGAGCAGATAATCATAATCCTCGGAATATTCAAGTGTCGCATCGTATGAATATTTTTTTGCCACCGTCATTCTGATTATTGAAGGCGCATGGGCCACTTTCAAAAAAGCCGGACCGCGAAGCGGGGCAAATATGGCGTGATCCTTTCCGCGCGCGATCCTGCCGATCATTCTGTAGCCTACGGTCTTGCCGGCTTCATCGGCTATCGTCATGCCCGTGGAGGCAAGAGCAACTTCCGGGTTCTTCTCCATGAAGCGGATCTGGTTTTCCAGTTTTTCGGGGCGGTACCGGTCGTCGGCGTCAAGCATGCACAGATACCTGCCGCCGGAATGCTCCAGTCCGACCTGTCTTGAGGCGCCGCGGCCAAGATTTGTCCGGTTTGTGACGAGCTTTATGCGGCGGTCATTTTTTTTTTCAATCACCGGCCCGGGTGATGAGATTGATCCGTCGTCAACCACGATGCACTCCCAGTCCGTAAACGTCTGGCGGAGAAGGGAGTCAAGCGCGCGCGGCAGTGTTGACGTGTCGTTGTAGTACAGCATTACTACGCTTACCGATGGTTTTGTCATAGTCTCCACGAGCGGATGCCGGCAGCGGTGAGTTCTTTTTCACCATACATCGTCTTGACGTCGATCAAGAGGGGTTTTTCCTTCATCATCGATTTCAGCGCGGCAGCGGTCATGTTCTTGTATTCGTCATGGGCGACGGCGGCTATGATCGCGTCCGATTTGAGAAGCCCTTCAAACGGAACAAGGTCTACGCCGTATTCATGCTTGATCCCGGCCGGGTCGGCATGCGGGTCGCAGATTTGCAGCGCAATGCCGTAATCCTCCAGCTCCCGTATGATATCGATCACCCGCGAATTGCGCGAATCCGGGATGTTCTCCTTGAACGTCATCCCGAGAACGGTGACCAGGCTGTCGTGGACGTTGATTCCGGCGCGGATCATCTCTTTTACCGTCTTGCGCGCGATGAATTTCCCCATTCCGTCGTTTATCCTGCGACCGGCCAGGATTACCTGCGGGATGTAGCCGATTTTTTCCGCCTTGTGTGTAAGATAATACGGATCAACCCCGATGCAGTGTCCGCCCACCAGGCCGGGGGTGAACTTCAGAAAATTCCATTTGGTGGCGGCCGCATCCAGAACGTCCCGCGTTTCGATTCCCATGATGTCAAAAATTATGGAAAGCTCGTTTATGAGCGCGATATTGAGGTCGCGCTGGGTGTTTTCAATCACCTTGGCGGCTTCGGCGGCCTTGATGGACCGGGCCTTGAATATGCCCGCCTTTACCACCGTGCCGTAGATTTCGGCCACCCGCTCCAGCGATTCCGCGTCCTGGGCCGAGACGACCTTGCGGATGTTTACAAAGCCGTGCTCCTTGTCGCCGGGGTTGATGCGTTCGGGGCTGTAGCCCACCTTGAAATCCCTGCCCGCTTTGAGGCCAGAAATCCGTTCCATTATCGGCAGGCATTCCTCCTCGGTAAGGCCGGGATAGACCGTGGATTCGTAGACCACAATGTCGCCCTTTTTCAGATATTTCGAAATTGTTTCGGTCGCCCCGAAAACCGGACGCAGATCCGGAAGATGCGCATCGTCCACGGGCGTGGGTACGGTGACAATGTAGAAGTTTGCCTCTTTGAGCAATTCCGGATCATCGGTGAAAATGACCGTGGTCTTGTCGAGTTCGGCCGGACTTGTTTCGCGCGTGACGTCAATCCTGTCCTTCAGTTCGCGTATGCGCTCCTTTTTGATGTCAAAGCCGATAACTTTGAAGTTGTTTCCAAACGCGACCGCAAGCGGAAGCCCCACATAACCAAGGCCGATTACAGCGATAACGGGTGTATGGTCATTCATGCTTGTCTCCGTAGAATCCGGTGTACCATTTGATGAATTCCGCCACTCCGGTTTCGATTGAGGTCGATGGTTTGTAACCGTAATCCTTCATGAAGCTGCTTACGTCGGCATACGTTTCGTCAATGTCGCCCGGCTGCTTGGGTTTCATGAGGCGGTCGGCTTTTTTACCGAGATTGCTTTCTATCAGCTCGATGTATTTCAGGAGTTCGATCTGTCTGTTGCTTCCGATATTGTATATCTTATAAGGAAGTCCGGTCTGTTCATCGAGCAGGGGGCCCTTGAAAATCACCCTGGCCAGCCCGTCAACGATATCATCGATATAGGTAAAATCCCTTTTGTGGCGGCCGTTGTTGAAGATCTCCACGGGCCTGCCTTCAAGAATGTTTTTAGTGAAAAGAAAAAGAGCCATGTCGGGCCGTCCCCATGGGCCATAAACCGTGAAAAATCTGAGGCCGGTGCTTGGCAGCCCGAAAAGATGGCTGTAGCTGTGGGCGATCAGCTCGTTTGCCTTCTTGGTGGCCGCATATAGCGAGGCCGGCCGGTCGGTCTTCTGGTCCGTCGAAAAAGGCAGCTCCTTGTTCAGGCCGTAGACCGAACTCGTCGAGGCGTAAACAAGGTGTTTTGTTTTGGCGTGCCGGCATTCTTCAATGATGTTTGTAAAACCGGCAATGTTCGACTGGATATATGCATCCGGATTAACAAGCGAGTATCTTACTCCCGCCTGGGCGGCGAGATTCACCACGGTGTCGAATTCATTTTTTTTGAAGAGGGCCGAGCAGGCGGGCTTGTCCGAAATATCAAGGGTTTCAAATGAGAATCCGCGGGATTTATTCAGGATGTCAATCCGCGCCCTTTTAAGCGAGACATCATAATATGCGTTCATGTTGTCAATGCCGGTTACTTCGTGTCCGTCTTCAAGAAGCCTGCGGCAGAGTGAAAAGCCAATGAAGCCGGCCGCTCCGGTGACAAGTATCTTCATGAAAGCTGCTGCCTTTTGAGTGATGAAGAGCCCGCGGTGGCGGATACGCCGTTGAGCACCACCTGGCATGGTTTGTTGCAGATCCTTGAAATCAGCGCGTGGGCCTGGTCGACATCATGTTTCCGGGTTTTTCTGAATTGCGCGACAAGCAGCACCTCGTCAACCATGCGGCCGATTATGGCGGCATCGGCCATTTCAATCATGGCCGGCGCATCAAGCAGGATGAAATCATAGAAACCGGCGATATGGTCCATGAGTTGTTTTAGCAGCTCACCCTCAAGAAGTTCGATCTTGTTCCCGGAGTTTTTGCCGGCGGGCAGGACGTCCAGATTCGGCATGACGTTCTGTTGAAGACACTCTTCAAGATACCCCTCCATCGAAAGCAGGGCGGCCAGGCCCTTTGTGTTGTTGATCTTGAAATATTTCGGCAAGGCCGGATTGGCAAAATCGCAGTCGACCAGCAGCGTGTGCTTGTCGAGCTGGGCCAGTGAAATTGCCAGGCTTGAAGCCACGAATGATTTTCCTTCGCCCTTGTTGGGGCTTGTTACCATGAAGATGCGCTGGTGATTGCCCGAATCGTCATTTGCCGACAGAAGATGGGTGCGAATGTATCTGAAGGACATGGCCGCGGCGGTTTCGTGCTTGGATGCGATGTTTATCAGGCGGGAGTACTCTTCTATGGTGCCCTGGATCTTGGGGTCTACCTTTATTTTTGGGATAATGCCAAGCACATGCAGCCCGATGCTGCTCAGATCCGACCGGTCATGTATGCGCTGTTCGAAAAGGTTGATCGACCAGAGCAGCAGTACGGCAAGAAAAAATGTCGCCGCGAGTGCTCCTGCCGCTTTCGACGCAAGGCCGGCCTGCGCCTTCTGCTCGGGCATTTCGGCGGGCTGGTCAACAACGAATTTTTTCAGCAGTGAAATCTTCCGGATTTCAAGCTGGCTGAGTTTTTCCCTCAAGGCGGTTACCAGCTGAAAGTCCCTTTCATTGTTTTTGCTGAGTTTTTGGTATTCCTGGTCCAGCATCGGGTAGTCTTTAAGCTTATCGACGAGTTCCTGCTTTGCCGTAAGCAGGGAGGATTTTTTTTGCACGAGGGCCCTTGTTGATTCCCTGGTCTCATTGAGCTTTGTGCGGGCCGTGAACGGATCAAGCTGCGCAAACTGGTTTTCTTCCGCCCTTTCGTTGCCGATCAGCTCCTTGAGCCTTGCGGCGGTTTTGCCAATCTGCCGGTCAAGCTCCTCCACCTGCGGGTCGGTTTCCTGGTAACTCTGGTTGCGGAGAAGGATCTTCTGTTTTCTCAGCATGTCGAGATTGTTTTGCAGGGCACTCACTTTTTGCATGATGACGCTAGTGGGGTTGTCACCGCCCGCTGAAAGCGTATGTGAATCCGCATCCCTCAGGTATGATTCAAGCCGTGCGATGGTCTTGTTGTTGTTGTTTATGTCAATCTGTACGTTTTCAATATCTGCTTCAACGGATTTGAGCCTGTCCAGGTACATGAGGCTGGCCGAATTGTTGGTGTACATCTCATAGCGTTTTCTGAGCGCAATGAGTTCCGATTCCCTGTTTTTCAGCGTTTGCTCGGTTTCGTTGATTTTAAGTTTTATGTATTTTTCAATTTCATTGAGTTCCATCAGGTCCTTGTCGTTTGCGGTTCTGATGAATTCGGAGGCAATTGTGTTGGCCATTACCATGGCGGTGAGCGGATCGACAGCGGCGAATCTGATGGTGATGCCGCCGGACTTGTTGGTTTCGGCATGCAAGGAATGTGAAATGAACGAGTGTATATCGCTGTTGCTGAGTTCGAGACTGGCCTGGAATGACTTGTTTGAAAGCGCGGCTTTTCCGGGTTTCAGCTCGCCAAGAGCAAGAAGCTGCCAGAATCTTACCCCGAAAAACGAGAGCGAACCGGGTGATATCAGTCTGAGGCGGAAGAAGTCTTCATGGGTTTTAATGCGTTTTGACACCGCAGCGGGGAAGTCGTCACTTTTTAGCAGCGGAAAATAATCGTCGGCCCGCGTTGCATTGCTCATGCTTCTCAGGTCTGCTCCCTTGAAAAGAACCTGCTCCAGGGAGCTGCTGCTTTCGGCCGAAATCCTGATTTTAACCTCGGCCTCATACTCTGGCACATGAAAGAAATGTTTGAAGACAACCGCCGAGGTGACAATCGCCATGGCGACAATAATATGTATCTTCCGGGCGCGGATTATATTGATCAGCTGGTGAACCGTATGCATGCCCGAATCTTCCGGATGCATATCGTGCTGACTGTTTTGTGACGGACCTGTCATCCAACTCTCCCTCTTCCGTGAGGAAGCCATATATATGATTGTAGACCATCATCGGTATCGGGTGTGAAAAAAAACAGGCGTCAAAAAAATGTCGCTACCATTCAATCCTCTACAAGCATCGCCGCGTCACTTGCTATCGCGTCCAGCAGCGTTCTGGCGGCCGCGCGGGACGCGGCTGCCGCCTTGAACGAAATGCTCATGATTCCGACCAGCGAGCCGCAGTTTGACTGCTTGCGTGATATCACCGGAACCAGATGGAGTTCCTGGTCACCGAGGATTTCCGATATGCGTCCGGTCGCGCCCTGTCCGCGGTTTTTCCAGAAGCTTTCAACCAGCCGCGCATCAAGGGCCGGGGGTGCGTCCTGCTTCGACGCTTCGGCGTTTGCCGTTGCGATAAGGCGCGGATTTTTGGGCTGGAAGCCGTTTCGCTCGGGCAGGATCATCCATAGTGCCGTAGTCATTGCTCCGAGGTAGGTGCGGGCGGCGTCCAGAAACCATTCCTGGGTTTCGAGCTGCGGCTCGTCTCCAAGCAGCCGTTCGCAGAGGTCGAGTTTGATGTCAAATGCGCTCTTGTATTCGGGCCCGGGCGGCTTGCTCTTTTCAATGGGGTTCTGTGGCGGACTGAGCGCCGCCGGCGTGGCCGGAACCGGGGCGACGTCCGCAGCTTTTCCGGAGTCCTTCAGCATTTTTTCAAATTCCGTAAACGGATCGGGCGTGGCCGTTTCCGCTTTTTTCGGCGGGACCGGCTGCTCGATGTCTTTCAGCAAAAAATCGATTGTCTGCATGGCATAAGATTCGCTGGCAAAGGCATTGCATCCGAGTTCGGTGAATTCCTTCCTGCGTGTTTCGTTCTCTTCAAACGAAATGACGACAATGACCAGTGTTTCGTGTTTTTTGGACTGCTTTTTCTGCGCGATCTTCCTGACCAGCAGTTTGGCGGCGTCGTAACTGCCGGCGTTGATGCAGGAGACAAGTGCTATTGTCGTATTGCCGGTCCAGTGTTTGAACAGCGCGCGTTCCCAGTCAATGCCCGTTTCCATTTCAATCAGGCGCAGTTTTTCGACGGCGGCGATTTTTTCAAGCACCGCCTGTTTGACCGGGGCGCATACGTAGCAGAATACCGGTTCTTGTGTGCCGGAGTTGCGGAGCCGTCCCTGGATATGCCGGGATAGTTCTTCTATCCTCATGTCTTCTTTTCGGCACGGATGTAAAAAAAATGAACACCCACCGGCGCCAATTTATTGACGCCGGGAAGATTGATCAAAATATGCGCTAAACGTTCAAGCAAATGTCAAAAAAATTCAACATCGCCGGAAGTTAATCCGAAATAATTGATAGAGGTGAAGTATGTTCAATTATCTGCAGCTTGGATCTGGCTTGATCTTTGTCCTGTTTTTTGGCGGCTGCGCGTCTTCGATGGTTGTGGAATCAAGTCCCGACAACGCCGAGATTCTCATGCGCCGGGAGAATGATGTTCCGCTCAAGATCGGTAAAACTCCGATGACGCTTACCAGGGAAGTTGCGCCGGGGATCTTCAGCGACAGTGTCGAGCTGTATGTCGCAAAAGACGGTTACCAGGTGGAGCGCATATTGATTCCGCAGTCGCGCTTCGGCGTGAGATCCCGCTGGAGTGTGTCGCTGCAGCCTTCGATGGGTGACGGAAAAAATTTACAATCATTATATACCGGGCTGGCGCAGGGAATTGCCGAGGCACAAAAAGAAATATATCTTAAGAACTACCGGCAGGCGGAAACAAAAATCAGCACGTTGCTTGCAAGATATCCGAACGTAAGCGTGCTCTACGATCTTCTTGGAAACATTTATTACATGCAAAAGGATCTCGACAAGGCGCTTGACGCCTATCGCCGGTCGGTTGCGCTCACGCCGGACAACCATGAAACAAGCGGCATGATCGACAAGATAGCCCGCATCCGCGGCGAAAAGACGGGGGGGTGACCAATGCTGTATGTAACCGGAATAGCCATATCGGTACTGAGCATCGTATTTTCGATATTCCATCTTAAACAGAGTCCGGCCGTCTATCTTGATTTCATCGCACTGGCGGTCGTGATCGGCGGTACGGTTGCGGTTGCCATCATGACGCTGCCCTGGGAGCACAAAAGGCAGATTATCAACGGATTAAAAAGCCTGTTTGCAAAACGCGAGCGCAATCTCAAGGAAGTCGCGCTCGAATCATTTGCCATGGTGAGTTCATTTGTTGAAAACGGCAGGCGCAGCGATGTGCGTCTTGACGGCGTGGCCGGCTCCATACTTGGTGATGGCGCCGAGCTGATCGAGCTGGGTTTCAAGACCGACCGGACACAGGCCATACTCGAAGAAAGGATCCACCAGGCCACCACGGACGCGCAATATGTCGCAAATGCCTTCAGGTCGCTTGCCAAATACCCTCCGGCCTTCGGTCTGGTGGGAACGGTGCTTAGTCTCGTCAGCGTGATGCGGGCGGTTTCGACCGGAGCCACCGCGCAGGAAACCGGCATGCGGATGGCGGTCGCGCTTGTTGCAACATTTTACGGACTTCTTGTCGCCAATCTTTTTGTAAGTCCCGCGGGCGAGGCGATACTCAAGAACGCGCTTGAAGAAAAAAAGGAGGCCGAAATCGCCCTCCAGGCAATACTGCTTGCCTCAGAGCGCGTGTCGCTCCTGGAAGCCCAGGAAATGCTCAACTCATTCGTGCCGCGCCATGAGCGCATAAGCATGATAGCCGGGTTCAGTTCTCCGTCTGACGAATCATCTTCCGGAAAGAATGATTCCGGACCGGACCGGGAGGCGGCCGCATGATAAAACGCCTCCGCCGTCATCGCGCCGGTGAAACAGTCGAAATAAACACTGATGGCACGTGGGCTATCAGCTATGGCGACATGATCACGCTGCTGCTGCTTTTTTTCGTGCTGTTTTTCAGTCTCGACAAGGCCGAGTTGCAGGAAAAACCGAGCGCCATACAGGATTCATTGCTATCGGCGTTCCGGCCGGTTGTGACCGGCGAGCCGGAAGGCAAAGAGGCTTCAAAGCTGAGTATCGGCGACATGAACGGTGTTGATATCGATGACCCTGTTTTGAAAAAACTGGGCGCCCGGAACGAAACCATCAAGGTTGGCAGCAAGGTGCTGGTTGTATTTCCAGAAATATCATTTTTCGAGTTCGCCCGGACGGATGTTACGCCTGATGGAGAGGCTGCATTGAAGGAGTTTGTGAACACCTATATGCCCTTTGCCGGTCATTACCAGCTTGGAATAAGGGCGTACACCGACAACAAGCCGGTGGTGAACAAGAGAAGATACAAGGATAATCTGGAGCTTTCGGCGCTGAGATCGGTTTCCGCCATGCGGGTGCTCCAGCGCGCCGGCATTCCGCTCAATTACATGCGTCTTGGCGGCTATGGCGAGCTTAACCTAACGCTCAGGGAAATCGAGGAGTACCGCGAGAAAACCCGGACGGCCGACCGCGGACAGCCGCTTGCGCGCAAGGTGGTGCTGGTTATCGAACCACTCAAGGAATCATCAAAGAAGGAGCAGTCATGAAACTCAAAACTGCCGCATATATGGTGTTTGTCATGCTGATGCTGCCGGCTGTGGCGCAGACGCAGCAGTTCATCAAGCATCCGCGCGTGGCGGAGCTTGAAGACCAGATCTCCCGCAATGCCACGGATTACCTGCGCAACCGCTTTCCGGACCGTCCGTTTCTGGTCACGGTCGGGGTTGATGCCGTAAGGCGCAACGAGGGTTTGCAGGGATCGTCGGGGCGCAATCCCGAGCGTCTGCCGTATATGCAGCTTGACAGCGAGGAGATCCAGGACGAATGGGATGATCCGCGAATGTCGCTTAACGAGCTGCTTCTCCGGACGCGCAAGATACAGGTCAATCTTACGGTTCCTTCATCAGTGCTTGATGCCGAGATGGAAGAGCTGACGACGGCGCTGTATCTGGTGCTGCATCTGACGAAAGGGCGTGACGAGGTCAGGGTCGAGCGCCGCGCCTGGAAGGAGCCAACCCCGTGGTGGGCTTATGCGCTTCTTGCTTTCGGACTGGTGTTGATGATGCTTTCGGGCAGTTATGCGATCAACCGCGTGGCGGTCAAACGCATTTCGGGCGCGCTTTCAGAATCAAGAAATTCCGGCGGGGGCGCCCATTCCAGTGCCGCGTCCACGGAAATGAAGGATTCCGGGGATTCGCAGCAGCAGGACGTCAGGTTCAATGATCCGATCAAGATCCGGGAATTGATCGGCGGATTCGCCGCGCAAATTGCCGCGTTCAAAACCTTCCCCGGAAGACAGGACATGTTCGATCTGGATTCACATGGCCGCAAGGATTCGGCTGGCCTGGGGGCCGTGGTGAGCCTGTTTCCGGAAGAGCTTCAAAGAAAACTTTTTGCCTTCAGTTATCACCCCGCATGGTTGCAAGCCCTTCACCAGCCGGGCACGGCGGGTTTTGAATGTGTCGAGCTGCTTCAGCGCATTATCCGCAACCAGCAGGCGGTCACGGACAAGGCGTGGGAGGAGCTGGTGATACTTGTATGGCGTCTTGAAGAGGGCATTCCTAAATTCGTAAAACAGCTTGAGCAGGACGAGGCTTTTGCCATCCTCTCCGCCATGCCCAAGACGATTTCAGTCCGGGCGGCAAGGCAGGCGTTTCCGGGTTCGTGGGGCGCGATACTTGATCCGGGGTTCAGGCCGCGGGCGATCAGTGCCGAAAGAAACAAGGCGATAGCCTCAAAGGCCGTCGAAGCGCGGGCGCTCAATGATTTTTCAATAATTGAACGGTATAAACACGAAAAAGAGCTGCTTGAGTATCTTAAAGTTGTTGAATTGAATGAAGAGCGCGAGATCTACGAGGCGTCTTCGCCTGATTCGATGATCCACAAGCTCAGGCCGCCTTTTTTCGGCGTGCTTGACCAGCCGGACGAGGCGATCAAGGAGCTTGTTCCAAGGTTTTCGCCCGAGCAGTGGGCTCTTGCGCTGTTCAACGTGGCCAGGCCGGAACGCCGCAAAATCGAGCAGTATTTGAGCGAAAAACAGATGTTTCTCATTAGAGAGCGCTGGCGCAGGTTTGATCTGGCGCCGCCCGACCGGAGCATGATCGGCGTGGCGCGGGAGCGCGTGGCGCTTGTGGCGCGCGAGATTGCCTTGTCAATGGCGCAAAAGACACCGGACCCCGCTGCCGCCGGAGCTGCGGTGGCAGAAGCGGACAGGCCGGAAAACACAGGAGGGGGCGGTGCCGATAAAAAAGCTGCTTAGCTGCCTTGGTCCTCTTGTTGCGCTTTGCCTTTCCTTTTCTGCTTACGCGGGCGGAAAAATCGGCATCAGCACGGGCGTGTATAAAATCGAGGCCAAAACAAAAAAATCAAAAGGCACGATCTCCAATTACGGAATTTACAGGCTTTCTTATGAGCACATGATCCTGGCATATCTTTCGGCGGCCGTCGGCTACACACTGCTCATGTCCGAGGGGTTCGGCGGGGATGCGGGATATGGACTTGATTTTGGCGTCAATTTCTATCCTCTGACCGCTTATAGCAAGACGGAGATCAAATCCCCCAACCAGGTGTTTTTGATTGATGACGTCTGGAAGCCGTACGTGGGCGCGATGTTCAGCCAGCGCCAGTTCCAGAGTACGCAGTCGGGGTACAGCGGATTCGGGTTTTGCGGAGGGATCGAGTACATGCTCATGAAGAGTCTGGGCGTCAAGGCAGAGGGCAGATATCTGATGCTGACGGGCGGTTCGAGCAGTACGGCAACCGAAATGAGCGGTTTTGCCGGGGTAAACTGGGTTTTTTAGGGGTGAAGGGATGAAGGGATCAGTCAACAAGCCGTGTTCCGACGCAATTGCAGGATTTGCAGTTGTTTGCGTATTGCTGCTTGCGGCGGGCTGTGAAAACGAGCAGAAGGATTTTGGATTCACCGAATCAGTTGTCCAGACCACGGCAACCACGGCCGTGACTTGCACGCTTGTCGCATCCTCGCCGGAGAGCGATGCGGTTCGTGTCGCCGCCAGTGCTTCTACTTCGACCACTTTCGGGGTTGTTCCGAATTCGGAGTCTTGTGCGGTGTCTTTTACGCTCAATGGCGCGTCAATCGAGCCGATCAGCAGCGGTAGCCCCTTTGCCTCCGTGACCGGATCTCAGTTTGTTTCGGGCGCAAACACGCTTGTCGCCACCATCGGAACCGGCGCCGTGACCAAAACCTGGACCGTGACCAAAAATACGGCCCCCGCCTGCAGCAACCAGACGCCTGCGGCAACGGGTACTTCCATAACACAAAGCTCGTCACAGAGTCTGAGCGTTGACATAAGTGATGCAAACAGCGACTCGATCACGGCGACATGGCTTCTTAACAGCGCATCTTCGGCAACTCTTACGCCGACAAACACCGCAACGCAGGCAACCGCCGTATTCCAGCCCACTGCTTCCGAGGTGGGGGTGGATACGATATCCGTGCAGCTTTATGACGGCTACGACACGACAACCTGCTCGTGGTCCATTACCGTCAATTCGTCGGCCACGGCCACGGTCTCAAGCTGTCTGCCGTCGGGGTCGAGTCTTGGCAGTCCGATTGTGATTTATGAAACCGGCAGCGGGCAGACGCAGACGCTCTCGGCCAGCGCGAGCGGCACCAATCTTACGTATCAATGGAAGATCGCCACGCCCGCCGCTCCTGCGGTGTTCAATAATATCGCCGGAGCCACTTCGGCTGTGCTCAACCTGACGCGAACGGAAGCTCCCATGGCAGAGGGGGTGTACCGGGTTACCGTCCAGGTTACGGATGCGTACAGCAATACGGCCGAATGCCCGCAGATGATCTTTGTAAAAAGCAACGATGCCCCCGCTTTTACGGGCACGGTAAGTCCTTCGATATCGGACGTAAAAAAGGTGAACGTGAATGCCGGTCTGAATGCGGACAATCCTTCCATTACGTTCCAGGCGGGAACGGCAATCGAGGATCTCAACGATGAAGCCAGCGAAGGGGGCGGATTTCCGACTTATACCTGGACTTTTGACGGCAGCTCGCATGCCACTCTTGTCGGGGGCACCGTATCGGCGACCTTCAGTCCGGCCGGTGATACCAATCTGATCGGATCGCACACGATAAGAGCCGTGGTCAACGACGGCAGCGAGTACGATTCAAAACAGTGGACGGTGTATGTTAATTATTTTTCGCGCTACTGCAATGAACTTGTTTCCGGACAGATCTGCACGCTGGTCGGAAACCCCAATATCGGCGACGGGCTCAACCCCGATGACGACAAGTCAAAAATCAGGATAACGCCGCATAACGTGCTCGTGCATGCGGTTGGCGGCACCGACAATCTCGTGATTTCAGACACCGTCAACCATGTTGTCTGGTACTGGAACCGCACCGGCACGGGCAGAGATTTTTTCGGCAAGACAATCGAAGCCGGCAAAATGCGGGCGGTGCTTGGTTCGGGCATTGCCGGCGCGCTTTCGACGGGGACGCCCACAAAAATAAATACGCCGACCGGGCTCGCGCTCAATACCGCAAATGCCGCGGACCCGGTGTTGTATGTGTCGCTTTATTCAAACAGCCGCGTGGTGGCGATAAACAACAGCGGCGTTCTTGAACTTTTCAAGGGCACGCAGACCAACAATGCCGGCTGGGTCTCGACAACCGTTACGGGCGCAAGCGGAGTGGCGTGCACCAATCCCTATGGTCTTGGCTTTGACCCAACGGCAAATCTTTTATATGTAGCCTGTGCGGGCAATCACAGTGTTCGCGCTGTCGATGTGACAAACGCCAGTGATCCGACATCCATGATGGTGGTCAAGACATCGGCTGGAGCTACCGCAGCGGGGGATTATGGTTCGGCGGGAGCCGCCACCTCATATGCCCCGCGCTATCTTGCCGTTGATTCCGTGAACAGGCACGTATACTGGGTCGAGGCCTGCGCCACCACGGCACGGCGCGGAGGCGTCGTGCGCGCCTATGTTCCGTCCGATGCGGCGGCGCTGACCTATGGCGGCGCGGCGGCAATCAATCCGGGGTTTGTAGGAACGGTGGTGGGCTATACGGCTTTTGCAACCAATTCGTGCAATGACGCGGTTGACGGGGTTACGCAGGCCAATGTGATTCTTGGGAGTTCGGTGGGTCTTGATTTGCACCCGAGCGGGATGTTCATCTCGCTGATCGGCAGCACTACGGTGGACAGGATTTTGTTTGTGAACAAAACCGGAGGCCCGGAGCCCATTGGAGGAGTGTCCGTGCCTTCGCAAACATCAAAAGTGGTAGTGGGCAACACTACCAATCCAACGTCAACCAGCGATGGTCTGGCCGGCACGTCCACGCCCATCAATGATCCTTACGGGATTTCATATTCGTCAACAAACTCAATCCTGTTTTTTGCCGATTACACGCTCAAGCGGCTCCGAAAATTCACGATGGCATCCGGACTTGTTGATACCCTTGCGGCGACCGGAAATGCAAGAAGCGGCACGGCTCCTGCCGCTTCAATGAGCGCGCAGGACGTATACATGAATCTTCCGACCGGCATAACATATGAATATACCGCCGCCGGCGACCGGAATCTTTATTACACGGATTTTTATAATTACCGGATCGTCAAAACCGACATGGTAAGGGGCGAATCAAGCGTCTATTACGGAAACGGCGGCACGAATTACAGTGACGATGTCGATCGTACGCTTGCGGGTTCCGTATATCCGCTTGGACTCACAAGCACGACCGCCCTGAGCGGGGCGTATTCCACGTACGGGAAGTTCCTGCTTTTTGCCAGCACGCATACCGCAACCGGCAGCGGCAGGCCGTGTTTGATCCGCGCCGTGAACCAGAACGCAAATTCGACGTCCATATTCGGCAGCGGGCTTATCGTCGGAAGCCAGGTGAGATCACTTATCGGCAAGTTGCTGGGAGGTGCTGACGATGGTTGCACGCCGACCGCAACCGTGACTACAAATGCAAGCTTTACGGGAGCTACGGCAAATACGATTCCTTTGACTGCTCTTGCCAATCTCAACGGCTACAACCGCTCGATCACTCTTGCGGTTGATCCGTCAAATCCATCGCTGACGGTGGCTTATGTGGCGCTCACGGAACGTAATTGTATCATCAAGATCGATTCTTCGGGGGCGCTTTCGGTTGTGGTTGGCATATGCCAGGCGGGCACCGGCGACCAGTCAAACGTGGCAATCAGCACGGCGGCGGCGCAGCTCACCTATCCCAAAGGGATTTATGCCGACCCGGCGTATCCCACCAATATATTCATTGCCGACCAGACCAATGCGGCTACGACCAAGATAAAATATGCAAATTTCTCCGGTTCCTCGGCCGCCATCTTCAGCAATGTGACGGTTAACTCGGGGCAGCTCGGATTGGTTCTTAATATCACAGGCACGCCGACTCTCAATTCTGTTGCGGCCACGGCAAATCACATCTGTTATGCCACCGGACATAATGCGTCCGCAGACACCGGGACGAACATCGTGGCCTGCAAGGCAAGAGGCGCAGTCCAGGCCGCGGCCAGTGTGCTTATTTGCGGCGCTGATCCAGCAAGTTTTACGACAAAAGACGGCGGACCTCTCGGTTATGAGCAGGAGGGGCAGTCATGCACCTCGCCGGACGGCTCGGTTTTGCTTGCTGCTCCGACCAATCTTGTTTTTGACCCGGACGGGAACCTGTATTTTACGGATTCCCGCAACCATTTGATCAGGATGGTCAAGGGCGACTGGTAGGGTACCCCCGTTATTTCATTATGTTCCGGTTTGACGCACCAAGCATCAAAAAGAAGGAATGGATGACTGGCCCTTATTAACGAGTGCTGGTTAACTCATTGAAGTTGTCTGTTAAACAAACTTCAAAAGAAAGGACAGCCA
>Ga0208375_1000466_pt1 | contig 59037 bp, 73 predicted proteins | sample RifOxyD1_FD_184038 | JGI IMG/M metagenome (GOLD analysis project Ga0208375, IMG submission 184038) | Soil microbial communities from Rifle, Colorado - Rifle Oxygen_injection D1 (SPAdes) | ecosystem: Environmental > Terrestrial > Deep subsurface > Rock core/Sediment | place: Rifle, Colorado... | reverse complement strand
AAACAGTAATATCGCCTTGAATACTGGATAAACTAAAGAGTGTTGCTAGAAAAAATAACAATGACATGGATGATATCAACTTTAAATTTTTGATTCTCATAAATTATCAGCCACCCCGCAACCGCAGCCACAACTGCTGTCATTACATGAATCAGTTGTTTGTGTATTAACATTATCTAAATTAACTGTGGTTGCATCGTCTGTTACTACAAAAATGCCGGGTATCATCCCCATCCAGCAGCTCCAGGGTATTATTCCTTTTTCAGTTGGCGTAAACTCTATTACTTGTTCTCCTTTTTTGATATCAAAGTTTAAGCCTAATTTTGGCACTTGTATTGCATTGTTACAACTGGTTATTTCAACTCCGTTAATTGTCCATTTAACTGGCACACCGGTTTTTAACACAAATTTATCAGGAGTCCAGCCGTACTGGTTTACTTCCATTCTTATTATTTGATAACCACCTTGTAATTCTATTGTCGTCGCATCTGTTAAGATAGAGTTTACAGTTGTTAAAGTGTTTATATCCAATCCTGTGCCTGAAAGAGTGAGTCCATAATTAATCATTAATAATCCTAGTATTATCATTAATGCGCCTGAAGCTTTGATTATATTATGCGTTGTTTTATTGGATATCACTTTTGTTAAGTAACCAAAGCCCATCATTACGGGTAGTGTTCCTAATCCAAAAAAGAATAATGATAAGGCACCTTGTAATACACTGCCTGTACCTGCTGCGTAAATATACATTGCTTGTAGTGGTCCGCAGGCTATCATTAAGCCATTGAGAAGTCCAGTGATGAATGGTTTTTTCTTTTCACTTTTTTTTGCAATAAGACTTGTTAGTGATGATGGTATTGGTATCCTAATTCGCTTTAGGAAATTAACGCCTAAGTTGCTTAACCCGTATGAGATTAGGAATACACCTGCTATTACTCCAGCTACACCTCTAATTGTTGGCGTGAATATTATAAACGAGCCCAGTAAACCAAATAATCCACCTATTACAGTGTAACTGATTAGTTTTCCAACTCCATAACTAATGGGTGTTTTGCTTTTTGTTGATAGCATGAATCCGCCGCACATGCCTATGCAGTGAAACCCGGTCATTAAACCTGTGACAAATAGTATTACATAACTTGCGTTTGTTGGTATGTTAAAGTCTGTTAGGTTTTGCATTAAGAAATATGAGCCTATTAAAACAACTATTAGTGATGTAATTAATAGTGATGACTTATTTAATCTAATTGTATATTTATCGCTTGAAGTGTTTTTATTATTTGAGGTGCTTTCAAGGACTATGTAGCCTAATTTCTTTATCCTTGAATAAGCCTCTTTTTTATTTTGTGTTGAATTATAGTTAATTATTGCTTTACCAGTTACATAACTTATCTTAAAACCGTTTACCCCGTCTACTTCTTTTATTGAGTCATTGATTATTTTCTCGCAACTAGCACAGTGCATTCCTTTGACTTTAAACTCGGTTTTCATGCTGAGAATGTAGCAATAGCGTTATATATGTTAATTAGGGTGAAACTAGTTTCACTAATTGCCTCCTAATAAAATCTTTTTTGAAAAGTTATTTAATTAAGTAATAGGATATTATTTTGATGAATTTACGTCATGAGTTAAGAATTGGTTTTTTTGCTTATTTGTTAATGTTTTTATGGGAGTCATGGCAGTTATTATTTTTTACAGATAGTTTTGCTTATTCTTCACCTCAAGCAATTAAATCGTTATCTTTAATTCCTGCTGCAGTATGGGTTATTAGTATTTGGGTGTTAACTGATGTGTTATTAATTCTTAGTGCTTATTGGATTGTTTCATTAATTAAAGTAAGAAATTGGTATCTTAATCCAAATAAGAATGAGTTAATATTCATGACCAGTTATTGTTTTATTGTATCAATGATTAGTGATAAGATAGGTATCAACATGAACTGGTGGGCGTATAGTGAATTAATGCCTTTAATTCCAATAATAAATACTGGGCTAATTCCTTCGCTTGCCTTTTTATTTATACCTTACCTAAGCGTTAAGTTAGCTTCAATGATAAAATAATTATTTGAGTCCTGTCTTTAGTTCTACAATGTTACCAGTACCGCTTCTTTTTCGTTCAATTAAGTTTTTCTTTTCAAGTCTGTTAAGTATTCGCGTCATCTTTACTTTGGTTATGCCTGTTTCGTTTATCAAGTTGTTTTGGCTTATGCTTCCTTTTTTTAATAGTTCATAGATTTTTTTCTCCTCGCCTGAAACTGCTATTTTTATCTTAGCATAAAACAAGTGCTTTTTTAGGTAGTCAATTGAGATAAAATACCCACTGACAGCTATTAGTACTATTATTAGTATTACGCTAAACGCGTGTTGTGCTTTAAGAGTTGCATACATTGGGCAGGATAGTCCGTGAGTACAAGTAGTGTTAACAATTTCACTAAGCGCCTGCTCGTATGAGTAGTTTAGTATGCTTATTGCTATTACAAATGTTAACAGTACTAATCCGACTTGGTAGTTTTTCATCATAGCATTACGCGCTCTAGTTTAGCTATTTGTCCTTTTACCCCTTTAAATCCGTTTTCATCTAGTAATGATGTGCCTATGGCTGCTAATTCCTGGCTTGGAGTCATTATGGCAATTAAGTCGCCAACACTAATGCCTTCTTCATATTTGTATACGCCTGGTAGGAATGGCTGGCTGCCGTTCTTCATGCTAGTGACAGTTTTATCATCAATCCATACGTGTTTTAAATGGGTGACTGCAGTCTCTACTGGCTTAAGGTATGATTCTGGTTTTTTGGAGAATATTTCTAGTTTAACCGCGTCATGCAGTGTGTAAGGCCCTGCTGCGGTTCTAATTAATTCTTTTAGGTGAGCGTTAATTGCTAGTTCTTTACCCCATTCAGTGCATAACTTTCTGACATAAGTGCCTGCCTGGCATTTGACTGTGAAGTATACATCTCTGCCGCGCACGTCTTCTACTTCAAGTGAGTAAATCTCTCTTTGTCGCTCAGCTCTTTTTACTGCGCTTCTTACTGGGGGTAATTGGGTGATGACGCCCTGGAATTTTTTGCTTGCGCTAATAATTTTAGATAGTGTTGCTTCTGAGTGCAGGTGCATTATGCCTTCATATTCTTTTGGCGCATGACCTATTGCCTGAAGAACGTGGCACCCCTTGTTTATGCCTATTGTAAGCACTCCTGTTGCGTTAGGGTCTAGCGTGCCTGCATGCCCGGTTTTCTTAACTTTTAGAATGTCTTTAACTTCGTCAGTTACTTCAAAGCTAAAAGGGCCTTTTGGTTTGTTTATTACAACCATTGAGGACTCTAGTAACTCCTTTGTGGTGCGTATAGGATACTTTCGTTCAGTGTAGTCCTTGCGGACAATTAACCCCCTCATAGTTGTGTAAATAGCATAATGCCTATTAAAAGAATTGCTAAAAAAATATAAAAAAATTATAATAAAAAAATTAAAGAATTACTTTTTTGCCGGAGCTTTTGATGCTTTTTTTGCTGCTTTCTTTGCAGGAGCTTCTTTTTTCTCTTCTTTGTTAGCTGCTGCTTTCTTTGCATGTGATTTCTTGGCTGTTTTCTTTTTAGGTGTCTCGCCTGGTGCTTTCTCGCTTGCTTTCTTTACATGTTTAGGCTTAGTTGATTTCTTTTTAGCGCCCTTAACTTTTGCTTTTACTTTCTTTGTGATAAGGCCTGCTTTGATTAAAGCTTCAACAGCTGCTTCGGTGCTGGCGCCGCTCTTTAAATCAAGAGTTTTATTAAGAGGCATTAAGTGGTCAATATTACACTTTCGTCTCTTAACATCGCCGTCAATCATTACAAAGTTCTTGTCAACTTTCTTAACGATTACGCACTTCTTGCCGGCTTCTCTGCCGGCTAATTTTACACAAACTTGACCAACGTCAAACATAATTAATAATGACTACACCTAGCCTTTTAATAATTTACTAAGATAGAAACGCATTTAACTAGCAGATTTTAAAACTAAATAATATGGTTGAGGAGCATATTAGTCAGTATTTGCGGCTGCTTGGTAATATTCATAAAGACATCGGATTAATTCAGGGGTTGGATTGGAAATTTAGGGATGATAATATGGTTTTACTTGAAGATAAACTTAATGAAAGCGCTAATGAATTGACTGATTATGTTAATAACCTTAAGGAAACGGTTAAGGAAGAATTAAGTCCTGAAGAATTTTACCTAAAAAGGCTTTATTCAGATGATATTCAGGCTATTATTAGGAAGCAAAAATGGTCTCACTTAAATTTTAGTGTTTACATTAATAATTTTGATAAGCCTGTTTTGCAATGTGTTGAACCACCTAGTAGTAAACCGATAGTTGCTAATGATTACAATGATTATTTTAGTTTGTTATTAGCTAAGTTAGGCATTGATAATGTTGAGTTTAAAAAGATAAAAACTCATTTCTGATTTAAGTTAAATTAAAGTCTTTTGTGATTTTATCAGCTAATTCTTTGCAAAAATCAAAGTAATTAGGGGTTAGTGATACTTTTTTAATGGCTTTGCCTTTAACAGGGAAATCATAATAGATATTGTTAGTTTTTGGTTTTTGCAATTCAATTAATTTAGCAAAGTAAGATTCACCGTTTATGTTTAGTAATTCATCCCTTAATGAGCGCATTAATGAATTGATATTATTTGATAAGACTAATAATTCATCATTCTTATGCAGGTAACTAATTAGTTCGTATTTTAATAAAACATTCAAATGCTTGACAATTGCTTGCTCGTCAATAATTGATGAATTAATTAGCAGTTCATTATTAATCTCTGGGTCAATCTCTTTTTGTTTAGTATAGCTATTTATTTTGTTTATTAAGTCAAAGTAATTTAATGGCCCTTTTGCAAGGTAAGTTAATAGTTCATAATAAAGAGGTCTAGTCATCAAGTATTTTTGCTTGACTTCAATCGGAGCTTTATCAAATGAGTCATCAACTAGTAGCTTAAAATTAAATTCAAAGTCCATTGGTAAATAATCTTGTTAGTTGTTACTTAAAAGCTTTTTTTAATATAAAAATAATAATACTATTCATGTCTTTTATTGAAAAGTGGCGTGTGTCTAGTACTAAGTCGTAAACGCTTAGGTCGTTAACGTCAATGTTATATAATTTTTTGTATCGTTTGTTATTTTGTTCATTGCGTTCTTTTAGTGTTTTAATTGTTTCGCTTAAAGGAGTGTTTTCTCTTAGAGAGTTTCTTTTAGCGGCAACTTCATCAGGGACTTTTAGCAGTATCTTAAACGCTTTGTCTTTGTATAAGTAGGGCATTAAACGAGAGTCACTCACGCAGTTGCCTTTGTTTAGCTCTTTAATCATTAGTGAGTCTAATTCTTTGTCAATTTCAGGGTGTTTTTTTATGTATTCATGAAATTTTAAAAACCCTTCACCATCAGAATCAAAACCATTTTTAACAGATATTTGTCTCATTAAATCGCCTGAACTGATGTGCCTTAACTTGAATTTTTTAGCCACATCCTTTGCCACTGTGCTTTTGCCCGTTCCAGCACTGCCTGATAGTAAGATAATCATTATTTTTACTAAAAGTAATCCTGTAATAAAAACCTTTGTTACTTAATCATAATGTTTTTAAAGCCCATTATTTTGTTATTCTGTCATGGTAAGACGCTCGCATGGTGCAAGAAGAGGTACTAGGGCTAAGTTAAGAAAGAACTTAAGAACTAGGGGTAAGGTTACTATTAGGAAGATTGTACAAGAGTTTAAAAAAGGCGAGAGTGTTATAATTTCTCCAGAGCCAACAATTCAGATTGGTATGCCTGATAAGAGATATTTTGGAAAGCAGGGTAAAGTACTTAGTATGAAGGGTAAGGCTTACATTATCGAAGTGATGAATGGCAATGCAGTTAAGCAGGTTATCAGTATGCCAGTTCATTTAAGGAAGTGTTAAAAAAAATATGGTAGCTCATTATGAAGTGTTAAAAGAGGAGTTTGTTCCTTTAGCTACTGTTAAGAAGGTTTTAAAGAAGAGAAACAAAAGCGATCTTACTTATGAACAGAAATTATCCCTCGAAAATGCTGAGGAATTCGCAAGGGTTAGTGAGACCCAAGCTAATAAGATTGTTAGTGAATTAAGAAAGATTGATTTAAGGAAGCTTAAGGATGATTTTATTATCAGTATTGCTAACTTAGTTCCTAAAAGCGTTGATGAACTGAAGCTAATTCTCAACCCATCTAAGATTTCATTCAAGGATGAGGAGTTGAATCAATTGCTTGATATTGTTAAGGAAAACATCAAGTGATTGACTTTAAATAAAGGAGTTGACTATAAAAAATGATGAATTACCAAAGGGGTTATGAAAGCAAATCATTGTTTTCTGATTACAGGCAGGCGCCGGTTATTAAGGAGAACAATGGGATAGTTCTTGACTTCTTACAGCACGGTCATATTAGTGACCCAGCTAGGCGTCCTGTTGCGCAGTTAATTGGTGTTGAGCATTTGAGTTTGCTTGAGGTTGCGCCTAAAAAGGATGTTTATCTTAAATCGATGGAGTTAGTTTATATTGGTATTGATAAGCGTGATAAGATTCATCATATCACTCGTAAGATTGAGTATAATGATTTAACTGAGACTGCTAAGATGAATTTGCAGTCTATTGTTGAGGAAGCTGTTAATAAGAGTATGGATAAGATTGTTGATTTTTTCAATAACTCTCAGGCTGTTAGTACTAGGCAACACCAGCTTGAGTTAATCCCTGGTATTGGTAAGAAGCATATGTGGGCTATTATTGATGAGCGTGAAAAAAAGCCTTTTAGTAGTATTGATGATTTAAAGGAGCGGGTATCACTTATTCCTAATCCTATTAAGCCGATTATTAAGAGGGCTATGGATGAATTAGAGGGTGTTGATAAGTATCGGATTATTCTTCCTCGTCTTGACTTAAGCAAGGTTACTACTTTTAGGGAAGAGAAAGCTTAAAACTTCTAAATTGCTAATTTGTGTTTAATGAGTGATGGTGTTTTTGACAGGATTTCTTTTCCAACTGAGTATCATAGTGAGGCTGATTTAAAGTCTAGTCTTGTGTTGTTGTTTTTTACGTGTCTTTTCTTTTTTGTTTTGTCATCTTGTCTTATCGTTGCTAATTTGTTTTTATTCTCTAAGACTTTGCTTTTAGGCACTATTGCTTATGAGTTGATTCTTTTTTACTTGCTTGATAAGTATACTGAGAATTATATTGAAAAGAAGATTAAGGGTAAGGCTAAGAAGGCTTTGGCTCTTAGTGCTAAGCTTATCTTTGGTGTTTTATTGCTTACTACTTTTGTAGCTCTTGTTTTTACTATGACTACACCTAATCCGGCTACTGAGAATAAGTTTGTTTCATTGTTAATCTCGCTTCTTATTATTGTTGCGCCTACTTTTTTTTGGCATGAGTTAATTGAATGGTTTAAAAAAAAAGGTTACAGCAAGCTTAAGTTCTTGGGTCTTGGTATTTTTTTTTCTTTATTAGTTTTTAATGTTTCTTTTGCAGCTGATAACGTGACGGTTGCTAATGTTACTGATACAGGTATTTTTGGTTCTCTTGGCACTGCGTTAAGTACTTTTCAGAAGGGTGTTAATTTTTTTACTCAGGTCACTGGTTATATTGATAATATCAAGTCGGTTATTCAGGCTAATCTTAATTTGACTGAGCAGCAGACTCAGATTGTAATGCTTATTGCTATTCTTGTTAGCGCTTACTTTGTTCTTAAGTTCTTAAGTGTTATAGTTAAGTGGGTTATAGTTATCCTGATAGCTTGGATTGTTATTCAGATGTTCTTGTTATGAAATTTTTTATATGATTTATTATTCAAGAATTTCTTTTTGGGGTGAAACACTTTTTCTTTTTTAAAGAAAAAGGGTTCCTTGGATTGTTATTCAAATGTTCTTGTTATAAATTTCTTTTTCCCGTGAACGGCTTTGTGATTGATTTCATTGCAAAGGGGTTCATTCAGATGTTTTTGTTATAATTAATTCTTCTTTTGGGTTTAAGCACTTTCTTCTTTTTAATAAGAAAGGGTTAGCTGTAAGTGAGCTTAGCGAACGCACAGAGGAGTGAACGCTAGTAAACGACGTTTAGGTGGTTGGTAGGTCATGAGTCGCGTATTATTAGTTTTATTTGTAGTTGTTGTCGGTAGATTATTGCTTTTAATTCTGGGTTAGTGTTTAGTATTTTTGTGTAAGTGTTTATGTTTTCATTGCTTTGAGTAAAACCCATGTCAGTTATTTGTTTTAGGTTTAATTTGTTAGTAGGCATTAAGTATTCTAGTCCAGTGGCGTAGGCTTCATTAGCTAGTGATTCGTTTGTTTCTAGTTCGTTTAGTATTGTTATAAAATCGCCTTTAACGCTTTCAGGTTCTATTATTGAGTTTAATCTGCGGTTTATTTTAAACATTATTTTTTTTTAGTTGCTGTAAGCTAAATAGTTTTCTAGTCTTGGTAGCCTGTTCTATTATAGTCATGATTAAATGTAATCCAATTATTATTGATTGAACTGGTTTGCCCGTCCCTTATTCTTACTGCTTCGTTATTATCAGCGTTTATTAGTTCTATATTGCCGTCACCGTCTATGTCTTCAATTATAAAGATTTGTCCTGCAACGTAACCAACTGTATCTGAGTGTAATTCATTACCCTGATAATCTAACACTTGGAAATTGTGCGCTCTTGCAGTGACTATCTCAAGACCAGGGTTTTGGTTGTCGATTTCCGCTAGGGATAAACCTATTTGTAACCACCTAGTGTTTGTTATGTGATTGGTTATTAAATCGCCATTTTTACTGAGTATTATTAGATAATCATTTAGGAATTCATCTCCATTTTCAGAGTCTTCTGTAAAGTTTGTTATCATGAAAACTACTTCTTTGTCACCATTACCATTAACATCGCCTATTGCAACGCTTTGGGGGTAATTACTCTTTGTCGGGTAACTGTCAGGGTATATTCCTTTAAAAAAAGTATAATTCCATAGTTGGTTTAGAGTACTGTTTAATAAAATTAGATTCATGTTAGTATCATCATTGCTTCGGTTAATGTAAGCAATTTCTAAGCCATCTGATGTGTTATTAATATCTGCTATTGATGGTGTTATTATGTAATCAGTATTTGGAGTTGGATAACTATAAAGAGTATTTCCTAATGTGTCAAACATATATAAAGCATTGTTAGGGCTTGGGAATAATATCTCAAGGCCAGGGTTATCAATGTTAATGTCGCCAACTACAGGGTTTGTAGGACTACCTGAGTCATAACCGGTGATTGGCGCATTAAAAGTCCATAATAGATTTCCAGAACTATTAAGAACATATAAGTCATTTCCTAAGTGAAATAGTATTTCAAGGCCTAAAAAGGAATTATTTATTTCACCGATAGTTAAACCATTGGCGCTATTTGAAACTAGATTATAAGACCAGACTTCGCTTAGCAAGTGGTCAAACATTCTTAATTGTCTATCATCTTTAATTAGTACTTCATTAAAACCGTCATTATTAATATCAATAACTGCTAAACCATTTATGACAGAACTGCCGGTTGATGGGGGTATTAAACTTACAAATTCACTTTCACTGGAGTATATTTGAACATGTTCAGCATCTGAAAAAAGATTACTATCTCTAACTATTAAAAATAATTCTTTTCCAGGGTAAGATGGATTAATCTCACCAACAGTATGATAAAAGTCTCTTTCATTTATGCTTGTAAAATTAGTAAAAGAATTCTTAACTTTAAGTAGTGAAGAAGTTATAGAATAACTTTTTGAAAAAATGTTGTCGCTAATACAGGTTATATTGGCATTGTAATTGCCTCTGCTTAAAGTGACTGGTATTGTTTTAGAAATAAAATTTTGATAAATATCCATATCATAATCAATTGAGTTGATATTTAGATTACATGTTGCTGAGGTATTATAGTTAATAAAATCATTAGTTATAGTAGGGTATTCATTAGTAAAAAATTGAGTTTCGCCTATATTAAACCCTAAGTAAGTGTTAGAACATATATTATTGTAGCAGACTCCGTCAGCGTAACCATCATTGTTCTTATCACAATATAAACTATTAGAATTAGTTTCTGCCGATAGGTCATCAACTGATAGCCATGTTGCTCCTGCAATGATAGGACCTACTAGTATATTTGAGTAATCAGTTGATTCTAGTCCGTGATACTTAAAACCATCTTCTATTGGGTTAACACTTATTGAGCCCCAAACAAAGTCTTCTGGATTAGCAGTAGTAAGACAATTGATATATATGCTACCTTGATGAGAGTTACAATAAGATAATAAGTTTGCACCACCAAATACCATATTGATAGTTCTTGTTAAAAGATTAGTTGTGTTGTATATAATCATTAAACCTGCAAAACTTGTTGAAAAGTTTGTGCCATAAAAGTTCATGGTTACATTGTTTACAGTTGGAATTGCTTGGTATGGATAGAAATGGTAACCAGGGTCAGGATAAGCGCTTTGCATAAATAGTGATGGGTCAGTAATGTAGTTAGAACTGTTAAAAGAATACAAATGTGATGGATGACTTGTATAAATATACCAGTAATTAAGACCTTCATCAAAGCTTGGGTTATATAATTGGTTTTCGAGTACTTTTGTATTGCAACTGCAAATGAATGAATCATCTGCTGAGTAGGTTGCTGAATTGTTTAGATTAACTACTGGCAGTGAACCGCAAGAAGGATAGTAAATGTAAGCTTCATATTTGACTGCCACATTGTTAAAATTAACTTTGATTTCGCCGTTCTGCTCGCTAACTATTAATGACAAATCTGTACCGCTTAGGTAACTGCCTGCTACTGTTGCATGAGTGTTTAGTGGCGTGCACCTTAGTATTGCAACATCGCCTCGTGTTCTTACGCATAATTCGCCTGCGTCAACAAAGACCCTGTAGCTCTGGCCGCCAACATCGCTTGGCAGTTCGTAGGATAATGCCAGTGAGTCGGTGTTAAGGTTTGTTATTGATTCGTGGGCATTTTCAAAAATGGAGTTAAAATGATAAATCATGGAGTAGGCTTGTTCGTTGACGCTAAACTCTTTTATTTGGGGTGCAAGTATTAGGTTAAACATTACAATTATTAGAAACATTATAATGACACCTAAGGCAAATGAGAATAATTCTCTTAGAACTACTTCCTGACCTCTCTTACCCCTCATCACTTTTATTAGGAAGGCAGGTATTGTTTATAATTCTTATTAGAGCAAAGAATTAAGCAGAAAAAAAGTCAATTACAGTTTCTATTTTGTCTTTATCAGCTTCTAGTGTTGCGTTTAGTTTTTTAAACAAGTCTTCGCTGATTTTACCATTGATAAATTTAGTTCTTAATTCCTTAAGCTCCGAGTTTATTCCTGATAAGCGGGTTATTAACTCGTCTGATTTTGTTTTAGTTACTGGTTTAATCATGATTGTTTCATCGGCTTTTTTCATGTAACGCCTGCTGATTAATTCATAAAATTCTGATATGTCATCTCTTAGTTTGTCAAACACCCTTAAGTCAGATTCATTGGTGTCAGCGCTGATTATTACTCTTACATCTGATTTCATGTCTTCAACATCGTATACGCCTATCATTTTTATCCAGACACTGCTTAGTATTACTTTCTTTATCAGGTAAAGAACTCCTGATAGTATTATTGATATTGTTGTTATGTAAAATAATAAGTCTTTGTTTAGTTCTTCATAGGGCATAAAGTAGCCGATTAGTGATATTATCCCGGTTAGTAATAATAGTCGCCATATCAATGGGTATCTTGAGCCGATATTTGTTCTGCGCCTCGCTTTGATTATATTCTTTAATGGTTTTAACCTGCCGCTTCTAAAGAATTTGCTAAATTCATCATCGCCTTCAAATTCAGTCATTTCATTGGCGTCCACAATAAAGTCTAGTCCTCTTAGGTAGTCAACGCATGTTAGTCTGAATTCTTCTGGGTCGTTTACTCTCAGGCTTGCGTCATGAAAGACATGTTTATCCCTTAGCTTATCAGTTTTAAATTCGCCTTCAAGGTGTGTTATAAAAGTTTTACCCCACATAGTATTTAGATAGGATATAGTGATTTAAATAAGTATTCTAATCGGTTTATAGGTGCTCTTTGATGTCTTCGTGGTTTACTATTGGTTTATCAAATTCATCTTCAGATATGCGCGGGCATGCCGTGTTAATCCATGCATCAACCGGGAAATCGTTTAGTTGTGACGGGCTTAGTTCGTTAGCCACAAATAGGTAGGCTTCTTTTCCTTTGCTTTTAAGTTTACTGATTAATTCATTTGCGATTTCTTCGTGCTCTTGTCCGGGTTTAGTGCTTAGTAGTACGCCAATTATTTTTGCATCAAGCACTTTAGATATCATCATTGCTTTTTTTTTCTGCAGGTCTTTTATGTCTTTATCACTGATTCTTTTAACCCCGTTAGGACCAATAACAAAGACGGGTTTACCTGTTCTTAGTGCAATGTTAATTGCGTGAAACTCGCCTGTTGTTATGATTATTATTGCGTCAGCTGTTGTGTTTATTTTTGAGCAGCCAAGCACTGGTGGAATTATGGTTATATCGTGGTTTTTTAATAAGTCTTTTAGTTTGTCTATCATGGCACTAAATTGTATGGTGCTGGTTATTAGGATTTTTTTGTAGTCTTTTATTAATTCAGTTACACTAGGCAGTTTGAATTCATCTGTTACAGGTATGAATATTTTTTTCATTGTAGATAATAATTTAATTGCCTCTGTTTTAAATATTATGGTTTTTCCTGATACGAAAAATGACATAGACAAAACTGTCTATTTTGTCACTGATTAGTGACTAAAATACCAAAAGGTTTATATATCTGGGTATTGAAACAATATTTTGTTATGAGACTTAAAATGTATAAACAATTCAGGACGTATTATGTTCGTTGCAGGGTTTGCGGAGAGGGTAAGCCTAAGGACGAATTTGAAGGTGCTTGGAGAGTTTGTGAAAGCTGCAAAAAGAAAGGCTCATCATTTAGAAAATAGACATTATTAACTACTAATCAAAAATCTTTTAATAGTTAAATTGTAAATAAAAATTATGGTTTATAATTTAGTTAATTCACTTGTCTCTATTTTTTTTATCTTTAACGGATTATTGCACCTTAATTATTCATACAGGCTTAAACAGCTTTTTAAAAAAGAACATGATTTTAAGACCAGTGTTGCCACCAGTATTTTATGGTTTGTTGCTGGGATTATTTATCCAGTGTTATACAATAATTCAGCTTACGAACTTGTTTCAAGTATTATCATCACGCTGGTAGTGCCGTTAATTATTTTATTCGTGCTGTTAACACAAAGAAAAAGTAATAAGAGTTCAATAAGCAGTTATCAAATGTTTATTAGTAATTACGTTGAGAGTAAAAAAAACTTAAGGATTTTAAAGTGGGATGTTAACAGAAAATCATTTCATACAATACCGGTGGTATTAATTTTTTTAATCGTGCTTTTAATTGGTAGAGATATCTCTTTAATACTTACTGTTGGTTATGCGGGTATTGTTTTATTCGGGGCTTTTGATTTTATTAGGTTTTCATTTGTTTACAAAAATAGGGGCGTTAATCATTTGATTCCTAAGCCATTTGTTAATAGTCTTTCTAAGCTGGTTAAGCGAAAGGAATTATTTGAGCCGTTAAAGACTGTGCCGTTAATTTTAGGCATCACACCTGCTTTGTTTTTGCCTTTTAATTTATTTATTGCAGTATCACTTGTTGCTACTATTAGTGATGGTGTTGCTTCAGTTATGGGCCATGCATTTGGCAAGCGTAAGTCATCACGCAATGGTAAGACCGGCAGTGGTTACTTAGGTGGTGTTATTGCTTCATTTTTACTTGTTATTGCTTCTTCTTTACTTATTAGTCCGGTTTTTAATTTTAATCAGTCATTGTTATTTGCTTTTGCAGGAGCTTTTGCTTTCTTTATGGGCGATGTTATCAACTGGCAGATTGATGACAATATTGTTAACCCGTTATTAGCTACATTATCTATTGGGTTTGCTTATCGACTGATAATGTTTATATAAGAATGGCGCTTATTAGGTTAATTAATGATTATTAAGGTTTATGCATGGATTCCAAGAAGTTATGTGCATATTGCAGAAGTTATTGATAAATCAGCTAAGGGGCTTATTGATTACAAGGTTAAGGAGTCTAATAATCACAATTATATCAGCTTTGATGTTAATGAGTTTGAGGGTTACAAAAATCTGTCATTTGTTCTTGATAGTGATGGTCTTTATTCATTAAGCGTTAAATTGCCTGAAGGCAATCCTGAAAAGTCTGCTAAGGATTTTTTAGTTAAAGCTAAAAGGTTTTTGATGGACAGGATAATTAAGAGCTGCCACAAGGTGACTTATGCCCAGATTATTGAGGGTATTTTACCTATTAATTATTCAACTGTTGTTATGAGTTCTAAGGAGCACGCAGTCACTGGCTATAACAGGGCTAAGTTAGGCAGTTTAGTGTTTTACTCAAAGGATAATGATTATTACATGAATGACTCGTTTACTTATGTTAGTGGCAGTTTAACTAGCGGTGTTGAAGAAGCGCTTGACTATAGGGCTTTTGGTATTATCATGAGCCGTTTCTTTTATGAGATGATGAACAAGATGGAGTCGTATCATAATGGCACTAAAGAGGTTATTAGATTACTTGAGCACGAGCCTGAAAGCAATTTAATTAATAATGCTTACTTGAATCTTGACTTGGTTAAGAAGGATGCTTCTGAAAGTTGGGCTAAAGTTGAGCAGGGCATTGACTGTTTTTTTAGAAAAAAAAGAATGTTTGACTGCAGCTCTAATAGTTTTAATAAAAAGTTTGGCAATGATGTTTTGTTTGAAAGAATTAATTCAGATAAGGAGTACATAATGAGTTTATGGACTTTACTTATCAATCACTTGGAGCATGTTGATACTGCTGTTGAGGCTCGTGTTAATTATACTAATATGAATTCACAGCGAGCTAATCAATGGCTTGGCGCAATTAACTCTGGTTTTATTATGGCGTCAATTATTCTAGGGTTATTTATTGTCAATTCAAACTTATCAATTCAGAGTTTTATAGTGCTAGTTCTTGGCTGGGTTGGTTTTTATGAGTTGGTTAGTTTTTTAATTATGAAAAGAAAACTTTAAGAAATTCATAACTGGCTCGTTTAGTGTAGTCATTATAATCATTTAATTCCTGCGGCAGTGATTTATAAATTGTCAGGAATTCAAAAGTTAGGTTTTCTATCAGGTTCTTTGGCTCAAATTTAAGCCTTAAATATGATTTTATTATTTCGGTTGAATTGCTTAGTAACTCCCGTTCGTTATAAGGTCCGATTAATCGCTGGGTGACCACACCTCTTTGTCGTGCTTTGTTTATCACATCAATTGATTGCGTTAGTTCAGTGTTTAGTTTTTTAAATTGATAATTAACAATGGCTATTTTTGCGTTTAATTCTGGCTCGTTAGTTATGTTTGAAAAATCATTAACTAGTGCGGCTAAACGCCTAATGCCAGTTGCTTGGGCAGTTAGTAGTATATATGACTGCATTAAGAAATCAGCATGAGATGGGTCTTCGTTTATTGCGAGTTTTAGTTCTTCTTCGTTTAATCCTTCAAGGAAGTCTTTTATTATGCCTGCTTCTATTTTGTCTTCATCAGTAAACAATAGATTATCGCTTATCTCGCTTAGGTATAGTCTTATTACTTCAGTAACTAGTGAGCTAATTTTTAAGTCGCTTAGTGATAGTATCAGTTTTGTTTTTGATAGGTTATTCTTGTTTAGCCAGTAGTTGATTGTTGGTTTTATTTTTACGAATACTTTTTTCTTAGCTAGGAATTCTTCAAGTCGTTTAAAGATTGACTCATGGTATCGGTTAATGACTCTTGCTGATTTTAGCGCGATTATTAGTTCGTTGGTATTTGATATTATTTCACTAACATGCACCCCTAGTTCAGGGTTAGGCGTTAGTGTTCGTTCTATGATGTTTTCAAGTATGTTATTTTTTGAAGTTACTAGTTTAGCATAATTGGTTATTAGTTTGCTTATTTTTTCAAAGGTGCACTCATTGTTTAGTTCTTTTAGAATTGTTAGCCCTTTGCTTATTATGTCTTCTAGTATTTTTAGCTCGTTACTTGTAAGTAATTCTACGTCTTTTTTGTGTATAACATGAAATTCCACATATTTTTGTAGTGTGCTGGTGTTTTAGTAAGTAATTATTTTCTATATAGAAAATAATTAGTATTTTAAACAAGCCCCTATTAAAAATACCCATGCCAAATAAGATTCGTAATCCAAAAGATGATGAGGTTTTTGCTTATTTTACTAAGCGTAGTGTTTATGTAAGAGGTGACTCCCGTAAGGATAATTGGGGTTCTACTGAGCATTTTGTAAAGGTTTGGGTTTTTTCTGATGAGCCTAACATAGCTAATGTTGAGTATTCTTGTCCTAATTGTGGTCATAGCGAGGGCAGGGCAATTTCCTTATGATGAGCCTTTTGAGTTTGCTTGTGATAGTTGCTCTAAAACTATCAAAGTGCCTAAGCTTGATAAGCGTCTAGGTAAGAAAAAAGCTAAGAAGAAGGCTGATTAATTTTTTTTACATTCTGGGTAATACCAGTAGTGTATCATTTTCTTTTATGTCTTCTATTGTTTTTTTGCCGTTTACAAGTATCATGTAAATGTTCATTTTTTGTTTTATGTAGTTAGCTACTGATTCGTCGTCAATAAATGCGTGGTGGTTAAGCATGTTTAGATAACAAGCGTCAGATATCAGGTCGGTTAGTCTGTTTTTATTTTGAATGTTAATGCTAATTGGTTTATCATTGTTAATTGCTTCTTTTAGTTCAACTACGTCTCTGTTCTGGCTTAGTTTTATGTAGTGCTCAAGTTCGTTTGTTATCATAGTAATTTTTACTTATTGTTTCTATTTTTAAGTCTTTTGATTAGTTTAATAAACGATTGGTTTATCTTTATTTTTATGATGCGCAAGTATTTTGACCGGCGTGGTGACGAAAAGAAGGCGGCTCTTGAGCGTATTAAGGTTTTGTTTGCCTTGGCTAGGCAGGAATTCCCTAAATATCCTGATAGGGCTAATCGTTATGCTGAGATGATTAATAATATTGTTAAGAAGGTTCGTGTTAGGCCTTCAGGTGATGTTCGTCATTTTATTTGCAAGGAATGTAATCATTTTTTAATGCCTGGTAAGAATTTGCGTGTTGAGTCAGTTGATGGCTTTATGGTATATACTTGTCTTGATTGCGGTAGTGTTAAAAAGTATGGTTATATTAGGGAGAAGCGTGGCAATGAATAAGGCTATTTTACTGTTTCTTGTTTTGCTTGTTATGGGTTGTACTTCTAAAGAGCCTGATGTTGGTCTTGAAGTTCCCTTTGTGACGCAGGGTTGTTCTGGTATTAGTGAGTCTTCTTCTGAGGTTAGAGTTACAACTGAGGGTCTTAGTATTGTTTCTAGTATTCTTACTGATAAGCCTTGTTATACTCTTAAGAAAGCTGAGATTAGCCGTAAGGGTGATGATGTGACTCTTTATTTTACTTTTGACAGTGATTTAGCTAATTGTAATGCTTGTCTTGGTGTTGAGAATCTTATTTATTCAATTTCTGGCGAGGGCCTTAATAAAACTGGCATTAATATTGAGTTAGTTGCTTATTTTAGTGGCAATGAGACTAGAATGAAGTTTACTTCTTAAAGGCAAAGAGTAATCTTTTTAAAGGCTTGTCCTTTATTTTCCTAAGTATGACCGGAGTATTTGATGTTAATGGCGGCGAATTAGTTAACGCTGTTAGTAAGTCACTTAAGGAAGTTAAAAGTCTTAAGGCACCTGAGTGGTCTAAGTTTGTTAAGACTGGCGCTCATGTTGAAAGGCCACCTCAGAACGCTGACTGGTGGTATGTGCGTCTTGCTTCTATTTTAAGAACTGTTTATGTTAGCAGCCCTGTGGGTGTTCAAAGGCTTAGGAGTCGTTATGGTGGCCGTAAGAAAATGGGTTACGCGCCTAAGATGCATGTAAGAGCTGGCGGTAAGATTCTTCGTGTTGCTCTTCAAATGCTTGAAAAAGAGGGCTTAGTTAAGAATGTTGAACGAAAGGGCAGAACTCTTACTGATAAGGGTAGATCATTGTTAGATAAGACTGCTAGTTCATTAATAGTGAGGAGTAAATAATTTTTATGACTAGTCGTAAACCAGCTGCACGTAAGAAGCGTTTAAACAAGGCTAATAAGTCTCGTATCGCTGGTCCTATTTGGGCTATTCTTAGGAAGTTTGGTAAGACTAAGACTCATCGTTGGAGACTTAATCCTCATAAGAGGCGTAATTGGAGGGCTAATAAGCTTAAGAAGTGATTATCATGGCTGATGAAATTAAAAGTGTTAAGGGATCTAAGGTTGAAGCGCCAGTTAAGGCTGAAAGTCCTAAAAAGGAAAAGCTTCCTGAGCCTAAGATTGTTTTAGAGCGTGTTTATATTATTCCTCTTAAGCGTGATGTTGTTAAGACTGCTTGTTATAAGCGCAGCAATAAGGCTGTTAGGCTTATTCGAGAGTTTATCATGAAGCATGCTAAGACTGATAAGGTGGTTATTAAAAAAGAGATTAATGAGTTTGTCTGGGCTCATGGTTGTAAAAACCCTCCAGGCAAGGTTAAGGTTAAAGTTACTAAGGATGATCTTGGCAAAGCTATTGTGTCTTTGGAGGCTTTATGAAATTTGAGGTTAAGGGTACTTTTAGAATGAGTGAGTTTACTTTTAAGCCTTTTAGTATTGAAGTTGAAGCTGTTAATGAAAAAGTCGCTGTTGATAAGGCTAAGTCTTTGATTGGCGGTAATCATAAGTGCAGGCGTAATTTTATTAAGGTTGTTGAGGCTAAGAAGGTTAAATGAACGCGAGTCCTAATTCTCAGGATTTAATGATGGAGTATGAGTTGATTAGGCAGGATATTTCTTCTATTGATGAGCAGATTAGGCAGTTGCAGGAGCATCATGCTTCGCTTATAGCGTCTAGGGAGGCTATTGATTCGCTTAAGGATGGTTCTGGTAGGGAGTTATTTGTTCCTAGTGGGTCGGGTGTTTATTTTAATGCTGTGATTAATAGCAGTGATTCTTTTCTTGTTAATGTTGGTGCTAACGTGCTTATTGAGATGGGTAGGGTGCATGCGATTGAGACTATTGATGAGCGTGTTGAGCAGGCTCTTAGCATGATTGTGCGTCTTAATGAAGAGGCTGACGCGCTTGTTAATCGTGTTAAGCAGATTGAGAGTGTTTTAAGTTCTGGTCAATAGTAGTTTTTGTTTTTTATTGGGTGTTTTCTATTATCTTTTTGTAGTCTGTTTTATTTCCTGAGTAATTTGTTAATTGTATTGATAAATCACTTAGCATTCTAAAATTCTCGTTTATGTGTAATATGTATTTTTGGATGGTGCTATAAGTTTTTTCAGCTATTGGCTCTTTTATTTGTTTTGTTAGCCATGTTATATTTGTTAGTTCTTTTTTTAGTTGCTCTGCAGGTTTGTCTTTGTATATTGAATTATTTACTGCGCATACTAGTGATGATTCATAGATACTTTGTGCATCTGGTGTTGGTTCTATGCTAAACTCATCTTTTAGTTCTTCTGATATCAGGATTATATCTTCAATATTTCCGTTTTTTAGTTTTTGGTTTATTGTTTCTTTTAGTGTTTTGTTAAAATCTTTTTTTGATGATTCTTTTATCTTTTTTATTAAGTCTAATCCTTTTTTTAATTCTTCTTTTGTGTTGTTTAGATAATGTTTGTATATTTTGTCATAGAATTCTTGTCCGTAATCTAGGTTGAATTCTTTTATGAAGTTGTTAAATGATATGATGTCCGCTTTTATTAGTTCGTAACTGAATTCTTTGAAGAATTCACTGTCTGGTTGGTAGTTAAAACTTTTTTTTATTTGTGAGAAATTTATTATTTTGTCATTGATTTGTGATACATAAGTGTTTTTTATTTTCGTGTAGAGTGTTAGTATTTTTTCTTGTTCTAAATCTATGCCTGTTAAGTCTTTTAATTCGCATATGAATTTTATTGAAGGAGTTATGTAGTAGTTACTTCCTCCGCCAATGCCTAAATATGTTGAGTAGTGTTGTTCAATATCTATTTTTGAGTTTACTATTTTTTGATAGGCTTCTTTTATTAATTCTTCTTTTGGGTTAAATCCTGTTAGGTTCATTATGCCTTTTAGTGAGTTAATATCTTGGTTATCTAGTAGGTATTTTTTGAAGACTTCTATTGCGTTTGTTTCGCTTATTTTTTGTTCGGTTAACTGGGTTATTATTTTTAATTCACTTATTCTATTGTTTAGTAATAATTTTTTTATCAACACTTCAAAGTCTTCTTTCATTTCGTCAAATTTTATTGGTTCTAATTCGTGGTATTGTATTAGTAGGCTAATGTTTGTTTGGTCTATTATTTTTTTTATTATTTTTTGTTTTATGTTAAAGTTTGGTACATTGTTTGCTATTGTTAGTAGATTATCTATTGTTGGTATTTTGTTTAGGTAAAAATGAGCATTTGGTGATATCAGGCCTGTCTTTTTTTCAGTTATTAGTTTGTCTTTTAGTCCTTCTAAGCCTCCTGCTTTTATTAGTTCAAAAAATAGTCTGCCATTTTTTATTGCTGATTCTATTAGTTTTTCTGAGTATAAGTCAAAGTTTTTTATTATGTCTATTGGTTCTTTTGTTTGTTTGTATAATGTGATTAGACTATCTATGTGTTCATATTTTAGTTTTTCTGCGTAGGTTTCTTGTATGCCCATTGGTTTATTTTTAGATTTTATGTTGTTTATATAATTTTATGCTTGATAGTAACTAATTTAAGCACTGATTTTTTCCTAGTTTATCATCAAAGGTGATGGTATATTTTTGGTTTTTTGAAGGGTAAGTTAAAGGAGAAGATTAAGTTTTTTAGTAAGAAGCTTGAGTCTAGTCCTGATGTTAATGTTAAAGAGAAGAAGTCTCTTAAGGAGCGTGTTGTAAAGAAGTTTACTGAGAAGGTTTTAAGTGAGTCTGATTTTAGTGATTTTTTTAGTGAGCTTGAATTAGTTTTGTTGCAGTCTAATGTGGCTGTTGATGTTATTGGTGATTTGAAGTCTAAGTTATCTGCTGATTTGGTTGGTAAGAGTTTTAAGCGCGGTTCTATTGAGTCGCTTGTTAGTTCTTCGCTTGTTAGCGCTATTGGTGAGTTACTTATTGAGGGTAATGTTGGTGCTATTGTTAAGCGTTTAAAGGAGTCTGTTGTTCCTGTGTCTTTTATGTTTGTCGGTACTAATGGTAGTGGTAAGACTACGTCTATTGCTAAGTTTGCTAATTATTTGCTTGGTAAGGGTGTTAGTGTTGTGTTTGCTGCTTGTGATACTTTTCGTGCTGCTAGTATTGAGCAGTTGGAGGTTCATGGCAATGCTCTTGGAATTAAGGTTGTTAAGCATACTTATGGCGCTGATGCTGCCGCAGTTGCGTATGATGCTTTGGAGCATGCTAAGGCAAGGGGTGTTAAGGCGGTTTTAATTGATACTGCTGGCAGGAGTCACTCTAATGTTAATCTTATGCGTGAGTTAGAGAAGGTTAATCGGGTTGTTAATCCTGATTTTACTGTTTTTGTTGGTGACGCGCTTACTGGTAATGAGGTTATCTTGCAGTGTCGTGATTTCGGGCAGGCTGCTGGTTTTGATTTTGCTATTCTTACTAAGACTGATGTTGATGAGAAGGGTGGCGCTATTATTAGTGTGTCTCATGAGACTGGTGTGCCAATTATGTTTATTGGTACTGGTCAGGGGTATAGTGATTTTAAGCCTTTTAAGAAAGATGATTTACTTAAGCAATTAGGTTTATAAATTGATTTATTAGTTCTTTTTTGTTATGCCTCGCATTAATGGTGATAAAATAATTTATAATAGTAATCATGATTTGATTGTTCATAACGATTGGATTAGGATGTTAGATACTTTTAAGAAGAATTTTTTTAATCCAATTAGTGTTTTATACCCTTCTTGTGATTTTGATGTGACCCCTTCTAAGGTTTTTAGTAATGTTACTTATGTTGATATCAATAAAGAAGCTATTGATTTTTTGTCTAGTAGTGGTTTTAAGGCTTTTAATTGTGATGTTAATGATTTTATGTCAGAAAAATATTTTGATTTGTTAATATTGCTTAATCCTTGTATTAGTAGTTTTAAAGCCACTAAGCACCTTAAACCTGATGGTTTTGTTATTGCTAATAATTATCATGGTAATGCTAAGGAGTTATTTGATGATGATAATTATTCTTTGTTAGGAATTATTAAACAGCGTGATTCTTCGCTGGTTACTGATTTTACTGACTTATTTATTCCTTATAGTAGTATTAGTGAATTAAAAAGTATTAATCCTGATTATTATGATTTCAAGTTGGATTGTTATAAAAATGTTTTTAATGTGATTAATAAGGATGTTAGCAAATTAAGTGATGATAAGATTATTGAGTTAGGCTTGTCTTATTTTTTTGAAGGACTTCCATATAAGAGGGGTTATTGTGATGATTTTTATGTTTTTAAAAAAGAATGTTAATTATGTATCCCCAATTAATTATTATGCCAATTATTAGTAAGGCCCATTCTATATAGAACTTAGCATCCCTGTTTTTGAACCATTCTTTTATTGCTTCTTTTGTTGTTTTGTAGCTTTTTGAGTGGTCTATCTTAATTAGTGAGTACTCGTCTTTTATTATTGGGTATAATAGTGGTATTCCCCAGTGGTCCATGTCTGTTATGAAGTGTATTAGGACTCCGATTGTTATTGGTATGAATGCTGGCGCCCATATTGATAGTATGCCAGTTATTATTGGTAGTATAATGCTATGCGTTATTTTTCTATGTGTTTTTCCAAAGTTAGCGCCTAGTATTGATAGTATTGCGTCTAAATCAGGCATTACCCCTCCTATTAGCATTAGTAGCGGGTCTTGTTTTATTAGGTATGCAGCTATTAGCGCTATTCCTGCGTGGCCTGCAAATATCATCATATTGTCTAATTCGTAGTTAGGTAATCTTTATAAAAACTTACGTTTAGCTAATTAATTATGGATAATGTTGAATCTCTTGTTAGTTTATTAGAGTGTGCTACTAGTAAATCGGCTAATGATGATGATTTGCTTGTTGCTTTATTGGTTAATGAACGTGTTTTTAATGGAAAAGCAGTTAGTAAGATTGATTTTTTTGAGTCTAATGGTATTGATTTTGGTTATGGTCTTAAGGTTTATAATACTCTTTTAAGGAGTTTGTTTCCCGGTGCAGTTAAGCCTGATAATCCTCAGTTTTATTTGCGTGATGTTATGAGTCGTGTGGGCGTTACTGATGAATCAGTTTATGACTTGGCTTTTAAGTTAGCTGGTAATTGTTTTAATTCTGATTTTCTTGGTGATTCTTTGTTTGAAGCGAGTGTTTGTGTTTTCTATGCTGAATCAAGGTTTTTTGGTTATTCTATTGAGTTATTACGTAAGTATTCGAATGCTGGTTTTGATTTTTAGACAAAGGTTTATAAATTAATTTGTTTACTGTTATTAATTATGAGTGCTTTGATTGATAAATTAGTTAGTGGTGTTGATTTTGGTAAGTTATTAAGTAATAAGGATATGGCTAGGGTTAGTAGTACTAAGAGTGAGATTGTTGTTAAGGCTAATGAGTTGTTTAGTAAGTATTCATCTTTTGGTTTTAGTGAAGCAGTTACTTGTGGTATTAGTGTTTTTGTTTCCTGTAATATGTATGCTTTTGAGCCTTTGACTAGGAATTACTTTAATGGTTTTGGTATTAATATTGGTAAACCACTTAATGAGTTGTTAGCTAAGGGCTTGATTGATGAGACTTTTGTTATGTATTCCAGCCCTAAAAAGTATTAAAAGGCTTGGATTAATTCTTTATTGTTATGGTGCTTGACAGTCTTAGTGGGGCTCTTAGGTCTAGTATTAAGAAGCTTGTAAACAGGGTTCTTATTGATACTAAGGCTGTTGATGAGTTTATTAAGGATATTCAAAAGGCGTTAATTAGCGCTGATGTTGATGTTAGTCTGGTTTTTACTCTTACTAAGCGTATTAAGGAGCGTATTTTGGAGGATAAGAATTTTGGTAAGAAAGAGCAGATTGTTCGTATTGTTTATGAGGAGATTGTTTCGCTTCTTGGTAAGGGTGGTGAATCCCTTAGTGTGCCTAAGAAGCCTTTTAAGATTTTACTGGTGGGCTTGTTTGGTTCTGGTAAGACTACTACTAGTGGTAAGATTAGTCTTCGTTTTAAAAAGAAGGGTTATAAGCCTTGTCTTCTTGCGCTTGATACTTTTAGGGCAGCTGCGCGTGAGCAGTTAAGGCAGGTTGGTCTTAATGCTGGTGTTACTGTTTTTAGTGATGATAAGGAGAAGAAGCCTGAGAAGGTTGTTAAGAAGTTTAGTTCTGATTGGTCTAAGTTTGATGTTGTTATTGGTGACTCTGCTGGCAGGGACGCTCTTGATAAGTCGCTTATTAGCGAGGTTAAGGCTATTAATAAGGAGTTTAAGCCTGATGAGACTTGGCTTGTTGTTCCGGCTGATATTGGTCAGTCTGCTAAGAAGCAGGCTGAGGCTTTTCGTGATGCGTTAAATATTACTGGTGTTATAATTACTAAGCTTGACTCCACTGCTAAGGGCGGTGGCGCTCTTACTGCGTGTGCTGTGTCTGGCGCGCCTGTTAAGTTTATTGGTGTTGGCGAGTCTATTGATGATTTTGAGTTGTTTAACCCGTCTCGTTTCGTGTCTCGTTTGCTTGGTATGGGTGATTTGGAGTCGCTTCTTGAAAAGGCTAAGGAGGAGCTTGATGAGGATAGGATTAAAGATTTGGGTGAGAAGATGCTTAAGGGTGAGTTTAATTTTCTTGACCTTAATGAGCAGTTAAGGGCTGTTACTAAGATGGGTAGTTTTAGTAAGCTTCTTAGTTTTATTCCAGGTGTTGGCGGCTTGAAGCTTCCTGATGGCGCTCTTGATATTCAGGAGGAGAATGTTAAGAAGTTTCAGGTTATTATGAATAGTATGACTCTTGAGGAGTTGGAAAACCCTAGCTTCTTAGCGTGTCGCGTATTCAGCGTATTGCTAAAGGGGCTGGCGTGTCCGAGGGTGATGTTCGTTTGCTTCTTAAGCAGTATAATCAGATGAAGGGCGTGATGAAAAAGATGAAGGGTGGTAATCTTAAGAAGATGATGAAGCAACTAGGTATTAAAGACATGAGTCAACTCGAAGGAATGATGGGTGGATTACAATAATTCTCTTTTCCCGTGAACGGCTTTTCTCCTGAGAAAAGGGGTTCGATGATGAAGCAGTTAGGCATTAAGGACATGAATCAGTTAGAAGGCATGATGCAGGGAATGCAGTAATTTTTTTTATTGTTTTATTAATTGTTGGTGGTATGTGTATAATCCTCGTGCAATTACATAATTGTTTATTATTATTTTCTTAGCTGTTAATTGTATTGAACTATCATCTAATTGGTAGTTATTTTTTATTAGGTCAAATGTTGTGCTTAAGTAATTTGGGTTCATTGTTAGTGTTATTTTGTTAGTTGTCCCAAATGTCTTATTTTTTATTGCAGTTTCATAGATATATTCAAACAGGTTTCCTTCTAGTGTTATATGCCCTTTCTCTATTATTGTTCTTAGTTCTTCATCAGTTAATTGTGTTTCATGAAAATTGTTGTTTGTAAATCTTCTGATAAACTCGTCTAGGCATTGAAGGTTCTTAGGTCGGTGGCTGTTAGCATATTTAGTGATTGTTTTTATTTGTGTTCTTGGCAGTTTTAGAGCCTTGTTTGTATTGATTTTTTTGGTTATTTCATTAAGGCGGATAGATGGGTCTTTGTTAATTAATTCCTTAGTCATTAGGTAGTAATCAATTGCGTAATCATTTCCAGGGTAGTAATTGCTTATTAGTGATTTAACGTTTATGTTAACTGTCATTATTAGTTTCTTGTTTTAATTCTTTTTAAGCTTTTGTCATTTTGTTTTTTATTTCGTTAAAGACTGTTGTCCAGTCTCTTTTGTCATTTCTTATTATTTTTTCTGTTTCATCTGTTAGGTAGTTCATTTTTGATGTGAATAGTATTTTTAATCGCTCGCTTATGCTGTTTTTAAGTAAGTTTATTCTTCTGGAGAATGGTACAATAAAGTGGTAGTTTATTTTTAGTTTTCCTTTTTCTATTGACCCCGAGTGTGTTATTACATCTTCGTTATGTTGGTAGTCAAATCTTATGTCTTCTTGTTCTATTTTTATTTCGTTTCCTAGTCTGATTTTTTCCCATTCAGTGTTTATGAATTTTATTATTGCGCTCTCATAGTTGTTTCTTGTTTCAATTATTTTTTCTGCTTGTTGTTTTTTTAATTCTAATTCTTGTATGAATTTCAGTTCATCGCCCATTAGCGTGAATGAACTGCTCATTCTGTTTAGTTCGTTTATCATGTTATTTAGTGTTATTAAATCGTTTTTACTTTTCTTGTTTAGTTCGTCTGTTCCGTATATTTTTATTTTTTCTGATAGTTTTCTAAAGTCATCTTTTATTTTTGTTTCTTCTTCTGGCGTTATGGTGCTTGTTGGTGTTATTGTTTTTTGTCTGGGCATTTTTGATAGTTGTTCGTTTATTTTTTGTATTTTCTTGCTTGCGCTATTAATCTTGTTTTTGATTACGGGGTATTTTGTTATGTCGATTTTTATTGAGTTGTTTAGTGTTTGTAATTGGTTTCTTAGCAGTAGTAATTCATCACGTGAAAGGTTGTTAGTGTCGTTTCCTAATAGGTCATCATATTCTTTTAGGTACTCGTCTTGTGTTCTTATTTTTGTTTCTATTGTTTTTTGTTTTTGGTCTTTTATGAGTTTTTTGTTTATTTGTTCTAATTGTTCTATGCTTAGGCTTGGTTTAAGATTATCTAGGTAGTCTAGCCATTGTTTTTTGTACCCATCTTCTAGTTTATTGCATAATTGTTTCATTTTGTCTATTATTTTTTTCTTTTCATCTATGTCTTTTTTGATGTAGTCTATTGTTTGTTTTTCTAGTTTTGTCAGTTCATCTATTGTTCTTTTGCAGTTGTCTAGTAGTTTTAGTTGTTCTTTTTTGTTTGGTATTGATGATTGTTCGATTATTGTTTTGATTGTGTTTATTTTTTGTTCTATTAGCTCTTCTTGTTGTTCTATTAGTTTTTCTGTTTCTTGTTGTTTTTTCCATTCGTCTAATTGCCCGCTTATAGCGTTTTTTAGTGCCTCGTCTGTTTTTTTTATTTGGTCATTTATTTTTGTTATTTCTTGTGCTGTTGGCTGGTTTTGCATAGCGTCTTGTGAGGGGTTTATTTTTTGTGTTAGCTCACCTAATTGTTCTATGATAGTTATAGGGTTATTTGGTGTAGGTATTTTTTGTGTTGTCTCGTCTAGTGTTTCTAATTCTTCGTCAATTGTCTGGTTTATCTCGTTTATTTCTGTTTGTGGTAGTATTATTAGTGGTTTTTCTGTTTTTTTTGTTTGGTTATCTAGTTCTTTTATTGTTTTTTTGGTTTTAATGATTGTTCGTTTGATTCTTTTGTTTATCACTTTAGTATTACTTGGTGTCAGGTAATTTCTGCTGGTTAATCCTTGTGATTCAACGCCTGCGCGTATTGAAGCCATTAGGGCACCGATTACTAAAAAATAGATTATTATCTCTAGCATTGTTTTTTAGTAATGTTTTTTAAACTTATTAATCATACTATCTGTTTATGAAGTGCTCTAAATGCGGTAAAAAGATTGATGAGACCTTTTTAGGTAAAATTATTGGCACTTATGTTAAAAAGAAGCCTATTTGCCGTGATTGTCAGTTAAAAGCATAATAGAAAGGATTTTAAAGACTGTTTTATAATCCGTCTGTTATGAGTTATGTTTTGACGTTAACTAGTAAGGATTCTACTCTTGAGTCTGTTTACTCTCGTTTAAATGAGGGGGCTAAGCTGGTTAGTGAGTTGCTTTGGGATAACTCGTTTAGTGATGTCTCGATTGTTGATGTTAATAGTATCAACGCTAAGAATCCTATTTTAATGATGTATATTGATTCGGTTAAGAATGGCAAGAATTTTAGGGTTACTGTTAAGTGCAGTTGTAAGGGTTTGTTTTGTGAGGAGTTTAATGCGTTAGGCAAGCTTGAGAAGGCGTTATCTGATTTTTAGTTAAAACTCTAGTAGTCCTTTTTTGCCTTTTTGTTTTTCTTTGTACATTTCCTGGTTAGCTAGTATTGCTTCATTTTTATCGACTTTTCTTGCGCTTGGCCCAAAAGTTGTTTTTTCATTTTCAAGTATGTAGAATTTTTCCCCTGCGCTCCTGGTAAACGTTAGTGTTAGTTGTTTATCATGTAGGCTTATTATTCCTTGCAGTATATCGCCTGTGACGTCGTGTATTGATGGACCTCTTGTTGAGTCTTTTGGGTGTGAGTGCACTCTTATTTCTTCGCCGTTGGTTTTGCCCCATTCGTAAAATATTTGTTCTGAGTTAAATGCCATTTTTCTTGCTAGCAAGAATAGTATTTCTCTTTTGTTTTTTTCGCTTACGTGTTCTGCTTTTAGGTATTCTTTTATTTTTGGTATTTCCTCATTATTTCCCGAGTACTTGCCTAATAGTATGCTTAACTGGTTAAAGATACTGTTATTCGTAATAAAATCTATTGCACTGTTAATATTATCATTTAATGTGCTTAGTCCTAATGGGTTTTCGTATAATTTTACGCCTGTTATCGTTCCATTTTTATGATAAAACGAGCCTCTGACTTCATATATATCATCTGTTAGTCCTTTGTTTATCAGGTCATTATTCATTTTTAGGATTCTATTTCTTAGTCCAATCACTAATTCTTTTGGCATTATTATTTTATCTTCTAGTGTTTCTGTTGTGAATTCTATTCTGCCGTTGTAGTTAGGTAGTGCCATACAGGGATTAACGTTATCTAGTACTTTTAGCAGTTCATTAACATTGCTTAGTTCTTTTCCCCCACTAGTTAGGTAGTTTCTTTCTTTGCAATGTGGGCATTCATTGTTGCTTATTTCTTTTAAGCAATTTGAGTGGTATATTGTCATGCGTCCATTTGTTAGGCAGTCAGGGCATTGTTTTGCATTGCCAAATACGTCATCAGGTATTAGTTGGTAGCTTAGTTCGTCTTTTTTTAGTAATTCCCGGTCAATTTCAATTGCAGGCATTCCACAGATGCTACAATTAGCAGTTGTAAGATAACTGCCTTCAAAGTAAGTTAAGTTATAAGTTTCATCGCCTATTTTTGATTCGATAAAATCCCTGTCCTTGTATTTAACTAATTTCATAGATTAAGTAGGTCTATTGATTGTATTTAAAAGATTATTGTTTAGGCGTTACTGGCTCTTTTCAGTCTATTAGGCAGGATGATAGTTCACGATTTATTTTTATTAATCTATCAAATTAGTATTAATTAGTTCTGATATTTGTTTTATTAGGTCTTCTTTTATTTTGTATTGAATCTCTGCCATTTTCTTTGAGATTTCTAGGTTTAATTTGTTTATGTCTTTTGCTTGTCTTTCTTTAATCATAAATTTAATGCTTTCAATTATTTGTTGGTTAAACTTACCGCCCCATAGGAAGGGTCTAATAAAGTCTGCTAAACCCATATCGCCTACTAAGTCAGCATCTTGTAGTATTTTTAATTCTATAGTCTTATTTTGTAATTCACGGTTGTCATGTTCTTTTATTAAGTAACTTATTTCTTTTATGAATTCATTTGAGTGCCCTAATTCTTTTAGAATCTTTTTTGCCACAGGCACTCCTTTTATTGGGTGTAATCCCCATTCTTCTTTATCAGTGCTTAGTAATTCATTTTTCTTAAATATTCGATTCATTTTTAATCTGGATTTACCACAGTCATGTAGTATTGAAGCGGTTAGTAGCAGTTCTTTTTTTAATGGTTGTTTAATCTTGTTGATTATTATTTTAGTTGTTTCATAGACTCTCATTGAGTAAAAAGTTTCATCTAAAGGGCCACTGCAAAAGTAGTGTTTACGCTTAAATAATTTAACAACTGACTCATAAATCCTTTTGTAATCAGGGTGCTTATCTATTAGGTTCATAGTTTAATCAGTAATTGTTGCTAATTTATAATAATGCTCCTTAATAATTTTATTTTCTTAAAACTCGATTTTGTAATTGAGCTAATGCGAAAGCACAGAACTCGCGTAAGCGATTTGAGTGCTTCAGCGCCGATGCTCTGAAACAATTTGCAGACACCACTAAGGTGGTTTGAACTTTGTATGCTTGGCGTTTATAGAGTAATCGAAATTGTTTTCTCTTTTCCCCTAAAGGGCTTTTCTCTTTTTTTAAAAGAGAAAAGGGCTTTGTCGGTGCTGAGATTTGAACTCAGGACCTCACGGTTTCTCATTAACTGCGTTATTTATTGGCAGTTCCTCGAATTTAAATCGAGGCTGTCCGAGCTTTTAGCGAGGACAGAACACGGACGCTTTTAGCGGACGTGTGCATGAGCCATGCGCTCTACCAGCTGAGCTACACCGACTTTGTTAGTTATTTGAAAAATTGTTGTGTCTTTTTAAAAGTTATCTTTAAATGTAACATTTATTAAGTAGTTCTCTTCTAATTTGTTTTTGATGCCTAAAAAAAATAGTCAAATAGTCAAAAAGAGTGTTGAAGCAGTTAATCACTCTTTGGCAGGTTATGAAGCTGAGGAGGCTATTGCGCGGGCTATTAGGGCGCTTGCTGATGTGCCTCAGAAGTATAGTAATAATATTTTTGGCAGGACTTATGAGATTGATAAGTCTAGTATTTGTACTGGTCTTAAGTTAAGGGTTGCTGGCACAACTCTTACTGAGAATGATGTTAATTTTTTGATGAAGCGTAAGTCAAGGGTTGTTAGGTCTTTAAACAAGTTTTTTCTGGTTACTGATACTGAAAATGTGGCTTTGCAGAGTAAGTTTTACAATAAGGAGGTTGCTTTTGAGAAGGTGAATAAGGATATTATTCATGCTTTAATGACTCATAATTTGGGTTTTAATCTTAAGGCTAATACTGTGGTTATTACTCAGAGTAGGGGTGATTTTATCTTGGAGTCTAAGTTAAAGGCTGAGTATAATGTTAGGATTGTTAATGCTGATAGTTTAAGTAAGTATGAGGTTAGGCATATTTTAGGGGATAATACTATTGCTTGGCGTCCTTTTGAGGAGTCGTCTGATAATTTTGTTAATAAGAATCTTAGTATTGGTAAGCTTACCTTGCTTGATGATGGTCATTCTTTTTGGAAGGGGCTTAAGCTTGCTAATTTTATTTATGTTGATTGTATTGGTAATGAGGAAGCTTATGAGAGTGTTAGGGCGCCGCTTCATGCTATGAACACTTATTTGAATCCTGAGTATTATGGTTATCTTGCTACTAGTGGTGTTGATACTAAGAGTGCCAGGTTCTTATCTAGTGTTAATGCTCGTTCAATGGTGCCTGCTGATTTTTATAGTATTCTTAGGCATGGTGCTTTTTTTAGTGAGTTTAAGAAGCTTAAGTTTGATTATAATTTTGGTTATGGCAAAGTGGTTGCTGGTCAGATTGAGCAGGAGTTAAAGGATCGTATTGATAGTTCAGTTAGTGACCTGAAAGTGGATTGTATTGATAATTCAGTTAGTGGCCTTGAGTTCAAATTGTTAAGTGAGGGCAATATTAAAGCTGCATCTGGTAATCTGCTTAATGAGCGTAGTTATGCTAGGACTCTTGCTTAATTGATTAGTTTATTGATTAATTTGTTGGTTTCTTTTGCCATTCGTTCTGATGTTAGTGGGTCTTTTCTTAGTATTACGCTGTTTCTTATTGTTTTGGCTGTTTCGTAGTCGTATTTTTTTGTTTTCATTTTGTCTATTGCTTCCATGAAATCGTTTGCTGCTTGTTCTACTGCCCTGTTTTTTAGTATTAATTCCTCGTTTGTTTTTGGGTAGCCAATGTGTATGTCTGGTGGCAGTGATATTAGTTTGTTGTTAGTTGTGTCAGTTATTACTTCTGGTATTCCGCCAATGTATGAGGCTATTGTTTTTGTTCCGCACATTTGCGCTTCTATTACGCTTAGTCCTAGTGCTTCGCTTCTTGCCGGGTGTATGTAGATGTCTATTAGTTGCTGGAATGGTGTTTTAAATAGTCCTGCAAATATTTCTGAGTCGATTATTCCGTCATCGCTTAGTGATGATGTGAATGCTTGTGTTATTTGTTTATCATAATCTTCTTGTCCGGTCAGGAATTTTGATATGTCAAAGCCGATTCTTATTCTTTGTTCGTCTATTAGCTTTGGGCAGTTATCGTTTACGTATTCAAAAAAGCTTGTCCTGTCTGTCCCGTTGCTTGATGCAAAGACGAAGTATAATTGTTCGTTAGTTTGCTCCATTTGTTGTAGTATTTTTTTTATTATGTCTACTCCTTTTAGTTCTTGCATTCTGCCTACGTAGCCTATTACTGTTGTGTCACTGTCTATTTTTAGTTGTTCGTTTCTTAGTGTTATTCTCTCTTCTAGTGTTAGTGGTTTGTACAAGTTTTGGTCTACACCGTTTTGCACTACGTCCATATTATTGTATAATTCTGGGAAGTACTTGAATGATTGTTTGACGTGGTCGCTTACTCCTATGTTTAAGTCTATTAGGTTATCTTCAAAGTAGCCTTTCATTCTTTTGAAGTCTTTAGGTCGTGGCATGCTAGGCGCAAATGAGTATAAGTCGCTTAGGCAGTGCCAGTGTATCATATTTTTTGCTTTGGCAATTGATTTAGCGGGTTCTATTAGTTTTGATGCTGACATAAAGTGGTAGTCAAGTATTGACTCACCGTCTATTGAATCAATTGCTTCTGCCATGTTATTCATTGTTTCAGCGTTTGATTCACATTCAGGTACTCTTATTACGTTTATGCCTAGTGCTTTTTTTATTGATTTGTCTGCTAATTCGTAAAATGATTCCTGCCCCATCACTGGTGTTACAGTTGTTATTAAGTGGAGGTTAAAGTCTTTTTGCTGGTATTTAGCTAGTTCGTTTACTACTATTGTTTGTCCGTAACAGTGGTAGTCTATTGGATAGTCATTTTTATGGTATACATGCACTATATTTGGTTTCATAGTTATTATCTTGATTTCGTAGGACTATTTATATACCCTTCTATCGGGTGATTCTAAATGATTCTATCATCTCTATTAGGTGCATTTTGTCTTTAAAATGAGCTCTTGCGGGCTCTGTTAGTTTAATTACTGCGTCGCTTATTGCGTTTTTTAAGTCCATTGGATGTAGTTTGCCTTCTTTGTAGATTTTAACTAGGTTATCATATGAGTCTATTATTAGTTCTCCGCCAAATTTCTCAGGCCTAGTTATCCTTAATGGCCCGTCTCTGAATGCTATGCTTCTTGCCCAGTCTATCATTGGGTTAAACTCTGTTTCTTTTTCAGGGCAGAATGCGTCTTTTATTTTTGATTTTATCATTTCAGGTGTGTCAGTTAAGAACACTGCTGTGTTTGGTTTAGATTTGCTCATCTTCATGCTAGTCCATAATTCTTGTTTGTCAACGTTTTCAGGTATTGGCCAGATTGTTGGTTTTGTTAGTCCAAGCCATAAGTGGGTATGTAGCGCGATTGGTTTGTAGGGTTTTCCTTTTTTATCTTTTAGTCCATTGCTTATTTTTTCAGCTGTTTCTCTGGCTATTACGTGTATTTTTCTTTGGTCCATTCCGCCGTGTGGCAGGTTAAAGCCCATAAAGAATATGTCTGCTGCTTGCATTGGCGGGTATAATAATTGTGCAAAACTGGTTAGTTCAGTTTCTTGCCTGCCCATTATTGTTATACTTCTTAGTGCCCGATTAACAGTCATATTTTTGCTTACGTCTATCATTGTTTTCCAAAAGTCATTGTTGTAAACATCTGAGCCTTTGATGAATTTTACTTTTTCAGGGTCTCCGCCTACGCACTTCAATCCGGCAGTTAGTATCTCTTTTATGTACTCACTGCCTTTTTGTATGTTATCCCAGACCCCGCCTAGTTTGTTGTTAATCCATGTGTGCCAGTCAGCTAAAAACATTGAGCAGTTAACTCCTGCTTTTTGTAAGTCAGCCACTTTTTGCATCATGCCTATTCCTTGTCCAATATGCAGTTGCCCGCTGACTTCAAAACCACAGTAGTGATTTAGTTTTACTCCGTTTTCTAGTAGTGTTCTTAAATCACTTTCTGTGAGTATTTCTTCTGTGGGCCATTTCTTGATTAACTCTATTCTTTTTTCGATATCCATTGTTTTTTCTTAATTTTTCTCTTTTTTTATAGTTTGTAGTTCTTGAATATCTCGTTTTTTCCGCTTTCGACTAATACGTTTACGGTTATGTGTTCTTTTAGTCCTGAGATATTTATTTTTTCTTTTAAGAGGTCATCTATTTGGAATATTCCAGCGGGGTTATCTAAGTTTATTGTTATCTCAACTGGTTTATCGCTTCCTTCTTTTATTTCGACTTTTTCTACTGCTAGTGCGCTTACTGAGTGGATGTTTATTTTTCCAGCGTCAAATGGTATTCGCGCTCTGCCTTTTTCCATGTCTAGTCCGTCAGCGATTCGTAGGATGCCTGCTTCCACTGTTAGTGGCTTTGCGCTCTTATCGTGCATTAGTATTGCGTGCAATACTTCGCTTGTCATTATCACTGCTTGTTCTTCATTGTATGTGTCTTTTAGCAGGTCAGCTAGTATTGGCATTGCTAATACCATGCCTAACTCGTCGTGTTTTTCCCTGTTTAGTACCATTCCAATGTCGTGCAGTATGCACCCTAGGTATATCACTATATCTGCGTCATCTTCAGTTAAGCCGTAGTCTTTGTAGTCTCTTACTACTGTTGATTCTACGCCTTTCTTTCTTAATAATCGCAGAATTCTTAGCGCGATGTTAGCAACAATCTTTACATGCACTGGCCCGTGGTCGGCAAAACCGATTCTGGCCATTGATGATATATTAGCTGCTCTTAATCGAGTAATTAACACTTTGTTAGCGTTTACCTTTTGTACTATCTCCTCCAATTTTTTGTTATCTTTTATAGGAACGTTTAGTTCTATCTCTCTTTCATTCATAAAAATTTTTCACCTTCTATTTTATTTTTTTTAATTGAAAAACAGGAATATTTTTGTCTAATCCTTTTTCTATTGGTGTAACTAAATAATTTAACTATTTTATAAACCTTACTGATTATTATTTTGTTATGTACTCTTTTAGTCCTTTTAGTAATGCGCTGCAGTATCTGTTTTCGTAGTTTGTTGGTTTTTCGTGTGCTTTTATTTTTCGGTCTATTATTTGTATTGGGTCTTCGTTTGGCGAGTTGGTTATTAAGTGTTTTAGGTAGCTTAGTTCGTAGATTCTTAGGCTTTGTTCAGTGTTTAGTAAAACACGGTCTTCTTTAATGAATTGGTTCATATAATAATTATTCCATAATTCTTCATCAAGGCATTCGTTTAGTATCTTTATTATTTTTTCAATCATTAATCAAACTGTTATTTTGGTTTTGTTAAATAGTTTTTGATACCAAAGTATTAAATACGTGTTTTTTTAATCATTGTTTAAGATGGTTGATATTAGTTCACTGCCTAGTAAGCCTGGTTGTTATATCTATAAGGATGTTAGTGGGGCAATTATTTACGTTGGCAAAGCAGGTAATCTTAAGAAGCGTGTTAGTCAGTACTTTAATAGGAAGGACTTAGAGCCTAAGACTGCTGCGCTTGTTAGTAATATTAACTCTATTGATTTTATTGTTACGGGTAATGAGGTTGAAGCGTTAATTTTAGAGAATAATCTGATTAAGAAACACCAGCCTCGTTATAATATTGATTTAAAGGATGGTAAGACTTATGCCTATATTGAGTTAACTAATGAAAGGTTTCCTAAACTGATTATTTCAAGGAAGCGTCAGGGTAAAGTTTTTGGCCCTTTTGTTGATGCTAAGGAGCGTAATTATATCTTAGGTTTAGTTAATAGGGCTTTTAAGTTAAGAACTTGTAAGCGTCTGCCAAAAAAGGAATGTTTGCGTTATCATATGGGTTTATGTAAAGCGCCTTGTGTTAGTTTAATTAGTGAGTCTGATTATAATAATGATGTCACTAAGGCTTTAATGATTCTTGAAGGTAAGACTAGTGAGTTAATTAAGTCTCTTCAGTCTGAGCTTGATGTTTTAAAGAAGTCTGATTTTGAGCGTGCTATTATTGTGCGTGACGAGTTAAGTGCTATTAAGTCACTTGGCACTAAGCAGTCTATTGAGCGTAAAGTTAGTTTTGATGAGGATATAATTAATTATTCTATTCGTGATGGTAAGGTTTACCTGATGGTTTTTAAGGTCTTTAAGGGAGTGCTTGGCAGTAAGGATGAGTTTGTTTTTGATTATCGTGCTGATTTTCTTGATGAATTTATTAATCAGTATTATTCTGATAGAGTTGTTCCTCGTGAGTTAATTAGCCCAAAATCAATTGATGAGTCACTTATTAGTTTATACAATTTTAAGTTAATTATCCCTAAGCGTGGTAAGAAGTTATCTTTGCTTAATTTGGTGCTTAGTAATATTGATGCTCATTTCTTTGTTAATAAAAAACGTCTTATTGATTTACAAAATGTTCTTGGCTTAGATAATCCCCCTAGGATTATTGAGTGTTTTGATATTTCTCATTTGAGTGGAACTTTAACTGTTGGCTCAATGATTCGTTTCACTGAGGGACTGCCTGATAAGCGTGAGTATCGTCGTTATCGTATTAAAGGTGATTTTGGTATTGATGATTTTAGGTCTATTGGTGAGGTTGTTAGCAGGCGTTATTCTAAGCTAAAAGAACTGCCTGATTTAGTGGTAATTGATGGTGGCAAAGGTCAGCTATCTTTTGCTCTTGGTGAATTAAAAAAAATTAATGTTAGCGTGCCAATTATTAGTCTGGCTAAGAAGTTTGAGGAGATTTACACTCCGGCAATTAATATTCCAATCAGATTACCGGACAGGAGTGATGCTCTTAACCTTCTTAAGGCCGTGAGGGATGAAGCTCATCGTTTCGCCATAAACTATAATAAGCTGCTTCGTAAAAAGGAGTTATTGAAATGAGTGATTTTGATTTAAAGAGTAGTTTTAAGCCGGCAGGTAGTCAGCCTGAAGCGATTAAAAAAATTGTTGATGGTTTTAATAACGGTGCTTCTAGGCAAACGCTTATTGGGGTTACTGGTTCTGGTAAGACTTTTACTATGGCTAATGTGATTAAGGCGTTTAATAAGCCTACTATTGTTATGGCTCATAATAAGACTCTTGCAGCTCAGCTTTATAATGAATTTAAGGAGTTTTTTCCTAATAATCGTGTTGAGTACTTTGTTTCGTATTATGATTATTATCAGCCTGAGTCTTATATTCCTGCGCGTGATTTGTATATTGAGAAGGATTCTAAGATTAATCCTCGTATTGAGCAGTTGCGTCACGCCGCCACTGCGTCGCTTCTTTCCCGTAATGATGTGATTATTGTTGCGTCAGTGTCTTGTATTTATGGTCTTGGTAATCCTAAGAATTATCATGATATTGGTTTTGAACTTAAGGAGCTTGATAAGTTTAGTCGTGGCGCGCTGATTAGTAAGCTTGTTGAGTGTCAGTTTGAGCGTAATGATATGGAGTTAATGCCTGGCAGGTTTAGGGTTAAGGGTGATGTGATTGATTTTATTCCGGCGTATAGTGATGATATTATTCGTGTTGAGTTATGGGGTGATTCTGTTGAGTCTATTAAGGTTATTGAAAAGACTAGTGGTGAGCTTGTTGAGCGTTTGAAGTATTTTTTTGTTTTTCCTGCTAAGCACTTTGTCACTAATAGTTTTGATTTGGAGCGCGTGACTGGTGCTATTGTTGATGAGCTTGCTGAGGAGCTTCCTGTTCTTGATGACTTGACTGCTAATCGTTTGAAGCAGAGGACTATGTATGATGTTGAGATGATTAAGGAGACTGGTTCTTGTAAGGGTATTGAGAATTACTCGCGTCATTTTGATGGCAGGAAACCTGGTGATAAGCCTTATTGCCTGCTTGATTACTTCCCGTCTGATTTCTTATTGATTGTTGATGAGAGTCATCAGACTCTTCCGCAGGTGCGTGGTATGTATTTTGGTGATTTCTCGCGTAAGAAGTCGCTTGTGGATTATGGTTTTAGGCTTAAGTGCGCGTTTGATAATAGGCCTCTTAAGTTTGATGAGTTTGAGTCTTATCTTAAGAATGTTTTATTCGTGTCAGCTACGCCTGGTGATTATGAGTTAAGGACTTCTGGTGTTAATGTTATTGAGCAGTTGATTAGGCCTACTGGTTTAGTGGACCCTGTTGTTATTGTTCGCCCTATTGGTAATCAGGTGCCTGATTTGATTAGTGAGATTAAGGTTTGTATTGGTCGTGGTGACCGCGCGCTTGTTACTACGCTTACTAAGAAATTGGCTGAGGAGTTAAGTGAGTACTTGAGTGCTAGTGGTATTAGGACTCGTTATCTTCATTCTGAGATTGATACTTTGGAGAGGACTGAGTTAATCAGGCAGTTGCGATTGGGTAAGTTTGATGTTCTTGTTGGTATTAATCTTTTGCGTGAGGGTCTTGATATTCCTGAGGTTGGTTTTATTGGTATCTTAGACGCTGATAAGGAGGGTTTTTTAAGGGACCAGAGAAGTCTTATTCAGATTATTGGCAGGGCCGCTAGGAATCCTGATTCAAAAGTAGTTTTGTATGCTGACCGTATGACTGATTCTATTAGGAAAGCCTTGGATGAGACTAATAGGCGCAGGGAAATGCAGATTGCGTATAATACGGAGCATGGCATCACGCCTAAAAAGATTGTTAAGCCTGTTAAGGAAAAAGAAGTTGAGTTTACTGATGTTAAGAGCGTTCCTAAGAGTGAGCTTCCTAATTTGATTATTGAGCTTGAGGCTGATATGAATGAGTTTGCTAATAATTTGGAGTTTGAAAAAGCAATCAAGTTACGCGACAAGATTAATGAGTTAAGAAAGAAGCTTAAGTGATTTAGGGGACAGGTTGTTTAGTTACTGTAAGGTTTATATACTCCTCTTTTTTTTGTTTTGTCTGTGAAAAATGATGCGATTATTGTTAAGGGTGCTAGGGAGAATAATCTTAAGAATATTGATGTTTCCATCCCGCGTAATAAGCTTACTGTGATTACTGGGCTTTCTGGTAGTGGTAAGTCCACTCTTGCTTTTGATACTATTTACGCTGAGGGTCAGCGTCGTTATGTTGAGTCACTTTCTGCTTACGCTAGGCAGTTTTTGGGTTTGATGAGTAAGCCTGATGTTGATAGTATCGAAGGACTCTCGCCTGCTATTTCTATTGATCAAAAGACTACTAGTAAGAATCCTCGCAGTACAGTTGGCACTATTACTGAGGTGTATGATTATCTTAGGCTTTTGTTTGCGCGTATTGGTGTTGCTCACTGCCCAGTTCATCATGTTAAGATTGCTGCTCAGACTCCTGAAAGAATTGTTGAACAGGTTGTTAGTGAGTTTAAGGGTGATGTGATTGTTTTAGCGCCTATTGTCAGGCAAAAGAAGGGCACTTATGATAAGCTTGTTAGTGATTTGAGCAAGGATGGTTACGTGCGCGCCAGGGTTAATGGTAAGATTATTCGTACTGATGAGAAGGTTAAGCTTGCTCGTTTTGAAAAGCATGATATTGAGATTGTTATTGACCGTGTTAGCGTGACTGAATCTTCTCGTCTTATTGAGGCAGTTAGTAATGCTGTTAAGAAGTCTGAGGACGGGCTTGTTATTGTTACTAATGAGAAGAATGAGGATAAGATTTACTCGTCTAAGATGGCTTGCCCTATTTGCGGTTTATCTTTTGAGGAGTTTGAGCCTCGTATGTTTTCTTTTAACAGTCCTTTTGGCGCTTGCTCTGATTGTACTGGGCTAGGTTTTAAGATGGAGTTTGACCCTGAGTTGATTATTCCTGATAAGAGTAAGAGCATTGCTGAGGGCGCTATTGAGGTGTATCGTAACGCTGTTGATGGGTGGCGTGGTCATATTATTGCTGGTGTTGCTAATAAGCTTAAGTTCTCGGTTATGGACCCTATTAATAAATTGAGTAAGAAGCAGTTTGATGCTTTGATGTATGGCACTGATGAGAACATTAAGTATAATATTGTGTCTAAGGATGGCGAGCGCAGTTATAATGGTTCTAATCAGTGGGAGGGTCTTGTTAATCAGTGTGAGCGTTTGTATCATCAGACTGAGAGTGAGTACCGAAGGAATGAGTTATCTAAGTTCATGCGAGTACTGCCTTGCCCTACTTGTCATGGTAAGCGTTTGAAGGATAAGATATTAGCTGTGACTATTGATGGCAAGTCTATTGTTGATGTTAGTGACTTGCCTATTAATGAGTGTGTTAGTTTTTTTAAGAATCTTAAGTTAAGTGAGAAGGATGAGGTTATTGCTAAGCAGGTGTTAAAGGAGATTAATTCTCGTCTTAACTTCCTTAATAGTGTTGGTCTTGATTATCTTACTTTGTCTCGTAGTGCTGGCACCCTTAGTGGCGGTGAGTCTCAGCGTATTAGGCTAGCCACTCAGATTGGTTCTAATCTTACTGGTGTGTTATACGTTCTTGATGAGCCGTCTATTGGTTTGCATCAGCGTGATAATGTTAAGTTGATTGAGACGCTTAAGCACTTGCGTGATATTGGTAATACTCTTCTTGTTGTTGAGCATGATGAGGAGACTATTAGGAGTGCTGACCACGTTATTGATATTGGTCCTCGTGCTGGTGTTTATGGCGGTCGTATTGTGGGTGAGGGTAGTGTTAATGATATTATAGGCGCTGAGGAGTCTATTACTGGTAAGTACTTATCGGGTGTGTATAAGATTGATGTTCCTGAGAAGCGCCGTTTTAGTGATGCTTTTATTCGTGTGATTGGCGCTCGTGAGAATAATCTTAAGAATGTTAATGTTAACATCCCGCTTGGCGTTCTTACTGTTGTTACTGGCGTGTCTGGTAGCGGTAAGTCTAGTCTTATTTATGAGACTCTCTATAAGGAGTTGATGCGTCAGGTTTATGGTTCTCGTGATGAGCCTGGTAAGCATGATAAGATTGTTAGTGATAAGCCGATTGATAAGGTGATTGTTATTGACCAAAGCCCTATTGGTAAGACTCCGCGCAGTAACCCCGCTACTTATACTAAGGTTTTTGATGAGATTAGGCGTGTTTTTGCCTTTACTAAGGATGCTAAGGAGCTTGGTTTTAGCGAGGGTCGTTTCTCTTTTAATGTTAAAGGCGGCAGGTGTGAGGCTTGTCAGGGTGATGGCGTGATTAAGATTGAGATGAACTTCCTGCCTGATGTTTTCGTTACTTGTGATGAGTGTAAGGGTGCGCGTTATAATAGTGAGACTCTTCGTGTTAAGTATAAGGGTAAGAATATTAGTGATGTGCTTAATATGAGTGTTGTTGAGGCGTTGGAGTTTTTTGATAACGTGCCTTTTATTAAGCGAAAAGTCGAGACTCTTCACCGGGTAGGTCTGGGTTATGTTAAGCTTGGTCAGAGTTCTACTACTCTTTCGGGTGGTGAGGCTCAGCGTATTAAGCTTACTCGTGAGTTAGCTAAGCGCCCGACTGGGCAGACTGTTTACCTGCTTGATGAGCCTACTACCGGTCTTCACTTTCATGATGTTAAGAAGCTTATTCGCGTGATTAACTCGCTTATTGATAAGGGTAATACTGTGATTATTATTGAGCATAATTTGGATGTTATTAAGTGCGCTGACCACATTATTGATATTGGTCCTGATGGCGGTAATAAGGGTGGTTTTGTTATTGCACAGGGCTCGCCTGAGGATGTGGCTAAAGTTAAGGATAGTTATACTGGTGATTTTTTAAGAAAGATTTTATTAAAAAAATAAAAAATTAATTAAATAATTGAGCCGATGTCAATTTCGTTTGTTTCGTCTAGTAGTGTGTTTTCAAATTCATTAAAAGTGTTATTAACTTCTGTATCAGTTGGAGTGCTTGTTTCTTGTGTGTTTGTTGTGCAGCCCATTATTGCAACGCTTAGTAATAGTACTGCTATTATTAATATTGCTTTCATTGGTTAACATCTCCAATTCTGTTTTGTATTCGCTCTTTTATTGAGTCCCTGACATTATTTATTCGTTCTCTTGCTTGTGCAATAACTCTTTTAGTCATATTATTTCTTGTTTGTTCTAGTAGTGCAGTGTCATTTGCTCCTTTCTTAGCAATTTGTTCTCTAATCGTTAGTAAAGTATTTGCTTTAACTGTTTGTCTAATATTCTTGTAAGAGTTCATTACTTGTTCTTTTATTTCTGCTTTTGTTAAATTGCCTTCTATTATTGCGTTAGCAATTTCTTCAGCATTTACGTTCATAACTTTTAAAGTGTTTCGCACTATTGCAGCGTTGTATTCTTTTACTAATGTTTTAACCCTGTTTTGTAAAGCTTTAGTTTCATTGTTATCTAATCTGCCTATTTGAGCTCTTAACTCGGTTAGGTTATAATCGCCTAGTAGTTCATGAGCTATTGTTCTAAATTCGTTGATTAATGTTATTGACTCGTTTTTTAAGTCTACGAATTTTATTGCAGTTTCTGTTAGGTTAGCAATATTAACGGGGTCAGTGTAAATGAATACTTCCTGTTTAATTAATCTTAGTTCGTCAAGTATGTCTTCTAGTTGAGTTATTTCACTAGCGTTGTCTAATCCTGTTATTGTCTCTATTACTCTTTCGCCGTGAAGTATTTTTAGTGATAACTGTTTTTCTAGTTGAACGAATCTTAGCACTGCTCCTGTTGGCAAGTGCATTGTTTTAATGTCATCTATTTCTTGTGCAGACACTACTTGCATTATTGTTATTAGCAGTAATGCAGTGATTAATTGTCTCATGATTATGTGTTTATATTTTAGTTTATTATAAGCGTTATTAAATGATGTAAAGGCTTAAAAAGTGGTCTTTAATTCACTTAAGTTGTATAGTGGGGCCTTAGTCTAGTTTGGTTAGGACTCGAGGTTTGGGACCTTGCAACCCTGGTTCAAATCCGGGAGGCCTCACACTCACTTCGTTCGTTCTCACCTAAAGGTGAGATACATTATTTAATCTGGTTCAAACCACGCAAGTGGTGCCTGTAATTTGTTACAGTGCATCCGGGAAGCCTCATATTCATTTCATTAGGTCTTCTTTGGGGATGCAATGGAATATGATTCCATGCACATGAAATCTTTGATTTCATTGTGAAACACCTTTCTTTCTAAGAAAGGGGTTCTCCAGGAAGCCTCAATTTATTTATTTTTTTACTTAGTAATGTTTTTAAATGGTGTTAATAGATCATTTTTTCTTATGAAAGAGAAGTATTTTAATGCTTTATTAAAAGAGCCTACTAGTAGTATTGGTAAGGATGAATTAGATGTTATTCTTATGCAGTCTGTTAAGGCTTGTTTTGGCAGTTATTCTCGCAAGTTGCTTCCTAAGAGGGTTAGTGAAATTAATTTTTATCATGATAAGTATAATAATATTGATGATATTGCCAAGCGTATTAAAGTTATGGAGGAGGATTTCTTAAGTGGTAGTAATTATGTTAAGTTTGATAAGAGTAATAATAGTTTTGAATTTGAGATTAATAGATTAATCAGTCCTTTTAATGAGGGTAAGCGTGCTTGGTTTAGTCTTTGTTATTCTTTTTTTGGTTGTGATAGTGGTGCTGGTGGTTTATTTATTCCAAGTATTGCTTTTTATTCTAAGAAGTTACCTATGATTTATTTTTATCCTAACTTGTTTATGGCTTCTAATTTATTTAAGGATATTAATGAGTACCTTAATATGAAGTTAAGTCATGAGTGGAGTCATTATGAGGTTATGAAAGGTTTATGTAGTGATGAACAAGAGTTTAAGAGTTTGCCTTATGTTTTTGTTAAGGGTTTTGATGAATTAATTGCTGAGCTTAATGAACTTGATTGTTTTTCTCGTGAAAAAAGGGATGATATTTTTAACATAATTGTTTATCATAATGAGGGTTCACTGCCTGTTCTTTCAAAAGAATTACCTGTGCTTGATGATCCTAAGAGTATTGCTAAAGAGTTAAAGAGTTCTTTAAGTCATGCTGTAAAAAGTAATGATTGGCAGGTAATGCTTGATTACTTAAATGATGATTATTCTAATTGGCGTGGTAAATGGACGTGGCGATTTGAGCCTTTTTTTAATCATTTAGGTAAATCTATTAGTTAAGTGTATATTCTCTTTTTTTTGTGTTTTGTTAAAGTTTATTAGTATTCATTTGTTTGGTGTATTTTTAATGAAAGAAAAGATTATGGACATTGTCCTTAATGCTGTTGCATTGGGGATGGGTGTTGCTACGATTGTTATGTCAATTCTTGGTGTTACTATTCCTATAGGGATGTTACTTGGTATTGATGTTGCGTGTTTAGGTCTTTATGGTTTAAACAAGCAGTAATCTTCTAATTATTATTTTTATTAGTCGTTATCATTTCCTTGTGAGTCTCTTGCGTCGTCTAATTCCATTAGGTCAATCTTTTCTTCATTTTGTTTTTCCCAATTGTTGTCAAACGAATCATTTTTCTTTTGTTTGCTCTTTTTCATTTTTGGTTTCATTAGGTGATTAGAACTTGTTTTATTTCATATACTTATTTAATGGTAATTAATTATCAGGTATTTAACACTTTTTTTTATAAGAATGAGACTTTTTCTAGGTCGTCTTTTTTTATTGACTCTAGTGTTTCTAGCACTTTGTCAAAGAAAGTGTTGTTGTTTAGTAGTTTAATTAATTGGTTGGTTGGGTGATTGCTTAATTTTTTCATTAGCGCTTGGTAGACGCTTACTTCGTGAGTCACTTCTTCTAGTTGTGGTGTTTTTGATACGTATTCCCATTTCATCCCGTCTACTCTTTTGCAGCCGCTGTTTAATCCTAGTTTGCCTGTCTCTGGGTAAAAGATTGCAAGCGGGTAAGACCTGCAGATTAGTGGTAAAGCGCTTGTTGATAAGTCGTTTGATTTTAGTGCTTCACTTACTCGTGAGTTAGTTATTGTTCTTTTATGAATGACGCATAAGCCATTGTTTAGTAGTGGGCACGAGCTGTTCTTGTTGTTCATGACAGCGTAGGGGTATCCGGTTCTTATATCAAAGTAAGCGTGGGCGCTGTGTTTGTCAAACTTATAGTTTAAGTTCTCGTAGTGTAATCCTAGTAAGTCTTTAATTTTAATTAAGTCAATAACTGATAGTTTTACTTCAGTGTTACTGCAGCAGTTATGTGGGCATTTCTCTTTCAGGCATTTGAATTCAGCGCTGTATTTCATGTTTTAGTTAAAAATTTTAAGTTAATAAATAATTAATTGTTGAAAGATTTGTCTTATATTCTTGCTAGTCCTTGTTCTCGGGCTGTTTTTCTTACAGATTCAGCCACTATTGGCATTACTCTTTTATCCAGTGCTTCGGGCACTATGTAATCAGGCGCTAAGTCACTGCCTACAATTCCTGCTATTGCGCTTGCAGCTGCTAGTTTGATTTCGTCATTCACTTTGGTCGCCCTGACATCTAGTAGTCCCCTAAATATTCCCGGAAACCCTAACACGTTGTTTATCTGGTTAGGGTAGTCTGACCTGCCTGTGGCAACAATGTATGCGCCTGCTTCTTTTGCTGTTTTAGGGTTAATCTCTGGTTGTGGGTTAGCTAAGGCAAATATTACTGGTTTATTATTCATTGATTTAACATGCTCGCTGGTTAGGATGTCAGGTTTACTTGCGCCGATAAAAACGTCAGCTCCTTTGATTGCAGTGTTAAAGTCACCAGTTATGCAGTCGCTATTAGTCATCATTGCTAGTTCCATTTTATAATCAGGTAATTGGTCGTTACGGTTTATTATTCCTTTTGAGTCAACCACTAATATTTTTTTTGCGCCTGCTTTAACTATTAGTTTTGTTATGGCATGCCCTGCTGAGCCAGCGCCGTTAATTATTATTCGCGCTTCGCTGATTGGTAATTTTTTTAGTTTTAAAGCGTTAGTTAGACCAGCTAGTACAACAACTGCTGTGCCGTGTTGATCATCGTGAAAAACAGGTATGTCTAGTTCAGCTATTAAACGCTTCTCAACATTAAAACAGCGGGGCGAAGCAATGTCTTCTAAGTTAATGCCTCCAAAACCTGGCGCTAATATTTTAGCTGTTTTAACTATTTCATCCTCGTCTTGTGTACCTAGGCAGATTGGTATTGCGTCAACGTTTCCTAGAGTTTTAAATAACTGGGCTTTGCCTTCCATTACTGGTAAGCCTGCTTCTGGTCCAATGTTACCTAAGCCTAGAATACGCGAGCCATCAGTTAGTACCATGATGGTGTTTGATTTCCATGTTAAATCCCAAACGCGTTCAGGGTGTTCTTTAATCTCTAGGCATACTTTGGCTACGCCAGGCGTGTAGGCAATGCTTAAGTCCTCTCTAGTGTTAACTGGCTTAACTTTAAGCTCAATTTTACCGTGAGCGTGATAATTAAATATTTCAGTGTTATCAGCCATTAGATGAGCGTTAAAGTTTGGTTTATTAAATAAGTTTCTTTACTTAAAGTGTTACTTTTAAGATGTCATGTTAAAGCATATTTCTTTCATGTTGTAGGCATCACTTTTTATAATATTACATAAACTAGCATTTCTGCTTTTTGTAGCATACCATAAAAGACATAACCCTTGTTGGGATTCTAAACTTTCAGAAATACTACATGATATGTCACATGTGATTTTTAGGCATTCATTGTAATCCCCTGTTGCTTTAGCCTTGCAAAACCCTACTGATTTAGGCATACCTGCAAGTTCGCAAGCCAAAACATCGCCAGTAGCTGTTGCATAATTAATCAGGCACTCGTTATAGCCTACGCCAGTGTCGTTAAATACGCTTGATAAAGTATTGCATACGTTTACTTTGCCAAGTTCAGCTGCAATGTTAGACACGCACTTACCTATCTTACCCTCTCGAGACCAGCCATCTTGGTCAATAACAGGTTCATTTGTGAGATTAAAGCAGCGTTCAGTTGCTATTGATTTAAAGTTAAGCACTAAAATATTAGTTCTTGCAACAACCACACCTTCACTGTCGTTAATTGTTAAGACTTCAATCGTTTGATTGCCGGGTCTTATTTGAAGGTAATAATTATTCTCTTCAACCCAATCATCGCCTCTTGCAACGTAAGTTTCAAAAACAGGTTTTAACACTTCACCGCGCTCATTAACAACTCTAAAACCATAAACTGTGCCTTCAACAAGTCCTCTTTGCTGGACAAAAAAGAATTCATTCTCATCAATAACAGTCATAATATTCTTATCACTGTCAAGAACGTAGACGTTTACATTAGGTAAGATGCTTTCAGAGATATTTAATTCGATTCCATTAGGATTGTAATCTTTTTGATTGCTGACAAATAAAAAAACTAGAAAAATTGTGATGATAATTATGAAAAACTTAACTAGTTTGTTTACCATTGCTTTACTTGAATGCTTCGCCGCATTCAGTGCAGAATTTAGTGCCATAAGGATTGATATGCCCTTGCGTGCAGGTAAGCATTAGTTTAGTCCCGCATTGGCCGCAGACTTTAGCGTTTTCAAGTACGGGTTTTCCGCATTTGGGGCATTTGTTTTTTCCTGCAGTGTTTCCGCCCTTTAGTTTATCAACGCCTTTTCTGAATGCGTCAGTTACGCCTCTGCCAGCATTGTACTCGATTTCACGTTTGATACCGCCAGTGATATTATCTAAAAAACCCATTATTAAATTTAAGTATGATTAGTTATTTAAACATTATGAGACTAATCAAGTGTTAAATGGCTAAATTTTTAATTCAGTCAGTATTCGCAATGCCTACAAAAACAGTGCTTGTAGGTATTGTCCAGGATGGCACAATTACTGTTGGCATGAAATCACAAGCTCTCGAGACCATGACTGTTGTAAGCATTGAATCAATGAATAAGAAGATAAGCGCTGCTAACACAGGTATGAACGTAGGACTTCATGTAAACAAGTTAAGCATGAAGACTGAAGCTTCATTATTTGGCAAAATAATAGATTTTAATTAAAGCTTTAATTTAACACTGACTTTAGGAAGTATTTTCTTGCCTAGCTCAAGCGTGAATTCCTTACTTGTGTTAGGCACTACGAAAAAGAATTGCTTGCCACTATAAGTCTTACCCGCGTCCATGTTAGTCTCCATGCGGTAATTCCTTAAGGGGATTACTTCGCTGCCAACAATAAGCCTTACTTCTTCATCAGGAAAAATGAACTCGCTATTCTTGCTGTTATTAGTTATGTCAAAATAAATAAACAGGTACTCTTTGCCTGGTGGTGCTCGCGCCATGTTAATCTCTGTGCCTTTCTCAACTTTAGTGAAGTTGAATTTAAGCTTGTTATACACCAGTGATTCATTAATACTCTTTGATGCTGTTTGAGCAACAATGCCCTTGTCACTAGCTAAGCCTTTAACACTGCTCTCAAGTTCTTGCCGGTTCTCTTTTTCTTTTCTGATTAACTCAATAACTGCTGACGGTACTTTCTCGCCTCTGCTAAACGCTCGCTTAAAACTTTGGAATTGGGTGTCATTATAATTTAATGAGTTTAACACGTCAGTAATTTCATTACCCTTGGCTTGGTGCTCTTCAATGAGTTGGTCATAGCTCTTACTCGTGCGCTTAACATCGATTATCACTACTTTATCAGCTTCTATTACTGGAGTATAACTTGGTAAGGAACCTTCAATTAGGCTCATTAAGGGCTTATAAGCTTCAAGACCTTTTTTGTAACTATTTTTTAATTCATTGCTGACTGTTACATTCGGCTTGATGTTTAGCTGACTTTTAAGGAAAGCAATTAATTTCTGGTCAGGTTTACTCATGCACTCAGCATTAGTTAATTCCTGCTTGATTTGTTTAATGCGGTCCGCTTCATATTGGTTAATTGTTTCCTTTGAAGTGGCACTGGCATAACCCTGCTCCAAGCTTTTAAAACCCTGGTATTTGTTTAACTCCATCCAGCGCTTTTCAATTAACTCGACGCGCTTATCAGGATTTTCTGCTAGGTCAATAACATAGATGCTTGATTTAGTGATTACAAATTTTGGTTTAGCAATTGGTCTAAGCGTTTCAAAGCTCTTGCCAATAAGCCCTGAAGTGTCATGAATAATGCTGTTCATTGTGTTAAAGATAGTTAGTGAATTATCAGGGTTTAATTCAATTGTTGCGTTAACATTTTTTATCTTGCCAAATTTGCCCATCATAGGCATAAAAGTAATGCTAGGGTATTTCTTGTTAATTATTAAGACTTCTTTTAAGTCGCCAGAGGTTGTTACATTAACGTGAAATAAGCCTCTCACTAATTCAAAATTATCAATGACATCTGTTTCACTTAATTTTACCCCTGTTGTCCCGTTAGGGTTTGTGAATTTCTCGCTTCGCTTAGTAGTCCTGACATTAATGATTACTTCACTGTCTGGAAAAATCATTAATTGTCTTCCTTCCTTATTTTCTAGGTCTTCTGGAAAATAGTTTGATAACCCGCTGATGTAGCCGTTCTTTCCGGTTATTAACACTGCTTTTCCTTTGATTATTAAGCCTTCAGTTGGTTTTGGCTCTTCAAGTTTCTTCCATGATGATGACTTCTTGTTATCAATTAAGAAACCGCCATTTCCGCTTGATAGTTTTGTTAATGGCATTTTCTTGCCGTCAATTATTACTTGGCAGTCCCCGTAGAAAAAATCAATGCTAACTAGTCGCTCTTCATAAGAGCTAGGCGCATTCTCAAATCCCCCGCTCATTAAACCTCTGCCTCCTCACACTCGCCAGCATTGCTGGGTAATGGGCCATAAGGGACTAATGCTTCAAAGTCCTTAATTAAATCACTGCTTTTAGGAGCTGACTTAACTATAGTCTTAATTGATTTGCTTGTGTTTAGAATATCTTCTTTTTTTATGCCACTGATTGCATTCTTAAAAACTGCCATTTTATCAGGAGTCATCTCCTTTTTGAACTTGCTAAGGTTTTCAGTCATTTGCTTTAACTGTTCAGGAGGTAACCCCATTTGTTTTAGCATTTCAGGGTTCATGTTCATAGCTGCGTCAAATCCTTTAGTAATGTCTGATGGATTAAGTGATTCAATGCTCTTATCCATTGCATTTAAATTTTTATCGCTCATGGTCATAGCGCTTTGGTTAACTTTCATGAGTATCATGTCAAGTGCCATGAAGCGCTCATCCATTTTATTCTCTTCATTCATTGCTAGCAGGCTCTTTTTGTAAAACCTGCTACCCGTGATTATGTACTCGCCAAACTGTGTTAAATTCAAAGGCTTAGTAGTAAAAGGTCCGGTAATTTTTCCTTCTGTCCCGCCAATGTAAATTGCACTGCTAGTCATCTCAAGTTTGACATTTCCTTTTCCTTTTGGAAAGATGAAACTTGCATTTCGTGCTTTTATTTCAGCGCCAGTGCTGATATTAAAAATGCCTTTGATTAGTTCAATGTCTGTAATCTTAAATCCCGATTCATGCTCGTCTTTTGCTTTGTTAGTAAACCCCCATGGTTTGATGTTAACTTTAAACTCGCTGTTAGCTAAAACAGCCATCATAGTGTACGGGTCAGGGTATTTGGTTGAGTCACTGATTGTTGCAAAAGTTTTAGCGCCAATGATTACTGTGTCGCCATCAAGTAGTTCACGTGACTTATTATCAGAGTAGTCATACACGTCGTTAGATTGTAATGTTATAGTTTTACCGGCTCGCTTAATCACTGCGTTATTACCGGAAATGCTATTAAAACGAACTCCTTGAGTTGTAATTTCCTGCATTAACAATTGTCTAGATGTTTTAAGTTTATAAACATTAATTGCATTTGTAACAGTATGAACACACTAAATTACGGAAAGTTATTCATAACAATATTAGGTAAACAGGTAGATAGTGGAATGTTTACGATTAATATTAAAATAAAAAATAATGCAACATTAACATCAATTATCTTTCCTAATGAGGAAGTAAGGCTTATTGCTGATGGGCAAGTTATCCCGCTAGAGGATTATAAGTTTGAAAATAACATGAATCCGGGTCAGGAAGTGACAGGCACATTACTTTTTAAGTTAAGTGCCAAAGTAAAAAAGGCAGTACTACAGTTTGGTAAGACTGTTCTTCCAAAAGTAAATGTTGAATTAAAATAAGATTATTTTAGCACTCGCCTTGTGTGTAATAATCAATTCCTTCTGCGCATGCTTGGCACCCGTTGCCGTATGTAACACCATCACTACCGCATACAGGCAGGTACTCTAGTGTGCATACTTCAGCTATTTTTTCATCAGCTGTGCAAACGTGTGCGTTCACAGGTACATTTAGTGTTGATAGCACTAATGATAATACTACTACTGCGCTTATGCTTACTGTAAATATGGCTAGTTTACTCCATTTCTTCATTAACTAATTGTTAATGTTTGTTGATTAATAAAGTATTCTTGTTAAATATATATTTAAACAAGTATCATGTATTATTTGCTTAATGAATTTAGGAGTGATAGTCAATATAGTTCTTGTTGTTGTGGCTTTTACAATTGGTTTTTTTTCAAACGGTTTTATAAAAGATGCTATTAATGAAAACGCGGGTTCAGGTAGTATACTTAGTAATAATGTTACGCTTCATGTTTTAATTACAGGTCCTAATGATACACCAGTTAATAATCTAGAAGTTGATTTATGGCATGATACTACTAAAACTGGTCCACCTGATGCCGCTATTAGTTTTACTAATTCATCGGGTATTGCTGTTTTTTCAATTCCTAAGGGTGGTTATTTAATTGGTTTTAATATGAATAATTTTCCTGTAAATTTTGAAGTCCCTAGGGAAACGCCTGTTAGTGTTTCAGATAATTTTAATAACGCCACTATTTACGTGTTTAATAAAGTTTGATTATAAGGGTATTTTTGTAGTTAAGTTTTTAACTGTCATTTTTTAAGTGTTTTATCAATGGTGATTAAATGGTTTTGTGAGAATTTTAATTATTTGATTAATAAGAACACGCCTTATCTTGAGTCGTTTAGGCATAAGGAGCATTTTAATCGTTGTTTAAATGATAATGTTCTAGTTTTCGTTCACCCGTTTTATCATGAGATGGGTGGCGCTAGTATTGCTTTGACAGATTATTATCATGATTACAAGTCTTTGTTGTTTAATTTAATGGGTGTTAGTGGTTGGTCAAAGGCATGGTTTACATTTCCGCTTGTGTATGATGAGGGTAGGAATTTGCTTGAAAATGGTTTTTTTACTAAGGCGTTTTTTACTGAGTTTGGTTCGGGTAATCCTCTTATTCCTTCTGAGCTTGATGAGTTTAAGAGTAAGAATTTTGTACTGTTAGGCTGTTATGCTGACCAGTGTATTGATGATTTAGTCAGGTCTTTTAAGGATAGGAATATTAAAGATGTCTCAGTTTTGTGTGAGGGTGTACTATTTAGCTCACGCGGTCCTGAGGGTATTATCAGGTCTAATGATTATTTGTTTAATCGGTATGTCAGTGATGGTATAATAAGTAAAGTTAATGTGGTTCACTTGAGTGATTTAATCGTTTAGGATGTTATCTAGTTTTTTTGAGTACTGTTTGTTTATTGTGTTTAATGGGTCTTTGTTCATTTCTACTTGTGCTAGTATTTTTTCAGCTTCTGCTTTCACTTCAGGGCTTACTTGCACTTTGCCTTCTTTTATTGCTTTTAATGTGTTTATTGTGTTCTCTCTTGAAGTGTTTAGTATCTTTTTTTGTGTGTCAACTAGCTCGTCTTGGTTAAAGTCTTTTTGAGGTATGTTAATGTTAAGCCCGTCTTTTTCATATCGTGGTATTACTTCAAATGTTAGGTGGGGTAGTTTTTGGCCTGCGCCTGGACCCATGTTGTTTATGATGTTAAAACCTGTTGGGTTTAGTGCTTGTGATAATAGCATTGTAACGCTTCTTATAGCGCTCATTAAGTCTAGCAGTTCTTCGCCGTTTAGTGAGTGTAAGTATGCTTGGTGGTTTTTTGGTATTACTATTGCGTGTCCTTTAGTTGCTGGTTTAATGTTTAGTACTGCTACTGCGTGTTTGCCTTCATAGATTTTTAGGCTAGGCACTGAATTATTGATTATGCCGCAAAATAAGCAGTTATCCATATGGAAAAAAAGAATTAATCATTCTATTTAAAAGCTTTGCTGTTGATAGCTCACCTCGTAGAGGTGAGAGGAGCACCAAAGGTGCGACGTAAAAGTTTTACTGGATATGTTTTAACAAGCGTTAGGTAAGTTTTATAAAGTTACTATTTTTATCATTGTTTTAAGAAAGGTGCGATTTAACAATGGAAAAACCTGAGTTTAAGACATTAAAGAGTTACGCAATAGATTTCGGTACAAGAAATTTCCTTGAGCTCGCTTTAAAGGAAGCTGTAGAAGGTGGCGAGAGCAATTCTTTTGTCAGTGTATCAAAGGGTTATACTGACCAGGGTGGCAGGAAACATTATAAGAGGAGTCTAGGCTTCAAGGTTAGTGTTGAAGTTATTGATTTCTTAATGAAAAACTTGACTGATATGAGAAAAGAGTTAGAAAAGATGGAAAAGAAAGAGTAAATAGCTCATTTTTTTTGCGTAAACATTTAGAACGTTTGTTAGAATTCTTTTTTATTTTTATTTTAATTATAAAAAAAGTGCTATTAGGGGACATATGGGACACTGTGTTATCATAATCCTTTTATACCGACTTTGTCATTAGTTAGTTTTAATGAGTAAAGCTGAAAAGAAAGAAATTGAAGAGGAAATAAAAAAGGAGCTTACTGAGACGTTTGTTAATGAGAATAACATTGAGGACTTGCCTGGTGTAGGTCCTAAGGTTGCTGAAAAGCTTAAGGAAGGCGGTTATGCTGATTTAATGGCTATTGCTACTGCTCCTCTTAAGGAATTGGCTGAATTAACAGATCTTGGTGATGCTACTGCTCAAAAGATAATTAATGCTGCTAGAGACAGGCTTAAGATGAGTTTTAACACGGGTCTTGAAGTTATGGAGAAATTCAAGAGCATGAAGTTTATCAACACTGGTAGTAAGGAGTTAAACACTTTGCTTGGTGGTGGTATTGAGACTCAGTCGCTTACTGAAGTTTATGGTAAGTTTGGTAGTGGTAAGTCACAGTTAGCGTTCCAGTTGGCTGTTAACGTACAATTACCTGAAGAAGAGGGCGGACTTAATGGTCATGCTTTAATCATTGATACTGAGAATACGTTTAGACCAAAGAGAATTATGGAATTAGCTAGGGCTAAGGGTCTTAATCCTGAGGAAGTTTTAAGTAGGATTCACGTGGCTAGGGCTTTTAGCACTGACCATCAGGTGCTACTTACTGAAAAGATTCCTGAGTTTATTGAGGAGAAGAAGGTGCCTATTAAGGTAATTATTGTCGATTCCTTGATGAGCTTATTTAGGAGTGAGTTTATTGGCAGAGGAACTCTTGCTGATAGGCAGCAGAAGTTAAACAAGCACTTGCATATGCTTCAGCGTATGGCTGATAGGTTTAATGCAGCTGTTTTCTTGACTAATCAGGTTATTGAGTCGCCTGACGTTTTCTTTGGCGACCCGACTAAGGCTGCTGGTGGTAACGTTCTTGCTCACGCTAGTACTTATCGTGTTTACTTGCGTAAGAGTAAGGGTGAAAAACGTGTGGCTAGGTTAATGGACTCTCCTTGTCTTCCTGACGGCGAGTGTATTTTTAGTGTCACTGAGAAGGGCGTTGAGGATTAAATTCTTGTTTTTTTATTTAATTAATTTATTACTGTTTTTTGCTACTATTGGGGCGTACTATTTTCTTTTTTAGTATGATTTAAATACTATGGTTGATTTATACATACATCCAGTTTTTGGATGCGTGTTTAATGATGGTTGATGTTGTTGAGGCTAAAAAAGAGAAAGTAATTGGTATGTGTATTTGTTCTGAGTGCCCTAGTTGGATTATTTGCGGTGAGACTGGCGGTTTTTGCGCTGTTGGTAAAAGTGTTTGTGTTAGTGTTGAGAAGGGTTGTATTTGTGATTCTTGTCCAGTGCATAAGAAGATGGTTTTAAAAGGCGGTTATTTTTGCATTAAGGGCGCTAATAAGAGTCTTTTAAGTGTTAAAAAGCCTGTAAAGAAGGTTGTTGTTAAGAGAGTGGTTAAGGCTGTTAAGTCTAAGAAAGCTATTAAAAAAGCAGTGAAGAAAATAAAAAAGCCTGTTAAGAAGAAGTCTCGTAGGTAAACGTTTATAAATTGAGGACTTTGAAAAACTATCTTTTTTGATTAAATCAGCTGTTAATTCCTTGTTATATACCATTTTCAAAGGACTACTTTGAGAACTGCTAGGGTTAATCAAAGTTCTCAATTGTTTTTTTTTAGTAGAGTTTCTTTATGGATTTAGAGAATGATTAATCATCATTTAATATTATTAAAAAAGTAAGACAAGAGTATGATAATGCGGTTAAGGGGATTATTGATTCTTTAGTTTGGTTAATTATTTATAGGCGCGTCTTTTATTATCTTTTTAATGGTTGCTAAAAGTAAGGTTAGAGAGACTGGTTGTTGTAAGCCTTTTAACCCTAAGCCTTGGGATAAGAAGACTATTCTTATGAAGAATCGTTTATTCTTGAAGGCTCATGTGACTAGTTTTTTTCACATTCCAATTAATTTTGGCAGTGTGATGGTTAAGTCAATGGATTTTATCAATAAGAATAAGTTAGCCACTAAGACTCCTTTTATGATGGTTGATGAATCGGGTCTTTTTGGCAGTGACCTCTTTATTGAGATTAATGAGCCTAAGGGTAAGATTCCTGTAGGGGAATACGTTAAGATTAGCGGGACATTCTTGTCTAGAGTCTATGAGGGTCCGTATTCTAAGATGGGCGAGTGGATTCGTGATATGGATAAGTTTGTTGTCTCAAAGAATAAGGTGGCAAAAAAGGTTTACTTCTTTTACACTATGTGTCCTGCCTGCGCTAAAGCGTATGGGCAGAATTATACTGTGATACTTGCAGAAGTTTGATTTCTTATTTTTTTTAGTATTTTTTTATTACAGGCACTAACACGTCTCTAAAGAAGTTATCATTATTCTCGCCGTATTTAGTGAATAACTCGTTAAAGTCATAGTTATGGTTCATTAAGTTAGGCACTAATTCGCCCAAGTTTGTTTTTGTGAGTAGTTGGCTTAGTGTTATCTCTTCATTAGTGTAATCAATGATCATTTTAGCTGTGTCAATTTGTTTCATCTCAACTAGTTTGCTTACGTTAATTGATTTGTCACCTAAGTCAGTGATATAATTATCGGTTAATAATGAAAGCGTAATATATGGATTAGGCAGGTTTGTTTTATTCAGGTTTAGTATTTGATTGTAATCAGTTATTGTTGCTAATTCAAGCACGTTTATTGTTTTATTGACTCGTTGTTTTTGTACTGCCCAATCAACTGTTTCGTATACTTGTTTGTACATGAGGTCTAATAGTTTCTTAAAAGTGTCAGCGGTTTTGCTTTTTAAAAATGATACTGTTTTTTCTTCTTTGCTTTCTTTGCATAATTCAGTTATGCATTTTAGTGTGCATGAGCGCTGGTTATTGCCTATTTGTTCGTATAATGTGAATAATTCAGGGTTTTGTTTTTTTGTTATCAGGTTTTTTCTTAATGCGTCATTAAAGTCGCTGAATACGTAACTGATTTTATCTGCAAACATTACAACTGCGTATTCTTGTGGCAGTTTATCATCTGTGTATAATGGTCCTTTGCTTCTTGAGTGCAACAGTGTGCCTTCAAGTGTTTCGTATGTTAAGTTTAGTCCTTTACCTTTTCTTTCGACAAATTCAGCTACTATCACGCTGTTTAGCGCGTGGTGGAATTTGGCTTTTTCATTTACTTTTTGTTTTATTCTTTTATCAATTAATGACTCTACTGAGTGCCCGTATGGTGTGTGCCCAATGTCATGGCATTCGGTTATTGATTCGCATAGTAGAGTGTTTAACCCAAGTATTTCGGATATTATCATGCTGGTTGCTTGGACCCCGTCAGTGTGGCTTAGTCTTGTTCTGACATGCCGGTTAATCTGCATTGAATGTACTTGTGTTTTATCTGCTTGTCTTCGTCTGGCTTTGCTTTCTAGTAGTTTTATTTTATCAAGTTCAAAAGGGTTGATTAGTTCGTGGTAAACATCATCTTCATCGTATTTTTTTAGTCTGCCTTTGCTTTCGCTTTCATCAAATTTTAACTCGCTTAGGCAGTTTTTGTAATCGCTTAATTTATTTTTTGTATATGCTGTTAAACTCATTAGTATATTTTTTAGTGTCTTTTTCTTAAAAGCAAGTGTTTACTTTAATGTATAGTTAGTAATATAAGTAATAAGTGTATTAATTGGTGTTTATGGTTGCAAAAAAGAGGGTTTTAAAGAAACCTGTTTTAATTGAGTCTAAGACTAGGGATGCATTAAAAGCAGTTGACGTCCTGATGCGGGATGTTAAAAAGAGTGTTGTCAGGGATTTTGGCAAGGTTAAGATTAAATACCATGAGGGCGCTATTGTTAAGAAAATGAGAAAAAACGCTGCTTTAAAGCTTAAGGAGCTTGCGTCCCTTCTTGAAGGCAAATCTAAGTGATTCTTTTTAGTTTTTTTTTACCACGTTAGTGGTGGCTGAACTTTTTTAGTTCAGTGCATTTGATTACTTTTTTAAATGATGAATTGCTACTTCTAGTCTGATGGATTTTACTTGGCGTGTTGGTGGGGAGGCGGGTTATGGTATTGAGACTGCTGGTAACCTTTTTGCGCGTATGTGTGTTAAGCATGGTTTAAGTATTTTTGGTGATAGGGAGTATCCTAGTCTTATTAGGGGTGGTCATAATAATTTTAGTGTAAGGTTTAGTGATAAAGTGCTTACTTCCCAGTCTGGTGTTTGTGATTTTCTTGCAGCTCTTAATGAGTTAACTATTACTGAGGAATTGCCCACTATGAATATGGGTGGCGTGGTTATTCATGATGTTAGTGTAAAATCCCCTAAAAATGTAAAGTCTTATGCAGTGCCTCTTAGTGAGATTGCAGGTAAACATGGTAATGCGCGTCTGATGATGAATACAGTTATTTTAGGCGCTTCTGCTAGGCTTGTTGGTTTTACTAAGAGTGTCTGTCTTAATGTTATTAGGGCTCATTTTAAGAGGAAGGGTGAAGCAGTAATTAAGTCTAATATTGATGCTTTTAGTGATGGTTTTGATTTTATTAAGGAATCTTTTTGTGATTGTAAACGTTTGAAAGCTAGTAGTGATGTGATGCTTGTTGATGGTAATATTGCTTTTAGTATTGGCTCGTTAAGGGCTGGTTGTAATTTTGTTAGCGCTTACCCTATGACTCCTGCTACTAGTATTTTAGAGTACTTGTGTGAGAAAGCAGGTGAGTGTGGTGTTAGGGCTATTCAGGCTGAGGATGAAATTAGCGCTATTAACAATGTAATTGGTGCTGGTTACACTGGCGCTAGGGCGCTTACTTGCACTAGTGGTGGCGGTTTTGCTTTGATGACTGAGGGTATTAGTCTAGCAGGTATGAGTGAGACTCCTGTTGTTATTGTTCTTAGTCAGCGCCCTGGTCCAGCTACAGGGCTACCTACTAGGACTGAGCAGGGTGACTTGTTATTTGCGCTTAACGCGGGTCATGGTGAGTTTACTAGGATTATTTTAGCGCCGGGTGATGTTAATGAGTGTTATGATGATGCTCTTAGTGCGTTTAATTATGCTGATATGTATCAGACGCCTGTTATTGTTATGACTGATAAGCATATTGGTGCTAGCATACAGAGTGTTAAGCCGTTTAAGGATTCTTATGTTATCAAACGTGGACTACTTGCTAAATCCACTAAGGCTCTGCCTGAGGCGCATCGCTTTAAGCGTTATGCATTTACTAAGAGCGGCGTCTCGCCTAGGCCTCTTCCTGGTGTTAAGAATCTTATTTCGTGCAGTATTGGTGATGAGCATGATGAAGAGGGTTTTATTGT